>Ga0123356_10004292_pt1 | contig 14747 bp, 22 predicted proteins | sample TergutEmb28metaG_2_FD_92546 | JGI IMG/M metagenome (GOLD analysis project Ga0123356, IMG submission 92546) | Embiratermes neotenicus P3 segment gut microbial communities from Petit-Saut dam, French Guiana - Emb289 P3 | ecosystem: Host-associated > Arthropoda: Insects > Digestive system > Gut ... | reverse complement strand
GCGAACGAGTGCCACTATTGTCTCTCGGCGCACACGCTGATGGGCAAGGGCGCAGGTCTGTCGCCGGAAGGCATTCGGAAGGCCCGTGAGGGCAAGGCCGAAGACGCCCTTGACGACGCGGTCGCCCGTTTCGCACGCCGCGTGGTCGACGTGCGCGGGCAGGTGTCGGACGAGGATCTTGCCGCCGCGCGCTCGGCCGGTCTCGCCGATGCGCATATCGTCGAGGTCATCGCAAACGTAGCGATCAACGTGTGGACCAACTACACCAACAACGTTGCGCTAACTGACATCGACTTCCCGAGGGTCGACGTCGAACTTTCTCATGCCGCCTGATCCGATGGGCGCGACGCACGATCCTTCAGCGCCGCGCACGCCGGCTTCCATAAACCTTAACCAAACACAGGTCGCGATCGACGCAGACCTTCATCGACAGGAGAGTATGTCATGAATATCCGTTTCGTCACAAAGACCGTTCACGCCTGGCTCGACTATCCCGTCGCGCTGAGCCTGGTAGCAACGCCGTTCCTGCTCGGACTCGGCCGCGGCAATCCGCTGGCGCTCTGGGTGTCGGTTGCAACCGGCATCGCCGCCTTCATTCTGACCCTATTCACTGATCACAAGACCGGTGTCATCCGTGTGCTGCCATATGGGCTGCATCTCGCGGTTGATCGCCTCGTGGGCGGTGTTTTCGTCGCAGTGCCCTTCGTGCTCGGCCTGCAGGGGCTGGACGCCTGGTACTACTGGGCTAACGGTGGCGCCGTTCTCCTCGTTACCTTCGTGCTCAACGCGCCTGAAAGCGTGGATCGCGCGATGAAGTCGGTGCCCGCCTGAACGTCATGTCGCGGCGGCCGAGTTATTACGCGGCCGCCGCCGGCACGTGAGCGCGACGAGGCGCAATCGTCGCGTTCCCACCCCGCAGGTGGAACCGGGAGCTTGACGATCGGCCGAAAGGAGCTCTGGGCGCAGCGCGGAGATCGAAGTCGCGGTCCGCTTCGCTTATGAATGGCATGATGACAGCGGAAACGGGTTTCGCTCTTACGGCAACGAGCCATGGGATGGGCTGAGCGTCGCCGCCAGCATCAACGACGCTCCGCTTCGTGAGAGCCACCGCAAATATCATTGGCCGTTGGGGCGGCGAGCGGATGATCATCCGTTGCTGACCGATCTGGGGTTGCAGCCTCGGGCAGAGACAGGGGTGCTTCGTTAACTGTTTTGCATGCCGGACGCAGGTGATCTGCACACGCCGTGTACCGCTCGAGCGTCTCCCCTATCGGCCGTGCTGGTGACAAATCCCTGGTGGCGCTTGCGCGATAGCCACCGCTTGCATCTGTGGAGACAACGGTTCTTCAGACAGGGGTTGCTTGCCGGGAGCCGCTCTACGGGTTGTCGAGGAAGGCGAGCGCGGTGCTAACCACACCTTCGAGAAGTCCGCGCTCGGGGCGGACACGGGCCAGAACGCGCACGCCCATCAGCACCCCGAGCAGGTGCTGCGCCAAGCCGACGGCCGGCCGGGACGAGGTGATCGTCCCATCCGACTGGCCCCTCTCGATGCAATCGAGAAAGAATGACTCGAGCCGCTTCAGGGTCTCGACAATCGTCTCACGAAATTCCCCGTCGTGGGGCGCCATCTCAAGTGCAGAATTCACGACCATGCATCCCTTGCGTTCACGGTCGCCCAGCGAGCGGCGCAAAATGTCGTCGAAAAACGATCGTATCGCTTCGCGGGGCGGCAAGGTACCGCAACGTCGGAGCCGTACCCCGACGCTCGTTTCGATGTAGTGATCCAGCGCCGATCGGAACATCGCCCGCTTGTCGCCATAGGCGTTGTACAGACTTGCGGCGGTAAGACCGGTTTTCTCGATTAAATCCTTTACCGACGTCGACTCATACCCGCGTGCCCAAAAGCACTGCATCGCGGCGTCCAGCACAACGTCTTCGTCGAATTCCCTGGGTCTCGCCATCTTGTTACCTGCTTCACCCGGCGCCGGGATCTTGCCATCGGCGCCGGCATCTACCAATCTGGAACGATCATTCCATAACCAAATCCCGGGGACCTCGTTTCTGGCGCGGTCCCGCCCGCACAGCGTCGATCAACCAGAAGGGTATACCGCCATGGGGCTCGAACAACAGCTCGGGGAGTTCCAGGAGCAGTTCCGACGCACCGCTCCCGCCGGGCGTGCGGGCCTCTACGCGGCAAAGATCGAGCTCCGAGCCAGCGTCGCTCTCGAAGCGGCTGGCGCGATGGACGCTTGCCGCGCCGCCAGCGCCGGTCCGTTTGTTCCGCCTTTCCGAAGCGTCCAGCCCGAGGGGTGTGACCCATGATCCGCTTCTATTTCCACCCGACGCCGAACCCAGCCAAGGTCGCGCTGTTCCTGGAGGAAGCTGGCCTGCCTTACGAGACGATGCCGGTCGACACCAGCAAAGGCGAGCAGCACCTGCCGGCCTTCCGCGCCATCAACCCGAACGGCAAGGTGCCGGCGATCATCGACACCGAGGGGCCGGGCGGCAAAGAAGTCAGGGTGTTCGATTCGACGGCGATCCTACTCTACCTCGCTGAGAAAACCGGCAGGTTCCTTGGGACGCCGGAAGACCGGCCCGAGTTGCTGTCCTGGCTTTTGTTCATCGCCTCGGGGCTCGGTCCGTTCTCCGGCCAGGCCGTGCATTTCCAATTCGCAGCACCAGAGGGGCTGGGATACGCCGTCAACCGCTACCGTCGCGAAGCCGAGCGCCACTACCGGGTGCTAAACGATCATCTCGCCGGGCGAGAGTTCATCGTCGGCAGCGGATACACGATCGCCGACATGTCGGCCTGGGGCTGGCTCGATCGGGCTTCACGGGTGATGAAGGGAGCAGAGGATCCGCTGGCCCCATATCCGAGCCTGAAACACTTCTTCCAGGCCATCGATGCGCGGCCGGCGGTGCAGCGGGCCAGGGCTGTCGGGCAGGACCACGAATTCAAGAAGGTCAATGACGAAGCGACGAAGCGGGCACTCTTTCCCTCCAACTACCCGCCCGCCGCGTAAGGGTCAGGACCATGAAGCTTGATGGCAAGCGCGTCCTCGTCACCGCCCTTGAGCGGCATCGGCCTGGCGATCGCGAAGGCATTGTCCGCAACGCGCGCCAGAGTCGCGATTTCGGGGCGACGCTCGGCCGTGGTCGCGGCGATCGACGCACGGATGCTCACCATGAAGCCCGCGCTCGAGGAAGCGGTGAAAGATCACTCAGCTCTCTGAGCGGCCATACCTAGGCCCTCACATACCAAGCATGGACATGTACCCAGATGATCGAGCTTTACTATTGGCCCACACCAAACGGCCACAAGATTACCCTCTTTCTGGAAGAGGCGGGCCTCGATTACACGATCAAGCCCGTCAATATCAGCGCCGGCGATCAGTTCAAGCCTGAGTTTCTGGCCTTCTCACCGAACAACCGGATGCCCGCGATCATCGACAACACACCTGCCGATCACGGAGAGCCCGTGACCGTCTTCGAGTCGGGTGCAATCCTTCTCTATCTGGCCGAAAAGACCGGCAAGTTCCTGCCCGACCACATGCGCGGCCGAAAGGCGGTGACCGAGTGGTTGTTCTGGCAGATGGGAGGTCTTGGCCCGATGGCCGGCCAGAACCACCACTTCGGCCAGTATGCACCGGAGAAGATTCCCTACGCGATTGATCGCTACGTCAACGAGACTAACCGCTTGTACGGCGTAATGGATCGTCGTCTCACCAAGCTGCCATTTTTGGCGGGCGACGCGTACACGATCGCTGACATGGCCGCGTATCCCTGGATCGTTCCTTGGAAGCGCCAGCAGCAGAACCTCGATGATTTCGTCAATCTGCGCCGGTGGTTCGAGAGCATTCGAACACGCCCAGCAACGGTCCGCGCCTATGCGAAGGGAGAGCCATTCTCCGCTCAGCCAGCAGTGACCGAAGAAGGTAAGAAGCTGTTGTTCGGCCAGACCGCGGCGAACGTGGAGAAAGCCTGACGCACTCTCGCGCGCCGCATCATGCCATGAGAAACGACATACAGGCTTTGGCTCTCCGCCAATGGCGCGACTATCGCACCCGCGACCCCGGAACGTGCTTCGCGGATCCCGATTTCAGCCTCGATCTTTCCGAAGCTTACGAACTGCAAGATGCTGTCGCCGCGCTCCGCGTCTCTGCCGGCGATTGCCTCGTCGGCTACAAGGTCGGTTGCACCGGGCAAGGAACAGTCCAGCAGTTCGGCGTGCAGGGGCCGATCCGAGGGTGCCTATTCGAGAGCGAGGTCCACAAGCACCGCTATGGCGTGACGAGCAGTGGATTCGCGAATCTCGCGATTGAGGGCGAGATGGCCGTTCTGATAGGCGCGGATGGCACGCTCGGCACTATATTCCCGGTGATCGAGTTGCACCATTTCGTCTTCAGAGGTGTGCGAAAGACGCTTGCTGAACTCGTCGCAAACAACGGACTCAATGGTGGATTCGTCCTGCCCCATGAACGTTGGCTCGCGTCGCGCGAGTACGTCGGGAAAAACGGAGCGTTAAGCGTCAGGATCAATGGTCATCTGATTGCTTCTGGCGAGTTGTGGCCGATATCCGGTGGCGCGGACGCTTCGCTCGACTGGCTTCGCAGTCACCTTGCCAAATATCGGCGGACACTTGTTCCGGGATACATCATCCTGATCGGAACGCCGCTCGGCCTTTACCCTGTCCGACCACGCGATCGTATCACTGTCCTTGTCGATGGAGAGATCGGAGCGGAATGTTCGGTTCTGTAAAGCCATGCTGAAGCCTCCTTGCTTCCTTCGCTTCACCGTTCTGGACGGGACTCACACGAGCTGATCATGTCGTGCAGTGGTCGTGAGAATTATGTGAGGTTGCGAATGTCTTGCGCGGGTCATATGTTGGGTCCGAACCTTCGGACGCAGGCCAACGCCCGTCATCGATACAAGCATTCAAATCAGTGTACACTCCGGCCTGTCTTACCTGCAGTTGAAAAAGGAGAACGTCATGGCGCGCATTGAGGACATTCCGCAGCCGACGCGCGATGCTGTTGTCGATGCCCCATGCCCTTCGTTCAATACCACTCCGTTCGTTCTCGGCCCTCCGCTCGCCGGGCGACGGGTGGCCCTGGTCAGCAGCGCTGCCCTGATCCGTCGTGGTGACATGCCCTTCCATTTCGGCAGTCCGGAAGTGCGGTTGCTGCCTGTCGGCGCGCCGCTGACAGACTTGCTCGTCAGCCACGTGTCGATCAACTTCGATCGCAGCGGCTTTCAGCGCGATATCAACACGATCTATCCAATCGAACGTCTGCGCGAACTGGCCGATGAAGGTGTCATCGGCGGGCTGGCAGCGACGCACTACACGGTCATGGGATCCACCGACCCGCTCACCATGGAAGATTCGGCTGATCAGATCACTGGGCAATTGCGCCAGGAACACATCGACGCCGTGCTGCTCAGCCCGGTCTGACCCGTTTGCACGCGCGCCGTGAGCGCGCTGGCCCATATGCTGGAAACGCGCGGCACGCCGACAGTTGCGATCGGTCTCGTGCGGCGGCAGATGGAAAAGACACGGCCACCACGGGGATTGTGGACGCCGTTCCAGCTCGGCCGTCCATTGGGCGAGCCGGCGGATCCTGTCTTCCAACGTCGCGTGCTTTTGCAGGCTCTTGGCCTGCTCGAACGACGCGACGGACCGGCGATCCTTGAAGATTTTCCAGAGGACCCGCCGAACTGGTTGGATACGCCCGGCTGGGTGCCGCCGCGTTTGCCTAATTGCGAGACACCGGACAGTCCGGCGGGCTGGCAGGCGATGCTGGCTCGGGAGATGGCCGAATTGCGTCCCGCGTGGCAACGGGCAATGCAACGATATCGACGGACCACCATCGGACTAGGCGGGCAGGGGCCGGAGAGTTGGCCAGAATGCGCGGCGCGCTTCATGGCCGGCGAACTTCCGACCGTCCCTTTGCACCACACTGCTGCATTGACGCTCCGTTTTCTGTGCGATGACCTCAAGGCGATGTACAGCGAGACCGCACAGGCAGACGGTGCTCCGCCTTCAAGCCGACAGATCGACGCTTGGTTCTGGTCTCGAACGATTGCAGGCAGATTGCTCGTGGCGCTGCGCTCGATTGCCTTGCAAAGCGAAAATAACGCGCTGAAGACAGTGGGCGGGCGATTTTTCGTGCCGGCGCCGTATTTACCTCGATAGGAGGCCGAGGACTTCCGGCGGCTGGCGGCGGCCGGTGAACTAATCCCGATCCTGCGCAGGGTCGAGTCGCGTGGCGGCAGGAATGCGATAGAGCCGGCCTGTCGCTTGCAGTGCTTCCACGGTCCACGGCGCTCCCACACCATCGATCATCCAACGAAGGATCGCCCAGAGGTCCCGATCGACAGCCTCATCGTCCAGCGGCTCCAATGCCGGAACGATCGCGTAGATCTCGATCCCTGCCGGAAACGGCTCCCCGCTCCGACCGATGAACACCAACACATAAACCAGACCCGACGGCGCTTGAACGAAACCTGGCTCGGATAGACCGATCCGGTCGAGATCAAAGGTTCGCACGAAGAAGGTGCGAAACTCGGGATAGTGTCCAAGCCGATCCTCGGTGAGCACGAGCGCCGTGCGGGTGTCCTCGGTTGCAGGCCTGGCGATGACCCTGACGTCAGGCATCACGACCCTCCCTGTTCATCAATGTGCTCCAGGAAGGCGGAAATCAGCGCCGCGATTTCGGGGCCAGAGTCTTCCTGCAAGAAATGCCGGCCGGTCACGATGTGCGGCCCTTCTGCGTGGGGTATCAGGCGCTTGAACCGTTCCGCAAAGATCGCGGCGTCGAACACCTCTCCTCCCGCCCCCAGATGATCAGCGTCGGCAGTTTGCACTTCGCGAGCTCCGCCTCCAGCCAAACGAAACGCGCCTGCGCGCGAGCTGTGTCGTCAAGCGGTATCCATCGAGGCCATACCCAGGTCAGCAAGCGTGCCTCTCTGTCCGGCAGTACCGCCGCGTACACCGCCTGCGCCTCGCGGCGGAACTTGTCGCGGCCGACAACCGACAGATACACCCCGCGCTGTGCCAGGACATTGTGCCGCCCCAGCAAATAGGGCCCGACGAGTGGCGCATGCATGGTGCGCCAGGGGAATATGCGAGTGTGGAACTCGGCCGGCGGCGTCGGCCACGCCCAGGTGCTCATGACTGTTAGCGCCCGCACCCGCCCAGGGTTGCTCATGGCGAAGCCCAATCCGGTCGGACCGCCCCAATCGTGGCAGACCACGGTTATGCCCCGCAGATCGAGTTGGCGGATCAGGCCCGTCAGATTCGCGATGTGCCCGTCCAAGCTGTGCGCCTGCTCTCGGGCCGGTTTCTCGGACAGGCCGAAGCCAATCATGTCGGGGACGATCACGCGATGTCCGGCGTTCACCAACGGCGGAATGACGTCGCGATAGAGGAACCCCCAGCTCGGATTGCCGTGCAATAGCAGGATCGGCTCGCCGGCACCCTCATCGACGTAATGTATGCGCCAGCCATTGACCCGCGCATAGCGGGGAGCGAACGGCCATTTGTCGCGGAACCCTTCGATGTTCGCCAGAGCGTTCGCACTCATTTCTTGACCCTCACGCAATGACGCGCCGCAGAAAGGCGCAAATCATAACCAATCTTGATGATGGCGTCCTCAGGTCGTTCCGCGAACAATCGAGCTGCGCGGCCATGCTCCGTCCCAAACTTGGACAGAAATTGGGGATGAACCTGGGCAGACTTGATTGTCGCTCCGTTGCCTGCAGCCCCGACTTGTTGCATCAGCCGGTCAGAGTGCACCTCCACCATGAAGGTGTTGGCGATGTTGGCGTTCATCTCGAAGCTCTTCTCGAGGGCTGGCCGCTCGTCATCAGTGACTTTTGAACAGAACCCAGCGTGAAGGCCGCACCGCGCAGGATGCTTCCCGCACGCGAACATCCTGTCCGCAGGTGACCTCGTCCACGACGCTCTCCGGCCGGAGCGCACAGGTGGATATCCGGCGTTTGAGGGTGCCACATTGCATTTTAGTACGTTCGCACCATAATGGGAAGGTCCACCCATGGAGATCATGCTCCGGCTACATGAGTTTCAAACCGAGGAAGCGATCACCAGCCACATGTCGAGGTCGAACGGCACAGCGTGGCAATTCGATGAGGCGCCGAGGCCGTGAAACGCCAACGTGTCCCAGTCTTGGCAAAGACGAAAAAGGCATCATGACGATGGACAATATTCAGGCGCTCTGCTTCGACACTGGGGGAACCGTCCTTGACTGGCATACCGGAATGCGAACGGCTCTCTCCACCATCGGAATCCGGCACGGCATCGATCGCGACTGGGCCGGCCTTGCCAACGAATTCCGTCGCCGGTCCCTCAAACTCATCCTGAATCATGGCGAGCGCACGCCCGCGACGATGACATTTGATGACGCTCATCGTGACGCTCTCGATCAGTTGCTTGCCGATAATGGCCTTGAGGTTTTCACTCGAGATGAGCGGCGTACCCTGTGGTGGGACACGATCCACGGCTTGCAATGCTGGCCCGATTTCCCCGATGCGCTGGCGCGGCTTCGCCACAAATTTATGTGTGTCTCGTTCACGTTGCTGAGCTTTCGCATCGTCATGGACACTTCGAAAAAGAACGGCGTTTCCTGGGATGCCGTGATCTCTTGCGAGGCGATGGGCAAATACAAGGTGCTCCCAGACGCCTATAAGACCTGCGCCAAGTTCCTTCAGCTGGACCCCAGCCAATGTTGCATGGTCGCTTGTCATAATTTCGACCTCAACGCCGCCAAGGCCTGCGGCTACCGAACTGTGTTCGTGCGCCGACCCGACGAGTGGGGTACGGAAGCTCCACCCGATCCGGAGCCAGACCCGCGACAGGACATCGTTGTCGCAAGCTTTCCCGAACTCGCGGACAGGCTCGGAGCATAAAGGGTGGCTTCGCGTACGATCTCGTGACGGCAATCGATGAGAGGTCGGCGGTTGGAGAAACGGCACTGGTGTTTGCCGAGATCCGTCGGACTATAGGCACACGACCCAATGGATCAACGAAATGCAGGAATGACCCTCGAGGCGAACAGTTCAAGATGGGCCTGTGCCCAACGTGGCGGCAGTCCAGGTGGCAACGTCCAGGAGTAAAAGTGGGTGATCGGCACGGTGTCGGCGAAGTTGCGAATCATGCCTATTGCAGTGTCGGGGTCGACGACCTGCAGCAGTCCGCTTTGCTTCAGTGCGCCGTGATCATCAATGCGTGGTGCGAGCGGTTGCAGACCGCCCGATTGCAGCCATTCGGAGTAGTTGTTGACTTGATAGATGACATGGTCCGCGGCCTCCGCAAAGGTTTTCTCGGGGTCGTCGGAAACGATCAGGCACCAAAAGCCGCTCGCGAGGCGAATCCCGTCTGTGGAGCGATTCGCCTTTTTCAGCTCGGCTACATACCGATCGTAAACGTCGCGGCTCGCACCGGGGACGGTGAAACCATCGCCGAAACGCACCGCACGGCGTAGTGCCGCAGGGGTGAAACCACCAAGCCAGATCGGCGGATAGGGCTTCTGGATCGGAGCCGGCGTAACTCGGACGTTGCGGAAATCGAAGAACTCGCTCTTGAAGGTGACAGTCTCTCCCGCAAGAGCGCGGCGGATGACCTCGAGCGACTGGTCAGTGCGTGCGCCACGCTCCTTCGAGGAGACACCAAACCCATCAAACTCTTCACGTTTGAACCCGATCCCCACCCCCAGCTCGAACCGGCCGCCTGAGATCACGTCGACAGTCGCGATATCCTCGGCCACCCGTATAGGATTGTGAAAAGGCATCAGGAGCACGCCGGATGCAATGCGAATCCACTCGGTTCGCGCGGCGATCGCGGCGGACACCGGCAGAATAGATGGAAGATAGCCATCGTCTATAAAGTGATGCTCCGACAGCCAAACGTCATCGAAACCGTTCTTCTCGCCCCACGCAATCTGATCGATGATTTCGCGGTAGAGTTGGTCGGTCGGCTGACGCCACCGTGCGGGGTTTCGAAAGTCGTACCACAGACCAAAGCGCAGCTTGTGCCCAGTCATCAGATCGCTCTCCTGGCTTTAAGGGAAGAATACCAGAGCCTGCCCGTTCAAACGGGGAAGCTGCAGGACGGCACCAAGATATTCGCCACTTGTATAATCGAACGCGACCACCTTGTCCTCGCCAACACAGTAGAGATTGCCGTCCGGCCCAAAGCGCAGCCCGCGTGGCTTGCGAAACTCCGCGAGGCTATCCGCTTTGAACACGCGCACGAGCCGACCCTCGTCTGGATCGTATTCCCGCAGCGTCGTGATGGCGTCGGGCATCCCGAACGGGTGCTCGCTCGAGACGATGATGTGGCCATTCGGCGCCACCGTGAGATCGAGTGGGCTCAGTTCTGGATCATCTGCGACAAGCGGCACTGCCTGCGTCCGATCTGCCGCGGTAAAGGCGAGGATGCTATTGTCGCCTTCTCCATGGGGGCCAATCCCCGAAGCGAGGAACAGCCTGCCGTCGGCATGAAAACCGAAGCCTCGTGGGAATGGCACGATCCCGGCTGGCAATGCCTGTTCACCGGTTTCAGCTAGATCCGCCGGAAGCGCCAGGATCGTACGCGCGCTTCGCAGGGTGACATAATACCGACCGTCCGGGCCGAAGGTGGCACCGCCGGGGTTTAGTCCATCTATCACACCGGTGTCTCGCACGACCTTTCCCGCAGCATCGAGGGCCAGCAGCCGATCGACGCTGTTAACGAACAACAGATGTTGCCTCTGATCGACCGCCAGGCCACGCGGATCCGCGATACGGCTGTCTTCACAGAACACGCCTGTTAACTTGCCATCTCCACCAAACGCGAGGAGAGCACCGTATCCGTTGCCGTTCGCGCCTGACGCGCTGGTGGCGAGGAGAGGCATTGTACTATGTCCTTGCCTGCGCAACATCGGCGGCACTGATGCCCTCCAATGCCAGGCCAAGTGGCACCCCTTCATCGATGATGCGGCGCAGCTTCTGGGTCATCGCAAGCCGAGTATAGCTCGTGGCCAGCGGAGGCAGGCTGGCCAGTTTCTCCGCGATTTGCCGCGCACGCGGGAGGAGCATATCGGCGGGAACAATTTCGTTCACCGCACCCCATTGTTGAGCAGTCTCGGCATCGAGCTCCTGCTGCGTCAGAATGAAATAGCGGCCGCGGATGGTGCCGATCGCTTCCTGCCAAAGCAGGTGGACACCGTCGCCCGATACGATGCCGAAGTCGAAATGCGGCTTGTCCTGGAAGACCACCGTTGGTGTCGCGAGCACGATGTCGGCGAGTAGAATATATTCAGAGTGCAGCCGCACGGGACCGTTCACTGCGGCGATCAAAGGCACCTCGATGTCAAGGATGTTCATGAGGACTTTCCTGCCCTCGCGATAGACCTTATTGTAGCCACGCGGAGTGAAGAAGTCGAACCCGTCGAGAGCGATCCGTTCCATGAATGCATCGCCGCTGCCGGTCAGGATCACCACTCGATTGTCGGGATCTGAGGCGATGGCTTGAAATAAGTCGACGAACTGCTCGTGCGTGTGTCCATTGAAGATAAGGGTACCGCCATCAGTGTGAAGCGCCACTTCAAGCACACCGCTCTTCGACCGAGTCAGGCGAGCGTTACGGAAACTGACGCAGTAATCATCAAAACGACTCATAGGCCTCCTCCTGGTTTCCGCAATGGCGATGTGGTTCAGTTCATGCCGTGCCTGTCAGTGGTGGGACGTTTGAAAACAGCAGGCCGAGCCCCTCAGCCATCGTCAGGTGTGTGATGACCGCATCGCGCAGGCGCGGGTAGGGCAGCTTCGCCAGCATCGCGGTTTGCACCGCGGCCAGCACCTCGCCGGCCTCCGAGCCGATCATGGTGAAGCCAAGAATCTGGTCGTCTGCGCCAATCAGGGCCTTCATGAAACCCTGCTTTTCGTCAGTGGCCTCGGTACGCAAAACAGCACTCATTGGCAGCCGTGCGACACGAACCTCTAACCCCTGCGCTCGCGCCTCGCTCTCGCTCAATCCGATTTTCGCCAGCGGCGGATCCGTGAACAGGCAGTACGGCATCAGCCTATCGCGGGTGCTGCGGCTGCCGCCCGCGAGGTTGTCACGAATGATCCGGAAATCGTCTACCGAGGCGTGCGTGAAGTGCGGACTGCCGGCACACTCCCCGATGGCCCAGACCGAGGGCGCGCTCGTCTCTAGCCGCTCGTTGACCCGAACATAGCCGCGGCCATCCAGATCGACCCCAGCCGTATCGAGAGCGATTCCGTCGGTATTCGGAATACGCCCCGTGGCGGTCAGAATGTCGCTGCCTTCAATTGTCCGCATGCCCGTTCTGGTGCGCAGGGAAACGGCAACTTCCTCGCCGGAGCGGCCGCGGACATGAGAGATCTCGGCAGCAACGATAAACTGGATGCCTTCGGCGCCGAGAATCCGTGCCAGTTCATCGGCAACATCAGGGTCCTCTCGCGTCATGATCCGGGGAGCCGGCTCGACGACGGTGACGCGACTGCCAAAACGGCGATAGGCCTGTGCCATTTCCAGGCCCACATAGCCACCGCCGATCAGGATCACGTGCGCGGGCAGATAATCGAGTTCGAGCGCCTCGATATGGGTCAGCGGCCGGGCCTCCTTGAGGCCGCGAATGTCCGGAACGGCTGGATGCGTGCCAAGGTTCAGGAAGACCCGATCGCCGGAAAGGACGCGAATGCCGCCGTCATTGAGTCGCACTTCGATCGTTCTTGGCGCGACGAAGCGTCCGCTTCCCATGATGAGCTCGGCACCGGTCGCGCGATAATTCTGCAGATGCAATTCGACCTCGCGGTTGACCATGTCGCGCTTGCGCTGGCGTACCGCAGCCATGTCGGTTTCAACGGGACCTGCCGCCGTGCCGAATTGACCGGCATGGTGCGCGAGATACGCGACCTTTGCGCTCCAGATCTCATTCTTGCTCGGCATGCAGGCAATGTTGGGACACGCCCCACCGATCCAGCGGCGCTCGACGACGGCCGTACGCCGGCCTGACCGTGCCATATGCCAGGCCAACAATTTGCCGCCCTGGCCGCTGCCAAGAATCAGCACTTCGACATGTTCTGGAGACATCGATTTATGCGTCGCATCGCTGTTGCGCTTCGGGCAGACACTTGCCAGTTGCTGCGACAGTGGGTAGCGATCACGCAGGACTAATGGTTATTCCCTCCTGGAAAGCAAACCTCACGATACCGCGAGAGGCCGTTTATGGATCGCTTGGCTGCAATGGAGGCATTCGTTCGCGTCATCGATGCGGGCTCGTTCTCCGCTGCGGCCACGCAGCTCCGTATTGGGCAGTCCACCATTTCCAAAACCATCGCGCAGCTCGAGGACCGGCTTGGGGTACGATTGCTGCTCCGATCAACACATGGGCTTACCCCGACCGAAGCGGGGCGGAACTTCTATGAGCGCGCCAAGCGGACGATCGACGAGGCGGAGCAAGCTGAGGCCGCGGCGCGTGGCGATGCTGCAACTCTGCAAGGACGCCTGCGGGTAGCAGCGCCGGTGACGCTGGCACGCCTGCACATCATACCGCACCTTCCTGGCTTCCTGAGCGAGCATCCTGCGCTGGGCGTCGATGTCATCCTCGATGACGGCGATGTCGACTTGGTGGAAGCAGGGGCCGACATAGCTTTGCGCTTGGGCAACCTCATCAGTTCAGCTCTTACCGCCCGCAAGGTCGGACAGAGTCGCGCCCTGGTGGTCGGTGCAAGCGCTTATTTCGAAATCCACGGCGTACCGCGGACACCCGATGAACTTGCCGCGCATCAGGCCGTCATCTACGACCAACAGCGGTCTGGCGGCGCCACCTGGACGTTCCGCCGGGGGACGACTGAAGCCACCGTTCACGTGAGCGGCCGTCTTCGCGTCACCGCCGCGGAGGGTGTTCGAGAAGGCGTACTCGCTGGCCTCGGGCTATCTATTGGTGGCTCTGAATGGATGTTCGCGCCCGAACTGAAGTCAGGACAAGTTCTGTCGGTACTCGAAGATTGGTCGCTGCCATCGGTGGATTTGTGGGCAATATTCCCGACGGGACGACAGGCCAGCGCCAGGGCACGAGCATTCGCTCGATTTATCGAGCAGCAGATTTCGCGAGGATGCGATCGCTAATCCCGCCGGGTCGCCGTGAGAAAAGCAGTCGATCATGCCGTGATAGCAGGCCCGGCCTGCGAATGGCTGCGACCAGCCCGCCACGCCCAGACGGCGCGCAACGTCGTCGGCCAGGCTGAGCATACGGGGTCAGCGAAGATGAACAGCCTTCCGAGGTGATGAGTTCGCCCACAATCGGCCTCGCCGCCGGCTGCGCTGCGGCGAGTCTCGGTAGCAGGATTCCGGTCGCGCCAGCCAACCAAAGACGCATGTCACGCTCCTGGATCTGCGGCCACTTGGCGGAGGTCCTGTAAGTCCGCGATCCCGACCGCCGTTCCTGGTGTCTTCGTTCGGGGCAAACGGGCCGACGGTTACATCTCGCCCACCAACCAAGTTTAGCGCTGAGCATTGGGTCCATGGCCGCAGCAAATGCGCTCGCCTGTAACCGGATCGCGACCATCCACGAAGATCCGACATCGCATCCAAGGTCCCAATGAGGCTATCGTCATGCGTGACAATCCGATCCACACATTCTTCCAAGTTCTGGGTGGCGGCATCCCGGACCAGCTGATCCTCGGCGGATTCCGCTGGTTCGAGGTCACGCTCTATTGGGTGC
>Ga0123356_10004291_pt1 | contig 14748 bp, 10 predicted proteins | sample TergutEmb28metaG_2_FD_92546 | JGI IMG/M metagenome (GOLD analysis project Ga0123356, IMG submission 92546) | Embiratermes neotenicus P3 segment gut microbial communities from Petit-Saut dam, French Guiana - Emb289 P3 | ecosystem: Host-associated > Arthropoda: Insects > Digestive system > Gut ... | reverse complement strand
GTCATGAAGACTCTCAGGATGGAATCTGGCTGAGGGGTAACGGTGAGTTTCGCCATCTGGGTGTAGGCATCACCTTGGAAAGTGATCAGATAGTACGGGTCGGACTGCATCTGCGGGAGCCAATAGACGATGAACTCGTTGTACTCATGCGGGAGGAGACCCATGTATGCCAATTTCTCCTGAAGGAACGACTCCACCGAATCCCGCGGAACAACGAACCCTGAACTCAAATCGTACGCAGCGTTTGAATGTCCTTCCCAGAAGAGATACGAATACTCACGCCCATCTCCATGATTGATTAACGTTCCATCCGGACTCGCTGTCACCGACCAGCCATCTTCATAGCTCGGGTAGGTAACCGCCAAAGTTCCATCAAAGTCCAGCTTTACTGTCACATCCATGGTGTCTGAGGGATAGAGATAAATAACGGGCTTCAGCGGAGCGTTTTCTTCATCGCCTCCCTGACATTCCTGATCTTCCTTCTGTTCCTGTTGATCCTCTTTCTCCTTCTCTTGGACCGATACCGGCCAAAGAATCCATGTCGCGACGGCAGCAGCTGCAACCACGACAATAGCAATAATCACCACGAGAAGACTTTTCTTTTTCATCGTTCTTCCTCCAAGTAGATCGGGTTAACAGGAACTCGCTTTTCAGTGACACAGCAAGTTTCGGTCATTTTTCTCCTATCCAAATGATTTCGCACTCATCTCATTAATAATACGATACACCATTCAAAAGTGTCGGAGATGAGACAGGAGGGACGTGGTTTGAGACAGTGAGACAGGAGGGACGGGGCTTGGTGTCCCAAACACGAGGTCAGCGTGTGTCAGCAAACACAAGGGGACGGAAGTTTTGTGTTATCTGCTTTCAGGTAACACAAAACCTCCGTCCCCTTGTGTTCGCCCTTGTGTTCTTCCCTTGTGTTCTTTTGTATATCCAGATTCCACTATACTGGTCAAAACAAGTTCCTGTTCGCTTGGATTGGCAGGAATGGTTAACGGAATGCTAGCAAAAAGGCTATAAATCGGGAGAGGAGAAGCATGACTCAAAAAACCGTCGCGATATTAGGCTTGATTGTTTGTTTCCTGTATTTTGCTACTACGGTTGCCTTCGTTGCAACTGGCAGCAATCCCGCTCTGTTGTTATTTGAGATCATTACCATGCTATCGGGGGTATACATGGTCTTCTTAATCGCTGCCCTGCCCTATGCACAGCACGAAAAGAGTAAGATTCCACGGATAGCAGCTGTTTCTTGTGCCGCAGCGTGTATGGCTATAACGAATATCGTCCATTTTCTTAATATAACTGTCATTCGGCCAATGATTGCAGGCGGAGTAGAGGTGCCGGATTATTTAGTACTGGGTTTGTGGCCTTCTGCCATAACTGCGACAGAATATATCGCCTGGGGGCTGTTCATTGCCTTGGCATTCCTTCTGTTAGCTTTGATTTCAAAACCCAAGACAATACTAAAACCGCTGCTGTGCCTCTGCGGATGTCTCTGTATGGTTGGTTTCCTGGGAGTTATGATCAATGAATACTTGTGGTATGTAGCGCCGCTGGGATATGGAGTGGGGACAGTCGTAATCTGCATTGCATTGCTTCGCCAAGGCTCCGCGCATCAGGAAGTCCTGCCCCAACCTTGAAACCCAATAAGATAAGACAGGTTATCCTCAGCAAGTAGAGAAGAAGAGGAACTTATCGAAGAATTCCATATGTGTCATGGGGTCGTATCTCTTGACACATAGCGCGGCGGAAGTGCTCATAGTTGTCTCTGAGCCACATGATCTGACGAGCCCAATCCCCACTGATACGTTTTGGCAATACTAACTAGGTATAATGTATACATTTTGCCATGTCTGTACCAGTATATTGTGGACATAGCTGAGAGGGACGAGGCAAGTGCTCCAATCATGAGGAGAGTGGGGCAGGAGCCCCGTCCCTTTCAGCTATCTTCGCTCACTTTGCCACTTTTCTCGATACTGGCTAAGGCTTAGATTATTAGCACCTCCCCAATAGTCAGGATCTTTGCTTTGGATTGGGTCGTCTTGCCACATACACATAGGGCAGATGTTATGGAACTCGTCAACCCTAAAGGCGTCGTATCCACAAACAGGGCACAGTCTTATTTCGTCTTTTACCACAGGAAGCCAGGTGATAGCATCTCTGGCAATCAACAAAGTATCGCGCTCCAAGCTGTAAACGTAGTTCACATCATAGTCGTCAAAGTATGAGGCTCGGGTAAACAGAGATTCGTCTTCTCTGAGAATCCCAACAATGTCTGTCCCTTCCAATACCGGTAAGATCGTTGCACTGTCGACCTCAACCGGGATGCCTTTTTCTCTCATAAGGTTAAAGGCTCTGACTATCATATCGATCTGCCTACCGCCTCTTAGCGATAGTATAAAGCCAGTATCTTCCTTATAGTCCGGATAAAGATTGACAGAGAACTGGCTGCTCATTGAGCAAACTATCTCGTGCGGATGTCCTCCCTGAGACCCTTTCTTAAGCCATTCCACGAAAGCTTCAACAGAATCCCCATCGATTTGGTCTAGACCGTCGTGCCTCATGTCGGCGTATCTCAGATAGCGATCTTTGGATGAGAGTGACATATCGTACTTGAGGTCTCCCTCCCAATTGCGCATTTCACGATTAGCCTCATAGAACAGTCCGCAGGCATAGAAATAGTCATTCGCAGTCATGGTTGCTACGTGAGGGCATTTTCTTTGAGCATGGTATTTAAAGTCACAGATATCATCTTCGGTTAGATCACCTTTCTCTGTCTGCACAACGCTGGGCACCAACTGCTCTAACTCGCCGCGTTGGAAAATGCCTCTTTTATGCCAGCTGGGAAGCTCGTTTTCTATCCGCTTCACATAAGCTTCATAGTCACTTGCAACTGCCTGGGTCTTCTCAAGTAAAAACGTAATCCAGCGCGATTGCGTGTCATCTTCTTCCGGCGGCCGGTGGTTATGCTTGCCAAACCAGACGCTCTCTTCGTTGTTAGTAAGAACCAGATCTTTCAGGTAGAAGTAATGCATATCTTTGTAAGTCATATAGATCAGACGATACCACTGGTTTTTATCTGGAAACTCAAACAACCAATAATCCCTCATGTCTTCCTCAGCAACACGCTCACCCTCAAATTCTTCTTTGAACTCCTCAAAGGTGCACCTTGGCGTGTTGAACCAAAACTCTCGCCTGCCGTCGCCGCCGATAACTGGCAGCTTTTCTATCGCAGCGATCAGCTCCTTGAAAAGCTCCAAGTCGTTAACTAGCGGATAGTGCTCTGAATAAGCAAGTATGTCTTCAAATTCAAGAGTGTTCATCTAGCCTCCCTGCTTTGGTTTATCTATCTTCTCAGTACAGGATTTATAACTCGGTGAGTATCCTCTTTAGGGTTTTTAGGTGCTTTTCGTCAAGCTGATCGACTGATTTCTTTTCGCAAACGACTTCCCACCACAATGTTGTATTGATGGCACAATTGCCGCATGTTCTTGGTGATATCACCCCCAACAATCCCATACGTGGAGGATAATCCCAGCCTTTTTGAAAAGCTTCTTCGCTGCTGAGCAGTTCTTCTTTGCCACAGGTTTCACAAATGTGGAGGATAGCTTCATTATTGAGGACCATCATCTTCTTGCTCGTCTCTATCACATCCTAATTTGTCGGTCTTTATCTCAATACGCGTCCCGGCATCCTCTTTGATGACCTCGATAGCGCCGCTGTCGATAAGCATCTTGAAGCCCGTGAAGACCAACTATCAAAATCGATAGCACCTTCTGGATGCATCTTGACACCAAGCGTTTTCCCGACTCCTGAAAACCCAGCAATAATCATCTTGTCTCCTCTCGACGTTTCAACTAAATCCTACTAGGCAGAGAGGTCCTTGTCATTGAACTTGTAGTTCAATGACTTTCACGTGCTGGTCTACTACAATCGTGAAACATGAGGAAGAGAAGCTCTACGCAACTAGAGAAGAATTTGACTACCCGATGAAACTATCTGCAATCATAGATTTAGAGCTCCTTGCCCAAGAGATAGCCGATGGCTATATCAATTGCTCGGCCCATCCGATGGATCCTAACCTCAAGATTCTGTGCTACGGAAAGCTCACTCAAATCCTTGGCCGTTGGAATGAGGCAACCAAGCAGTGTCGTGGGCTCATTGTTCGTTCGGAGGGCGAAGACTTCTCGGATGCCGAGCTTATTGCCCGGCCATGGAGAAAGTTCTTCACACTTCAGCAGGTTCAGTCCGGCTGGGCGCTAGGTGACGAAGAGGAAGGGACAGTAATCGAGCAGGATATCGCCTCTCTTGACTTTGAGGCTCCGGCAGAGGTTACCGACAAGTTGGACGGCTCATTGCTCGTCCTCTATCGCCATCCTGACGGAAGGCCAGCGTTCAGCACAAAAGGATGCTTCGATTCTGAGCAAGCTACGTTCTTTTCGAAGTTGCTGAGAGGTGACCCAAAGTACAGCAAGGCAGCCGAGAAGCTTCTTCGAGAGCGCGTCGGGGTCACCTATCTCTTTGAAGGGGTTGGGCCGTTCAATCAGATCGTCCTCGCCTACCCTGAAGATGAGATTGTCCTACTCGGCTCTGTTGTCAATGAAACAGGTGAGTATCTTTCTGCTGCTGATGTCAGTGATATCTGGGAAGCCGGTGGCCACAAGAGTTGCGAGCTATTGCCTGCTCAAAACCTCAGAGAGGCCGTAAACATGGCAGATCGACAAGGCAAGGAGGGGGTGGTCATCCGCATCCTTTCGGCAGACCCAGAAAAGCAGATGATGATAAAGGTGAAGCAGCAAGACTACCTCGCGCTTCACAGGCTAGTGACTGGCTTTGGCGAGGCGGCGGTGAGGGAAGCTATCGTGTCCTCAAAGGTGACATTTGCCGATCTCGACAGGATTGCAGCGGCTGGCTCCTCTCTGGAGCTTGCGGAAGTGCGGAAGGTCGTCGAGTTCGACGATAGTCCAGTATTCCAGAACGTTCGCAACAGACGCCGAGAGCAATTTGATGAGGCACTGGTTCCTGCCGCTAAAGCAGCCGTTCGTGCCAAGTCGTACATTGTCAGCCTGCCGCAAGCAGACTTTGACGGTGACCCGCGTGAGGCCAAGAAGAAGTTTGCCTTGGGCATAGATGGAGCAGTTGAGAAGACCGGTGCTCCGCAGGCGGTTTTGTTCATCCTCGCCACTGCCAGGATTGCCGGTAGGGATATGGATTCTCTGGATGCCAGCGCTGTTATGAAAGCTGCTGCAAAAACCGTAAGGCGCAATACTTCCGAGTAACTGGGAGACCATCGTTACGGACATATTGGACATATTGGGGGACATATTGGGGACGTTTCCAATTTGTCTTGCTGAGGTTCGCAAGACATTTTGGAAACGTCCCCAATGTGTCCCCCAATGTGTCCGTCAGACTGTGTGAAAACTATATGTCATTCGCCGGTTTAACCGGCGAATCCACGAGAACGTGAGTAAAGGTGGATTCGCCGATCAAGTCGGCGAACGACAAATGCTTTTTCACACAGTCTCACGGAGCGTTATCGCCTGACTGTTAGCGATTTGATTGTTGATATTCCTCAAAAGGAATGCGGAAGAGCTCTGAGTAGAGATGGCGCTCAACACCTTCTACAAAGAATTCCTCGCCATTTTTATCGATACAGCGCACGCGAACAATGCGGTTTTTGCTCTTTGACATCCTGACAAACTCTACCCGGTCTTCGGGAAGCTCAACGAAACCAACCCAGGTATCTTTTGGGGATGCCTTCTTCTCGCTTGGTGCTTTTTCCTCAGCAGATTGAAGTCTTTTAAGATAGGTGTTTGCCTTTTCCTCGCCAAACTCAGCGCGTAGAGTATCATCGGTGCATTCTTGGACCTTTTCTGCATCAATACAGTAGAAGTTTGTGCTGTTTGCGTAGACCCCCGTATGATGCCATGAGTGAAAAATAAGATAACGCTCTTGTAGCTGCTTGACTGTTAAGAGGCCGCAGAGCTCTGAGCCGCCCAGCTCCACGATTCGCTCCACAAGGGCAGCTTTTGTCCAACGGCTGATGGGCATAGCACCCTTGCGATACGCTTGAACAGCACCAATGCTCATCGCATCACCGGCATAACCTGGCTGGTTGTAATCAACGGTATATTTTCGACGAGCCATAACGCTGTCCAATCAACAGAAGTTTCACCTGTGTTAATGAGTGTATCATGGCGTCAGTGTCAGCGTATCATGAAGTTGATTGTCGAACAGATTTGTGGCATTCTGTCGAACAGATTTGGGGCATTCTACCGAACAGATTTGCGGTAGCTACTTAGACCTTTGGACCTCATCGTCGCTGTTATCTCACCACCAATCATCAGTGGATGAGTCATAAAGGTCGCCATAGAGGTCTTCGTAGGATTGCAGCCATGTTGGCAGCCCTGCTTTGACTTCCAGGCAGACTGCTTTATAGGTACCAGGCTCAGAAATGCCTGCTTCTTCCAGGTATTTGTAGAATTTCTTGAGGCTGGCGGCATTGCTTTTGATGCTGGCAGGGCTTGACCACATCGCTTTACGGATGAACCAGTCATCCAGAAACGACCAGATATGGACATCGCCGTCTACCGCTCTCACTCCCATTCGATTTGCCAGAAAGTGCTCAAGGAAGAAGTAGACATTGTTATAGTGTTGATAGATAGTCTTCTCACTCAGCCCCTGATTGGCAAGCCAGGTGTCAAAACCTTCCATTAGCTGCTCGTTTTCCTCGTTTATCGCCTCGATATCAGCCTCCTCATCAAAGGAATAGTTGTCGGCTTCCGATAAACGCCGATGGAACCACTCGTCAAACCTGTCCTGCTCTTGTGGGGTCAGTATCGAACGTTTCTCGTGTGAGCTGTCAGATGGCGGTGTTGCTACCTGTTCGGCCGGTGGCCAAATCTGGCTTGCGGTAAAGCTTTTACCGGGCTCCAGGCCTTGTTCGAGCAGCTCAGCATTTGTCCAGCCGTTGTTGAGCCAGCTGGGCATATGGTCGAAAGCATCTTTGAGCAATACTCGAAGCCCGTGTACCTCAGACTCTTCTAACTCTAAACCCTCGCGTATGAGAATGCGTTCTATCTCGTCCACCTCAAGGTTATAGGCCGCAACAGCGATAATTTGGTTGATCTCATAATCGGCAAATCTGCCATCCTCGCCGCCGGGGGCATGGGAACAGAGAAAATCCCACAAGCTGCTTACTATTGGATTCTGAAGCACATATTCAAAAGGAGTCAGCTCGTCAAACCTTTCGAGATAGGACCTCTGAGGAATACTGGCATGGCGCTCCAACAGGTAGTCGAGCAATAAAGTCTGGCTGTCTGGCAAAATCTCGAGTGGCTGCTCTTCGCTTGTTTCTTCTGAGCCTCCCATATGCTCCCAAAGGGATGATTCAACAAGGTACTCCTGTGCAACTTCTTCTACATTGTTGACTACGACGATCTCCATACCGATACCCGCACCAGACTGGATCAATCCCAGTAGATAGAGTAGATAATCCAGGTCGCGGACGGTTGGCACATGCTCCTTACAGATTGCCAGAAGGTCTTTGCAAGCCACCAGACCGCAGATTTCGACCATGAAACCGGTGATATGAGCTAATCGATTAAGCTCCTTGCGCTCTGTGTCGATAGTCTGCCAGTCAATACCGGATATCGACTCCAAAAACCCATCAGGTATAACAAGAGTGAAGATGCCTTCCTTTGGCTGCTGAGTCTTCTTGCTCGTCTTCTTGCCCTCCTTCTTCTTGACCTCCTCCTCATAAAAAGCAACGACATAGGGAGGGAAAGGTGCTACCTCAAAAGCACTGTTTGGGAGGTCATTCTCATGGATTCTCAGGCTGCCGCCAGCTTCAGCCACGGCTCGCAGGGTCAGATAGGTATTGTCTCCAATGCCTCGCAAGGCCTCTTTCAGCGTACCTGTAAACTCTTCAACGTGGCTACTCAGTTCAGCTACCAGCTCTGCCTTCTTTTTTGTCCGGGCATTTATGATGGAAACAAACCTGCTCATTTCCTCCAGCTGCACCTTATTCTCCAATGCCAATACCTCTGCGAGATTGCTCGTAGGACTATGCTTGTGGGCAGACTCTTTGAGATCTTCTATAGTCTTTACCTCCTCCAGATCGCGCATCACTTCGTAACTTGCTGCCAATAGGACTTCCCTCTCATCTTTTGGAAGACTGGCCAGCTTCTCGGCTACCACACCTTCAAAATCCAGCTCTCCGCCCAACAGTTCCAGGACAGTTGTAAAGCTATCGGTATTCAATTCTGTAGTTAGCACACTCGTTAGGAAGTCATACCATATTGTTTTTGCCTCATCCGTTGCGCTCACTGCGTCCCTCATTTCATCCTTGCAGACCTTATGCTTGTTCAATGGGCTCCAGTATACAGCTTGCAGATCGAAAACTTCATTTCATTGATGGAGGTGACAAAGGTAGGATAAAAAGGGAAGGTGACAGAGAAACCGTCCCCTTGTCACCTGGGATGTACATCGATAACTTGACATTATGCCCAATTGGGCATATCATCTATCCAAAGAGAAAGTGAGTGAGATGAAATCCCGATCTGCCCCCTATTCAAGCGCCAAAAGAAGGATCCAGTCAGATTTACTGCTCGCCTTGCCCAATCATATCGTGCTTACCCAAGCGCGGCAGAAAAAAGGTCTCACACTCCAGGATGTAGCGGATATGGCAGGTGTCAACATACGTCAGTATCAGAAGTTCGAGTCCGGTGAGCGGGATCTTGGAGGCTGCGCCTTCTCTCTTGGTTTGCGCATCTGCAGTATCCTCGATATAGACCCTCAACAATTCCAACAAAAGGAGAAGCCCTATGATAATCGCATGCTCAAGCAATGCCTTGCAACTCATCGAGAAGTCCATCTTCAACAGAAGGAGCAAGGGTGACGCGTTCCCCCTCATTGTGTCTGACAAAGACCAGCTTGCCTTTGTTCGGTCTTTCTTCGATAACGACCCGGAGTGCCACGGGCTGCTCTGGAACCTGGACATCGAGGAATCTCCTCTTAGTGAAAGGGGCGGCAAGCAGATAGGGGTGCACCGGTATGGCTATCTGTTTAATCGCGACTTTGGCACAAGCGTCGTGTTGAATGCACTTGACTGCACAGACATGTGCAACATTGGCCGAGCAGCAGAAGCAGGAATCAGAACAATTCTGCAGGACTTTGTCATTGCTCCTGAGGTGATAGAGGAATACTTCGTGGCAATCTACGAGACCAGAAGGCACCTGCTTGAGGCTCCGGAGATGAAAGGGCAAAGCCCGATGTATTGGAGGGTGCCTGCCATATTGTTTGCCAACAACAACCGAAGTGTTACTACGATAATAAGAAACCTGAAGGACTCTGTCTACTTTAAAAATAGTAGAGGCGGTATTAATTATGTCTCTTCCGAGCCAGTCGATAGGAGTCTTTGCTTCGACCTAAACAGAGAAATGGTTAAGGCAAAGAAAGCAGCTTCCGGTGAGCTTGGCTATGTGATGCCGCTTGAGAACACCCGAAAATCCATACTCGGCAGCGGCAGAAACCTACCTACACCTGCCGTAAAAATCCGAGTCCAGCTCGTTGATTACAAAGATAAAGCGTTCGAGCCCCTTTGTTTTCGAGAACTAGTTTTGCCTCTCAGTGCCCCACTCGAATGGGTGCATCATATGATCCAGAAGACATTCAATTGGGTCGACTACCATCTTCATCACTTCGACTTCCTCGACAGGGAGGCGGCACGGATGCTGAGCGACGCATTCTTCTCCATCTCCGGTATTGAGCAGTTCCACATGGGTGAAGAGCCTGAGAACCTCTTTGACCAAGAAGATGGTGAGCAGCGCTTTATGGAGCTCACGAATCTTTCTTTGCGGTGGCTTTATGGTGATTTTATCCGCGCGATGGAGCGTCAGGGGATGATGGAGGATGAGTATCCTGCGGGACACCTGCCAGAATCCATGCCACTGGGGCTTGCCCTGCTGGGCTCGTCAAGTTATCCAGACATGCTTCAGAGACTGGCTGAGACAAAGGATGCTATCCCAGCGAAAGAGCAGGAATTCAAGCCGATTCGTTACGAATATGATTACGGCGATGGTTGGGAGCTTTCAGTGGTGCCCATAGATTTTATGATGGCAAATTCACTTGAGTTGCCTCAGATAACAAACGCAGCAGGCCACACCCCACCCGAGGACTGTGGCGGAATTGGTGGCTTCGCCAATTTCTTGGCTGACATAGACCCGGACGATGACTATCAGCACGAGGATGTGGATCTCCTCGATTGGGCGCTGGGAAACGGCTGGCAGCCTTTCACTTCAGTTGAAGACCTGAAGGATCACTTTAGCAAACCATCAACATGGGGACACTGAAAAGAATACGGAGGGATATCAGATTGAGAGAAAGCGCTTGTAGAGTGTGTGGGGACAACCGCCCCGCTTGTCCACCGCTAATCGGAGCGACGATCTGCGCCCTATGAATATCATGGTGGGTATTCTGTTGTCAAAGATCCTTGTGGATTCGCCGGTCAAGCCGGCGAATGACGTTTTCACACAGTCTGACGTACAGAGTGTCAACTTTTGAAGAAAGTTGACACTTTGTACGTCAGACTGTCGAGTTCCTTATCAAGTTCCGCCAGTAAGTATGTAGCGGTTCTCCAATCCTGAGATTATTTAGGAATCTCTGCAACCTTTTACCTGCAAAGTGTAGTTATATATGTAGAGAGGAACCAAGTGTTCTGCTGGCGCACGGAGCCGAGAGCTGAAAGCCTAGAGCGCACAGGCATCCTCGTAAGGAGCAGGGGTAATCAAAAACAGGGTTGAGAGGCAGGAAACCGAGATGATCAAGAAACTCATTGTGGCAGGATTGGTAGCTTTCATGCTGCTCCCACTGCTTGGAGGTTGCGCGCTTGTTTCTAGACAGTTAGAAGAAACGCCGGAAATCGATCTGTTGAGCACCGTTGAAGAGTTAAAGGAAGAGCTGCCCAGCTCTGAGCTGCTAAGCGTTGTGGCAAACGAGTCTACCTTTTACGTAGGATACAGACAGTTCTATCCTGAATGGGCCGTTGTGCCTCCGCGGCTCATTGGAGAGGTTCTGGGTACCACCGAGCGAGACATCCTCTTTGATCCCTATGGAGGCCCCTCGATGGCCGATTGGGCAGAGAATCTAGCTGCAATGGCAAACCCCTTAACTGCTGTGATTCCAGCAGGGTCTGAGTATTACGAGGTAAAGGGGTATGACACTCAGACTTACCTGGCTCTCCAAAACGGAGGTAATTATTATCTCTATACCAACTCACCTAAGGAGATGCCAAGCTTTCCTCAAGGCACTTTGGACGATGATCTCATGGCCTCTTTTGCCGGCTCGCCCGAGGAGGCGTATCTCCAAGCTTATACTTTTGTTTCTGGTTTCAGCGAAGATTTCGTTGTGCTTGATGTCCAAAAGGCCAATATAGACAATATCGACAACCTCATCACTCTTGTTGCGCAGTACTCGGATTCGATTGGTTGCACGTTGCTGCTTACGTCAAAGAATTATGTTGAGGCAAGAGGCTATCTGACCTATGAAAGTGGGAACGAGTTTGAATGGACCTTTAGAGGCGGGAGCTTCGTCTATCTTGAACAGAGCGAGATTGACGAGAGCAGGGCAACGGTTGATGCCGGTTTTCATGTTGCTCCACTTTTTGGGAGTGGTGAAAGATTTATTTACGAGAAAGAGAACAACGCCTGGGTTCTTATAGGCATGCAGCGACGCTGGATTTCTTAAAAGGTCTTAAATGTGTCACGGGAATGTGTCGCAGGGTCGATTGTATCGCGGGGTCGTCAGACTGTGTGAAAATTGCTCCATCGACATCATCCGGGTCAAGCCTGGTATGACGGAGTGAGTCAAGTCCGGTATGACGGGGCGATTAGTGTACTTGTTTGTAGATTTCTTTGAGGGTGTTGAGGGCTTGGGGGTATTCGAAGGTTGCGCTCATGCCAAATTGTGCGTAGGGTAGATCGAAGACATTACCGGCTTGCACTGCATCGAAATGCTTCCAGATGTCGTTTTCTTTGAACTCTTTGTCAAACATTTCTATTACGTCGTCAGGCAGTGCGTGAGCTGCGCGCAAGATTATGTCGGGCTTTCGAGAGAGCATGTCCTCGGTGTTAGCGGAGATGAACTCGGCGGTCTCGCCTTCGTAGACGTTGATTGCGCCGGTCATGGCGACCAGCGAGCCAATGTACGAGTTTTCTGTCGCAACCAGATACGAGCCAGGCAGACCCATCAGGATGAGTACCCGTGGCGGCTCATCAAAGGCGATCTCCTCTTTGTACTGGGCTTTGAATATCTCGTATTCCGCGACGAGCGTTTGCGCTTCTCGATCGCGCATGAGAAGCGGGCCCAGCTCAGAGATCGAGGCGTACATGTGATCGATGCTCCGCAGATTAAGGAATGCCACATCAACGCGCGCAGCCTCAAACCGAGGTGAGAGACTTGCTTCAAGTGTCTTGGGGGCAAAGACCCAGTCGGATGCAAGTGAGCGGATGATCTCCATATCAGGATTCATTGAGGCACCCACGTTTACCGCGCCCGCAAAGCGATCCGAAGCCTCAAGCTCTGTCTGGGGCACCCCAATCACGTCTACATCCAGACGTGCCATGATCTCTGCAACGGAGCGAGATGTCGCGATCACCCGTTCATTGCCGGTGACCACTTTAGGGCCGTCTCTTCCTTCGGGGTATTGATCAACGCAACCGGTCAGCATCAAAGCCGGCAATAAGAGAGCGAAAGCTAGCACGCATATAAGCAGGCGACGACACATACCACAGTTCAATCGCTAGGACTTCTTCTTTTTGCGAAGAGCTACCACCACTGCAATACCAGCTATAAAGAGGAGGACACCACCTGCAATGCCTAGAAAGGTCAGCAGTCTACCGCGATCCTCATCGGCGACCCCAGTGACCTCATCATTTCCCGTGTTCTCGTAGATTGAGATAGCCGTATCATCGACTTCATTTTCAGTCTCGGCAACCGGAATCTCGACCGCTTCACCCTCAAGCGCAAACCAGAGGAAGCCAACAACCTCGCGACCCATAGGAATCGAAATCAACGAAACACGCAGTATGCTATCGGCGCTAGGAACACTGATCTGAAGGTCTTGGGTATTCTTTTCGGGCTGCTCGGCGATGATATTGTAGGGCACTGCCTTTTTGACTGCACCGTTCTCATCAAGCAGCTCAATCCTGAAGTCTTTTGATTCTTCAACCAAGCCCACACGAAATGTGATGAAGATCGTGCCTTCTGCATCAACCAGCAGCGTTGCCGGAGTCTTCAAAATCAGATTCTCCACCATGCCTTGGCCTAAACCGGGGTTATTGCCCTGGTCTTCGATTTGGCCGGTTATCGGATTCACATAAGAAGGCACCGCTTGAAGCGGCTGTTCTTCTGCAGCAAGGGCAACGTCAAGGGGGGCAAAGAGCGCCCCCGTCAACAAAACGAACAGTCCAAATGTGATTGTGATTTTAATCAGTCTCAGTCTCATGCACGCTCTCCTGTTTTGGTGCGACTCTATGTCTGTACAAAGTGTATGCTAGCGCGCAGGCACCGAGTAAACCTAAAGTTATCGCAGTCCATCCATACCAGGGAATCCGCGACATTGAACCCATAATTCCGTCTGTGAGAGCCCCCGAACTGGTAGCTGTTTCTTGCTCGCCCAAAGTGCTCATGCCTGTCCCAGCCGCAGACGTAGTTCCGCCATTATCCAAGACGGGCGTCTTAGCTTCCTCTTCAGCCTCCTGCGCGGTACGCAAGACGTTGCTAACGTCTTTGTCAACACTTACAACAGCTGTATTGCTTGAGAGCACCGCTCCGTCAGCAGTTTGAAGAGTATCCCAACTGATGCGCAGTCTTCCGCCAAGTCCGTCAGGCATCACCTGGATATCTGGCCGCATGGTGAAGGTGACCGGTTGATAGGTGTTTCTGTTGGGCAATGGAAAGCTGAACGCGCTTGGATAGCTTGATCCACCAATCGTGATGTTGTTGGCGATAACACTTGCCGCACTACCGTTAACGGTGAAGACCGTCAGCGCTGTGACCAAACTGCCCGAACGGATCGGTACGGTTGAGATCGACATGGTCATGTTGCCACCGCGGATATCGATGATCGCAGTTTTGTTCAGCGATGCATTGGCCATCGAGGGCTCGTCACTGCTTGCGTGCCAGAAATCAACATGAACGGTGTAGCGTCCATCGCCCATTTCTTCTAGAGAGAGCGCATCTTTTGGTTTGAGCACCAAGCCATTGATGGCTGCTTGGAGTTGCCCAAGTGCTGCGTCAACAGACGCCTGAGAGGCATTTGCATTTGCGTACACTTGCTGCACTTCATCAAGCGCGTTCTTGAGCGTGCTATAGGAGAGCTCAGTGTAAGGTGTTGCATCAACTGCTGACGCTTTGTCGATCTGAGCTTTCAGTGCAGTTTTGTCTACAGCTTTTGGCGGGACGATGACAACGCCACCGGCAAAGTTGAATCCGAGGTACACCAGATCTGTCATCACCTTGGCGTTAGAGAACGAGAGCTCCATGCGCATGTCTCGTGCGACCCAGTTGGGACTTTGGCTCGTGCCGGTATTGATGTTATAAGCCACCAGCAAGGTACGGTAAATAGATTTCATCTCGACGATAACCCGCTTGATAGTGCCTGCGGAGTTGCCTGTCTCATTTGCAGAAACCCTGTTGTCAAGATTTCTCGCGACGGTGTTGTTGTCACTTTGCGTCTTGTCGTAG
>Ga0123356_10004290_pt1 | contig 14749 bp, 5 predicted proteins | sample TergutEmb28metaG_2_FD_92546 | JGI IMG/M metagenome (GOLD analysis project Ga0123356, IMG submission 92546) | Embiratermes neotenicus P3 segment gut microbial communities from Petit-Saut dam, French Guiana - Emb289 P3 | ecosystem: Host-associated > Arthropoda: Insects > Digestive system > Gut ... | reverse complement strand
GAAAGGGATTGCTTATCTTGCAAGCTAATAAAAGCATGACTGATTTTGTCAACATCAGGTCGCTTTCGGAGTGGGGGGGGGTTTAATTCACGATGGTGGGGGGGTGGGGGGTGGGGGGGGGTGGGGGGGTGGGGAAACTGTCTCCCTATCCCCTGATCCCTGCTCCCTAATCCCTAATCCCTGATCCCTAATCCCTACTCCCTGCTCCCTATTCCCTGATCCCTGCTCCCTAATCCCTACTCCCTGCTCCCTACTCCCTACTCCCTGATCCCTACTCCCTGATCCCTGATCCCTACTCCCCGGCGCCGCATACTCCTCAAATAACATTTTCTGCCGCTTCTCAACATAATCAAAAACAGGTACGTCTTTTATCTGTTTTCGCATGTTTGTGTATTTGTTGCAGCGGCCGCCGAACATGTACTTGCTGTTATTGACGTTTAAAACCTGTATAGGGCACAGATTTTCACAGGCCTGGCACGCAAAGACTCTTTCATAGCCGATTTCACGGTTTATAATTCCATCTATTTTTATTTCCTGCTCCGCCAAAAGACCTTCATCGCGTTTGCGTTTTGCAAGAAGGGCAACTCCAAAACAGCCCATAAGTTCAGGCAGGGGCGGAACGAGTATTTCCTTGTTTAAAAGCATCGCAAAGGCCAGCGGCACAGCAGGGTTTTTGGCAACACCGCCCTGCAGAAATATTTTGCTTCCTATAGTGCGGTTGCCGACAACGCGGTTTAAATAATTCGAGACTATGGAACAGACTATCCCCGCAGTGATATTTTCCCTGCCTGCGCCCTGCTGGACAGCCTTGCGGATATCGCTGTTAATAAACGCAGAACAGTGCTCGCCGAATTTGCACGGCGCATTTGCATCCAGCGCTATGGGTCCTATGTCTTTTGCGCTGTGAATGGAAAGATCTCCTGCGGCGGATTCTTCCAGAAAAGAACCCGTTCCCGCAGAACATGCTTCGTTCATCGCATAATCTATAGGTACGCCGTTTTTAAGAAGCACGTACTTTGCATCCTGTCCGCCGATTTCAAAAATGGTTTCAACATCTTTGTCAAAATAGGTAGTTCCTGCCGAGTGCGCGATTATTTCATTGTACACACCCGGCGTTTCCAGAAACACGCCGAGAATTTCACGGCTTGAACCTGTAGTTGCAACAAGGCGAATATCGATATCCTTGCTTCCTGTGTCGGCAATTGTTTTTTCCTGAATAATCCCAAGACACTCTTTTAAAGCCTTTACAGGATCTCCGTGCGTACGCCCGTAATGACTTGCGACAATCTCATCTGTTTCCATATCGACAAGGCAGGCCTTTGTGGTTGTGGAGCCGCCGTCAACGCCAAGAATGTATTTGCGCCCCTTTTGTACTTTTGATTCGCCTTTGGTTTTATTAAAAACAATTACTTTATCTTTCCAGCCGCCTAAAGAACCCAATACGCCGAAGCGCACATCGTTAACCTTTAGCAGTTTTTTTGCAGGAGGTAAAAAGCTACCCGAAGCACAGGCCATGACAGCCGCTCCCAGAGCTTCAAATACAGGAGCTGTTTCCGGAATAATAAACTCAATTTCCGGGGCCTTTTCACGGATAAAACGCATAATATGCCTGTTAAGAGTAATTCCGCCTGTAAGCACAACCCTGCCCGACACGACCTTGGCGCGTTTTAAGAAATCTATAACTTTTACCGCCATTACATCGGAAAGGGAGAGAACAATATCATCCTTGGTTGCTTCGCGCTTGTTAAGCCTGTGCGTACAATCGCTTTTCATAAAAACCGAGCATCGCGTTGAAAGTGAATGCACTTTTGCGGTGTCAGGCACCCTGTCAATATCGGAAAGAGTCATGTCCATGCGGGCAAGCTGCTGTTTTAAAAACTCTCCGGTGCCGGAAGCGCACTTGTTGCCGGAAAAACTGTTTACGATCTTCCCGTTTGCATCCAGCGAGTAAACAATTAAGTCTTCCCCGCCCATGCTTACAACTGCGTCGGCTCTAATACCCAGACTGCCAAGAGCAGCTTCAACGCAAAGCGGCTCCAGAGTACCGCTTATATCGAACATAAAACGGCCTTCATTACCGGTTACAAGGGCTGGAATACCTTCTGGTATTTTCCCTTCCTCAAGAAGGCTGTGTACAGCAGCGCTAAAATCCCCTTCGTGGGGTGTTGAAGCAGTCCATAAAACCGCTTTTCCGTCGTCCAAAAGTACCATTTTAAGGCTTGTAGAACCAATATTAATACCAAGTGATTGCATCCTGACAGTTTATCAGGGTTAAAAGATTGGGGCAATGGGTTTGGAATTTTTGCTTTTCCGTACAGTTCCGGTACACCAATTATTTTATAATTTTAAAAAGTTTTTTGATTAATTTAAAAGTTTTTTGGTTAATATAGAAAACTTTTAATACTTGATTATTACAAAATTACAGTCGATATTTTTGATAAGGGTAATTGTATTTATTTACAATAAATACAATTTATAAGGCTATGTGAGTGTTGCGCTGTTGATGCGTAATGTTTCATATAATTTATATATTATATTACCTTTTCTTTATTTTTTTATAGATGGTATTTTTCATCTTTCATTATAGCTCCTGTTGGAGTGCAGGTATAAAACAATGAGGAGAAATAAAAGTGAACAAAAAATTTATTCTGGTTTGCGTCATTTTTCTGCTGGCCCCATTTGGCTTTGCGCAGGATACTGATGATTTCAACAACCAGGGCAATTTCAGCAGCCAGGGCAATTTCGGCGGCAATGAAAATTCCGGCGACAGCGTGATTTCTGTCGGCGCAGGCCCTGAATTAAACATGAACTCCCGCGAAGGGTTTGCATTCGGCGCTGGTCTTAGTATTGATTACCAGCTTCCCTTCCCCAGCCCCGAGCTTGCCGCAGGCGCTGTAGTTACAGCCAGCAGCAACTTCGATGATACCTTTGTTATAGAAGCCACCGCCATGGCGCGCTGGTATTTTATGGGAACAAACTACACCGGTTTATTCGCGCAGGTTGATTTGGGTATGCATTACATAACGGAACGGGATGTTTCTCTTATTTTATTTCAGGGAGGCGTACGCGCAGGCTACCGCTTACCCATGTCAGATTCGTTTTATATTGAACCCTACGGACGCTTTGGATATCCGCATTTTATAGGCATCGGTGTTCTTGCGGGAATGCGTTTCAATTTATCTTCAGATCCATCTACCAGCAGAGCCGACAACAGAGCCGAAAGCAGGGCAGAAAGCAGAGCCAGCAGAAGAGCCAGCAACCGGTCTGACAGTTTGGATGACAACAGCGCTGACAGCATGACTGACAGCAATTATGCAGCGGAGGAATAATAATGAAAAAAATATTTTTGTTATCCGGTATTGTATTATTAACAGTTTTTATAACTTCATGTAACAATCCTTTCTGGCCATTTATCAATTTTGGCGTAGATCCTCAGGAACCTGTTATTACAGGAACAAATCCACATATAGATGCAGCCCCTGAAGGCGTCAAGTATTTTCAGGATGCGGCTATTGTGCATGATCTTTATGTAACAGCAAGTTCACCTGACGGCGGAACTTTGACATATCAATGGTACAGTTACCATGAAAATGATCCGGAGGACATAACAGAAATTCCGGCTGCGACAAGCTCTTCTTTTAAACCGCCTGTCAGTGAAATAGGCGAAACAATTTACTATGTAGTAGTAACAAATAACCTTGGCGGAAAAACCGCATCAAAAACAAGCAATCATGCAAAAGTTATAGTTACAACAAGGATTTTAATTGGAGAATATGACCTGATTGAAGCGGATATTTTTATAACGCCTCCTATAAAAGGCGAACTGCAGGATACCAATGCAACAGGTTACGATGAAGAAAAAATAGAATTAGTCAGCGTAGTGTGGAGTTCACAAGACGGTATACTTGATCCCGCTGAAGCTTTTCATCCAATTACAGAATATACAGTTGCAATTACGCTTTTGGCAAAGGACCCGTATAAATTTGGCGATGTTCATTATCTGTTAAATCCTTCCATAAATGGTCATTTACTGAGTACAGAAGACCTTTTTGTGTCAGAAGACAAAAAAACATTAACGCTTACCTTTACATTCGATCCCACTCTGGCGCAGTCTGTAACAGGTATTGCGATAGAAACACAACCGGCACGGCTTACATATCACCACGAAGAGGAACTAGATCTTACAGGGCTTTCAGTAACGCTTATCTACGAAGGCGGCAATCATGATGTTTTACATCTTGAAGATTTCGGAACATATATAACTACAAACCCGCTGCACGGCGCAGAATTGACCATAGCAGCTCATAACAATGAACCTGTAGTTGTATCTTATGGACACCTTTCAGCTAACACCAATAATTTGACAGTCAGCGAAGCTCCCATTATGGATGTTGCCCTTACTGTAACAGTTCCTGTTCCGGGAGCAGCCCCCAATCTTGATGCGGGCGGCGGCACCGGTCATTTTTCCAAAAGCGCTGTGACATGGAGTCCTGCACATAACCCCTTCCATAGCGGTACAGAATATACAGCTTATATCACCCTAACGGCCGATGAAAATTATACATTTGCAGGCGGGCTTGCAGATGTAACCATTAACGGGGAAGAAGCGAATGTAACAGACAATACAGGCAATACGGTTGTCATATACCAAATGTTTACAACAAGCGCAAGATTTATTACAGGTTTTTCTGTTCTGACACAGCCGGAACTTGTTTATAATCATGGCGGCAGGCTTGATTTATCTGATCTTGTAGTAAGAATTTCCTACAATGAGGGACTGCCCGATGATATAGGCTTTGACGACTTCCTGGAAAATAATATAACGACAGCTCCAGTAAACGATACCCTTTTGAGCCGTTCTACCCATCATAATCAGACTGTTACAGTGTCATATGAAACATATCAGGATGAAACAGAAGCTTTAACAGTAAATGCAGCTCCCATTTCCCACGCTTCCATCAACATAACTCCTCCCGATATCGGTTATCCGCCGGATACTGATGCCACAGGTTTAGGTTATTTTTCCGCAGAGGTAGCATGGGATCCTGTCCATAGTACATTTGAGGCTGGAGAGACATACACTGTTAATATTACGCTTACGGCAAATGAAAATTATGCCTTTACAGGCGGTTTTACTTCCCTTATTAACGGAACTAATGCAACTGTAAGCAATAACCTTGGAAATACCGTAATAGTTTCCTTTATATTCCCGGAGTTAAGCGCATCTGCAGTTAGCAGCATAAGCGTTAAAAATCAGCCCGCCACATTAACTTATTCTCACGGCGGCATCCTTGATCTTACAGGGCTTGTAGTAACTCTTAACTATGCAGATGAGACACCGCCCTTAGATGTTCCGTTTGCTGATTTTATGGGAGTAATAACGACAAATCCCCCGCACGGCGCTGATTTAACTCATATAGCGCACGATGATACTCCTATTGTAGTAAGCAGAGGTCATTTAACCCCTGTAAACACAAATCCCCTGACTGTAAATAAAATAGCGCTGGATATTACACACGCATCGCACATCAAAATTTACGACGGCACTACAAACGCAATAGGAGTAACAGTTACTCTTGACGGTGTAATTGATGCAGACAGTCCCCATGATGTCAAGGCCTTAGCAGTCACAGCAGCTTATACAAATGCTGCCGCAGGAACAAATACCATTAATATAACCGGCGTAACCTTAACAAGTGACGACGACGACACATGGAAAAATTATACCGTTGCTCCTAAAAACGGCCTGACAGTTTCACACATCGGACAAAGAGCTGTCAGCATTACTCCCAACGCAGGACAAAGCAGAGTTTACGGAACTACAGATCCTGCGTTTACATTTACCCCAAGCGAAACAATAATTGGCGGCAATAGCCAATCAGGCTCATTAGGCCGCGCTGCAGGCGGAAATGTCGGCAGCTATGCCATTAATATAGGCACTCTTAGCTGGGGAGATAATTACGCGCTGTCTTTAAGTACACCACCGGTTAACTTTTCCATTACACAAGCTGTTGTTACTATTACTCCTGACTCAGGACAAATTAAAATCATTGGGGCTTCAGATCCTGTGTTAACATTTACTGCAAGCGAACCAATAATTGGCGGCAATAGCCAAACAGGCGCATTAGAGCGAGCTGCAGGTGAAACTGCCGACAACTATGCCATTAATATTGGCACACTTAGCTGGGGACCTAATTACCAGCTTGTCTTAAGCTCACCAACAGTTTACTTTGAAATTTCATCAAAAGAAGAAGGAGCACAAGCTAGTACTCCTGTTCTTTCTTCCACACATGATTCAATAACAATTGAAAGCGCAGGATTGACAGGTAACTCGGAACAGGAAATTGAATATGTCTTGTCCTTATCAAGCACACCACCCGCTGTCGGCTGGCAGGATATTGGAGATCTTCCCTATACTATTCCTACAACATTATCACCCGGAACGCAGTACTATGTTCACACACGCGCGAAGGCGTCTGCCAATTATTTAACCGGCGATTCAAGTTCGGCATCAATATTTACAGATAAAGCTGCAGGAGCAACAGTAGGTAATCTTACTTTTTCTTCCACAGATACTTCAATAAAAATTGAAACGGCTGAATTGTCAGCTTCGGGACAGATTATTGAATATGCTTACAATACAACAGGCGAGCCGCCGGCTGATGGCGACTGGCATGATATTGATGGAGCGCTTCCTTATACTATTCCTGCAGCATTAACACCCGGAACGCAGTACTATGTTTATGCACGCGCGAAGGGAAACAATCACTATTTAACCGGCGATACAATAGGACCGCAAACAGTATCTACAACACAAGGCGGAGGAGCAACAATAAGTACTCTTACTCTGTCTTCCACATATAATTCAATAACAATTGATGCGTATACATTGTCATCTGCCACGGGACAGACTATTGAATATGTCTTAAACGCATCAAGCACACCACCGGTTGACGGCTGGAATGATATTGGAAATCTTCCTTATAGTGCTACTCTTACACCGTCGTCACCATTATCACCAGGAACACAGTACTATATTCACACCCGCGCGAAGGGAAACACAAGCTATGTGGTTGGCGCAACAAGAACAGACCCAATATCTACAAAACTAGCCGCAGGAGCCTCAGTAAGTACTATTACTCTGTCTTCCACACATAACTCAATAAGAATTGATGCGTTTACATTGTCATCTGCCACGGGACAGAGCATTCAATATATCTTGAATCAATCAAGCACACAACCGGATGCTAATTCTGCTGAATGGGCTGCTATTGGAACGCTTCCTTTTACCATAGGCAGCAGTTTACTATCCGGAGCGCAGTACTATGTTCACACACGCACGATGGAAAACACAGGCTATTTGACCGGCACAGGAATAAAAACAGATCCAATATCTACAGCAAAAGCCGCAGGAGCTTCAGTAAGTACTCTTACTCTTTCTTCCACACATAATTCAATAACAATCACCGCGGCTGCATTGTCATCTGCCACGGGACAGAGCATTCAATATGTCTTGAACAATTCAAGCACACCGCCCGCTGCTAATTCTGCTGATTGGAATGATAATGTAATTATTGGAACGATTCCTTTTATTATTCCTACAACATTATCACAAGGAACGCAGTACTATGTTCACGCACGCGCGAGGGAAAGCACAAGCCATTTGGCCGGCACAACAATCAGAACAGAATCAATATGGACAGCTGTAAATACACCAACGAATATTACTATTGTATTTAATCCTCTTACAGGTAATCCTGCCAATGCCTTACAACCACCGGCAGTGCCTGTTAGTGTTACCCGAGGATCCTCAGTGTCGACTACTATAAATATACCTTCCGAAGGTTTTACAAAAATACAATGGTACATAAACGGTAATCCTGTTCCGCATACCGGCGCAACTCAATGGCAGTATATATTGAGCGGCACTCAATTTAACAATTTTCAGTTCCACCCGCAAAATAATACTTTATCTGTAGAAGTGGATGATATATACAGCCTGGTAATACCATTTACGGCAGTAAATCCGTAGTTTAAGGAGAAGTTAAATGAAAAGTATTTTAAGAAAAACATTGCCGGTATCATTGATTGCCATTTTCGCAGTACTGCTGGCTATTGGCTGTCCGAATATTCAATTTGAGCAGTCAAATCAAACAGAAGGCATTGGAACATTTTCTCTTACAATCGCAGGCGAACAGCAGCAGGGAAGAACAATTCTGCCGTCTACCGGTCATGGACAATTTGCCTGGTACAGACTTACCTTTACCGGAGGAGGACTGAATGAGCCTATAATCCGTGATCGTACCCATGTCGAGCTTTCTAATTCTATTGAGTTACCTGTCGGTAATGGTTATAAATTAACTGTTTTAGCTTATACAAGTATAGAAAACAGGAATACCAATAAACCTGCAGCTTGGGATGAAATACCCTCTATTGATATTTCAGCATCATCAAATATAACCAGAGAGATCACCCTTAAAGCTTTCGGCGCAACCAGCTCAACTTACGGCGGAATGGGTATTTTTAGCTGGAACATTAATGTTAGCGGTGTAACGGAATTATCCGGAGTAAAAATTGAAATTGAACCTATTGCCGAAACAACCGGCATCAAGCAAGATTTTACTCTTGTAGCGGCAAATGCAACTGCAGGACAAAAACTCCGTAACGATTCTCTTGAGCTTAAAGCAGGTTATTACAGCGTAATTATTGAATTATCCAAAGCCAACATGAATACTGTTAAATGGCGTGAGACACTCCATGTTTATGAAAACATGACAAGTCCTTATAACGGAACATTCAGTAATACTCATTTTGTAGAAGAAAGTTATGATGTCACTTTTAAATATTTTAGTTACGGCAATATCAACAGGCAATCTGTAATAACTTTCTTTTATAATGATCATGAAGGAGTTGCCGCGCATCAGCCATCACAGGCAAACAGCAGAGGAAGCAACTTTAAATTTTACGAAGAAAACTGGTATATAAATGAAAACTGTGCCAAGTCACTGGGAACTACCTGTGATGTACATCATCCGGCAACTTGTACCGGCACATTTAACCCTATTCCAAGTACTTCGCTAAAAGATCTGGTTCTTCATGCCCGCTGGACAATTAGCGGAAAATGGACACACGAAGATGAATATGACACCAACACTTGGACAGAACTGCAAGGCTCAGTTGTGCGCGGCTGGTGGGTACGCCCTGAAGTTGAGGGCACATGGATAACAGGAAGGGTACAGTATCTTGGAAGAGGCGGAGGCACATTACCTATGCCGCCGTTGAATCTGTTGTTTACAAGTAGTGCAGAGCCAGCTGAAGTATATGTAGATAAAACAGGAAAATTAGTTTATAGTATCCCTGCTTGTGACTGTGGAGCGACACCACAGAATACATGCATACATAGGACACGAATTCCTGGAATTCAATTAGCTCCCACGAATACAACAGGGTTACCTAATTATGATAATAAAGCAAATATGCGAGGTTATAGTTCCGAATGGACGGCTATACCTGAGATTGGCGGTCAATGGAGACTGAGGCGCGAAGGATCTACTGCTACTGACGCTATTCCCGGCGAAACAAGACTCTTTGTTAATATAGGCGCAACTAATACAAGAGCAAATGAAGCAACAACTGCAATGAAAGCAGCAATTATTACATATGGGTTTAATATAGAAAGAATATATTTGGTCCCTAATATTTTATCCGTTGCAAAAGGAAGAATTGTTGATTTATTAGATGCGGAAATGCATAAAATAGGACGAGGAGATGGCGATCCGGTTCCGCAAAATATTATCGATATGATTACTATTTTACCTACAGAGGTTGAAAGAGTATATAGTAATGGAGGAATTGATACAGATAGATACGGAGCATGGGGTGCAGGTGGTTTTGGAGGAGTGTTATATATAGATGTACAAGGTATAACTGACACTTCAAAAATTAGAAGATGGCGCGCCTCTGTAGAAAATTATTTTTCTACAGCAAATATAGGTTATCCTCAAGGTAATACTGCTCCAGCGCCTACTCAAAGAACCAACAGGTCAAACGATCGTGCATTTGGAATTCCTTTTGTGGTAGAATTCTTAAACGGATCCAGTTATACTTTTTCTGATGGCAGCCATGATAATAGCTGGAAACCTTTAGGAGAGCCAGGCCCTATCAATCCAGGTGCGCCAGTAGTTACAGGGAATAATTTTACCGGGTTCACATTCGGTCCAATACATACAAATACAATTTCCGGTGATATACCAATCAGGATGATTCGCCTTGATTTTGATATGCCATATTCATATGTCGTTACTCCTGAGGGCGTACCCAATACACATAATGAACGTCTTTTTGAAACAGACGATGGTGAAGTTTATTGGCTGTCCGGCGGAAATATTCGAAGAGCCACAAATACCATGGAGCAGATTACAGCTTTTTATTATTTTCCTGCACTTCATACTATACCTACACTCGAGACGAGAGGCCATATTCAGTATTCTACTATCGAATTGGGGAATGTTCCTGATTTACGAGTTTCAGGTGTAGTTCCGCCAAATGTTTATCCAACTGGTGTAATCAATAGAAGCGGTTTGCGTCATGAATGGAAAGAAACTGTAAATGAACCGTATGGACCGCACCGCATGGGAGCAATTGACGGAATAACCATCACTCACCTGGAACCCGTTCCTCTTATGCCTATTGTGCTGGAAGGTATATCAATGGGTACATTAACAATTAAACTTGATGCGGATGCTGGTACTGTCCAAGGCGGTTTAATTCAAAATGTAAAATCATTAATTAATATCGAAATAGAGCAAAATATTTATTCTTTAGTAGAAGGCGTAAGCATGGTAGTGGAATTTAAAGAGAATCCAGTTGCCAATGTAACTTTAGTTCAAGATGTCTCTAACCCCCGCAAATGGTCCGCCGAGGTAAATGTTAACGACATTGGTGAACACTATATTAAGCTTGAATTTAGTTTTAATTAGCAGCACACTCTCTTAGAGGGCTATCCGGGAAGTATTTTCCGGGTAGCCTTTTTTATGCTTCTTCGTAACTGTTAATACAAGCTGTGACAGAAGGTATGTAATAGTTGAAATTACAGCCTGTTAATACTAATATTAAAGTAAGTCCATAATTAAGGAGAAGAAAATGAAAAATGTTTTAAGAAAAGCATTGCCGGTCTTGTCAATATCCCTTTTCGTAATATTATTGGCTATTGGCTGTCCGAATATCCAACTTGGAGAGACGGCATCGATTCCGGAAGGTTATGGAACATTTTCGCTTAGAATCGCAGATTCACAGCAGTGGGACAGAACAATTATGCCTGCAACAGGAATTGCTCAATTTGCCTTGTACAGGCTTACCTTTTCCAGAGAAGGGAAAGATGATATCGGCCCTTTTGATTATACCTATGATGATCTTGAAGAGTCTTACGTTGAGTTACCTGTCGATACATATACATTAGAAGTGCTTGCCTATACAAGCGAACACAATAAAGATCACAACAAACCTGCAGCTTTTTACAAAGACGAATTAGACATTGCAGCAGGACATAATATATCCGAAATTACCCTTACAGCTTTCGGCACAAGCGGCTCAACTTACGGCGGAAAGGGTGTTTTTAGCTGGATCATTAATGTAAGCGGTGTAACGGAATTAACACAAGTAAAAATTGAAATTGACCCCATCCCAGATACCGAAACAACCGGCAGCAAGCAAGATTTTATTCTTGTAGCGGCAGGTGCAACTACAGGACAAAAACTCCGTACCGATTCTCTTGAGCTTAATGCAGGTTATTACCGCGTAATTATTGAACTATCCAAAGCCAACATGAATCCTGTTAAATGGCGGGAAACGCTTCATGTTTATGAAAATATGACAAGTCCTTATTCCCATCCTTTTACAAATGACTATTTTATAAAAAACTTTTACACCGTTACATATGATACTGCAGGCGGCACTCCTACTCCACCCAGCGGCAGTCATTTTTACGATGCAACATATGAACCAACTGCTCCGGCAAAAACAGGATACACATTTGACGGCTGGTTTAAAGATGGACAAGGCAGCGCATGGACATTCCCTTTATTAAATGGTGAACTTGTTCTTGTAGCAAAGTGGACGCCTGTAAACTACAGTATTACCTATAATTTGGATGGCGGCACAAACCATGCAAGTAATCCGGCAAACTATAATATAGAAACACCAACTATTACTCTGCTTGCTCCAACCAAGAGCGGCCAAATTTTTGGCGGCTGGTTCAACGACTCTATTCATACACCACCTGCAGTTTCATCAATTAATATAGGTTCACACGGAAATTTAAATTTATACGCAAAGTGGGATATAAACACAGATTATGAAGGCGCAGGCACATTATTGGATCCCTTCATCATAAACAGCGAAACAAGGCTACGGCGCGTTGGTCAGGGCACAGGTGCATGGGAAGGCAACTGGTCGCTCGGTGCGTATTACAAGCAAACAGCCAACATAGCTTTAGCTGCTCCTTTCACATCCATTGGCGCTTTCACAGGTAATTACGATGGCGGCGGATTTGAAATTACAAATCTTAATGTAAGTTTATTCAGTTCCATCGGCTCAGGCGGCAAGGTACATGATCTTGGCGTATCGGGAAACATTTCCGGCAGCTTCAATGTTGGCGGCATAGCGGGAACAAATAACGGGACAATAGAAAAATGCTATTTCTTTAAAGGCAGCATCAGCGGTTCTGCCAATGTCGGCGGCATAGCGGGAACAAATAGCAGCACAATTGATAATTGCTATAATGATGCCGGTACTATTACAGGAAGCGGTTACAATACTGGCGGCATAGCAGGAAGTAATAATAGCGGGAATGTATTACACAGCTACAGTACCGGAAACATTTCCGGAGCTGACAATGTCGGCGGCATAGTTGGGCAGAATAGCGGGACGGGTAAAGTAGAAAACTGCATAGCCCTTGCAGCTAAGGTTGAAGGTTATGATAGTGTCGGCCGTATTGCGGGAGACAACCGCAGCACACTAACTAACAACAGAGCACGTGTTGACTTAAATATTGGTTCGGCAAGACTGCCTGCAGGCGCTTCCGGTATAGGATTAACAGATATCCACGGCCAAAGTCAGAATCTTAACAGTCAAAGCCTGTCAACTGTTTTTCAGGGAAGCGTTCAATGGAGCAGCACAATCTGGTATTTCCCCAATAACAATCTGGCCGAAGAAGATTATCTGCCCAGGCTTACTGCAAGCAATCTTCCAAAACTGCCAAGAGGCATAAGGCATTGGGAAAACTTTAACGGTTCTGAGAATGCTAATTCTCTCAATTTTAACAGTCATGCATTGGTTGATTATAATTATTCCGCTAACGCTGATACTCAAAGAGGCTGGTACTTAAAGCAAGTATTTGGCACATGGGTAAATACAGGTAAAATGATAAATGAAGAAAAAGCGATAGAAGTCAGATACACAGGTACATCTACAATATCCAACAGCGATTTTTCTGGCAATACTCAAACAACCAGAGATTACGATTTGGGTGTATTAGGAAAATTTTGGGTGACTGGTAATATATCTGGTGCAACAGGAGGGAATAGCAGATATAGGTTAGAATCGGTTGAGTTTTATATACCTCACGTATCGGTTGAATTAGAATTATACCGGAACTCTGTGGCTCCTGCTAACAGGATAACATTGTCTCCGACAATGTACTCAAATTTTGATGCTCCTAATAGCGTAAATACTATTGTATTTCAATTTACAGTAATTGTACAAGGACAATGGAGTCATGATACAGGCACACCAGCACCTGAACATCATCTAGTGTTCAAAGATGCAGCTGCAGAATTCTACTATTGGAGAAATACTCTTAATAACGCTCCAATGTCTGTTTATGGAGAAATTACATCAAGAGACGGATTTGTTAATTTTGATCCAGTTGGAAGACCAACTGCTGCCAGACCAACAAATTTAGGCGGAGGAACACATCCTTATATAATTATACATTCTTCCGATCAATTTGATTATACTGAATGGGTAGCAGATACCAATACAGCGAGGATGGCGACCTTGGGTTTAACAGGCTCTGGTCCTGATATCAGGGTAACCAGTGGTACTTTGTTGGCTCCGCCGAATACTGTGACTTTCTTAACAGAGCAAAGTCCCCATGATATTTATATTGGTACAGAAAGGATAGGTAGCGCTATAATAGAGGCGCTTGATTCATCACCTTATACTGTTAATACCCCAACCAATACTATTGTAACATTCACCGGCTTTAATTTTAAGGTTACATACACCATTGACGATCCAGATATTCTGGATTTTTTGGTTGATAACCCAATCACAGCTTCTGCCAGAACAACATCCAGTCCCACACCGGTTACAGGGGTAATGACAGCAGGTGCGCTGCCTGATACATATGTTGCAACATTCAGCAATCTGCCATTCTCATGGATTACGATTGATACAAAGGTACAATTCAAACCATAGGAACATGGTCTTTATAGTTAACTGACAGTGATAGCCCGGTGTCTATTTTCAGATACCGGGTTTTTTTATGCTATAAATACTCTGCGAACGTAAGCGTCTGTAATCTTCTCTTCTTAAATGATTACCTTGAATTTATATTACCTCATCTATGTAACCGTAACATAAACCCCATCTACCGCTAAGGATGGAACTACAATAAACTTCCAAAAAACAATATTTTGGAGGAAAAAAAATGCGTTACAGCAGAGAAGAAAGAACGATGTTTCTAGAG
>Ga0123356_10004289_pt1 | contig 14754 bp, 11 predicted proteins | sample TergutEmb28metaG_2_FD_92546 | JGI IMG/M metagenome (GOLD analysis project Ga0123356, IMG submission 92546) | Embiratermes neotenicus P3 segment gut microbial communities from Petit-Saut dam, French Guiana - Emb289 P3 | ecosystem: Host-associated > Arthropoda: Insects > Digestive system > Gut ... | reverse complement strand
TATGGCGTTTGTTAGACGTTTATGGCCTGAGGTATGGTTGGGTATAGCGGCTAAGCAATTTGGATGGTAAAATCGTGAATATTAAGATAATCAAAAAAGGGGAAATAATTTCCGTAAATCACAAAAGCTGTTGGTTTCCGTTAAAGCTATAAGCTGCGCAAGTTATCACCCTAAAATGATTCGGAGCCGATTTAGTTGATTTTGCTTATGACCACTGCGCCCCCAGAAAAAGACACTTGGTATCATGGTAAACGGTTGCCGCCTATTGGTTTGATGTATGTTGCAGGTGCACTTGAGAAAGCCGGCTATGAGGTACAGATGCTAGATAACTATTTGGCTAACAAACCCCTCGAGGAAGTCAAGCAGACAGTGATGCAAACCAAACCGTTTATGGTGGGGATTACATGCGGTTCGGCTACGTTTGCACGCTGCCTACAAACCGCCCAAGCCATAAAAGAAGCAACACCGGATTGTGTGGTGGTTGTGGGCGGCTGGCATGCCTCCTATCTACCCCAAACCCTTCTAGAACACGCCCAAATTGACTATGCAATTCTAGGAGAAGGCGAACGCGCCATAACCCAACTAGCAAATGCCCTCTCAAATGGCGATAAAGCCCAAGCATCAACTATTCCAGGGGTTGCATCTAAAACTCCAAACGGCATCAACATAAACCCGCCTCAATTCATCGAGGATATGGATGAGATTCCCTACCCCGCACGACATCTGCTGCCTCTTGAACAGTATGATCGAACCATCGAATTTTTAGAAGCAAAACCAGCGGATGTGATGAGTATTAGCCGGGGCTGTGTGTTTAGCTGTGGATTTTGTGAAACCCGCAAACTCTGGGGCAACATCTCACGCAGCTTTAGCCCCAAACGCGTCCTAGGTGAAATCCAAGATTTACAGAACCGCTATGGCACAAAAGGCATCTACTTCATAAACGACAACTTTACCCTACACAAAGAAAAAACCAAAGAACTCTGCCAACTCATGATCAAAGAAAAACTCGACCTAGAATGGGTATGCGACACACGCACAGATCTAGTTGATGAAGAACTCTTAGAACAGATGAGCAAAGCAGGCTGCAAAGTGATCTGGTTTGGCGTCGAGTCAGGCTCACCCAAAGTCCTCAACCGCATCGGCCGAAACACCACCCCAAAACAAGTCCAGACCACCTTTAAACTCTGCAAAAAACACCACATAAAAACCGCCTGCTCCTTTATGATAGGCCTACCCGACGAAACACTCGCCGATATGGAACAATCCCTAAAATTTGCTAAAAAAATCGACCCCGACTACTGCCAATTCAACATCTTTATCGCATACCCCGAGAGCAAACTCTACAAAGAACTCCTCCAAACCAACCAATACACCCAACTAGACGAATACCTGCTAAGCACCAAAAACTCGGAGTACGACTTTGAAACCCTAAAAACAGTGCAGAGACGATTCTTTAAAAGCTTCCACATGGCACCCAAACAGATTCTCAAACGCGCCAAACGCGAAGGGATGCTAAACTTCGCCAAAACCCGATTACTACACGGCACCAAAAAAACAAACGGCACAGCCTAGGGATAGCATGGACAGAAGACGACTGGGCCGAACCAATCTGAGGGCTTCACAGGTAGGGTTTGGCGGAACATGGATAGCAGAACTCCCCCCACCCCAAGCCAGAGAGGTTGTAAGACATGGCTATGAGTTGGGTATTAATTATTTTGATACCGCACGCTGGGATGGAGATAGCGAAGAAAAAATCGGAGAAGCCCTCAAAGACACAAGAAACCAATGCATAATCGCCACCAAAACAGGCAACCGAACCAAACCTGAATCACTCCAAGACCTCAGGGTGAGTCTCAAAAACCTACAAACCGACTACATCGATATCTTGCAACTCCATGGAATTGATGATGAAAAAACCTTAAACAACGCCATGAGTGAGAAAGGTGTATTGCAGACCTGCAAACAAGCCCAACGTGAAGGGCTCGTAAAATTCATTGGGATAACAGGTCATAAACCAAGGGTGCTCACAAAGGCAGTGGCAACAGGCGAGTTTGACACCGTTTTGGTACCGCTAAATGTGGTGACACCCCAGGCGCTTGAGGAACTTTTGCCCACAGCAAAAGCGCACGATGTGGGGGTGGTTGTTATGAAGTCTTTGTCGGTGAAAACCTCCAATTTGATAACCTGTCTCTATCAGCCCTCGCTTTCGCTTGTTTCACAAGAAGCCGAACTCAAAACGCTTTTGGGCCAGTCTGCAGAGGAGCAGGTTAGCAGTGCACTACACTATGTGCTCGCACAAGATGTTGCAGTGGTTATTGCAGGACTTAAGAGCCTCACTGAAGTTGAGACTGCGGTAAATGCCGGAAACCAATACAGCAGATTAACCCCCAAGACGCAGAGACAGTTTAGTTTTAAATTGGGCAATTATTGCCGCGACTGCGGCTTGTGCATGCCTTGCCCCTATGGCATCAACATCCCCGCGGTGTTGCGGTTTCAGATGCTACACGACGTCTATGGTTTGAAGAACTGGGCGAAAAAACTCTACCGTGGACTAGAAGTTAGAGCGGATAAATGTGAGAACTGTGGACAATGCACACCCAAATGCCCCTACAATATATCAATAGAGAGCAAATTAGAGAACGCTAAACAAACCCTCACAGAATAAACAACCCCACCATCTGTCGGTGCTGGCGGTTTTTTCGTTTCAGTTTTGTAAAACAACACTCCATCGGCGCTCACTTTAGGATTCTGTCATCCTGCAGTTTTAGACGTGAACAATCTCTGTGCATTCAGTATATTTGATATAAAAAATTGGATGATTTTTCATCCGTAGTTGAGTTAACGCTCTATGCAGGAAGGACACTATTGAAGACTGCGGGAGTGTTATTGCCTTGGGCGCGTACTTCGATTATATGAGAGCCAGCAGTAACTGTACTGAATACAGTAGAACTATTTTGGATTTCGCCGGGCTTATTGCCTTTAGGGATGGAGTAGGTCTCGGTGGTTGTTACGCCGTGATCTGTCACAGTAAGGGTAATCGATACGGTCTGTGAGAGTCCAACACCGGTTGCGTCGACGTCTAGAAGCGTTTCCGCGTCCCACACGGCATATAATGTTAGGTCACATGCTTGGTTGTGTATAAAGGTCTGTGTGTTCTCGTATTCGACTTCGCCATCTGCTGTTGTGCTCCAGCCTATGAAAGAGCTGCCAAATTTAGTGTAGCCATTAGAACGATATTCAGTTATGTCAGCTTTAGTGAATGCATTGGGGATCAATGTGATTTCTTCACCAAACTGGACGTCCATATCAGTCATCGTGCCGTCATCGCCGCCATTTATATCAAACGTTACAGTGTAAGTTAGGGGTTCAACGGTGTTTGATGTGCCTTTTTGGAAGCCAGCGATGTTAAAAGCAATGTTGTTGTTGCTTTGTTCTGTTGTGGCTATGAAGCTAGCGCTTTTAACGATTTCCCAATCAGCAGGGGCTACTATAACCCAGCTGGGGTTATTACCGTCGTTGTTCAATGAGGGACCATTGTCGGCATACCATACAAACGCTACGCCATTGGTAAAAGTTATCCTCATGTGGGTTACTGCATCAAAGTTATTGCCGGTATAGGTGAGATGCCATGCTGTTGGTGTTAATGTCTCAGAATAATCGCCGGTCATTGTAAATGTGTTGTGCCAGTCTGATTCAGCAAAGCTGTTACCACTGCCTTCGAGATAGATGATTTGGCCGATTACTGCTACTGCGTCTGTTTGGGGCATTGCTACAAAACAACCAACAACAAACGCAAATACTATAATTATAGATATTAGGTTTTTTTGGGTTTTAACATCCATTGATATTCACCTGACATGACTTAAATCATGTCTATAACGACATATTCTTTACCAGAGATATATCTGCCTTGTGTCAGAGTTGATTTCAAAAAAGTTCACACCAGAACCACCCCTATACATAGCAGTTATACAAAGATATGTAGTGTAAAGCAATTACTACGACCATTCTGAAAACAAAAGTCAAAATTTAAGACTGACGCGCCTAAAGAGCCGCGTAAAAGACAATTTCAACTCTCAAAGACTGAAAAAAAGTCTAAAACTGCGCAGGGACAGGATAGCGGTTGAGGGGTACTTGAAGCGATTGGCGGTATTGTCATGTTTGACGACGAAGATAATTAGTTAAATTCAGAACCAGAAACAGTATTTGAGCAACATATTGACAATTAGTTGGAAATCTTGCGGCGTGTATGTTGATGAGGGGATAAGTAAAGGAGCATTATTTTGTTATAGGGTTACTACTAGGATTTGGCCGTTGAGTATGACAAAGTCTATGGTTATTTCGCTTATTTTGTGGGGTTCAATAGTTGTTGGGTCGGTGTTTAAGACGATAAGATCAGCTAGTTTTCCTTCTTGGATTGAGCCTTTGGTGGTTTCTTCGGCGGCGCATCGGGCAGCATTTATTGTATAGAGGCTAAGGGCCTCATCGAGGCTTAACCGTTGCTCGGGATAGCTGGGGCGTAGTAGCAGCTCTTGGATGCCCAGCATGGGGTTTAGGGGTTCCATGGGGCAATCAGAACCGGCGGCAACCACTACGCCTGCGTCTAGTAGTGTTTTTAGGGGGTGGAGCCATTTGGCGCGTGGGCCGAGGCGTTGGTCAACTGACCATACGCTAAATTCACTTGAGATGACTCGAGGTTGGATGGATATGGCGGTGTTTTGTTTTTTTAGGCGTTCAATGAGGTCGGGATTGAGAACCGCGGCTTGTTCAATTCGAAAACGGGTGGGACTTTTGGTCTGTTCAATTACAGAGAGGGCTAAGTCAAGGGCTTGGTCACCCATGGCATGAATAATCGGCTGAACCCCAAACGATAGCGCATCCATAACCGAAGCGGATAGGGTCTCTTTGGAGAGGAAAAGTTTGCCGGTGTTGTTGGGGTCGTCGCTGTAGGGTTGGGTTAGGGCGGCTTCTTTGGAATCTAGGTATCCATCAGCAACGATAAAAACTCCACTGACGCGCAAAACGTCAGGGTTTTTTGATTTGAGACACCGGGTTTTCTCTAAGAGAGCGTGGGGAACAACCACATTTACCCTAAACAGCAACTGGTTTTGTTCATACAGGCTTTGGATTATTGCGAGTTCGTCCTCAGAGAGTACAAACCAGTGGAGGCTGGTTATGCCGGCTTGAAAGATTTTTTGACAGGCAAGCGCTGTTGCTGATAGCAACTCAGCCTGGGCGGGTTTAGAAACAACCTGCCAGATCAGGGTAACCGCGGAGTTGTGAAAGATGCCGGTGGGGGTGCCTTGGGGGGTTTTATCTATGGTTCCACCAAGCGGAGTTGGGGTGGTGGGGGTTACGTTTGCGTGTTTTAAAGCAGGGGTATTTGCAACACATAACATAGCGGCTTCGCGGTAGAGAATAACGGGGTTATTTGGAGCAACAAGATCTAAGTCGGCGGCTGTGGGCATACGCTTCTCTTGGAAACGAGTTTCATTCCAGCCCTGCCCAACGATCCAGCCATCAGAGGGCGTCTGATCGACCTTCTGTTTTAGGAGCTGCTGAAGCTCACAGATAGATTTTGCCGTGGTGAGATCAAGCCACATAAGGCACCGACCATAATCAGCAACGTGGATGTGGGTATCTATTAATCCGGGAAGAACGGTCTTGCCGCCAAGGTCCATAAGTAAAGTTTTTTCGCCAATTAGAGGCTCGATGTCTTGACGGGTTCCGACTTTGAGGATCCGGTTGTTTTCTATGGCTACAGCTTGGGCACTGGGCTGATGGGGATTTAGAGTTTTTATATGTGCATTTATGATTGCTATAGTCGCTGACAAACCGCATGCCCCACATTATCAAGGCGATAATGGGAGATTATTAAAAAACCTTCCGCGATACACCGGCTTGCGACAAAATTATTTTTTATGGATTTCCGTGTTTAGGTGCATTGACAACAGCAGTCGTTCCTGTGAAGTCTTGATTTTCCCTCTATTGATGTGTCTGTGGCCTCCATAGTATCCACAGTACACGGTTACTGTATAGCTGAGTCACAAGAAGATATAGACCGCTACCTCAACCGAATGACAAGCTACTGTACAGGCATAAACAACCATAAAGCACTCATAACAAAACTTTGGCACCGAAGTACAGTACAAACTTGTTTCTGCTAACCAAAAAATATTCCTAACGCCCTAACTTACTAAGCTAAATTGAAAATGATATAAAAAAAATAAGCGGTATACACCGCTACAATCCATTTTATTGTCAATATTTGCCGAGATTAGACGACTATGAATCTTGCACCGTTAGCTTGTATAACGATTGTATAAGTCACACCATCAATAGTTAGTAACTTATCACTATTAAGACCAGCACCGCCTTCGAATGCACGTTCTACGCCATCAATAGTCAGGGTTATATAAGATTTATTATTGACAACCGTGACGAGACCAGCTATGTTGGCAACGTTTGCATCGGCAATAGCTTGTGTTATAGCGTCGGTTATATCAGCTTTCCATTGCTCTGTTGATTTCTCTTTTTTAACGACCTCTATGGTTACTGTGCCTTCGTTAAGCAGATCTGCATAATTCACGTTGCTTTTGCGAGTCCAAACTTCAATATCGAAGTTTTGTTCTCCGGCTTCGGCTGTGTTTAAAGCAAACGAGTAAGATACAGATGCGCCTTTAGCGATTTCGCTATAGAATGCAACTCGTGTACCATCAACCCATATTGATACTTGTGGAAGCCCACGATCGGCCGTATTTTCGACTGTTATGGTGATTTGAGCATCATCGCCAACAAACACAGATTCGGGGGCATCAACAGTGACCTCAGTATCTGTGAAGTCTTGGTTTGGATTATATTTTAGGGGTGCGGCAATTGCGGGGGCCAATGCGGCAAAACAACCAACGACAAGTGCAAACACGAACATTATAGATACTATGCTTTTTGTTTTAAAGTTCATTATATATCACCTTACACGACTTAAGAGACGTGTCACAACTGGAATATCCTGTTATCGATATATCAGTGTTGTGACTATATTGCTCTCAAAAATTTTTGGTTAGCCGCAAACCATTTCACATAAACATGTGCAGCACGAAACACGACTTCCTCAACAAATGGACGGGTTAACGGAAACATAACCGAATAATGCACCGATAAGAGTTCTAAAGCTATTAACGAAATATCAGTTTAAATTAAGCCTAAAAAACAAAGACAACACAGACCAAACTGAACCACAGAGTAACCCCTTCCGGACGGAAATTAACAATTAACAGAAATATAACGAAAATAAAAACCGCCATACTTTGGGTTTATTTGGTTAAAAAGAGTTTAAATCGTTGTTAGAAAAATACGGCAACAATCTAACAGAAATAGAGATACTCGTATTTTGGAGTGCTGATTCTAACCCCACGGGCCGGCATATTTGAGTAAGACATAATAGCTGCGCGACCCTGTTTTGGGTAAATTCCTCTGGGGGACACTATGTGTGAAAGCTCGTGTAGTGCTTGTTAATCCGCCTTATCCGCCTGAAGTCTCGCAGTCGATTTTTCTGCCGTTGGGTATTGGTTATTTGGCAGCGGTGCTCGAAAAAGAGGGCTACACTGTAGATGTTGTTGATTGTCAAACCAAAAAATACACCCCCCAAGGCTTAGAGGAGAAATTTCGCAGTTTAAACCCCGATATTATCGGCGTCACTTCGGCCACAGTTACCTATCTGCCAGCGCTTGAAGTTTTAAGGGTTGCCAAAGCGGCTGTACCTAAGGCTCTCACGCTTATGGGGGGTCCGCATGTGAGTGTGCTTGATCAGCAGGCCCTCGCAGAGAGCCCAGACTTAGATATCGTTGTGAGAGGGGAGGGGGAGCAGACCATACTTGAGCTGGCCCGGTTTGCCTCAGAGAAAGGGCTTCTAAGGGGACTTAGTACCATAGAGGGCATAACCTATAGAAGGGATAATCAAACTTTTAGCACTCCTGATCGCAGGTTTATGCAAGACATTGACAGTCTGCCCTATCCGGCGCATCATCACTTCGATACCAACCTCTACAAACTCTTTGGGGTTAATTACATGCCCATAATCACTAGTCGAGGCTGTCCTAGTGCGTGTACGTTTTGTTTGGCATCAAAGATGTGTGGTCAGGGTTTTAGGGGAAGGAGCCCCAAAAGAGTGGTCGATGAGCTGGAGTGGTTGCGAGATGAGTTTGGGGCAGGAGCATATGCGTTTTATGATGATACGTTCACCTTTGATTTGAATCGGGCGTTTGCGATTTGTGATGAGATGCAGAAGCGGCGGGTGGATTTGCCCTGGGACTGCCGCACACGGGTTGATCGGGTGTCTAGGGAGCTTTTGGCAAAGCTCAAAGCCACTAATTGTCAGCTTATTCACTTCGGGGTTGAATCGGGCAGTCCAGAGATGCTCAAACTGATGCGTAAGGGCACCACAGTTGAGCTCAATGCGCAGGCGATTAATTGGGCCAAGGAGGCCGGCATATCGGTTGCGGTGTCGCTTGTTATTGGTTATCCTACCGAGACGCCACAGATGCTTGAGCAGACTATTGATTTTCTCTACAAAACCAAACCCGATTATGTGTACATGTGTGAGGCGGTTCCCTATCCGGGTACGGAGCTGGCGTATTTTATAAAAGAGTTGGGATTAGAAGTGGATGCTAATTGGAACCAGTACCGAGAAGAAACCCAGATTTTCAAAAATACCTTGTTACCGCTTGAGAGGCTGGAGGAAGTTAAGAAAGCATTTTTTGATGATTATTTTTCCTATGGCTATTTTTTGCGTAAAAAAATGAAACGGGACTTTTATAGCCAAATTATGGCGCGGGCGGCGCTAAATCATTTGGTATGGAATAACAAGGTGTTACGTTGGGGATTTAGAAAACTCAGCAAGTTGAGGGCGCCTAAGAAAAGTATGGGCGGCTATAGTAGCTCTGCACAAGAACAAGCGCAGTCTTAGCGGTGTCGGTTTTGTTTGCGAATTATGGAGACTAGGGCAATTATAACGATGAGTACTGCGGCAGCTATTATCGTGACAAACATTAGCGGTGCAGACATAAGAAGGCTTGTTGGGGGGGGTAGGGGTTGGGTTGGGGTCGTGGTGTTTTCGCCAAAGCAATAGATGTTCCAGTCGTTGCAGCCTATGTAGAGTTTGCCGTTGGCTAGGGTAGGGGAAGACCAGCTGCTAGAGGGGGTGGTGACAGAGGCGAGTTCTGCTCCGTTGTTAGTTGCGTCAAGGATGTAGATGTGGCGTTGGCTGGTTACGACATAGATTTTTCCGTCTGCGTATGAGGGTGAGACGTAGAGTTCATCGCCTGTAAAGTAGCTCCAGAGGGTGTGGCCGTTTGTGGCATCGACACAGGCGATGTCGAATTTGTCAATTAAAAAGACTTTGCCATCCACATAGATGGGGCTGGAGACTATGAATTCGGTTGCGTAGGGATTTTTAAAGGTCCACTCTACTGCACCCGTTGTTGCGTTGAAGGCATAGTAGGCACCAAGGCTTGAGGACGCAAAAACTAGACCCGCGGCAACTGAGGGGGAGCCTAACATGTCAGTTCCGCCTGTGAATTGAAATTCGTAGGGGATCTCAACTCGCCATAGAAGAGCACCGGTTGCGGCGTTTAGTTTGTAGAGCGCCCCTGTGGTGGGTTCTTCTGCTGTGAAAAATACTGCGCCCTCAGCAAGTGCTGGGGATGAGACGATGCGGCCATCGGCGGGGGTTTTCCAGATGATGTTACCATTAGCTTTGTTGAGGGCATAGAGATAACCGTCTAGTGAACCTATGTAGAGTGTGTTTTCTGAGAGGACAGGTGAGGATTTGAGGACTATGGAACCAAAGGTGGCGGGTAAGTTGCCGTTAACAAAAGTTTTCCAAATACATACACCGGTGTAGGCATCAAGACAGTAGACGTATCCGTCGTCGCCGCCAGTGTAGAGTTTGCCATCAGCTATGGCAGGGGAGGATTCAACAGGGGCTTGGGTGGGAAATTTCCAGAGGAGATTACCGCTCCAGGCGCCTATGGCGTAGATGTTTTTGTCTTGGGACCCTACATAAACTATACCATCCACAACACTGGGTGAGGAGCTTACGGCGCCTTGGGTTTGGAATTTCCAGTTTAGGGCAAGGGTTGTGGGTCCAGTTGGCGCCGAGGAGGAATGCGAGGGGTCGGCGCGCCACATGGGCCAGTCATGGGTTGGAATTGTTGGGGTGCCTATGGCCCAGATTTCATCAGAGGTAGCATATTCGCTCCCTGAGATGGTGTCTACAGCGGTGGTGACGTTGCCAGGAATCATGTAGAGATTACCATATGCGACCGCGACTGATTCGCGGGGCGCCAAAGCTTCGGTGGATAGCTTCCAAAGTACACTTCCGGTTAGAGCATCTAGGCATGCAAACTCGGAACCGCCTACTTGATCTAGGAACTGCGCGTCTTGACCAGTTGTAGCGTAGACTTTGCCATCTGCAACAGTGGGAGTTCCGGGAAACAACATTGGGCCAGGACCGGGGTAGCTCCAAGTTAAATTTCCAGTTTCTATATCAACGGCATAGAGGCAACCATCTTTGTTTAGGGCATAAACAGTTCCATACCCCACTGCGGTGCCCACAGTAAAGTACCCATCAGTGCCGGGGTTGTAGGTCCAGAGTATGTCGCCGTTTGTGGCGTTAAAACAGTACAGGGTATTGTCGTCTGTACCGCCGCGAACAAACCGACCTTGACTATAAGAACCACTAAAAATCATAGGGCCCGTGGTTGGAGTGTCCCAAAGTATTGTGCCGGTTTTTGCGTTAAGGGCCATTTGGTGGTTCTCAAAAGAGCCGGGAAATACCTTACCCTCACCATAGGTTATGCCTGAGCCGGTGGTACCGCCGCCATAGACATAGGCAATCCAGGCTCTAGTTGGAGGTTTGGAGGGGTCAGAGAAGTCCCAAGCCTCCACGTAGGCGTTTACTTTGCGATAGAACATTTTTTCTTCAGGACTGTAAACATTGGCATTAAAGATACCCCCGGTGTCAGCGTTAAAGGAATCGCTGATCCAGAGCACATGGCCGGTTTGGGGATCCAAACAGACGTTTTCAACAATAAGATGGGCGTTATCGATTTTGTAGACGGCAGGCCAAGTGTTGGGCATATCTATGGGGGTGGTCCATTTTATGTTGCCGGTCTGGCCATCCACAGCAAAAACCGCATGAGCGTTACAGAGGTAGATCATGCCATTAAAAGCAGATATGTAGGGTTGAATACCCTCTATTTTGGAGGTCCAAAGTATATTAGATGTGTCGGGAGCAGGCCCAGCAGAGAAACGAGTAAACGAGGAATCCCCTTGAAACTGAGACCACTCATATTGCGCTAAAGAATGACCCAACACAACAGTCTGCTGAGCCGCAAACAAGACGGGCACAACCAAAGAAACTAGAAATATTGCCAGTAGTAGTAGGGTTATATTCTTTGTTTGTTTAACAGCTTTATCCCCCTGTAATTAGTCGATGATTAACTCTACCGGTACATAACACAGGACTATTCTAGTATAAACTTTGCGGCAAACTCAAAGAATAGCACAAAACAGTAGTTCAGGGTAGTTAGCACTACAACACACCAACAAATACAAGATATACATCACGATTTACAATATTTCGCTTTATTGCGTTAAAACTAAAACAGCTCAGTTATGAGCAGAAGTGCACCTATAAAAAGTTCACCTATTAATTTACTGTGAACTAACTAAAGCTTGTATTGCATTTTACGTGGCAACATTGCATAGATTTTAATAACATTCTCAGAGAAAGTTCAAAAAGAATTCTATATGCACCAACTCTAATCCGAAAAAGATTAGCGGCCCCTTGTAGTTCCTTTATGTAAAGTTTCCCATAAATTTAGTTGCCTTGTTTAGTACTATCTGTGGGTGTGTTCTTTAGGTTTTTTAGGGCTTCTTTTGTATTTCGATAACCGATAATGGATCCAATAAGACTTCCAGCTATTGCTCCAACTATTGATCCCACAGGCGTACCTCTGTACCCGGGGGCGTTTACCAAAATTAGGTTCTCTATTAAAAAAAATGTCAAATAGCAGCTTACACCGCCAAGGCACAGAAATGTGATTATATATATTGCCAGCGTTTTACGTTCTCCGTATTTTCTTTCAAGCTTGGGTACGAATTTCCATGAGAAAAAATCTCTAAACCGTATGGGTTCGGATAGGTCAACATTTTTCATGGCTTCAGCAACATCAGCTTGGGCATTTTCTCGCGAAAATGGAATAAGGATAATACAGAAAAGGGACCCCACAAATATGGTAAAAAGGCCCAAAATAAAATGTTCTACGACCCCCAGTAAACTGCCCACAACAAAGATGCCAAAAACTGCGGCAGTACTATAGTCTACAACATTGAGTTTTCTTTTGGTTTTATGTAATTTGTATAATATACCACCGAGTAAGATTGCAAACATGACAAGCAGAATTGCAGATAATTGTACCAATACACTCAACTGTTGCTCCCTTCTTTGAATTTAGCCTACACTCATTCCATTTAGAAAAGCGTTTTGTTTTATGGTTAAAGTGGACCGTAAACTAGTGTTCCGTTGGGTTGAAAAATAGCCGTAAAAGAAGCGGGTCTGGGTTCGGTGTTTTGTATAAGCTCATGCTGAGTGTCAGTCCTTAATTAGCTGTAACCGTTCCACGTTTCTTGGTTTATTCGCATAGTGTTAGGTAAATGTTGGAGTAAGAACGTGTAGCAATGTTTAGTTCTATTAGGCAACGTTAATTTTCTTGTATTTTAAGTGGAATTATGTCGGTAAGTCAAAATCTTTTTTAAGTCGGAGCGGAAGGTTTAGTGATTAGCGAACGGGAACGAGGGGTATTGTTGACACAAAATGGTCCTTTGCTTATGACTTCTTGGCGGGCAACAGGTGCCTGCAACGCCCGTTGCCTATACTGCAACGTTGACGCTACCGGTGCGCATGCACCAAGAGAGATGAGCACCCAGGAAGCCTTTCATCTTGTTGATGAAGTTCAGAAATTTGGCGTACGATGGTTTGGTATAAAAGGCGGCGAACCACTAACACGTCCAGATATTTTTGAAATTGTTATGTATGCAAAGAGTAAGGGGTTAAACGTATGTCTGCTGACCAATGGCGCATTTGTTGATGGGTCAATTTATGACAATTTGGTTAAAAACCAGGTTTGGTCATCGGTTAGCATTGATGGCCCCGAAGAAATTAACGATCAGCTACGCGGTAAGGGTTCCTACAAAAAGGCTCTGGCCGCTATTGAGAAACTTGCAGCAGGTAAAATCCTAAACGGTCTAGCCTGTGCGATAACCACCCTTAACTATCAGCACCTCGATCACATCGCTGAACTTGCAGACAAATACAAAGCTAATTTTGTTTGGTACAATCATCTGGTGCCCAGCGGCAGGGCTAAAGCCACTATGGAACTCACCCCGACTCCTGAACAATATGAGGAAACGCTCAATCACATCTGGGATATTACAGAAAAATACAAAAATAAATTTGAAGTTCATGTTCACTGTCCGCACTTTGCCAGAGTTGTTAAACAGCGTATCCCTGAAGCAGAATTCAACCATTGGTATGAGAAAGAGTTCCATGGCAAATGTACCTATTTTGCCTTTGGCGGTTATCTTAGTGTAACTGAAAACGGTGATTTGATTCCCTGCTTCTACACTGACCTGCAACCTAACGAACCCATGATGCTGGGAAACATACGCAATAAAACGCTAACCACAGCATGGGAAGATGTCAAAGCTTCAACCTATTACAACAAATTCCAAGACCGCAATGTCCTCAAAGGCAAATGCGGTGTCTGCGAGTACAGAGAAATCTGCGGCGGATGCCGAAACCGAGCCTACGCCTACACCGGCGACATCACGGAATCTGACCCCGCATGCAACTATATCCCCAAAGCACTACTCAAAAAAGAACAAAAGCGCCTTCGGCGCAAATTAATTAGCCGCTACCAACAATCATCATCATCGTCATTAGCACCCCAATCATAATAAATCAAACCACCCTCACCATCAGACCTAGACACACCCACAAGAACCATGACCCTACCACAATTCGAACAACAAATAACCTCCCGCTTACGCACAACAGGCACCCTCTCACAACTAAGAGGCGTGAGAACTTTCTGAAGCACACCCATAGTACGCCTCGAATACAACCCATAATACCGAATCAACTTTAGATTCTTATCCGGAATCAACCGAACCAAACGATCAATAAACTCAAAAGCATGCAGCGTCACAAACTGCTTAACCTTATGCTCATCAAAAAACCAATAAGTCACCATATTTGTCTCCACATTAAAATCAGAAATACGCGACTCCGCAATAGCAGGATGACGCAAATAACGACCCACATAAGCAGCAATCAAACGAGGCCTAGACACCCGCCTCTTCGCATAAACATAAAAACCATCCTTATGCTCCACAAACAACCGATCAATCAAACGCTTATTCTCCAAAGAACGCGGCAACACCCGCCTAACCATCGACAATAACTGATACTGCCAAATACGCCTCAAAACACCATACTCCAAAAAAGAAACCGGCACCCACACCCCACCCTTTGTCAGACCACCTTCAGTGAATAACACATGCACATGAGTAGGGTAAGAGGTCAGCGAGGTACCCAATCGAGCCCTTTTCCAGCCCCTCCCCATTAAACGGAGCGTGATACTTCTCGCATCACTCCGCTTCCGAGCCAGCCAAAACTAGCGAACACGAACC
>Ga0123356_10004288_pt1 | contig 14754 bp, 15 predicted proteins | sample TergutEmb28metaG_2_FD_92546 | JGI IMG/M metagenome (GOLD analysis project Ga0123356, IMG submission 92546) | Embiratermes neotenicus P3 segment gut microbial communities from Petit-Saut dam, French Guiana - Emb289 P3 | ecosystem: Host-associated > Arthropoda: Insects > Digestive system > Gut ... | reverse complement strand
CGGTTGGCAATCTGCAAAATACGCTGTACCAGAGGCCGGCGATCCAGTATATAGCCATCCAATACGACCGCTTCTACTCCGTCAAAAAGTTCTTCCCGTACATCGTCTTCGGTAAATTCCAGGGCAGCGCCGGGCGAGGCAGCAATGCGGGTTTCACCGCCGTCACAATTAAACACAAAACACAGGCCGGTTTTTTCAACGCCCGATGTAAGAAACGGAACAACGCCTGCAGCCCGCAGATCTTTTTCAAAAACAGCGGCAAGATTATTGCCCGATCTGGTGGCGCCTTCACCCACACAGCCGGTAAAAGCAGCGCGCATATCCAGCATGGCGGCAATTTTTGCCACATTCGCCGCCCCTCCGCCGGAACTGTAAATCAGCTTACTGGTAAGCCGCTCCAATACATACTGGGCCTGATCGCGGGAAATATGCTGTATCGGTTCTGTTATACCCCATTCATCAAGCCGTAAAGGATAGACAGGAGCAAAGACATCAACCATAGCATTGCCAATGCACAATAGTTCGATTGGAGGTAACGCGCCCATGGCTTTAGAATAACTCTATTACACTATCCCGTCAACCATTTCTTGCCGCCCATTCGCCGTCAATCCGTACACATTCCCGCAGTTTTTTGAGCACAAACTCCCGTATCTCCGGAGATAAACTGCGGAACATTTCAAGGAGCTTTTTTTCATCTCCGTCTTTCGGCTTTGATACCTGATCAAACATTTCCCCCTTGCCGGTACGCAGCCATGATTCATCAACGCCAAAAATAAGGCAAATGAGAAAAATATTTTTTTCGGTTAAGGAATTTTCGCCTGTCTCTATTTTTGAATATGAATTCTGCGCCATTTCAAGTTTTGCTGCAAATTCAGCTTGTGTCATTCGTAATGTTTTTCTCAGTTCCCTTAATCGCTTATTCATATATCTCCCGAAAGAGGGGCTAATGGTAGAATATATCAAAAAATGGGGAAAAATTCAATGCGGAACTCCGCTATAAGCCGCTAAAAATACCCTCCGGGATAGTTGTATTACCCTTGACAGATTATCCTAGAATAGTATATATTACTCTTAGAGATTATATAAATGAACAAACAGGAAAAAGAACTATTGGAGGGGTACCGGAAACTCAGACCGGAGGCAAAGCGCTATATCATGTCAACACTTATAACGGCAGTTATAGCGGAGCGGCAGTATGGGCTTCCAAAGGATAAAAAACACAATAAATCCGCCGGTTAATATGCCCACGGTTAATAGCCAAAGTGAACGTTGTTTCATAAGGGTTTGTAACAAAGGCGATTTATTATATTGACTAAAATGCTGGAGGTATTTTATGAAGAAAATGGTAGTGGCGTTGCTGGTGGCAACAATCGCAGTGGGGGGAGCGTTCGCCGTCGATCTGAGCGCAGGTATTGGCGGTAATTTCAGCGCCTATTTCACCTCTTTATCAGCTACATCAGATGGTGAGGATTACCTGAAAATTATAGGTGCAGAGTCAAAAGACCTTGGTATTACCACCACCGGCGGCGGTGTGTATGCATTCTTTGACATAACCTATGTCGAACTCAATGTTGGCCTGATGTTTAGTACAACCAAAGCCAATAATAACGATTATGACATGATTTTAGGCGCAGAGGATGGTATGAGCATGACTCATCTGAGGCTTGGGCTGTTCGGAAAGTTTCCTATCGATCTCGACAGCTTTACCCTGTTCCCCATGCTGGGCATTGACTTTTTAATCAATCTGGCCGCAAAAGACGTTAAGAGCGGAGATAAAATAGAAGATAAGGACCTTGGTATATATAGCCGCGGAGATCTGTTCAACCAGTTCTGGTTCAAACTCGGCGTAGGTGCCGACATTCCATTGGGTGATTCAATGTATCTGCGCCCAACATTCCTCTACGGCATCAGGCTCAATAACCAAGGGGAGAAGGATTTAATTAAGGATTGGAATAGTGGACCAACAGATATGGTAAAAAGCATCGTCGGTCACGGTCTGGACGTAAAACTGGCCCTTGGATTCAAGTTCTAATTTCTGTTTTCAGGGAATACCATAAAAAACCCGCAGGCTTCGGCTTGCGGGTTTTTTTTGCCTTATTCCGCAAATACCTGTTCCAATGTTATATGTAATTCCGGAAAAATACCAACCGGAACTGTAGCAGTGTTTTTGTAAGTATAGAATAAAATTGCGCCGTTTTGGAAATGGTAAACGGTAAGGCCTTTGTTTTCGGGATCTACAACCCAGTATTCCCGAACACCGGCTTCTTGATACAATTTTAACTTTCGTTCCATTTCAATTGCAGTATTGGAAGGGGACAGTATTTCAATCACCATGTCAGGAGCGCCCCGGCAGCCTTCATCACCGCGTTTTTTTTCATCGCACACCACAGAAATATCCGGCTGAACAACCGTATCATCGCTTTCGTCTTTTGCGTAAAAAAGCCGGACATCGTAGGGAGCGGGAAACACCTTGCAGGTTTTTCCTCGCAAATAAACATGAAACTGGCTTGATAGTTCCATAAGAATTTCCTGATGCCGAGAGTTTGGAGCTGCCATGGCATACGCCACGCCGTCAATAAGCTCAAAACGCTCTCCCTCGGCAAGCTCCCATTCCTTGTAATCGGCATAGGTAAATAGTCGGTCTTCTTTTGGTAATGCGCCCATTTTTGCCTCCCGGCTTGTTTTGTATGATTATACAAAACAAGCCGTCCTCTGTCAAATCAACTTATTTCGGCCGGGCGATAATCCCTGCCAAACCAGGATTTTTCACCAGATCGTGTTCCAGACCTTCGGCGCGGCCCTTGTTTATATAGTCCTTGCTTTGGAAGGAATAGGTAAAGTTGGTGTGGGTATCGTATGTACCCTGCATCAGGGCAAAGGCATCTTCGGTCATTACCAGTTCTTCGTCGGTGGGAATAATGAAAATCGGTATTTTCGATTCCGGCTTGCTGATGAGCGTTTCGGCATTGCGGGTACGGGCCACCAGATTTTTGGCAGGATCAAACGTCATGCCAATACCGTCAAGCCCGTCCAGAATTTTTTCGCGCATAAACCAGGCAAACTCCCCTACCCCGGCAGTAAGAACCAGCGCGTCAACCCTGCCCAATGCAGCCATGTAGCCGCCAATGTACTTCTTTACCCGATGCGCCTCAACACGCTGGGCAAGCAGGGCCTGATCGTCGCCCTTTTCCGCAGCGGCCTGAATGTCGCGGCGGTCGGTATATTGCCCAGTCAGCCCCAACAGGCCGGACTTTTTGTTCAGGGTACTATCCACATCGGCAACGCTCATGCCGGTTTTCCGCATAATGTAAAAAGGCAGCGCCGGATCCACATCGCCGGAACGGGTTCCCATTACCAGGCCTTCCAGCGGAGTCAACCCCATGCTTGTGTCAAAAGAACAGCCGTCCTTGACGGCATTTACCGAAGCGCCATTCCCCAAATGACAAATAACCAGGTTTGTCTTGAAGGGGTCCTGCCCCAACAGCACCGCCGCCCGCTTTGCCGTATAGAGAAAGCTCGTACCGTGAAAACCGTAACGCCGCGCCTGATATTTTTCAAACCATTCCTGGGGAATGGCATACCGGTATGCTTCAGGCGGCATGGTCTGGTGCCAGGCCGTGTCCATAATGGCGCAGTGAGGCACATTGGGCAGCACCTTTTTTGCCGCCTCTATCCCCATAATATTCGCCGGATTGTGTAAAGGGCTCATTTCCTGCATCTCGGCAAAGGCCTTCATGGCCGCATCGTCCACAATCACCGATTTGGTAAAATTGCTGCCCCCATGCACCACCCGGTGGCCCACCGCCGTAATCACCGACATATCGCTGATTACCCCCAGATCCTTGCTGGTCAGGGTCTTGATAATCAATTCCACCGCATTGGTATGGGTAGGACAGTCCTGCTGCATGGTAACTTCTTCCCTGCCCTTCACCGTATGGTTGATAAAAGAGCCCGGAAAAGTCACTTTTTCCACAATACCAACCGCCAGAACATCCTTCGTTTCCCAGTTATACACCTGGTATTTTGCCGATGAAGAGCCGCAATTTAAGGTCAAAATTACCATAATTTTCCACCGCCTTTTGATAGTTTATTCTATAGTATCGACTTTCGAACAAAGGGTAAATAGCCCATAAATCTATTGACATAATATCGTAATTAGCATACTATTGTACCATGGTAGATAGTGTATTCCTTAATGACGCTGATTACGAGCAATATCGTGCGTTGATTTACGCTGAAAGCGGTATTACCTTTACGCCGGCAAACCGGTCAATTTTGGAAAGCAGGTTGAAAGAACGGCTGAGGGAAAAAGGAGCGGACTCCGTAAAAACCTATTTTGCCACCATTTCCACCAATAAAGAAGAGCTCAAAGGTTTTCTTGATGCAATAACCACCAATTTAACCCGTTTTTTCAGGAATCAGGCCCAATTTGACGCGCTTGAAAAGCATGTCATCCCTGAACTGATAAACAATATCAAAAAAGGCGGCACCAGCAATACCATCAGGATATGGAGCGCCGGCTGTTCCACCGGAGAAGAACCGTACACCATTGCCATGCTGCTCAACGAAATATTGCCGCCGTCCTGGAAATTTGAAATAACAGCCAGCGATATCAGCCTGAAATGTCTGATGACCGCCAAAGAAGGTTTTTACGCAAACAGCCGGATAGAAGGCGTTCCCGACAACTATTTAAAAAAATACTTTGAGAAAGTGGATAGCGGATACAAAATAAACCCGGATATTCAAGCAAAAATCAAGTTTGACTATCATAACCTTAAAAACGATTCTGGGTTACGCAGTTTTGACGTTGTATTCTGCCGAAATGTCATTATTTACTTTGACGAGGCTGCCCAAACTGCGGTCATGGGCCGGTTCTGGGACGCAATGGCGCCAAAATCATTCCTGTTTATTGGTCATTCAGAGTCGCTTTTTGGCATGAATACCAAGTTTGAATTCCTGAAAACTGAATGGGCAACACTGTACCGTAAGTTTATATAAACGGAGATTATCGTGGCTGATGAAGTTTCTGTATTAGTTGTTGATGACTCTGCATTAATGCGGAATCTTATTGGTCACATGATCAATGATACTGCCGGTCTTACGGTGGCTGATAAAGCAATGAACGGCCGATTTGCCCTGGACAAAATTCCCAGGGTCAATCCCGATGTTATCGTTTTGGACATGGAAATGCCGGAAATGAACGGCATAGAATTCCTGAAAGAACGAAAACGGCTTGGCATTACCATTCCGGTAGTCATTCTTTCGTCCATTGCCCGCCGGGGCGCTGAAATTACCATGGAAGCTCTGGCTCTGGGTGCCAGTGATTTTATACAAAAACCTTCCGGCTCAGAATCAGAAGACATTCATGTAGTCAAAGATACTCTTGTACATATGCTGTTTGGCTATGGCAGCGCGTACCGCAGGGCTCAGAGCAAAAAAGTGCTTGCCTTCTCGGAGTACTCGCCCAAGCCGGTACTGCCTGTCCAGAGTCAGGACCTGCTCGCCCGCATGAGCAGCGGTATAACGCACACCGTAATAGAAGCTGCCAAACCACCGAACCGGTTTCGCCGGCCGGCCAATACCGAAATAATCGCCATTGGCATAAGCACCGGCGGCCCCGATGCCCTTAGAGTCGTGTTCGCCGAATTGGACCCCGACCTGAAGATTCCCATTGTGGTGGTACAGCATATGCCCCCCGGCTTTACCAATGAATTTGCCAAAAGCCTGGATCGCATCTGCCCATTGGAAGTAAAAGAAGCCGAAGACGGCGATTCCATTCAACCCGGCAGAATATTGATAGCTCAGGGAAACAAGCACATGGAAGTGGAGAAAAAAACATTTAGCTCTGTTGTGCGGCTTTCCGATGCTCCGCTGGTTTCCGGTCACCGCCCCTCCGCCGATGTATTGTTTGCATCGGTTGCCATGCACTATCAGAACCATGCGCTGGGAGTAATCATGACCGGTATGGGACGTGACGGCGCCCAGCATTTAGGTACTATCTACAAAGAAGGCGGCATGACTCTGGGTCAGGACGAGGCAAGCGCAGTCGTCTACGGAATGCCCCGCGTTGCCTACGAACTGGGCCACGTTATGGAACAAGTCCCTCTATCAAAAATGGCCCGCAGAATTTGCGACGTCGCCAAAACCGCTAGATAGGAACTTATTCCCATTTTTCACACAAAGCCACGAAGCTCACAAAGACACGGAGGAAGGGAAAAGTGAAAACTCTCCGTGGCTTTGTGAACTTTGTGCCTCTGTGTGAGAAAAATCGAGAAAATATTTTACAATAAGCTCATTCTTTTGCAGGCTTCTTCTACATTTTCGCGGTGGCCGAAGGCGGAGAAGCGGACAAAGCTTTCTCCTGCGGGGCCAAAGCCGGCGCCGGGGGTGGTGACCACCTGGCATTTTTCAAGGATTTCCGAGAACACTTCCCAACTGTCCCGGCCCGGGAAATGCGCCCAGATGTACGGTGAGTTATCGCCGCCCATACAGTGTATGCCCATTTTTTGTAAAGTATCCCGAATGAGCTTTGCATTGCCCAGATAAAAATCGGTAAGATTGCGAATTTCCTTTTGGCCTTCGCTGTCCAGAGCGGCAAGCCCGCCGGCCTGAGCGATATTGGAAGCGCCGTTAAAAATGGTAGAACAAATACGATTCCAGTCAGCATTGACGCTTTCGCCCGATTCATACTTAAGTTCCAGAGGAACCACAGACCAACCCAGACGCACTCCGGTAAAACCGGCGGGTTTGGAGAATGAATTCACCTCGATGGCGCATTCTTTTGCGCCTTCAATGGCATAAATCGTTTTGGGCAACGCCGGGTCGCGGATAAATTCACTGTATGCCGCGTCAAAAATAATGATAGATTTTTTCCTGATGGCTGTTTCTACAAGAGCGGTAAGCTGCTCTTTATGTGCAACCGCGCCGGTTGGATTATTGGGAGAACAAAAATAGATAAGACAATTTGACGGCAACTGCGAAAGATCGGGGAAAAAGTCATTTGCCATGGTGCAGGGAAGATACACAATGCCTTCATAGCCAGTACCATTCCAGCCCTTGGCGGCGCCTATCAATACCGAGCCATCCACATACACCGGATACGAAGGGTCCTGCACCGCCACCTGCACGCCGGAACCAAACAGCAATTGCAGTCTGCCTATGTCGCATTTGGCTCCATCGGAAATAAAAATTTCATTCGCCTTGAATGCGCCTCCGTAAAAAACCGCCGAAATTTTTTCCCGCAGTTCCAAAAGCCCTTCATCCTGATAGCCAGAATACCCTTCAACGGTACCAAGCCGCCGGGCCCCTTCCGCCAGGCCGGCATTGATATGCGGCATAATCGGTTCGGTGGTATTCCCCACCCCCAGGCTGATAATATTTGCCTCAGGGTGAGCCGCCGCAAATTCACGCCGCCGCTTGGCAATCTCCGGAAAAAGATACCCCGCTTTAATGTTCGTTATACAAGAGTTCCGCTTAATCATAATTTCCTCCAATAGTTGCTTTACTAATTTTACCACAAACCACACAAACCACACGAACTGTTTTTCGTGTTGGTTCGTTTGGTTCGTGGTAGAATCTCTTATTTAAAATCCTTCAAACTTGCCATATTCAACGTGGCGAAATAGTCGTCTGCGGTTTCGGGGCGGCGGATTTGCATGACCGAACCGTCCTGGCGCAGCAGCAGTTCGCCGCAGCGGAGTTTGCCGTTGTAGTTAAAACCCATTGCCCTGCCGTGTGCGCCTGCATCGTGGATCACCACAAAGTCACCGCTGCCGCTTCCCGCCGCGGCGCACTCCGCCGCCGTATCAATTTTAGGCAATTGCCGCTGAATGGCGAATTTATCGTTGTTTTCGCAGAGGCTGCCAACCACATCGTAGGTTTCGCTTAACGGCGAATGTTCCTTGCCCGGTATGGTGATGTGATGATAGGCGCCGTAGAGCGCCGGACGCATAAGGTCCGCCATGCAGGCATCCAGGCCAATGTAGTTGCGGTAAATTTCTTTTTTGTGAATCGCCCGCGTTACCAGCCAACCGTGGGGCCCGGTAACCACTCTGGCCCATTCGGTGTGTATGCCCAGGTGCAGGCCGGCGGGCACAATGATTTCGTTATAGGCTTTTTGAATCCCCGCCGCCAAAACCTGATAATCCACCGCTTCCTGATCAGGCCGGTAAGGAATGCCTACGCCGCCGCCAAGGTTAACAAACTCCAGCCGAATGCCGGTTTTGGCCTGTATTTCCACGGCAAGTTCAAAAAGCACACGGGCAGTTTCAACATGGTAGGGAATCGAAAGTTCATTGGAAGCTACCATGGTATGCAGGGCAAAACGTTTGGGGAACGAAGTTTCCGCGCCCTTTTTTTGCAACAGGGCAAAGCCGGCGATGATCTGCTCACGGGTCAGGCCGTATTTTGCCTCTTCCGGCTTGCCGATAATGGCATTGCCTTCCTTGAGAGGGCCGGGGTTATAGCGCAGGGAAACCAGTTCCGGCAACCCGCGGTCTGAGCCGGCGGTTTTTTCCAAAAATTCGATATGGGAAAAGTCATCCAGATTGATCACTGCGCCCAGTTTGCGGGCAAGCTGGTATTCGTGCGCCGGCGTTTCGTTGGCGGTGAACATAATGTCCTCACCCTGAATGCCGGCCATTTCAGCTAACAATAGCTCCGTATAACTGGAACAATCGGCGCCAAAGCCCTCCGCCGCAAGTATTTTCATGATAACGGGATTGGGCAATGCCTTCACCGCAAAATGCTGCTTATAACCGGGAAAAATCGAAAACGCCGCCTTAATCCGCCGAACATTCTCGATAATCCCTTTCTCATCATACAAATAAAACGGCGTCGGATACCGCTCCGCTAGTTTCTCAAGGGTATCTCTGTCCAAAGGAAAATATTTCTCGCTCATTCTTCTCCTAAATAATCTATTCTCTTTTTTTACCACGAACCAACACAAACCACACGAACAAAAGTAAAGATGGGAACTACAAGTTCGTGAAGTTCGTGTAGTTCGTGGTTAAATATATCCTTTACTTTTCAAAAGTTCTGCGTTAAGTATGCCGCCGCCGGCTGCGCCGCGTACTGTGTTATGCGAAAGGGCAGTGAATCGTACATCAAACACATTGCAGGGACGCAGGCGGCCAATTACCACGGCCATTCCCTTGTCCAAATCGCGATCCTTGCGGGGCTGGGGCCGGTTATCTTCCTCACGGTAGATGATCGGCTGTTCGGGGGCCATGGGGAATTTCAGTTCCTGCGGCAGGCCTTTGAAAGCAGCCCATATCTTTTTAATCTCATCAACCGAAGGTTTTTTTGATCCAAATTCAAGGTAGATGCAGGCTGTATGCCCATCAATAACCGGCACACGATTACAGCAGGCGGAAATTTTCGGCATGGAGGCATTTTTCAAAGTCCCATTGACAATGGTTCCAAAAATCTTGAGCGGTTCTTTTTCGGATTTTTCTTCCTCGCCGCCAATGTAGGGGACGATATTATCGATCATGTCCAGGCTTGGCACGCCGGGATACCCTGCGCCGGAAACTGCCTGCATGGTGGTCACCACAAGCCGTTTTATCAGGAAACCTTCCTGTACCAGGGCCTGCAGCGGAATCATATAACTTTGAATCGAACAGTTGGGTTTTACCGCAATAAAGCCCTTTTTCCAGCCACGGGCTTTCTGCTGGATGGGAATAATATCCACATGATGGGGATTGACTTCGGGGATAAGGACCGGCACATCGGGTGTCCAGCGATGGGCCGAAGCGTTGGAAATAACCGGAATGCCTGCCGCCGCATACGCTTCTTCAAGGGCGGCGGTTTCGGCTTTGCCCATTTCCAGCGCAGAAAACACAAAAGCGCACCGTTTTCGCTTAAACGCCGCTACTGCCTGGCTGACATCGTTGGCATCCTGCACCACAAGCTCCCCGACATGGGGGGCATAGGTATCGATAAGCTGCCATCTTCCGGCAACGGCCTCGGCATATTTTTTTCCGGCGCTTCGGGGCGAGGCTGCCACATAACACACCTTAAACCAGGGATGATTATTGAGCAGGGCAATATAGTTCTGCCCTACCATGCCTGTTGCTCCTAAAATGCCTACGGGAATTTTTGCCATTTCTTGCTCCTTATGTTTAACTTACACTAATTAAGCTCACTGCTGCAAGCCCTCAATGTACCCCGGCGGAACCATGGCTTGCGACCTTGCAATTTCCCCTTTTTTATGATATATCCATTGTAATGAGTATTACCCAAACTGTAGACATTCCTACTAGCCATCGGCTGACAATTGACGTGCCTCGTGAAATTCCGGCAGGTCCGGTTATTCTTACGTTTACTCCCTACGGCAAGAATAAAGGTGAATTTGAAGATTTGCTTTCTCTTTCCAATAGTACATTGGATTTTTGGGACAATGAAGACGATGAGATTTGGAACGATGTTTGATCAAGGTTGGAAGCTGGCATAGCCATAAAAAAAATCGGCAAGATTAACAACGATGTTTTGTTAAATGTATATAATGAGTTCGTTAAATTAATTTCCCCGTAAATATAGATATACGCCCAAGCACCTCTTTCGCACTAACCCCGGCGGGGGTGCGCAGCGGGGTGGCGGAAATAGATGGGGGAGTTCGACGCCGTAGCCCCGGCACGGTTTTTTGCCTTGCAACTAATCATGGAGTAATTTTACCATCCAGAGTGTTCTCATGCGTTGCGTACCGTGCCGCTGTTACTGTACCCTTAGTTTTTAATTTTTCTCGCTGGTCTACTTTGTCGAGGACGCCCATAATATTTCCGCCACCCCGCTGCGCACCCCCGCCGGGGCCATAGCTGGCAGTGAAAAAAGAAAAAATTGTTGTTCGTAATCGACGTTTGTTGTTAACAGGATTAGATTACAAAAATTCGATTTTGTTCACTGTAATGGTGTCAATCACTGTTTTTTTTCAACTGGGCATACCTTAGGGGGAAAAATTCCCCCTAAAACCCCCTTGTAATAGTTAAAGGGTTAAATAGTTAAAAAGCCCGGACAGGACGGACACTGCTGGAGTAGTACTCGTAGCCGAACTGACGGCCACCGTCGAAATCCTGATTCCACGCGCGAAAACTATCGTACTGCGATGAAGACCAGAACCATGATGTTCCCAAGTTGTCAACTACAGCTCTGCTTCGATAAAGTGCATTCAGTTCATTTCTGCTCGGAAGAAACCAGTCATCTTTGCCATTGTTACTGAAGTTTCTGCACGCTAACGCAGCAGGAGCGGTTGCATCTACTGCTAATATCAATGTTGTATTTTTCCTGCCTGCGCCAATTGCGTTTGATGCACCTGCAACATGAGGAGCGTTTTGCCAATTGGTTGTGGTTGACCATCGCAAGCTCGTCTCCATATTTGCAGGCGCTGCTTCAAGCCAAAATGCGGTTTCTCCTGTATCGCTCATGGTAAAACCTGCAGGATCGTGATAGAAGATTATACCGCCGCCGGGACCCGTGCTGCCAACATGACCTCGGTTTGTTACCGGTGCGCTGGTAACGCTGCCAGAATTATCTGAGCGTACGACGGTTACCGTAATGCTTGCGTCTCTGTCGGCAAGCTGTACAGTATATGTAACATCTGTACTAATGGCAGTAGCGCCATCCCGTAACCACTGGTAGGTAATAATACCGCTGCCGCCCAGTGCGGCAATATTCGCCGTAAGTGTCGCTCCAATATGGGGATCGCCGTCTATAGTAACTTTTCCTTTAAGGCGCGGCTGCCCGCAGGCGATGAGCGTGAGCATAACTATTGCCGCAATGGCGATAGTTCCTGTGGTTTTAATTACGTTTTTCATGAAATGCCTCCTTTTCTGTCAATTTTAATAACTGTAAGTGACAGTATAACTCACCAATAGTTTATTGTCAATAATTCACCGCAAAAGACCCTCCATTTTACCGGATAAGGCCGGCACAGGGGGAGGCGGCGGGTAAGCCGGAACATTGTGGGCGTCCTCGGCGAAGCAGACCCGCCCAATAACTGCACGGCAAAGCCGTGTAGATGAGTAAATCAGCACGGCGTAGCCCAAGTAATTTTCTCTGTATGCCAGTAAATGCGGGTTTGCTTTAGCAAACCCAGTGGGCGTGCGAGAAAAATTTAAAACTTAGGGTACAGAAAAGTCTGCCCGGCACCGTACGCATGAGCGCAACCCGAAATGACAAACCAATCAATGATAAGTAGCAGAACACAAAGCCGGGCTGGGGCTGCGGCATCGGATTCCCCCACCTGTTCCGGCTTGCCCGCTGCCTCCCCCTGTGCCGGGGTTGTTGCAGCACCAGACAGGGGCGGTTTAAAGTAAACCCAACTCGGTCATTGTTTTTTTCAACACCGCTTCGCTTGTAATGGAGAATTTTGGTGACTGTCACCGAGCGTGACCTTTTATAGAAAAATATTGATTTTTCCTTATACGCCACAAATGCTTGTTTTCCCTTTCATTTTGTGCTATTATGTAGAAGTGAGAATCTTCAAATATAAGTGGTTTCATCGATTTGCCAAAAAAGAGGGCATATCAGACAGCGAACTGAAGGAAATTGTTAATCAGCTTGAAGGCGGGCAATATTATGCCGATTTGGGCGGTAGCGTTTATAAAATGGAATTAGCTAGAAAAGGCAAGGGAAAACGCGGCGGGTATCGGGTACTTGTTATTTTCAAAAGTGAGTTTCGTACCTTTTTTGCTTTTGGTTTTCCAAAATCGAAGATGGGCAATATTGAAGACGATATGTTAAAAGGTTATAAGAAACAAGCAAAAGAAGATTTTTCTTTGACTGAAGAACAGATAAAATTAATGTTAGAAATTAAAGATTTGGTTGAAATTTTACAGGAGGAATAAAATGAAATACAAAAGCGAAGCGTTTGCAGCTATGCACGAACATGCAGTAGCAATGTACAAAGTCGGCGGAATAACAGAAGCCAGTATGCGTGAATATGACGAAATGTGTCTCAAAAACTATAAATCAGCAAAACAAGCTTCTCCTGTTTTCGCCGATAATACATCTGTAAAACATATTAGCCACGCTACCGCATAATTTTTATTATTTTCCAATTCGCCAAAGTAAGCCCGCCGTTCCTGCCCGCCTCCCCCTGTGCCGGGGTTACAGACACCCCGCCGGAGTTGTTGCAGCACCAGACAGGGCAGGTTTAAAGTAAACCTAACTCGGTCATTGTTTTTTTCAACACCGCTTCGCTTGCCGCAGAAAGTTTGCCCAAGGGCAGCCGGGTGGGGCCGCTGGGGAGGCCAAGCCAGGCGGCGGCCTGCTTGACGGGAATGGGGTTGGTTTCAATGAAGATAGCTTTAACCAGGGGCAGCAGCTCAAAATGGATGCGGCGGGCTTCGGCAAAATTGCCTGCAATACAGGCAGCCACCAGAGCCTTTACCTTTGCCGGCACAATGTTGGCAATAACCGAAACCAGGCCGTCGCCGCCCAATGCCATAAGGGGCAGGGTCAACGCATCATCGCCTGACAATACATAAAACTGTTTGCCCTCGGCCTTGCGGGGGGCGGCAACTTCACGAAGTACATCACCCATCTGGCCAATGTCGCCGGATGCTTCCTTGACCCCAATAATGCCGGGTATGTGGGAAATTTTCTCCATAAGCGGCGTGGGGATATTTCTCCCCGTACGCGAGGCAATATTATAGACAATTATCGGAATACCCGTGGCGGCGGCGGCCTCAAAATGCCGGAACAGCCCCTCATCATTTGGTTTATTGTAATAAGGAGTTACCACCATGGCCGCATCGGCGCCCATCCGTTTGGCCCGTTCGGTGTACTGTACCATGTGTCTGGTATCATTTGAGCCGGTTCCCACCAAAATCGGGACCCGTCCTTTGACGGTTTCCACCGCAATGCCAATGAGCCGTTCTTCCTCGTCCTCGTCAAGGGTGGGGGTTTCCCCAGTGGTTCCCAACGGGACAATACCGTCAATACCCTCCCCTATCTGAAACTCAATAAGACGTCGAAAACCCTCGTAATCGACCTCGCCGGAACCCTGCATGGGGGTAATAAGTGCTGTAAAAGCGCCGCGAAATGCTATCATAATATGGCAGTATATCGAAAAAATACCTTTTTTTCAAGGGATTAATCAAACTTTAACCAAAAATCCGGCTATTGGCGTTAAAACCACTAGCCACTGGCGTGAAAATAACCGATACTATATAGTAAGACTTTCAAATGGAGGAAAAAGGGGATGAAAATAAAATTCAAATTGAGTCTCGTGGTAATCGTTATAGTAGCGACTATTGTAACAGGGATATCTTTCCTGCTTCTGCGCGAGGCTTCTAATATCAGCATAGATCTGAGCAAACGCGGGATAGCCTACCTAACCGACATGCAAGCAGAATACTGGAGCGGTCGGGAAGAAGGCCACATACGGATGCTGCGTACTCTGGCAGACATAATGGCGGATTACGAAGATGTAGACGTAGATGCCAGACGAAACCGATTCGACAGTATGCTTCTGGGTACCATAACCTCGAATCCCGGGATAACCAGTCTGTATACGGTGTGGAAACCCAATGCCATTGACGGCAGGGATGCGCAAAACATCGGCCGGCCCGGCTCCACACCAACAGGCCAATATGCATCAACCTACACAAGGGAAACCGGCCAGATAACACAGAGGGCTACCGTTGATTTAGAAGGTTCAATGGCCTATCTCAACGGCCCTAATGCCAGAAAAGACCGGGTAGAACATCCTTATCCCCTTACTATAGCCGGAAAAAACACCTATGTATTCAGAAT
>Ga0123356_10004286_pt1 | contig 14755 bp, 24 predicted proteins | sample TergutEmb28metaG_2_FD_92546 | JGI IMG/M metagenome (GOLD analysis project Ga0123356, IMG submission 92546) | Embiratermes neotenicus P3 segment gut microbial communities from Petit-Saut dam, French Guiana - Emb289 P3 | ecosystem: Host-associated > Arthropoda: Insects > Digestive system > Gut ... | reverse complement strand
GGGGGGGGGGGGGGGGGGGGGGGGGGGGGGGGGGGGGGGGGGGGGGGGGGGGGGGGGGGGGGGGGGGGGGGGGGGGGGGGGGGTTGGGGGGGGGGTTAGGAGTTGGGGGCCGCCTTCGGTTAGGGCGACGGTGTGTTCCCAGTGGGCGGCTCGGCCGCCGTCGCGGGTGCGGACAGTCCAGCCGTCGGAGTCTACTGTCGTGGCGATGTCCCCTTCTACGATCATGGGTTCTATGGCTAGGACCATGCCGGGGCGCATGCGGGGGCTTGGGCCGCGACGGGCGTAGTTGGGGACGTCGGGGGGGAGGTGCATGGCTCGGCCGATGCCGTGGCCTGCGTAGTCTTCGATGATGCCCCAGTCGCTGGAGCGGCGGGCGGGGGATACGGCTTCGCTTTGGGAGGCGGGTTCCTCGGTGGTGCCCCAGTCGCGTGGGCGCGCGAGCTGGGGATCGTGGGTGAGGGGGCGGGCGTCGTGGGAGGCGGGTTCCTCGGTGGTGCCCCAGTCGCGTGGGCGCGCGAGCTGGGGATCGTGGGTGAGGGGGCGGGCGTTGTTTGAGGTGCGGACGGAGGCTTCTATGGCGGCTCCTATGTCGGCTACTCGGGTTGCTGTCCCCATGGCTGCAATCCCAGCCCAGAGCGCGGCTCGGGTGACCTCGATTAGGCGCGCTCCGTCATCGTCCGTTGTTCCTCCTACGGGGAAGGTGATGGCTGCGTCGCCGTGCCAGCCGGCGAGTTCGGCGCCGCAGTCTATGGAGACGATCTGGCCGGCGGCCAGCGGGGTGTCCCCGGGGATGCCGTGGACGACTACGTCGTCCACGGATAGGCAGATCGAGGCGGGGTAGCCGCGGTAGCCGAGGAAGTTGGGGCGCGCGCCGTGGGACCGGATCACCCGCTCGGCCAGGGCGTCTAGGTCGCGGCCGGTGACCCCGGGCTCGGCGGCGGCCTCGACGGCCGCGAGGGCAGCGGCGACCACGGCGCCGGCGGCACGCATAAGGCCGATCTCGGCCGGGGTCTTGAGATCGACGGTGCGTCGAGACAATCTGGGCATCAGGACCACGGGGACCTCTCGGCCAGGGCGTCTAGGTCGCGGCCGGTGACCCCGGGCTCGGCGGCGGCCTCGACGGCCGCGAGGGCAGCGGCGACCACCGCGCCGGCGGCACGCATAAGGCCGATCTCGGCCGGGGTCTTGAGATCGACGGTGCGTCGGGACAATCTAGGCATCAGGACCACGGGGACCTCTCGGCCGGGGTCTTGAGGTCGACGGTGCGTCGGGACAATCTGGGCATCAGGACCACGGGGACCTCTCGGCCGGGGTCTTGAGGTCGACGGTGCGTCGGGACAATCTAGGCATCAGGTTCACGGGCACCAGCGCGGAAAACACCACGACGGGAGACGGCGGACACGCGCGCTCGGAAGCCGCAGCTGCACTAGGTGGGGTCGTCGGTGACGGTTGCTGAGGCAGCCGCGCACTCTTAGCCGCCGCAGCTGCAACCGCAGCCGTCGCCGCGGGCGGCAGCGAGCAGCCGCACGCCTACCTCTTCGACGGAACCGAGGGCGTCAACGGAGCGGAGCAGGCCCCGCGAGCGATACACGGAAGCGATCGGGGCGGTCTGCTCTTCGTAGACGGCGATGCGGTGGCGGATCACCGATTCGGTGTCGTCCTCGCGTCCCTCGATGGAGGCTCGCTTCGCCAGCCGGCTCACGATCGCCTCCTCAGGTACGGTCAGCTCCAGCGCCACCTCGACGGCCAGGCCGGACTCGGCCAGCAAGGCATCCAACGCAGAAACCTGGGCTAGGTTGCGCGGGTACCCATCGAGCACCCACCCTCCCGCAGCGTCTGGTTCAGCCAGGCGGGAGCGGACCATCGCGTCGGTCACCGAATCGGGCACCAACTCCCCCGCCGACATGTACTTCTGCGCCTCAACCCCCAAAGCAGTCCCGGAAGACAGGTTCGCCCGGAAGATCGCCCCAGTGGAGATTGTCGGCACCCCCAGGGACAGAGCCAGCCCCACAGCCTGAGTGCCTTTGCCGGACCCCGGAGGACCCAGCAGCACAACTCGGGTCACGCTCACCGGAGGAATCCCTCGTAGTGACGCTGCTGGAGCTGGGAGTCGATCTGCTTGACGGTGTCAAGCCCGACACCGACGATGATCAGCAGGGTCGTCCCGCCGAACGCCATGTGGTCGGAGATCCCGATCGAGATGAACAACACCGAGGGAATCAAGGCGACGATCGCCAGATACAGCGAGCCCGGCGTGTTGATCCGGGTCATCACATGCTGGAGGTACTCGGCCGTGGGCCGCCCGGCTCGGATGCCCGGGATGAACCCGCCGTACTTCTTCATGTTGTCCGAGACCTCTTGAGGGTTGAAGGTGATGGACGTGTAGAAGAAGCAGAAGAAGATGATGAGCAGCGCGTAGAACGTGAGGTAGACCCACGAATCGTGCCGCATGTATATCCCGATCCATCTAGCCCAGCCTGATCCTTGGTCAGAGGAGAACATCGCGACCGTCTGAGGAAGCGAGAGGATCGAGGAGGAGAAGATGACGGGGATGACGCCCGCCATGTTGATCTTGATCGGGATGTAGGTCGAGGAGCCGCCCAGAGTGCGCCGCCCCACCATCCGCTTGGCGTACTGGACGGGGATGCGCCGCTGCGACTGCTCGACAAAGGAGATCATCCCAATCAGGAGCAGGAGCGCCGCCACCACGATGATGAAGTTCATGAAGCCGTTGCGCCCGCCGGCGATCGACCACATGGAGGACGGGAAGCGAGCCACGATCGAGGTGAAGATCAGCAGGGACATTCCGTTGCCGACGCCCCGCTCGGTGATGAGCTCGGCCATCCACATGATGACGCCCGTGCCGGCGGTCATCGCGAGGATCATCAGGCCAATGGAGACCGCGCCCTCCTGGACCACGCTCGTCGCCTCGTGGCTGCCGAAGAGCATGCCGTTGCGCGCTGTCGTGATCGTCGTCGTCGACTGAAGGACGGCAAGCCCGAGGGTCAGATACCGCGTGTACTGCGTCATCTTGGTCTGCCCCGCCTGGCCCTCCTTGTGGAGGACCTCGAACCGCGGGATCACCACGCGCAGCAGCTGGATGATGATGGACGCGGTGATGTAGGGCATGATCCCCAGCGCAAACACCGACAAGTTGGTCAGTCCCCCGCCGGAGAACAGGTCGAGGAGGCCAAAGACTCCTCCCTGGTCGTTCGTCTGCGAGGTTTGCTTCTGCAGCGTCTCGTAGTTGACACCGGGCGCCGGAATGAAGGTACCAAGCCGGTAGAGCACCATGATCAACAAGGTGAACAGCAGCTTGCGCCGTAGGTCCGGGGTCCTAAAGGCCCTGGCAAATGTGCTGAGCACGTCTCCTCCTGGAGGTTGTTCTCCTTGGGCGAGCGTAGTACATCAGGTCGCTGGCCGGGTGTCCCCCGCTAGCCTTGCGTCCCGATGGACCCCCCTGCCGCGGCGATCTTGACTTGGGCTGAGTTGGACCAGGCATCGACGATGACGTCAAGCGTGACGTCAAGCTCGCCGTCTCCCAACACCTTGACGAGGCGACGCGGGTGGACCGCACCGGCCTTGACCAGGTCGTCGACGGTGACGGTTCCGCCGTCGGGATAGAGCTCGCCGAGTCGGCCAACACTGATGATTTCGTACTCGACGCGGAAACGGTTCTTGAATCCGCGACGCTTGGGCAGGCGCATGTGGAGCGGCATTTGGCCGCCCTCGAGCCGGGCCGGCACCTTGCTGCGTGCCCGGGTTCCCTTGGTTCCGCGCCCCGCCGTCTTGCCCTTGGAGGCGTCGCCGCGGCCCTTGCGGGTCTTGGCCTTCTTCGCCCCCGGTGCGGGCCTTAGGTGGTGGACCTTGAGCACGCGCGGCTTGACCGCGGCGTCCTCCTCCACCACCTCGACGGACGATGGCGCGACCTTCGCCGGTGCCTTCTTCTCCACCTTGGCCTTGGGTTCAGCCTTGGCGGACGATGGCGGCGCTTCAGCCGGAGCTTTCTTCTCCACCTTGGGCTCGGGCTCAGGCTTGGGCTTGGGCTCAGGCTTGGGCTTGGGCTTGGGCTTGGGCTCGAGCTCAGGCTTGGGCTCGGGCTCGGGCTTGGGTTCAGGCTTGGGCTTCGCTTCGGCCTTGGGCTTCGGCTCCGCCTTGGGCTTGGCTTCGGCCTTGGGCTTCGGCTCAGCCTTGGGCTTCGCTTCAGCCTTGGGCTTGGCTTCAGCCTTGGGCTTCGGCTCAGCCTTGGGCTTCGGCTCAGCCTTGGGCTTGGCCTTGGGCTTCTCGGTCGCCTCCACCTCGGGGGCGACGTCTTTCTCGTCAGCCATCGGACTCGATCTCCTCCATCGTCACCAGATGCGAGACCGTCTTGACCATGCCGCGAATCTCCGGCCGGTCTTCCTTGATGACGATGTCGCCAATCCGCTTGACGCCGAGTGTGCGCAGCGTCTCGCGCTGGTTGGGCTTGGTGCCGATCTTCGATCGGACTTGCTGGATCTTGAGCTGGGCCATTACGCCTCGCCTCCCGTCGCCGCAGCGGCGCTCGCCGCTGCCTTCTCCGATGCCGCCTGGGCGCGCAAGAGCCGAGCCGGGGCAACTCGTTCGGTCGGAAGCCCACGGCGCTTCGCCACGGCCTCCGGTGCTTCGAGGGCCTTGAGGGCCGCCACCGTCGCATGGACAATGTTGATCGCGTTCGAGGAGCCCAGCGACTTCGAGAGCGCATCGTGGATCCCGGCGCATTCGAGGACCGCGCGCACCGGGCCACCGGCGATAACGCCCGTCCCCGGAACGGCTGGACGCAGCAGCACAACCCCCGCCGCCGCCTCGCCTTGGATCGGATGCGGGATCGTCTTGGCGATGCGAGGCACCTTGAAGAAGGACTTCTTCGCCTCCTCGACGCCCTTGGCGATCGCCGCGGGGACTTCCTTTGCCTTGCCGTAGCCCACGCCGACCGTGCCATCGCCATCGCCGACCACGACGAGAGCGGTGAAGGAGAACCTCCGGCCGCCCTTGACGACCTTGGCTACACGGTTGATTGCGACAACGCGCTCTAGGAATTGGTTGCGATCGTCCTGGTCGCGGCCTCCGCCACGCCGACCAGAGTCGCGGCCACCACGTCGGTCGCCGCGATCACCACCACGATCGCCTCCGCGATCGCCGCGTCCGCCTGCGCGGTCCTGCGCAGCCTCGCCGCGCCGGTCTTGCTCCGCCATCAGATGGCCTGCCTTTCGAGAATCGTCGCCATCACAGGGTCAGCCCGCCTTCCCTTGCGCCTTCGGCCACTGCAGCGACTCGGCCGTGGTACTTGTTGCCGCCCCGATCGAAGACAACCGTCTCGATTCCGACAGCTTTTGCCCGCTCAGCCACGCGCTCACCGACCTTGCGCGCGAGAGCTGTCTTGTCGCCATCGTCCGCCCGGAGGTCTGCTTCCATCGTGGAGGCGGAGACGAGGGTGTGACCCTTGGCGTCGTCGACCACCTGGACGAGCATGTGGCGAAGCGAGCGCGTGACGACGAGCCGTGGCCGTGTGGCGGACCCCACGACCTTCTTGCGGACCCTGAGGTGACGCTTGGCGCGTGCCGAGGCCCTGGTCTTGGTTGCCATCGCTACTTGCCTGCCTTTCCGACCTTGCGCCGGACAACCTCGCCGGCGTAGCGCACGCCCTTGCCTTTGTAGGGCTCGGGCTTGCGGAGTTTGCGGATGTTCGCTGCGACCTCTCCGACCTGCTGCTTCGAGATGCCGGAGACAGTGAAGCGCGTCGGGGTCTCGACCGTGAAGGTGATTCCGGGTGGGGCCGGGACCACGCAGGGGTGGGAGAAACCGAGGGCGAACTCCAAGTCGGAGCCCTTGGCGGTGACGCGGTAGCCGGTCCCGACAATCTCCAGCTTCTTCGTGTAGCCCTCTGTGACGCCGATCACCATGTTGTTGATGAGCGTCCTCGTCAGGCCGTGGAGGCTGCGTGAGCGTCGCTCGTCATCGGGCCGAGTGACGACGATGGCGCCGTCCTCGCCCCGGGCGACGCTGATCGGCTCGCAGACGTCGAGTTCGAGCGCACCCTTGGGGCCCTTGACCTCGACGTGCCGCTCATCGATGGCGACATCGACGCCGGACGGGATCGGGATGGGCATCTTGCCGATTCGCGACATGGCGTTCCCCCTACCAGACGTAGGCGAGGACTTCCCCGCCTACACCCTTCTTTGCGGCCTGCCGATCCGTGAGGAGCCCCGAGGAGGTCGAGAGGATTGCCACCCCGAGGCCCCCCAAGACCTTTGGCAGGTTCGTGGACTTGGCGTACACGCGCAGGCCCGGCTTGGAGACCCTCTTGAGGCCCGCCAGAGAGCGTTCGCGGTTCGGCCCGTACTTGAGCGTGATCGTCAAGGACTTGCCGACTGGTGCGTCAGCGACGGACCAGCCGGTGATGTAGCCCTCGGCCTTGAGGATCTCGGCGATCGCGCCCTTGAGCTTGGAATGCGGCATGGTGACGGAGTCGTGGTGCGCCGAGTTGGCGTTGCGCAACCTCGTCAACATATCCGCGATCGGATCGGTCATGGTCATCGTGTGGGCTCCTGCCCTTCCTCGCCCGCGGTTTCGCTTCTGGGGAGCGACCTGCGGCGTAGTCGGTTACCAGCTGCTCTTGGTGATTCCGGGGAGTTGGCCCGCGTGCGCGAGCACCCGGAGGCACACGCGGCACAGGCCGAATTTGCGGTAGACGGACTTGGGGCGGCCGCAGCGGGTGCACCGCGTGTAGCCACGCACCTTGAACTTCGGCTTGCGGGCCGCCTTGACGACCAGTGCAGTCTTCGCCATATCAGTTCTCCTTGAAGGGGAAGCCGAGCGCCTTGAGGAGCGCCCTGCCTTCCTCGTCGTTGGGCGCCGTCGTGACGACGGTGATGTCCATGCCCCGCTGGCGGTCAATGGTGTCTGGGTTGATCTCGTGGAACATGGACTGCTCGGTCAACCCGAAGGTGTAGTTCCCGTGCCCATCGAACTGCTGGGCAGACAGTCCGCGGAAGTCGCGGATGCGCGGCAGCGCCAGGGTCAGCAGGCGGTCGAGGAACTCCCACATCCGGTCGCCGCGCAGCGTCACGTGGCAGCCAATCGGCATCCCCTCGCGAAGCTTGAACTGAGCAACCGAACGCTTGGCCTTGGTGATCTGGGGCTTTTGCCCGGTGATGATCGTCAGGTCGCGGACGGCGCCCTCCATGAGTTTGGCGTCCTTCGCGGCCTCACCGACCCCCATGTTGACGATGATCTTCGTCACCCCGGGGACCTGGTGGACGTTGGTGTAGCCGAACTCCTCGGTCAGCTTCGGCGTGATCTCCGCCTTGTAGCGGGTCTTGAGGCGCGGCGGGATCTTGGGCGTCGGCTCAGCCGGGGGCGCATCCTTAGCGGGAGCGTCCTTGGCCGGGGCCTTTCCCTTGGCGGGCGCCTTAGCGGGCGCCTTAGCCGGAGCCTTAGCCGGAGCCTTAGCGGGGGCCTTCTTCTCTGGGCTCATGACAGGTCCTTACCCGAGCGCTTGGCAAAGCGCACACGCACCGTGCGCTCGCGCCCGTCCTGCTCGATCGTCTCGATGCGGTGGCCCACCCGGGTGCCCTTCCTCGTGTCAGGGTCAAGGACCATGACGTTGGAGACGTGGATGGAGGCCTCGATCGTCTCGATGCCGCCGGTTCTGGCACCACGCGCTCCCTGGCCCACCTTCGTGTGCTTGGTCATACGCATGATGCCCTCGACAATGACGCGATCACGGTCGGTGATGACCTCGAGCACACGGCCCGTCTTGCCCTTGTCCCGACCCGAGATCACGACGACCTGATCGCCCTTCTTGACTTTCGCCATCGTTCACAACACCTCCGGGGCCAGCGAGATGATCCGCATGAACCGCTTGTCGCGCAGCTCACGCCCAACGGGACCGAAGATGCGAGTGCCACGCGGCTCGTTCTCGTTACGCAAGATCACCGCCGCGTTCTCGTCGAAGCGGATGTACGAGCCGTCCGGCCGCCTGCGCTCCTTCTTTGTGCGGACGATGACGGCCCTGACCACATCGCCCTTCTTGACGCCCGCTCCGGGGATCGCATCCTTGACGGTCGCGACGATCACGTCGCCAATCGAGGCGTAGCGCCGCCCGGAGCCGCCGAGGACCCGGATGCACAAGATCTCCTTGGCTCCGGTGTTGTCGGCGACTTTGAGCCGCGACTCCTGCTGGATCATGTCCTTCTACCCTTCGTCGTGCCGGTCCTCACCGCCTGGTGGCGACGAGCCTTGCCGAACTCTTTACTTGGCCTTCTCCAGGATCTCCACCACGCGCCACCTCTTGGTCTTCGACAGCGGGCGGGTCTCCATCAACAGCACGAGGTCGCCGATGCCGGCCTCCCCCTGCTCGTCATGCGCCGTGACTTTCGTGGTCCGCGTTATGACCTTGCCATAGAGCGGGTGCTTGACCCGGTCTTTCAGCTCGACCACGACTGTCTTGGTCATCTTGTCGCTCACCACGATGCCGCGGCGGGTCTTGCGCTCTCCACGCGGCTTCGCAGGCGCCGCAGCTGGGACGTTCGTCTCGGTCACTGTGTCACTCCACATTCGTGGTCGGTGCGGTGCGGATGCCGAGCTCACGCTCACGCAGGATCGTGTAGATCCTGGCGATGTCGCGTCGCACGGCCTTGAGGCGCCCGTGGCTCTCCAGCTGACCGGTGGCCGAGGCGAAGCGGAGGTTGAACAGCTCCTCCTTCGCCTTGCCGAGTTCCGCGATCAGCCGCTCGTTGTCAAGCAAGTCGAGCTTGGCGGGCATCAGGTCTTTCGAACCAATCGCCATGGGTTACTCACCACCCTCGCGCCGGACAAACCGGCACTTCATCGGAAGCTTGTGGATCGCGCGCGTCATCGCCTCGCGGGCCAGCGGCTCCGAGACGCCAGCCAACTCGAAGAGGATGCGGCCGGGCTTGACGTTGGCGATCCACCACTCGGGCGATCCCTTGCCAGAACCCATCCGGGTTTCTGCGGGCTTCTTGGTCAGCGGGCGGTCGGGGTAGATGTTGATCCAGACCTTGCCGCCGCGCTTGACGTGGCGGGTCATTGCGATACGGGCCGCCTCGATCTGCTGGTTCGTCACATAGGCGGGCTCGAGAGCCTGGATGCCGTAGTCACCGAACGCGATCGTGGTGCCGCCCTTAGCCATGCCCCGGCGGGTGGGCCGGTGCTGCTTTCGGTGCTTGATCCTGCGGGGAATGAGCATGGCGTCAGGCCTCCATTCCTTGGGGCGCGCCGTCGCCGGACCGCTCACCGCGACGGCCACCGCCACGCGGACGGTCGGACCGCTCGCCACGCTCCCCACGCTCGCCACGGCCACGCGACGGCCGAGGAGCCTGAGATGCCTGCTCGCGAGCGAATTCCTTCTCCGTCATGTCGCCCTTGTAGATCCACACCTTGACGCCGATCTGGCCGAAGGTGGTCTTGGCCTCAAAGAAACCAAAGTCGATGTTGGCCCTCAGCGTGTGGAGCGGCACGCGCCCCTCACGGTAGAACTCCGAGCGCGACATCTCCGCGCCGCCTAGGCGTCCCGAGCACTGGACCCGGATGCCCTTGGCGCCCGCACGCTGGGCGGACTGCATGCCCTTGCGCATGGCGCGGCGGAACGAGACGCGGCTCGCCAGCTGCTCGGCGATCCCCTGGGCCACAAGCTGAGCGTTGATCTCAGGGTTCTTGACCTCGAGGATGTTGAGCTGGACCTGCTTGCCGGTGAGCTTCTCGAGTTCGCTGCGGATCCGGTCCGCTTCAGCACCACGACGCCCGATGACGATGCCGGGCCTGGCCGTGTGAATGTCGACACACACCCGGTCGTGGGTGCGCTCGATCTCCACCTTGGCCACGCCGGCCCTCTCGAGGCCGGAGGTCATGAGCTTGCGGATCTTGACGTCTTCAGCGACGTAGTCGCGGTACCGCTGACCTGGCTTCGTCGAGTCGGCGAACCACCGGGAGCGGTGGTCGGTGGTGATCCCGAGGCGGAAGCCCAGCGGGTTGACCTTCTGTCCCACTAGCGGGTCCTGCCTTTCTTCTTCTCGGTTTGCTCCACCACGACCGTGATGTGGCTCGTGCGCTTGAAGATGCGCGATCCCTGGCCGCGGGCCCGGGCGCGGAACCGCTTGAGGGTTGGTCCCTCGTCGACGTAGGCCTTGACCACGACGAGGTCCGCCTCGTTGAAGTCGGCGCCGTCCTTCTCCGCCTTGACCCGGAGGTTGGCCATCGCCGATTCCACGACCTTGCGCACCGGACGGCTCGCAGCTTGGGGCGCGAACCTCAAGATGGTCACAGCGTCCTGGGCAGGCTTGCCCCGGACGAGGTCCACGACCCTGCGTGCCTTCATCGGCGCGACGCGCACATATCGCGCGCTCGCCCTGGCTTCCATATCGTGTGTCCTTCCCTTGTCCTGCGCGCGGCCCTAGCGGCGCCGAGCCTTCCGGTCGTCCTTCACGTGACCGCGGAATGTCCTGGTGGGAGCGAACTCCCCGAGCTTGTGTCCGACCATCGACTCCGTGACGAACACCGGCACATGCTTGCGTCCGTCGTGGACGGCGAAGGTGTGGCCGATGAAGTCCGGAGTGATCATCGAGCGACGAGACCAGGTCTTGATGACGTTCTTCGTGCCCTTCTCGTTTTGCACGTCCACCTTCTTCTGGAGGTGGGAGTCAACGAAGGGACCCTTCTTGAGGCTGCGTGGCATTGGTGCTGGCCTATCCCTCTCTTAGCGCTTCCTGCCGGTGCGGCGGCGACGGACGATGTACTTGTCGGAGGGACGGCGCGGCTTGCGTGTGCGCCCCTCCGGCTTGCCCCACGGGCTGACAGGGCTACGGCCTCCTGAGCTCTTGCCCTCGCCTCCGCCGAGCGGGTGGTCGACCGGGTTCATCGCGACGCCGCGCACATGGGGCCGACGCCCCTTCCAGCGCATGCGTCCGGCCTTGCCCCAGTTGATGTTGGACTGCTCGGCGTTGCCCACCGAGCCGACGGTCGCCCGGCAGCGAAGGTCCACGTTGCGGATCTCCCCGGAGGGCAGGCGCAGCTGTGCGAACCGACCTTCCTTGGCGATGAGCTGAACCGAGGAGCCGGCCGAACGGGCGAGCTTGGCGCCGCCGCCCGGACGCAGCTCGACGGCGTGAACCACAGTGCCGAGCGGGATGTTGCGAAGAGCCAGGTTGTTGCCCGGCTTGATATCGGCCGACGGGCCAGCTTCGATGCGATCGCCCTGCTTGAGGCGGTCCGGCGCGATGATGTAGCGCTTGGTTCCGTCGGCGTAGTGCAGGAGCGCGATGTGGGCGGTCCGGTTCGGGTCGTACTCAATGTGGGCGACCTTGGCGGGCACGCCGTCCTTGTCGTGGCGGCGGAAATCGATAAGCCGGTAAGCCCTCTTGTGGCCGCCACCGCGGTGACGCGCGGTGATCCGACCCTGTGCGTTGCGCCCGCCCGACTTGGTCAGCGGCTTCGTCAGCGACTTCTCGGGCGTGGTCCGGGTGATCTCCGCGAAATCGGAGACCGACGACCCTCGCCTGCCCGGTGTGGTCGGCTTGTACTTGCGGATGGCCATATCAGTCCCTTACCTCAGCTGAGCGGTGCGCCGAAGATATCGATCGTCCCCTCGCGGAGGGTGACGACGGCGCGCTTGTTCGTCTTCTTCCTACCGACCCCGAACCGGGTCCGGCGGGCCTTGCCCAGGCGCGTCAGCGTGTTAACGGATGAGACCTTGACGTCGAAGACCTTTTCCACGGCGATCTTGATCTCGGTCTTGGTTGCGTGGCGGTCCACGACGAAGGTGTATTGACCGTGGTCAATGAGCCCGTAGGCCTTCTCCGAGACCACGGGGGCGATGATGATGTCGCGCGGGTTCTTGGGGATGTCCATGCTCTCAGCCTTCCTCCTCGGTTTCGGCCTCCGCCGCGACGTCGGCCTCCGTCGGGATGCGGCTGGCGACGAAGTCCGACAGCGAGCCGGGAGTGAAGACCACGTCGTCGCTCACCATCACGTCGTAGGTGTTGAGCTGGCCTGGCGTGGTGATCTGAACCTGAGGCAGGTTTCGCAGCGAGCGGCGCGTGACGCCATCGTCCACATTGAGAACGACGAGAACGCGAGAACGCTCGGTGACCTGGGACAGGGCGGAAACTGCCTGCTTGGTTGACGGCACATCACCCTCGACGAAGTCGGCGAGCACGTGGATTCTGCCGCCGCGGGCGCGATCCGACAGGGCGCCGAGCAGCGCGGCACGCTTCATCTTCTTGGGCGTGCGCTGGTTGTAGGAGCGCGGCTGGGGGCCGTGGACGATCCCGCCGCCGACAAACTGCGGGGCGCGAGTCGAACCCTGGCGGGCGCGGCCGGTGCCCTTTTGGCGGTGAGGCTTGCGTCCGCCACCTCGGACCTGGCCGCGCGTCTTGGTCGAGTGGGTGCCTTGGCGCGCCGCCGCGAGCTGGGCCACAACCACTTGGTGAATGAGCGGAACGTTGGTCTGGACGTCGAAGAGCTCGTCAGGCAGCTCAGCCGACCCCGTCTTCTTGCCGTCGCGGCCGATGACGTCAATCGCCATGCCGGTCATCTCACGCCCCCTTCACTGCGGTGCGGACGAGCACGACGCCACCACGCGGGCCGGGGACCGCTCCCTTGATCAGGAGGAGGCCCTTGTCGGGGTCAACGGCGTGGACGGTGAGGTTCTGGATGGTCTTGCGCGTGTGTCCCATGCGGCCGGCCATCCGTGTGCCCTTGAAGACGCGGCCTGGGGTCGCACAGGCGCCGATTGCGCCGGCCTTGCGGTGGTTGCGGTGCGCGCCGTGGGAGGCGCCGACGCCGGAGAAGCCGTGACGCTTCATGACGCCTGCGGTGCCCTTGCCCTTCGTCGTGCCCGTGACATCCACCATGGACCCGGCGTCGAAGACCTCGGCGGTCAACTCTTGGCCGAGCTCGTAGCTCTCGGAGTCGGGGGTGCGGACCTCGGCGAGGTGGCGGCGCGGGGCCACTCCTGCCTTGGCGAAGTGCCCGGCTAGGGGCTGGTTCACTTTCCGCGGGTCGATCTGGCCGTAGGCGAGCTGGACGGCGGTGTACTTGTCCTTCTCGGCCGTGCGGACCAGGGTGACGACGTTGGTTCCGACTTCGACGACGGTGATCGGCACGACGTGGCCGGCCTCATCCCAGGTCTGAGTCATCCCCAGCTTGGTGCCGAGCAAAGCCTTGATGGGCTTCGCGGCGTGGTTCAGCGTGGTCATGGTGTTCCTTGGCCCCTAGAGCTTGATCTCGATGTTGACGTCGGCGGGGAGGTCGAGCCGCATGAGCGAGTCGACCGCCTTGGGCGTCGGGTCGATGATGTCGATGACGCGCTTGTGGGTCCGCATCTCAAAGTGCTCGCGCGAGTCCTTGTACTTGTGCGGCGACCGGATCACGCAGAACACGTTCTTCTCGGTCGGGAGCGGGACGGGACCGACGACCTTGGCGCCCGCTCGGGTCACCGTGTCGACGATCTTGCGCGCCGAAGAGTCGATGACCTCGTGGTCATAGCTCTTGAGGCGGATTCTGATCTTCTGTCCAGCCATCTTGTTAGGGCCTTCGCTTCCTTCCGGTGTTCTCCAAGGTCCTGCCGCGTCACGCGCTCGGGTGTGTCGCCCTTACGCGCTTTTTCTCCCGGGCACGCCCGGGCTCAGACACAGCCAGCGAGTGTACACCATGGGCGCGAGGTCGTACAGCTCGGGGTCTTTTCGTCTTTCCCTAAGCCCGCGCCGCGCCGCGAGGCGGCGCGGCGTGAGGCGAGGCGGCGCGGCGTGAGGCGGAGGCCAGTTGTCGCTGCGATGGGGGTTGGTGTCGCTGTCAGGGTGGCGATACCGCTGCCAAAGCGGCCAGGTGGACGGCAAGGCTCTGAGACACGCTAGATAGTCGGTGGCTCATCGCAATCAAGGGTGTGGGGTTCGGAGTCAACGTAGGGCGCGCGCGGCGCGCGCGCTGTCAGCGTCGACCAATGCGTCACAACCCGCCGAAGGCACCATCACCAACGCTGACACGCCTACCCGTCCCCCACCCCCGCCGATCGAAACCCCTCTCGATGAATCTCAGGGAATTCTGGGGCCAGAAACTCATCGAGAGTGCGTTCGATCGGCGGGGGAGAGGCGGGGGAGGGGACTGGGCCCCGAGTGACAGCGGTGTTGCCCTGGGTGATGGCCTGGGAGGGCCGCATGGCACCGCTGCCTTGGGGTCGACGACGGGGCTGTCGGCACGCAAAGGTCACTTTTGCAGGTGTTAGCACCGTTTGGACGCCCGCCGGTTTTGGCGTCAACCCGCTGACCAGGGCAAACAAAAACCGTCTTCCGGACAGCAGCCGCGAAAACCTGCACAAATGACCTTTGCCCCCCCGACAGCCCTGCCCGACAGCCCATACCCCGCCCGTCCCGTCGACAAACCCCACTCCGCGCCAACCCCCACACCCCTAAGTCGAAAGCCACCCACCCACCAAGCCCACCACCTGCACAAACACCAAAAACCTCGGCTTGGGGAAAACCTCGGCTTAGTGGCGCGCTAAGCCGATTTCGGCTTAGCGCCCAAAGCCACTCCCTGGTTTCTGGGTCAGGGGTTGGGTAACGGTGGCAGACCGGGCAAGGCCCCACGGGGCGGAGCCGACAGCGGAAACAGCATGGCCAAGCGGAAGAATCAGCACCCCGATCGGGGGGGAGAGGTCATCGTGCACAGACCACGGCCCGCGCCTTCCACGCCCACCGGTGCTGACGCAAGAGTGGGCGTC
>Ga0123356_10004285_pt1 | contig 14758 bp, 18 predicted proteins | sample TergutEmb28metaG_2_FD_92546 | JGI IMG/M metagenome (GOLD analysis project Ga0123356, IMG submission 92546) | Embiratermes neotenicus P3 segment gut microbial communities from Petit-Saut dam, French Guiana - Emb289 P3 | ecosystem: Host-associated > Arthropoda: Insects > Digestive system > Gut ... | reverse complement strand
GCGAAGCGTAGATGGATGCCAAGCGGAGCTTCTCCTCGAAAACATCGGTAATGTCTTCTGTCCGGCGACTTATACGCACGTTGTGGGACGCCAAGCCGGTCTCGAGTCGGTCCAGGTGGCTAACCGTTAAGACGTACGGCACATCTTCATACATGCAAACGGGAACATGTCCCAACTGGCCGCGGGCATCGGCAAGCATCCGTAGGCACGCACTGCGCGTGGTTCGATGGTCTACATGGTAGCCTAATCCCATGGGAATCCAGAGTTCGTCCGGCTGTAGTCGGATCAAGATCCCCGCAAGGTCTTCAGCTAGGGATCCAACTTCTTTCGGACTCGGCGGGAGTGCGATGAAAGCGTCCGGGTTCTGGCGGTACCGGTCGATCGTTGCCCTAGACCAGCGTTCGGCCGGCCAGAATCGGAGCGGGGCGTCCTGCCAGTCAAGGTGCTCGGCATCGGCACCAAGCATCTTCGCTACCAACTCAGTCTCCCGCATTCGTAATTGGGTAACTTCCTGGACGTCAATGAATTCGCGGCCAACCGTAAGATAGGATGTGAAATTAGTCCACTTGACAACAGAGAGCACCGTGATTCGCGAGACTCCTCGGCGATGCAATAAACGGCCCGCGGCGCTGAGAACTGCATCATCCATGTGAGGTTCAATCACTACTAGATGTGGGCTCATAACACGAGGCGTCGGACGAATAAACTCCAGGGCAAATGCATCATTCCACTGTAACAGGCGTTGGCAGGCGTTTGGATATGTCTGCTCTAATTCGCCTACGCTTTTATGACCGTCGATACTGTCATACAAAGAGATGTCCGCCGATGAAAGCTCAAACATAGGTCTGCGCGAAATCATAAAGCGAACTTGGTCACCGCGCCGGTTGTTGTGAGGGCGTAATTGTGGCACGAATTCACATATGTTGTCTGTCATCATGGCTTCGTCTGCTCCTCCTATAATCCCCTTGACGCAGGAGTAACTCAGTGTTAGTCTGGCCACGCTTTGCGGCGTGCCTTCGGGGTTTCCTTCATGTACGCCCAGCTCTCAGTCACTTTCCACTGCACCCCTCGAACGCCGCGTAGCTCCTGCGGCGCCCAGACTAGGGCGGACCGCGCGGCTTCCGTGATGTACCGCGGGACCGTCAAGCGCAGAATCCGCAGAAAGCTGCGCGCCTTCACCCCGTTCAGCGCCGCTTGATGTTATATCGCATGCGCGCGCAATCGTCACAAAGTTCTTCCGGCGTGCGCTTTCAGAGCATATCGGTACCGGTTGTAAGCGCAAACGGCTACGGTGATCATTATTAAACCTCGCAAAGACTGCTGAAGTCCAACTAGAATAAGCGGAGCGTCAGATAGGTGGTGCGCTAAGCGGTCGGCCATCTGCGAGACTGACTACGTCCTTCAATTGCTTTCTGGGGGCAAGCCTCTTACCGCATACCCGCAATCTGCATGGCAGTTCTTGAGAATGCATTCGCCCAGAAGCCGGGCTCAACCGTTGAGAAGCGCGGCGGGGTCAATACGGTTGCTGACAACGCCAATACTTAGTAGTAATTCGCCGACGCTCAGGGCAAAGCGCAAATGATTTGTATTTGTGTGCCTCTGCGGGTGGAAGGTCGTCAGCCTTTCGCCGCAAAACACAACTACTCTCACTGCAGGTGACTTACCAAAGTATGCGATCTTGTCGACGCTCAAATCAAAGGACTTAGCATCGGTTACCGTGGTAGGTTGTTTTGGTGGTCTGCAAAGGTCTGCATAGTGTTCGTAGCTGATAAATATGCCCTCGCGGGCGAGCTCCTCCTGCGACATGAGGGACTGGAGCATGGCCCGCTGGCGGCATGCGCCGCGCTACTCTCGGTTTTTCGAGTGGTGGTCCTCCCCTCTGGTCTAGTCTATCGTTTGGCGGTGACGTCGTGGACCACTTCAGCGGCGGTCGTGTCGCCAAGCACAACGGCTCAGCTTCTACATTCCATTTTTGTCCGTCGTGGGAAAGAGAGGCTGAACATTCTCGAGTGGCATTCGAGACCTCTCCTAGATTCCGCAATCGCGCATTATGCTCATCAATGTGGAGGCTTCGGTTGCGTCAAGTGCGATCGCAGTCCCCGGTGTACTCTTGGAAGAAGACGTCACGTTGATCCCAGACGAGTGTGCGCATCGATCGTGACTTGGTGTTTCGGCTGGGCGATGATTGCTGGCCACGGAGGCCCTATGTTCGATCTCGGGTTGATTGTCGGTGGATAGTGAGTCAATCGTGAGCGCGTAACCTGCCATTTGCGTATCCTCAGGAATATCTAGAGTGGACTAAGTCGGTCCAACATGGTGAACACTTGGCGCCCGGAATGGCACAGCCAGACCGGTCCCGCCAACCAGAGTAGGGCAGCACTTGACAACAGACTCCGATCTACAGTAGGAACCGACTGTCTACTGGCCTTGCTAGCGCGGCGTGACGAAACGCCACGCGCAAAACTGCGACAACGTTGCTCGTCTCACACTATGGCTCATTGTGCTGGAGTTAATGGGGAAGGGAAACTACCTGCGAGACGATTGTTTGGCAAAACGCAAAAGGTGAGGATTCTTTTCGCCTGCGGGTGGCCGGTCCTCAGCCTCGTCGGTCCTCTTTCCCGCTAAAGTCGGCTACTGTGTCTGCAGTTGAGTAACCAAAGGTGGCACTGTGTGGTAATAGTGACAGACAACGAGTTAGCATTTGTTGTCCGATGCAGTGTCCTTTGCTGGTCAGCAAAAGTCTGCATACCTCTCGACCTACTAAGGCAAAGAGTTCTGTGGCCATAAGTATAACTCTCGGGTGAGACGCCCGTGCCGCCTGACCACACGAGCGAGAGGAGCAGGCCAATCTTATTCGAAGTCCTGGCCTATGAGACGGCCTACCTAATAAGTACATGGCGCCCAAGGTTTCGATCCAGGCATTTCGACGACTTCCGCCAGACCGCCCTTGCTTCGGAATTCACCGACTACCGCGCCACCGTTCCGCGTAAGGCAATCTACCAGAGCGGAGACCGGCCGATCGTGCGTGTCGGATGCCAAAAGGACTATACGCCGCCTGTGCGTAGCCAGGATTCTCTGGACCTCGTTATCTGACCACCCCGGATCTGGGTTTGAAGCCGGTGCGGACCCACTATCATGGAAGCCAGCAGCAGGAACGAACTCCCCTTCACCGATACCAGCAAGTTCGATACCCCGCCTGTACGGACGCCAGAACTCCAGGCCTTCCGAGACTACGCGGCGACCACGGGACGGTATATTGCCGAAGATCGGGCCCCCCTCTTCGGATGCGCCCTTGAGCCAGTTGTACCGAGCGCGGTCGAGTTTCGCCCAGTTCGTAGAGTAAAACATCCACCCAGGCATCGCGTGGGCGGAGACATACACGACGTCCCCGGGCTGCATGTCGCGCTGGCAGAACTCGACTGCGGCCCGGAGATCCTGCACCGCCGGATGCCGGACAAAATAGGCAGTTCCTTTGAGAGGGAAAGCAATAATTGCCACTGCCGCGATCAGCTGGAGTTGACCCGAGAACCTTCCCACAAGCTTGGTTGTCCATGAGATCGTGGCAGCAATCAGAACAGCCGAGAGCGGCGCGGTGAACATCATTAGGCGCTGAAAGAGATACCATTTGCCGACCAATGCAGCCGCAAGACACAATACCATCGGGGTGACGAACAGCAGCACAATCTCCGATCCGCGCAGCCTTTGAATGGCATAAACACCGGTAATTAGGCAGATGCAACCTACCGCGAAAAGCGGCATAGGGATACGTGAATTGAGCGACAGGCACGGGTCGAGAAAGCTGTGCATGATCACGCTCCCCAGGTTCACGTCCCTGAGATGAACGGCAAGATCCAACGGAAGCCAGAACTTATGCAGGTAAGCGTCAGAGTGTGGAGCAAAAAGGGTTACGTATATGACGCCGAATGCAGCAGACCAGATAACCCCAGCGAGTCCGACAAAAGTGAGAGCTCGCTTGCGATTCTCAGCCCGGAACACCACAATCGCATAGGAAGCCCATAGCCCCGCCAATACGAAAACAGCCGGTATCGAGAACAGACACGCCACAACACCAGCGGCAATCACGCCTGCCTGGATTGGCGGCTTGCGTGGTATGTCTCCCGAGTACGACCGGAGCCAGAGGAGTATGGCGGTAACGAATAGTTCCACGCCGTACTGTTTGGCTTCGTTTGAATAGCGAATTGCGAACGGCGCAAAGCCGATGAGCGCCGCAGCAATCAGGGCACCATACTGATCCAGCAACCGCCGTGACATATCCCACACGGCAATTACGCTGAGGCAACCAGCAACCAGAGGGAACAATCGCAGCGTGCGCTCGTTTACGCCAGCACAATCCACTATCAACCGCTCGATCCAGATGAATCCGAGTGGAGCGAACTGCTCAAAGTCGAGCTTGTGTGCCAGCGCAAGGAGCGGGTGCGTGATCACGTTCATCGACAGAGAGATTTCGTCATTCCATAACGACGGCGCACGCAAATAGATATAGATCCGGGCGAGTACGGCAGTAATCAGGATCATTAACAATAATGCGTTGGGAAATACGAGTGGGCTTACTTTCCATCCACGTTCAACAGCGACGTCATTTTCGGTCACGTGAGGCTCAAGGGTCGACGGGGAAGGCATAAACTACCAACTCCTTTCCGATGCTGTTCTCGCTTTCTAAAATCGAGCTCAGGTTCGGACCCACAATGAACACTGTGTGTTCGGAATGGCAACCCAGCATTACGTTCTGCCAATGAGGGTGCAACGGGCCTGGACGACCAATCTTATCTAGCGTAGGAACTACCGACCGTAAGACCGCAAGGGAACAGAACGTTCGCAGGCAGCGTGAACTCAGCCAAATTCGGCCGAAGTGGAACTATGTGTCGGTTCGTTCGCGTTCCCTGGCCGCAGCCGGACGGCGTGCTCATCCGTTGCCGGTTGGACGGTCGGCTCTTGAATAAAATATTTCAGCAAACACCACAAAGCGCGAAAACCGTCTTTCCACCCGATCTTTTTTCCCTCGGCGTAGGTACGGCCCTGGTAGCTGATGCCCACTTCGTAAATCCGTAGACGCCGTTTTGCGACTTTGACAGTAATTTCCGGCTCGAAGCCGAAACGGTCTTCCTCGATAGGTATGGCCTCGATGACCTCCCGCCGAAAGACTTCGTAGCAGGTCTCCATGTCGGTTAGGTTCACGTTGGTCAGGCAATTCGATATCAGCGTCAAAGCCCAATTGCCCACCGAGTGCCAGAAATAGAGCACGCGGTGCGGCCCGCCGCCCAAGAATCGTGAGCCGTACACGACGTCGGCTTTGCCTTCGACGAGCGGGCCGAGCAATGCCGGATATTCGGTGGGATCATATTCAAGGTCGGCATCCTGGATCACGACGTAGTCTCCGGTGGCCTCGCGGATGCCCCGCCTGAGGGCCGCTCCTTTGCCCATATTCCGCGGCTGCAGGAAGACTTTGACCTCGTCATGGGAGGCGGCCAGATCGGAGAGGATTTCGCGCGAACCGTCGCGGGAATCATCGTCCACGCACAACAACTCGACTTCGAGCGGCACTGCCAAGACGCGCTCAATCACGGTCCGGAGCGTAGGGTGCTCGTTGTACACCGGCATGACAACCGAGAGTTTCATACGCAGTCCTCGAACACCAAGAAGCGCAAATGGTCTGGTGGATGTTTGTTGCCTCTGCGGGTAGGAAGTCCTCAGCCTTCTTCCGCGACGGCGACACTCTCTGCAGTCGAATTACCAAGCAGTTGAGCTCTTGTCATACTAAAAACAACACAACCAACGACTTAGGATCGGCTACGTGGCAGTTTCCTGTGCTGGTCAGCAAAGGTCTGCATCCCTTTCCTCACCGAAATGTTCCCACCGGTACCTAAGCCTCTTGGGGGCGCACCTTTTGCAGTTCTGTCATGGGGTACCGCTCCTGGCCTCTTTAAAAGTGATGACGAGGAGTAGCCGTACCGCCAAAATATGTGACGAGCCAAATCACTAAAACCAGGCAGACTATCGTGAAGAGCACCAGCAAGCCGTCGGATGTTTCTCTCATTTTCCCACCAGCCTTGACATTAAGAGTGACGAGCGCTCGTTTTCTCAAGATCTGCGATTGCGGCATCACGGGAAACTTGCAGCAGTTGGGTTACCAAAGTAGATGATCTTTACTAACACTCAAAAACCAACGATTTAGCAAGCACTCGCCATGACAGGTTCCTGTGCTGGTCGGCAAAGGTCTGCACACTTCTCGGAACCGACCGAGCACAAGTTGTTGCACTTGCAGCCATGTCCTCTTCCCGCGTCATGTCGCGTAACTGTTGCTGGGAGCGGCCAAAAGGCGGTAAATGTGCCAGGGGATCTATAGCGAACCTCCTAGCTACTCGCGATACCCTCATGGTCGTTCTCGGTGCTATACAGCGTCACAATTGCGTCGACATTGGAAAGACCAATGGGAAGGATGGTGAAATTCGCGATGTGATTAATCTCTGGATCATAAAGCAGCAAGCCGATTGTGGTTCAAAGCCGCTATAGCGCCGCCGCGACGGGCCCCATAGCCAAACTTTGAACATTGTCTGTCCGAGGTTGACGCCCACGTCCAGAAATGCTCCTTCCCGGCATTCGAGAACGCTCTGAAAAACAGTATTCAGCCAGGGCTCGAACCCATTCCCAAAGGCAGAACGGTCGAATGCTAGGGCGTTCGCAAATACCCTCTTCATACGATAGACATGGCTGCCTCTAATTGGAACTGATTGTCGGAATGTTGTGCCACAGCTTTTCTGAGATAAGTCGCGATGCTCATAACTGGCTCCTCGCGAGAAAGTTGAAGTGAGCGATGCGGGACATAGCCAGAAGTGTGCTCGATCGCTGCAATGCAAAAACAGTGAGAAGCTTTCCCTGCGCGTGGCAATCCTCAGCCTTGCTTAGTTGTTTGACGTTTCAATTGTTTCAATCCCATTTTGAGTTACCAAAATCGGCTACCTTTGGTGATGCTCAAGTCAACGATTTAGTGATTGTTGCCATGCAGTTTCCTTTGCTGGTCAGCAAAGGCCTGCATGCCTCGTGGAAGCAAAAGTTCCTTACCCGCTAACGTTACCTCTGCCTCTCAGGAGACGCCGCTTTGCGCTGATATCGAAGGCTGCCAATCGGCCTCGTTGGGGGAATCCCTCGACCATCTTTCCGAGTGTCAGGTACGAACTAAAATTACTTCTGCCCACCTCCGACAACACGGTGACGCGCGGGCGGCTGCGACGATGGATCAAGTGCCCCCCCCCGCCCTGAGTGCCGCATAGTCGATGTGCGGTTCAATCACGACTAGGCGTGGTCCGGATGGTGGCTTGAACGGAGGAACAAGTGGATGACTGCCGCCCGTCTCCAGGTCACCAACAGATCCCCGGCAACTGGGTATCGGCGCTCAAGTTCGTCTACGCTTTTGTGCCCGTCGATGGTGTTGTAAACTTCGAACTCATAGCGTGCCATCGATAGGAGCGGCCGCCTCGATACGATGACAAGCATCTGGCCGTCACGCGAGCGATTGAGAGGACGAACATAGGGGAGCATCGGACCGATACGCGTCTGTGTCACTTGCCCTACTCCTCATCCTACTGCGTTGTTGAAGGCAGTTGGATTCCGTCTGTAGTCCGGTCCTACGCTTGCGTCTCGCCATCCCTGCGAGACCGATTAGGCCCGTTAAAAGCATGCCAAGCGTGCCCCCGCCAGGGAACTTGGAGATGGGACGAGGATCTATTTTGCTCCAACGCCTACGACATTCGACAGCTGGACCTCGCTACCGGAATGTACACCCAGAACTGTTGATTTCAGTACTTCGGCTAAGAGCATCTCGCCGACTGGCCCAGCTCTCCAACTAAATGAAAGATTCGTAAAACCCGCGTATCTCAGAGCGAGCCTCATTCCTCTCTCGGTTTGGAACGATTCGATCCTACGCCCAAAGAACCCAATTGTCTTGCCTGTGCAATGGAAGACTAATCCGTTTGCCAGCACGTAAAGCCGAAATAGCGTGAGTATTGGTTTTGGAATGCCATAGCAGCGCATACCATTACCGGCAATATTCAACAGTTCAGCGATCGTGAACCCGGGTGCATGCAAGATCAGCGATAAGCTCCCACCGCGGACAAGCACACGGCGAACCTCTGCCAGCGTTTGTTGAATGTTCATATAGGGAGGAGCAACTGTGGAAACCACGCGGTCGAGCTCTCATTCTTGAAGGTTAGGCACTCTCCGACACCGTGAACGTAAGTTCGATTCGGGATCGCTGTCTTGCAACGGCGAAAAATCTTAGCCCAATGTCGAGTCCCGTAACCTCATCCCAAGAGTTGATTCCCCACCATGCGAATCCTGTTCCGATCCGCAGCCTAAATCGAGAATGCGCATGAAGTCACGGCTTTTTCATGCCGGTGTCAGACCGATGGCCGGCAGCTAGATAGGTTTGGTGCTGAAATCAAGGTCTTTCAGCAAACGCAGCCACCGGCAAAGCCAGGGCCAAACGCACGAACAAGATTAGTCGTCCCATATCTACTCCTTGGACTGTACAAAAACGGGAAGGGAAACTACAGGCAGGACGGTTGCTGGCAAAGCGCAAAGGGACGTTCGCCTACGGGTGTCCGATCCTCATGCTTGTTGTCTTCGCAACAATGCAGCTAACCTCGCTGCAGATGAGTTACCAAAGTGGACTACCTTTGCTGATACTGAAAATCCAACGGTTTACCAACCGTTGCCCTGCCCAGTTCCTGTGCTAGTGTGCAAAGGCCTGCATACCTCTCGGCTCGGGAGTTTCTGTACCCGCTGACTATGCCTTCTCACGGACGAGGAAGCCGATCGACAGCGATTTCGCGAACTGTAGCCCTGCTTTGAACCGTAGCCCGCGGTTAATTGTTCCCTCCAGAATCCCCCTTGGCGTTTTCTGTCTCGCAGTTCCGCGGAATCTATGCTGCCGCCTGGCATGGACGCAATCCTTAGCTACCTCCCAGCCCCGCTAATAGGGACGGCCCGGGGTGAGCCGCGAGAAGATGAAGGTTTCCAGTAGTCGAAGCGAGAATGCGGAGGTGATGTATGCAGAACGTTTGAGGCTAGGTTGCAAGCCGGTTCGAAAGTTACCGTAGATGTTCGCTACGGGTGGGCCTATTGTGCCAACAATATTTCGAGGTTTTTTGCAATATTGTTTCTATCGACCATGCCCAAGTAAACAGCGGCGATGCGGCCGTCTCGGTCAATGAGAAAAGTATTGGGCATACTCACGATGCCATATGCTTTCGCTGTGGCGTCGTTGCCGAGGAGAATCCTGTAGGGTACAGCGGCCGTCGTAATGAAAGGCTTGACCACCTCCCATCCCTCTTCGTCTAGTGAAACTCCGACCACGCGAAGCCCCGCTTCGTGGTACTTGCGTTCGAATTCGGCAAACCATGGAATCTCTTGTTGGCATCCGTGGCACCAAGTCGCCCAAAAGTCGAGCAAAATAACATCGCCGCTATAATCTTTCAAATCCGCTCGTTTGCCTTGACTGTCTTTCAGTGCAAGCTCTGGGGCGGCCTTCCTCTCATGGGGAGACTGGAGAGCAGCAGTCCCAGCCTGGGCGAGCGTACTCCGAGCCTGCAACGAAACGAGTAGCAAGAGCCAAACGGATAAGGCATATGAACTTATTCGCATGAAGCATTCTCAGTTTGGGCTGAAGTTGCTGGTTATTTCCCCGCCAGCGCTTCCAGCGTTTCTGCCGAAACCGAATTCAGCGCAGCGTCGAACTCCCCCCCCATATATGTAGCATGGTCAGTAATCATGCGCATCCGCTGGATCTGGCGAGAGGCCTGATTGAAATCGAGAAAGCCTGTCAGCTTGGCCTCCACAACATTTTCGCAATTGTCACCGTTCCATGAATGTTGGCAGGCGTCCTTGCCAGGATAAAAGGAGTGTTGCATGCGCAGCTTGCCATCGAAACGCGCCCGCGCCACTCCCGACCCCACCTTCGTAATCGTGAGCCGTAGCGAAGCCTCGTCGATGCGGCTCCGGTCGGCATCGGTGGGCTCACCCGCGTAAGGATAGAAGCGGGCCAGCAGCTTGCGCGTGAGCGTGGGGGAGACTTGCCAGGAAGCGCCCTCTTGGGGGACTTGGCTGGGGAGTAACTGCACCCATTCCTGATGCGTCAGCACAATCCAGTTCTCCCCCGGAAATGGGCGAGGCGGTACGGAGCGGGCCACGAGATGGGTCACTAGGTCATCCGGCTTGCTCGCGGGAGGAATGGATTGTGGTCGTGGCTGGACCATGGGTGCGCCCGGTGTAGTGCCCAATTGATGAATGATGCTAGTGAGGAAAGCCTCGAGTAGATACGGATTCGCCGCACCCGTTTGGCCGATGCCCATACCCGCCATGCTGGAACCATCGGGCCGGAGGATATACACGTGGACGTCGCCGAAGCCTAACTTGCGATGCAGAAAGTCTGCCCAAATACGGTGCACCTCCGCTCTGGCGTGCGCCGGGTCCGTTTCATAGGGCCCGATCAGCTGAGTTGATAGTGAAGCATTCACAGGCACGAAGTATCGGTTCAGCAGATCGATGATCTTGTTATTGGAGAGCGAACCCGCTCTCAGGCCAGAGGCCCCGCCTCAACAGCGCCCTGTGCCTATGCTCCCGTCATAAGTGAACAGAAACACGGGGCGGTTGGACGTGCGAGCAAGCTTTTCGGCGACTAGAATGTCGGGAGCCCAGCCGATGAGGTCGAACTTGCGTTCCTCCCGAGTGGGCTGTAGATTGTGCACGCGCTTTTCGACCCGGGTGACTAGGTTATCATCGGGCAGGTAATTCTCGGTAGCGAAGGCGCTAACCAGTGTGACACCGAGCACCATGAGAGCCGCGCTCGAATGCATCACGCTTCCGGAATGAACCATGTTGCTCACCACCTCCAAGCCTGACCAGCGCATTCAATCATCCATTGACGGCAAGTTTTTCAACCTCCAAATGGCGTGTTTTCAAGACGCACGCTCCCAACAAAATTCATAGTGTGCAGATTTTTGAATACTAAAGGGAAGGTGTTTCCACCTGTTCTCGGATCCGAGGCTAGAGCACCGCCGTTTCGTTTGGGGCGGGCACGAATCGCGTGGAGTCCCTTATCCTGGTAAATCGGCGGCCGGACGAATCCCTAACTGGAGAGGACTCGGAACTGCGAACCTGGGCAGCAAGCCCAGAGCTTGACCTGTCTCTTTTGTGCAAAGCGCACGCGCCGCGTTTGGGGTTTTTCGCGGAGTATGCTCGCTCATGCTGTTACCCGACAACCGCCGGCTTGCAATCGGGGGTGAAGGGGCCGTACTATTCGACCGCCCCGTCCAGGTCAAACGGTAGGGGACCCGGGATGGCCTTCCAAAAACCGCAGTCAAGTGAACTGCGCAAGTGCTTTCCTACCGCCGAACTGAACCAGATGCACCTTGAGTATCCCGATGTACGGTCTCCTTTCGCCCTCCCCTGGGCGCCGAACTCGACCTGTGAGCCCTAACACGCGCGGTCTTTTGCTTGAGTTATCTTGCCCCGATGCGAATTACTCGCCGGGACACGCCCGTGCCACGAGCCACGCACCGCCTAATCCCAGGGCCGCCCCGCTTCCGCCGCCGCCGCTATTGGTCGGTGCATCCGCTCATCTAGATGAGTGGGCGATCAACCGAAAGCGACGACGGATAGTACCCTCGTTCACCATTACGGGGATAGGATATACTCACCATCCCAATAGTGACGTTATCTGGATTGACCTCGCTGATGACCGTTGGTGGGCAATTAAGGTTGATGCTGCTGGCTGGGGCGTAGTCGATAATCCTCCCGTACGCTTCTGCCAGCCAGTCGGGAAATACCATTACCGGCGTCACGGTTTACCCAAAACTGCTCATTCCGTCTGTCTAGTATTCGGCTTTGAAATAGAGGACTAGTCGACATGGAAATTCTCTTAGGAAACCAGGTTCAAGATCACCAGCAATAAAGAAACCTGGAGAACATGTCGTTGTCACGTGATAGCGAACAGGCAGGAATGCTTTCAAAGACCAAAAGGGGAACTCTGCCTTCGCTGGCTGTCATCGATCATCTGAAAACGTAGTTTTCTGAACACGGCCGGAGAGAAGTCAAAACTTTGCCAAAGGTTGGTTGTGCAATTAGCTGGCTGGCGAAAAGACCAGGGAGGTGATGCTGAGTCAGCAACTCCTCGAGGAAATCTCTGGCTTCAGGTTAACGTCGACATCACCTGTTTGAGCAACAGTCTCGTATTCCCCTGGTTGAAACCGATTTTGACAGACTACTTACTCAGTGCTCGAGTCACGGCCGAACACCCTCTTCCAGAACGAGTCGAATGCGCGTTCCCATAACCTGAATTGGGAAAAACACTTCTTTATTAAGGCGAGCGGCAATGCTGGAGAATCCAGGAGATGCGATGGCACTCCGCAGTTCCTTGGCAGTCTTTGTGTTTTTCTCGAGGATATCGAGCCCGGACGCAGCCGAGAACAGTCCGTCCATCATTGTCTCCTTCCAGTTCCCGGCGAAGTCGCCCGCAAACGAGCCCGCAGCTTCGGGTGCGAGCTCAGCGAACGAACGGGATGAGAGCGGCATGGTTTACGAGGCGCCTCAAGCTGAGCTCACAGCGAACTGAATCGTGAATCCGGCCGGCGAGGGCTAACATCACGCCGAGACGCGTAGCTAGGGGCTGAAACTTCTGGTTCGAGTATGCAACTCGTTGCAGAACAACAAAGCAAACCGTAACCGTAGCCGCTGCTAAGTTGTTGGAGTTGCGAATCACCAACGGTCGCTTAGTTGGCAACTCAACTGCGGTGAAGGTGGTCGTATTTTGCGGGAAAGAGGACCAAGGAGGCTGAGGACCGGCCACCCGCAGGCAAAAAAGAGTTCTCACCGTTTGCGCTTTGCCTAGCACCGTTCTCGGACCCGTCCTGGAACCCAGCATGCTCGGGCTGCTCGGAACCTCTTCCCATAGATAGGGCTTTCAACGAAATGCAAGTTATTCGTGGTTTGGCAGACCGTATCTTGGTGTGCCATTTCAAGCATTGAGTCTTCATTGATTATAGGCAACCGCAGCTGTTAGCCAAGATGGTAATTCTCTTGCGATCCTGGCAGACCTCGTCCAGATGCCTCATGGTTGTACTCGCCGACAAGCGCCCACACACTCGGAAGGAAGATACTGACAGCGGTTATATACATTCGGCACAGGAGTTCGTCCCATGAATGCACGAGATACCTTTCACTTATTGCGGCCCCGTCCCTATCCAAATCTGTTATCGCTTGTTCTACCGATGTACAACGAGGGGTTGGTGATCGATGCTCTGCGCAAGGAAGTCGACCAGTTTGTGCATAACATTCAAAGCCAATGCGAAGTAATTCTCGTGAATGACGGCAGCTCGGATGGAACCCTACGACAAATTGTCGATTGGGCCGCTGAAGATCGTAGGATTAAGGTGCTTGATTTATCGCGGAATTTCGGTCACCAGATCGCCGCTACCGCCGGCTTAGATTACGCCTCGGGCGATGCGGTTGTGCTCATCGATGCGGACCTGCAGGATCCTCTGCCCGTGATCCACCAGATGATCGAGCGCTATTGCGAAGGTTATGACGTCGTCTACGGACAGCGAGAGGCCCGCCTAGGCGAATCTCGATCCAAGTGCTTCACGGCTTGGCTTTTCTACAGGCTAATGCGTGTTTTCGTTTATCAACGGCTCCCCCTTGATACGGGAGACTTTCGCCTGATTTCCCGGGAATGTCTCAATGGGCTCAAGAGCATGCGGGAAATTCATCGTTTTTTGCGCGGGATGGTGGCGTGGGTGGGATATCCCCAGTTTGCGCTGAAGTACCAGCGGGCTGCACGGGTCGCGGGGCGGACCAAGTACCCGTTGAGAAGGATGCTCGCGTTTGCATGGACCGCAGCCACGTCATTTTCAAACGTGCCACTCCACGTCAGTCTGGGTTTCGGGGTGATCATGGGGCTAATTGGCCTGGAGGAGGCCGCCCGCGCCTTCCTGGCGTGGGTGCTGGGCTGGTACACCGTGCCCGGTTGGACTTCGCTCATGATAATGGACAGTCTGCTCGGCAGCGTGGTGCTGTTTAGTATAGGCGTACTCGGGCAATACATCGGATTAATCTACGAGCAGTCGAAGGATCGTCCGCTGTACCTGGTTTCGCATACTTATAACCTTCAACATCGGGACTTGCACCAGGAAATGAGCGCAGCAGCTTAATTGAATTAGTGTATCTATGAGCGATTCCAGTAAATCCGAGTTCGACCAGTACTCCGAAAATTACGAGTGCCTACTAGCCGACCCCATTCGCCGGCGCTTCGCGCCTTCCGACAGCCTATTCTTCCACGTGCGGAAGAGGGAAGTCCTCCGAGATTATTTCCGCCGCCGCCGGACAGACACACAATCTTTGGCGTATTTAGATGTCGGGTGCGGCAAAGGCGAATTGGTGTCTTTGGCACGAAGTGATTTCGGACGTGTTGCCGGTTGCGAACTTTCGGCCGGGATGCTACGGGCGGGGAATCTTTTCGCAAAAGGAATCGAAACTCGGCAGCAGGAGGACCCGCTCCGCATACCCTTCGGAGAATCGCAGTTCGATTTAGTTACCGCGGTGTGCGTCTTCCATCACGTTCGTCCCGCAATGCGTCTTAAGTTGCTGCGCGAAGTGCGCCGTGTCCTCAAGCCGGGAGGGACGCTCGCGGTCATTGAGCACAATCCGTATAACCCGGACACGCTGCTGATCGTCAGGCGGACACCAG
>Ga0123356_10004284_pt1 | contig 14760 bp, 16 predicted proteins | sample TergutEmb28metaG_2_FD_92546 | JGI IMG/M metagenome (GOLD analysis project Ga0123356, IMG submission 92546) | Embiratermes neotenicus P3 segment gut microbial communities from Petit-Saut dam, French Guiana - Emb289 P3 | ecosystem: Host-associated > Arthropoda: Insects > Digestive system > Gut ... | reverse complement strand
TTCGACGGTGACGATTTTCTGATGGTATACAACCAAAAAAGGAACGGATGGGAGATGCCCGGCGGAAGGATCGAGGAAAATGAGGATACGATGAGCGCAGCGATACGCGAATATGCGGAAGAATCGGGATTCGATATATCCGTCATTTCCGTGAAAGAAATGAACGACTGTTTCGTTTGCGCCGCGATCCTGCTCGCAAAAACAAAGGAAGGAGAGTTCGAATGCGCATTGTTCCGCGAACTTCCGGAAGAACTTGCGTTCGAACGCTCCGAATATGATGATGTCATCGAATGGGCTCGGAATGCGGTAAAAAGAAATGGATGATGCGCGACAGGCGCGCATGGATTAATTTGTTTACGCCTTTTTCGGTTCTAACCAGCCGAAGAACATGAACAGCGCCGACACGAATATTATGATACTGGCCGCGACCTCCAGTATGAGACCTGCGCCTGCATATCTGTCCGCGTCAATTAATGCCGTCATGCTGCTTATTATCATCACCAGACCAACGGCCATGAGCATGAACTTTGAACTCTGTGCGCCGGAACCGGTGAACTCAAGCGCCAATAACATCAGGGTAACGATCATGCCTGCGAACAGCAGCATCGCATTCACCGCGTATTTGCCGTTCATTGACAGAAGATGATCGAGACCGGAGTCGGTGCTTCCGCCGTGATCCACCCATATCAGGAAGAATCCCACCAGTCCGAGCAGTATGCCGAACAGCGCGACAAATCCCATATAATTCAATTTGAATTCCATATTCTCACCTTTTTCTGTTCTATCAGATGGGTGTGCATCGGCAAGTACACACTTAAAGGTATGCGCGCCGATGACACTCTCTCATGTGCGCGTATCACCGCGAATACCTTTTCCGCGCCGCGATATTATTAAAAATGAACAGACAGTCGGCTTTTTATACTTGTATTATGTAACCGCAGAAAGCCTAGCCGCCTGTTAGATGAATCGGAGGAACGATCAATGGCAAGAATGCATGCAAGAAGAAAAGGAAGGTCGTGTTCCGCACGCCCTATGATCTCGGAAAGCCCGTCGTGGGTCACACTCAGCGCCGCTGAGGTTGAGGACCTTATCGTAAAGATGGCAAAAGATGGTTTGACGTCGGCAAGGATAGGACTTACGCTCAGGGATCAGTACGGAGTGCCTGACATAAAATTACTGACCGGAAAATGTGTTACCGAAATAATGAAAGAAAAGGGAGTTGCGTCAGCACTTCCCGAGGATCTTTCCAGTTTGATGAGACGCGCCATAGCGCTGAACGTTCACCTCAGGGAGAACAAAGGAGATCACAGCAACAGAAGGGGCTTACAACTGATCGAGTCGAAGATCAGGAGACTGGAACACTATTACAAAGATAACGGCATCCTTTCGGTCGACTGGAAATATTCGCTCAAGACCGCCGAACTTATGCTCAAGTAAGGTGGCAGCGATGCTCACACCCAAACTACTTTCATCTTTATCTTCCGCCGCTGAAACAGTGAGACGTCACGATAATGTTCACATATTTTCGCATCATGATGCGGACGGCATATCAGCAGCGATAATCTTATCGAAAGCGATGATGCGCGCCCGCAAAGGATTTGAAGTTACGCTTCTGGGTGCGCTTACCGATGATAGTTTCAAAGAGATACAGAATTGCGGAGCCGAATGCATCATGATCGCCGATATGGGCGTATCGTACATCACAGAATTGGAAAAGATCGATGCTGATATCGTTGTATTGGATCATCATCTCGGCGAAGCATCACCTGAGAACGTTCATTACATCAATCCGCATTCGTTCGGCATCGACGGTATGACCGGCGGGTGCGGTTCGTCGCTGGCTGCTTTGTTCGCGGTCGCATACGATAATAATAACTGGGATCTCGTTCAGATCGCGTTCGCCGGTATCGTCGGTGATAAACAGCACCGCAACATCTCAGGGATAAACGAATATCTCTTCGCCGAAGGAGAGAAGAAGGGATATGTCACTAAAGCGGACGGATCGATAATACCTCCGGGACCGCTTATGAGTTCGCTTTTCCTTTCCGTCGATCCGTACATACGCAATGTCAGCGGGAACGCCGAAGGCGTTACCGCATTGCTTAACGATGCCGGAATAGATCCTGTGTCATCCTTTTCCGATATGACCGACGCGGAAAAAAGGAAACTTTCTTCGCTGATCGCTTCAAAACTTCTCATCCAAGGCGTTACCAGAGAAACACTGGAGGATGTTGCGTGCGTCCGATATATGATCACGGATACGGACGCAGGAACGCTCGCTTCCATTCTGGACGCGTGCGGACGGTCGGGAAAAGGCGGTGTAGGCATAGGATCCGGATTGGGTGACATGAAATGCATGGCAGAAGGCATCGCAATGAATGATGCGTTCCGGAAAAGGATGGTAGAGGATGTCATTGCCGTTGACAAAAAAGGACTGGAGCAAATGGATCATATACAATATTTTGACGCATCCGATACCGGTTCCACGGGAATGGTCTGCGAGGTCGCGATGCGTTATTTCGGCGATCAGGACAAACCTACCATAGGTTTTGGCATGACCGACGGTAACGTGAAAGTATCGGGAAGGTGCACCATGCGGCTTTTGGACAAAGGCGTTGACCTTTCAGCCGCTATGCGGAAAGCAGGCGAGACCGTCGGCGGCGGAGGCGGAGGTCACAGGATAGCAAGCGGCGCATGGTTCGGCGCCGAAAAGAAAGAAGAGTTCCTGACCGTTTTAGATAATATAATAGGTGAACAGATCAGCGCCAAGTAACGTCCACCTCGTCCGTTCTGAACCTCTGATCTATTTTCGTGTCATCCATGGTCATTCTTACACCGGATGAATACATTATATGACCCAACCACGCTATCATTGCACCGTTGTCTATGCATAACCTTGGCTGCGGAACATGCATCTTTGAGTTGCGTTCTTCCGCCATCTTTGCTATCACGTCTCTCAATCTGGCGTTCTGTACAACACCGCCGCCCATAAGAACTTCGTCCTTACCGACATGGGCCATCGCCCTTTCGGTAACTTCAGCGAGCATCGCAAAACATGTTTCCTGTACCGAATAAGCAATATCCTCAAGCCGGTGGCCTTTCTTTCTCAGTGAAACGGCAGCCGTCAATATGCCGGAGAATGCCATGTCCATTCCCTTTACGGAATACGGGATGTCCAGAAGTTTGTCGCCTTCCTTTGCAAGTTTTTCGATCGTCGGTCCGGCGTAATATCCTAATCCCAATTCTCGTCCCAGTTTATCGAACATATTGCCCACGCCGATATCCAGCGTTTCGCCGAATATCCTGTACTTTCCGTTCGCGAATGCGATCACCTGCGTATTGCCGCCGGACGCGTACAGAAGAACAGGATCTTTGCACCCGGTCGTTGCATTTCCTATCTCAACGTGTGCGACACAATGATTCACACCCATTATCGGTATGTTCAGTTTTGCCGATAAAGCACGAGCGGCCGTTGCCGCCACTCTCAGACACGGTCCGAGACCCGGTCCTTTTGAGAATGATACAAGATCTATGTCCTTCACAGAAAGTCCTGCTTCCGATAATGCTTTTGATATCACCGACGCAACAGCGTCAGCATGATGATTTGCCGCTTCTCTCGGATGTAGCCCTCCTTCCGGAGGTCTGTACATGTCTATCACGTTGGCAAGCACATTGCATCCGCTGTCCGTTATTCCGATGCCGAGCGTGTGCGCAGTACCTTCTATCCCTATGGTTATCATTACTTCTGACCCGCGACCGCGTTCAATCGCTCCAATATCGGCAGTGCGCCGCATACCACTTCGCCGTCGATGACAAGCACCGGAAATGTCTTTTCCACTATCTCATAGAATGCCGCTTCCGCCAGACCGTCGACGGTGTCGGCGTTTATGATCTGTATGTTCAGGCCTTTGGGCATCCGTTCTTTCACGTGCTCACATTTTCCGCAGTCATCCTTCGTGAACAATTTTAATTCATGCATGCTCATACGAACGGTTACCAAGTTTAATATGTTTGTCCCGAAAGGATGAGAACAACGCTGAAACGCATTCGGTCTGGACCATGTTGCATTATGCGACCCTTTACGGCATCTCCGGCGCTACAAAAGATATATATCATGAAATGTATCATCAGCCTTCGCGGGCTCGTGGTCTAGGGGTTATGACGTCTCCTTGACATGGAGGAGGTCGCCGGTTCAAATCCGGCCGGGCCCACCATATTCCACTCGATCTCTAATTCTCGCGACACTGCCGCGAGTTTTACAAATCAGCAAAAAACGAGATAGAAATGCTGATTTTGTCGGAATTTACTCGAAAAAATGGGTGTTTTTGGTCATTTCTAATTCTCGTAGCAGTGCTACGAGTTTTGTAATTCGATGAAAAATGATATGAAAATGTTGTTTTTTTCATTTTTTATATGAAAAATAGTGTGTTTTTGGTCATTTCTAATTCTCGCGGCACTGCCGCGAGTTTTATAAATCGATGAAAAATGATGAAAAAATGTGAATTATGTTGGTTTTGTGTAGAAAAATTGGGCATTTTTGGTCATTTCTAATTCTCGTAGCAGTGCTACGAGTTTTGTAATTTGGTGAAAAATGATGAAAAATAGCACATTCGCCTCATGACTGCGCAACACATCCTGTGAGGTTATGGATCTGAATTGTCACCGTCCGCGTTTTGGGTCTTTTCCACAATCTCTTTCATCTCTCTGATTCTGCTTTCGAGCACCGCTTTATCTGGCAGATGTAACTGATACTCGGATATGAGCGTTGGTGATGTACAACGACTCATTGCGTACTCCGCAACGACGTCGTCTTTCCCTGTGCAGAGTATTAGTCCGATGCTCGGATTCTCATTCGGTTTCCGAACATCGCGATCGAGTGCCTCGAGATAGAATTCCATTTGCCCCATGTGTTCCGGTAAGAAGTCTGTTACTTTCAACTCGATCGCAACGAGACATGATAAACCTCGATTATAGAACAGCAGGTCTATGTAAAAGTCCTTGTTCCCGACCTGTAAGCGGTATTCCTCGCCGACAAAAGAGAAATCCTTACCGAATTCCAAAATAAAATTGCGCAGATCCGCAACGATGGCTTTGCGCAATTCTTTTTCTCCCGTATCTTCCGGAATGTCGAGAAACTCCAGAACATAACTGTCACGGAATGCTATCAATCTGGAATTCTTCGCAATACGAGATCTGTTCTTTCCATCGGAGATCATGGTCCTTTCGAACAGCATGCTGTCCATCTGTCGTTCCAATTCACGGGTGGAGTAGTTGTTATTCTGTGCAGAGATTAGATAAAATTCACGCGCCTCACGGCTCTCGGCGCGTGCCATTATGCGCATATTGCTGGTCCAACTGATATCTCGCGTCATTAGGGCGAGTTTTTCATCTTCGCAATAGATGTCATAAAATTGCCGCATTCGCCAAACGTTTGATGCCGAAAAACCTTTCAGATCCGGCCGTTCACGTTGAATGAATTGTGCGAAATCGTTAACGACTGAGCGCCCCCATCCCTCAGTTTTTACTTTGTCGCTGACATACTTACCTATCTCCCAATACATGGAAATTAGTTCTTGGTTGACCGCACGATATACGTGTTCGCGAGAGCGTTCGATGATCGATATTATCTCGTTGAAAGATAAATCGTTGATCTTAATGACGTCTTTATCATTTTTTGCCTGTATCTTCATGAACCAAGATTTGCGGTCAGTATTCTTAATAGAATAGTACTACATGTAGTATACATTTGCTGACGTCACGATCTTGACATCATCATTTGTTATGCCAATAACACCGTGATCACCGAGAACTTTCGAAAACGTAAAAATACTAAAAGAATAATGATACGGGCACGCGGCCGTAGTCTAGTGGTCAGGACGGTGGCTTCCCAAGCCTCTGACCCGGGTTCGAATCCCGGCGGCCGCACCTGTTGTCCTTTCAGAACAGCGTCCAGCAGTTCATACTCCGATAACCGTGATTTTGTAACGTTTATATTATTGCGTTGCTTATACTGGTCGAGTGCGTATGCTGGAGATAGACAGTTCCAAGGGGGAGGGAGGAGGTCAGGTGGTACGTTCCTCCGTTGCGCTTTCCGCGATAACCGGCATAGAGGCACATTTGACACGAATAAGAGAAAATCGTCCGACCAACGGCCTTTCCAAGCAGCATTGTATAGCGGTGAAAGCGGTCGCCGATATGACGGATTCCGTTGTGATAGGGAATCATGCCGGATCACGGGATCTGCTGTTCAAACCCGGGAACGGTAAAAGATCTGATATAAAATTGGATATCGGAACGGCAGGGAGCATCAGTCTTGTCCTTCAGGCGGTCATGCTTGCCGCCAGACATCATAAGGAGAAGATGAGGGTGGACGTTTCCGGAGGAACGAACGTCATGTGGGCGCCCCCGATAGATTCGTATCAGCAGATCTTATTCCCGTTAATGGAAAGAATGGGCATCCATGCGAAACTGGATATCATAGACAGAGGTTTTTATCCTGACGGCGGGGGGCGTGTCATAGCCGAGTTGGAACCCGTTGATGAGATAAGGCCGCTTGTCATAGAGGATCTCGGAAAACTGGAACGTATCGACGGAATATTTTACATTCAGAGGTTAAAGGATGACATAATGGAGGATATGCTCTCATCATGCAAGGAAACGCTTGATCTGAAATGTCCTGTCAATATCGATGTTCAGCGCACGGTCGGCAATTCAAAGGGAGCGGGACTTTCGCTTGCCGCCGTTTACGAGAACGGCCGTTTGGGGAGTAACGTTCTCACTACAAGAGGTCATCCTGCGAAACAGGCCGGAGAGGATGTCGCCAAGGATCTTTTGAAAGAAATGAGTTCCGGAGCGACGATGGATGTTTACACCGCCGATCAACTCCTGCCGTATATGGCAATGGCCAACGGACCGAGTGAATTTACCGTTTCAAGGATAAGTAAACATCTATTGAGCCAGATGGATACTTTAGAAACATTTTTGGATGTCAGGTTCGGTGTTGAACGCAAAGGACATATCTATAATCTGTCGGTAGTTCCGGGATGATAATATGCTTCGTCCGTTCATACATATCAACTGTGCGATGTCCGCCGACGGGAAGATAGCCGGAAGCGACAGGAAACAGGTCAGGATATCAAGCGGCGAGGACATCGCAAGGGTAAAGGAATTAAGAAGAGCGTACGATTCCGTTCTCGTCGGCATCGGGACCGTCATAGCGGATGATCCCCACCTTACCGTTAAAGGAGCGGCATACGAAGAGAATCCCGTAAGGGTTGTCATAGATCCGCACGGAAGAACACCTTGTGATGCGCAGATAGTTGACGATCATGCTCCGACGGTGATACTTACCGATGATGCATGCGAGAAAGAATGGAAGAACGCTGAAAAGATAAAATGCGGTCATCCTTTTGATATTGGCGCTGCAATGCAAAAGTTATCGGAACTTGGTATAGAAAGCATTCTCGTCGAGGGCGGCGGATACACGATATCATCATTATTCAGGAACGGCCTTGTTGATAAATACACCGTTTTCGTAGGAAATATCATCATCGGAGGAAAAGACTCTCCGACACCTGCAGATGGTGACGGATGGATAAAAGAGAACGGAACGAGACTGAAGATGAAGACCGCTGAGGTATTAGGCGACGGCGTTCTTGTTTCGTACGATGTTATCAGATGATCTGCTCGATGACAAATTTTGAATAATTGTTACCGGCGCCGAAACATTCGCTTGACGCTATTCTGTAATTCTTTTTCGTCAGTTCTTCCAATACTTTTACGAAAAATCCCTGACTGAACATTGATATCGATTCTGCGGCGCATTGTGTGACATCGTAATTGTCCCTTACAATTATCGTCAAAGGCATGAATGTGTACACGCACACCTCGCCTATGCCGTTCTTTTCGTAGAATTCCTGTATCTCGCTTATTATATCCTCTATCTTTGACGATGATGCCGTTCCCGAGAACGCCTTTCCCATTCCTCTGCCCATGTGCCTCATCGTAGGTCCTATACAAAGTCCGGAACCTTCCGCACCTACGATCAGCGCCCTCATCATCGTTTTGAACATGTTCGATCCCGGTTCGGTTATCTGCGCCAAAGTCTTCCTGTATGCGTCGATGCCTTCGGCGTTCACATCACGCGAACGGGCCATCAGTCTTGACGATAATGAAAATATCTTCCTTCTGCAGTCCGCGGGATCGTCCCTTGATATCACGAGACCTTCGCAGACCATCTTATCCAGATGAACGGATAACGTTGATTGTGCTTTTTTCGTTATGTTGGAGATATCCGTAAGCGAAAGATCGGAAACGGAAAGTTGCTGGAGTATCTGCCTTCTTACCGGATTTGAAACTTGCACCAGACCCTTCGGGGTCGAGTAGATGTCAAAGATCTCGCTCATGGTCATACACGCTATGCTATTCGTACTTAAAATAATGAGCCTGCCTGATGCTGGTTAACGCCGTGTATATCGTTCAACATCATTTCAAAAGCAATGTATTGTGCGCACAGTGTTAAAAATAACGTCCGCGTATACGGAACCATGAACATCTGTCTGAACGGCACCGGAACGGACATGAGGGCTGTTTGGTCCTCCGGCGGAAAAGTGAGGATGATAGATCAGCGCAGACTTCCTCATGATATCGTTGTCGTTGAATTCAAAGATCATAACGAAGTTGCGGAAGCGATACGGAACATGACGATACGCGGTGCGCCCTCGATCGGTGCCGCTGCGGCGTACGGGATGTATCTGGCATCAATGAATAAGTTTGATATAATGAAGGCCGCAGAAACATTGAAGGCATCACGGCCTACCGCGAACGATCTTTTTTACGCTGTCGATCATATGATCGCCGAATTGAATAACGGTGCTGATCCGCTGATCGCCGCCGATTCATATTCGGATTCCATCGTTGAAAAGTGTTCGAAGATCGGGGAATTCGGTTCTTCGCTCATTGCTGACGGCAATAAGATAATGACACACTGCAACGCCGGCGCTCTGGCGACGGTCGATATCGGAACGGCATTGGCGCCGATAAGGAAAGCGCATGAACAGGGAAAAAAGATATTTGTATACGTTTCCGAGACGAGACCGAGACTTCAAGGTATGCTCACTGCGTGGGAACTTCTTCAGGAAGGGATACCGCATTCGCTGATGACGGATAACGCATCCGGCCATTTCATGAGAAAAGGTGTTGACATCATAATAACAGGAGCGGACAGGATAGCCGCCAACGGCGACACGGCGAATAAGATAGGAACTTATGAGAAAGCGGTCATCGCAAAAGAGTTGAAGATACCGTTCTACATTGCCGCTCCCGTCTCCACGTTCGACCTTGATACCAAGAACGGTGATGATATCGTGATAGAAATGAGATCCGAAGAAGAAATAACAATGATCGGCGATATGCGTGTAGCACCGGCCGGAGTTCATGCCGTTAACCCGTCGTTCGACGTAACTCCGTCAGGATACATCACCGGATTCATAACCGAAAGAGGGATACTGAGACCGGACGAGATACATAAAATGAGGAATTGAGATGAATGAGGATGAAGCACGGAAGAAATTATGCGACGCATGTTCCGATCTTTACAGGAAAAGATTATTGATATCGGCCGGCGGGAATGTGAGCATCAGATCCGATGACCACATGCTCATAACGCCGTCAGGAAGGAACAAAGGGAAGCTGATATCTGATGATATTGTGAAGATGTCCATGAACGGTGATGTTATAGGAAAAGGAAGACCGTCAATTGAAAATAAATTCCATCTGGCACTATATAATTCGAACGCTGAGATAAACGCGGTCGTCCATTGTCATCCTCTTTATTGTACGGCAATTGCGGTAACGGAAAAGAAGATAAGGACCGATCTGACGCCGGAAGGTATAATTCTCTTAGGAGACGTTCCGACGGTGCCTTACCGCACCCCGGGATCGGATGCGCTCGTCAATGAAATAATGAAAATTTCAGGATGTGACGCTGCAATAATGGAACATCACGGCGCAATAACCGTAGGAAGAACAATGGAAGAAGCATGCGACCGTATGGAGGAACTTGAATTTCAGGCGCACCTGCAGTTCATTACGAACGGTGCAAACGGACTTCCTTCCGACGAGGTCGCAAAACTGAGGAAGATGCGATGATACTTGTTACGAAATGGTTCGGCGTGTTCTTGTGTGATGAGTCTCGCGTCATAGAGGAACGTCTTATGCCTAAAGATCCGGGGATAATTGCTGAGAAATTAGCAGCAATGCAGCGCGGAGCGCTGCTCCCTGAAGAAAAGGATCTTGCGGAAAATAAGAAAAAATTAAGGGTATCGGAACGCAGACAATCCGAACTTGGAAAACCGGTGTTGTTCGATTCCTCCTTCATCAATGCGGAAGCATACGGATTCACCGGAGAACTGATGCATGATGTCATGCTCAGGCTCGGTAAACTGAGGACATCGGAACCGATACCGCGCGACAAGAACCTGGTACAGGCGATAAGACATCTGGATGACCTTGTCGTTTCATGCAATCTCATGAACGAAAGGCTGCATGAATGGTACGGATTACATTTTCCTGAACTCGGGGACCACGCAAAGGACAGAAGATATTGCGAGTTGATATCCGAATACGGGAACCGTGACGGTATAATCAAAGAATTAGGTATTGACGTAGAGTCAATAGGTTCCGAGACCGATAAAGAGGATATGGAAAGAATAATGCATCTTGCTTCGACGCTTTGCAGGATATACGATGACCGTGAGGCGACGGAGAATTATATCAATAATATTGCGAACGTGACCGCACCGAACATGTGTGCTTTACTGGGGGCTCCGCTCGCCGCACGTCTCATATCGTCAGCAGGGGGATTGGACAGACTGGCAACGCTTCCTTCTTCCACTTTGCAGTTATTGGGTGCAGAAAAAGCGATGTTCAGACATCTGCGCTCAGGAAAAAAAGGACCGAAGCACGGTATGATATTTCAGCACCCCGACATCCATCGGGCGCCGTATTGGCAACGAGGGAACATATCAAGAGCGTTGGCCGGTAAGGCGCTTATCGCCGCAAAGGCGGACAATTACAAAGGAGAGTTCATCGGCGACATTCTCTTAGAAGGATTCAACAAAAGGTTGGCTGAGATAAAGAAAAAATATCCCGAACCGCCGAAAAGAAAGAAAGAAAATAATAATGCGGACCACAGGAATAGGGGAAAACGGAAGAGATGAATATTGATCTATCAGGTTTCGAGACAAATAAAATATTTAAACGTTGTAAAGGTTGAGGAGGCGATAACAATGTGGGAACAGAAAGAAGTTAGGGAATTGAAGGTCGGCAGGTACCTCAACATTGACGGTGAACCTTGCAAGATCTTATCTATGACCACCTCCAAACCGGGGAAACACGGCGCGGCAAAAGCGAACATCGAAGCGGCAAGCATATTCACGGGTGCAAAACGATCCATCGTCTCGCCGGTGAACTCCAAGGTTCAGGTGCCGATGATCGACAAAAGGAAAGGTCAGGTATTATCGATACACGGAAGCGAGGTACAGTTGATGGATCTCGAAACGTTCGAGACATTCAGCATGGCCATCAATGATGACCATGAAAGCGAACTCGTAGAAGGCGGCGAGGTCATGTACCTTGTCGCGATGGGCAGACAGCGGTTAATGTGAGTAAAAATGTTCGGTACCTCGTTCGCGGATGCGGATACGCCGTTCAGCGATGCTGACATCGTCATATACGGTATACCGTATGACAGGACGACGTCATTCAGGTCCGGATCACGAGAAGCGCCGAACGCATTGAGACGAGCGTCGTACAACTTCGAAGCGTCACATTTTGAACACGGCAGACCTCCTGAACTGCGAATGCATGATTTTGGTGATGTGGATGATCACATCTATCCGGAAGACATGTTCGATGAAATTAAATTTTGTATATCTCCTGCAATAAAAAGTGATAAATTCACCGTAGCAATGGGTGGTGAGCACTCCGTTACAGCACCCATTGTGAATTCGTATGATGATGTTTCCGTTATTTCAGTGGATGCGCATCTTGATTCGAGGGATGAGTTCATGGGAAGCCCGTACAGTCATGCGTGCGTTATGAGACGCTGTTCCGAGTACGTCGGTCTCGATAACGTGTTCGTCCTCGGTGTAAGGTCAATATGCAACGAGGAACTGGAAAGGGATGATGTCATTTCGCATATAACTTCATTCGAGATAATGGAGACAGGGATTGAAAAGGCGATACAGGACGCGCTTGATTCCGTGAAGAATGAAAGAGTTTATTTAACAATAGACATCGACGGCATAGATCCTGCATACGCACCCGGAACGGGAACACAGGAACCGTTCGGACTGAGCCCGATGGATGTCAAGAAGATCATCAACGGGATCGGCAGCCGTCTGGTGGGAATGGATGTTGTTGAGATTTCACCGCAATATGACCACAGCGGCATGACCGCTGTGCTGGGTGCGAGACTTATCAAAGAAGGGATCTCTGTTTTCTACAAGAACAGATGAGAATGTGTTTGCCAGAGGAGGTTGTCAAAGATGTCGAAGATCGAAGATGAAATAGATGAGATCAGATTGAACATATATGAGAAGATAAAAGATATGACCCCTCAAGAACGAGTAGAATATTACAGGAAGAGCGGCGAAAGAACTGCTAAGAAATACGGATTCAAGATATATTACAGCGTAGAAGAGGCTGATCGCGACAGAGCCGCACGCATATCCGAACATACATCCGTTGACTGATGTGTCAAAGCGTCTTTGCCGTCAGTACACGCTCAACGAATTCTATTGCCTTTATCTCCGTCTCGTTGGCGCGTTCCATCGCAACCTCTGGATACTTCGATTCTGAGAATATCCTGAACTTCGGTTCCGTTCCCGAAGGACGTACCAATATCCAGCCGTCATCGTGGAATATCTTTAATCCGTCCGTCGTATCCGTTCTCATTCCCATGTTCTCAGATCTGAGATACTCCTGCAATACTCCTTTGATATCGTTGGGACAGTCTATCTTCCTCTTTTCCATGTAGTACTTAGGAAGCGTTCCCACCTGTTCCGAAAGAGGACCGTTCTTTGCTATGCATTCAAGCATTTTAGCGGCCGTCATTGCGCCGTCCCTGCATAACACGTGTTCAGGAAATATCATCCCGCCGTTCTCTTCTCCCCCGAATACCGCTCTCTGTTCGAACATTGTTTTTGATACTGTCGGAGATCCCACTTGCGTGTACATTACCGTTCCTCCGGATGCTGTGACAACTTCTTCCACCATCGATGATGAACTTACAGGAGTTACCACCAATCCTTTCTCCTTCGAAAGTATGTATCTTGCCATCAGCGACAGACTTTTGTCGCCGCTTATGAAATTTCCTTCGCCGTCTATGAAAACGGTCCTGTCCGCATCTCCGTCGTGCGCTATCCCGAGATCCGCATCTGCCGTTCTGACCAATGATATGATATCTTTCAAATTCTCTTCGGTGGGTTCGCTCGGATGTCCCGGGAAGTCGCCCTGAGGGTGCGCGTTCAACGTTATCACACGAACGCCGAGTTTGCTCAGCAATAACGGAGCGGTTACGTATGACGCACCGTTAGCACAATCCAGTATTACCGTTAAATTTGCATTCCTTATCGCTTCCGCGTCCACTTTCTTTATCACCGCATTCACATAACTCTCGGCGGCGGAAGGATCGTATGTCATTGTTCCCACTTTATTCCATGCAAGACAATCCACATCCACGTCGTAATGTTCCTCTATCTTTTCCTCGGAAACTTTTATCAATTCTCTTCCCGCGGGACCGACACATTTTATGCCGTTGAACTGCGGAGGGTTGTGGGAAGCAGTGATCATTACACCGCCGTCAACGTCGTGAGATGCGACGTAGTACTGCATCGCGGGTGTCGGTACGGTGCCTATGTCTATGACATTTACACCGACTGCCATCAGTCCGGATGCGACCGCGCTTTTTATCATACTGCCTGAATTTCTGGTATCTGAAGCGATAACGACCTTGTCGTGAAAGAACTCTCCTATCGCTTTTCCCAATCTTACGGCGAGGTCTATTGTTATTTCTTCGTTCACCACTCCGCGTATGCCGTTGGTACCGAACATCCTTCCCATTTTTTTCAGATCTCCGCGACAAGAGAAAATCTGTCTGAACTTAAATGTATCTTATTGTAACACAACGGAATGCAGGGAGTTATATTACATGTAGTATCATCCCATTAAGAACTTCGCCCTGAATCTTCTTTCACAGGCGCATTCGGCGCATGGAAAAAAGAAGAAGGAAAATGAATGGAAAAATTGAAGATATACATGGAAACAACGATGTTCAATTATTATTTTGATGAGGACAGAGGTAATGCGCACAGATACACGATCAAATTATTCGAAATGATCAAGAAAGGAATATTCGAAGCATATACGTCAACATACGTAACGGATGAATTGGAGAGCGCTCAAAAGGAAAAACGAGATAAGATGTTAGAACTCATTGATGAGTATGGCATAACAATACTCAGAGGAAACGACGAGGTCAAGAGATTGGGCGACATGTACATTGATGAAGGAATAATCCCTGTGGGGTACCACACTGACGCTTTACATATTGCGACCGCAACGGTCTATGATATGGACACTATTGCAAGCATGAATTTAAGGCATATTGTTAAACCGAAAACGATCGAAATGACAGGATATATAAACATTGAGAACGGTTATTCCACAGTGAAGATACGTTCACCGGAGGAGGTTGTC
>Ga0123356_10004283_pt1 | contig 14762 bp, 11 predicted proteins | sample TergutEmb28metaG_2_FD_92546 | JGI IMG/M metagenome (GOLD analysis project Ga0123356, IMG submission 92546) | Embiratermes neotenicus P3 segment gut microbial communities from Petit-Saut dam, French Guiana - Emb289 P3 | ecosystem: Host-associated > Arthropoda: Insects > Digestive system > Gut ... | reverse complement strand
TCCGATGGGCTACCGTTTCTCCTTACTCACCCTGTTGTTTTCAGGAGTATGTATCGAGATTAAACACTGAAACTCGCCGAAGTTCCGTCTAATTTTGTAAATGTTTGTAATTTGTCCTTCCACGAAAGTTCACCGTGACCCTATCGCGCAACTCCGATTCATGAGCCAGTCGATCTGCACACAGTGTGCGTACAATGCACGATGCTCTGGCAGCACCGCGCCAATCCTGCGCTTCGCGCGCAAGTACAATGCTGTTGATGAAATACTGGTCCCTCCGAGCGGCTGCTCGCAACCACCGCGGCCCCGCGCAACACGTGCCATGATCTCGCTTCGCGAGGAGCGAAACCAGGCCTGTACGAAGGCGACTTTAACTTATCAATGAACAATGAACGCCTGGCGGAGTGACAATGCCCCTTGGAAATGAACACACAATCCGGCGCGAGGACTCGTTCGATCAAAACATCGTCCTTTCAGTTCGAGCCTTGTGATTGTCGTTGCACAACGTTCGTCACAAACTGAATCACATCGACCTGGCGCGGCTTGTGTGTCTGATAAAGCAATTGACAATAGAAGGCGCGAGAGCGCCGCTCGGAACCGGTATTTCAGAAGTTGTTTTCGAGAGACGCGGGAGGTTCTCGCTTGAGGTTGAAGGTCCGGTTTGATCTTCGAGGCGTGGCCGGGAGGGTGGCGCCTCTCGATTCTTTATTCCGGTAGTGTCGGCGTCTTCATCGCCACCAGCTCAGCGAACCGCTTGTCTTTGCGCACTGCGGCGAACTCGGCATCCTTGTACACGTTCTTGAAGTCTTTGTATCCCTCTTCCATCGCCTTCCGCAGATATTCCAGCGATCGGTCCGATAATCCCATCTTCGCGTACAGCTTGGCCACCGTGTAGTCGTAGCGCGCCCGGTCTTCCGGGCTGGGCAACTGCGCCTGCACGCCACCGCGCGAAGTCCGCTCAAACACATTCGGATCGATCTCCATCGCCTTCTGATACGCCAGCACGGCAGGTTCGAACTGTTTCGCCGAAAACAGCGCCGCACCCAGATTGCTGTAGAAGGATGCTGACGTATTGTCTATGGCAATCGCCCGCCGGTACTCCTTCACCGCAGCCCCAAATCGCTGCTCTTCGTAGTACACCACGCCGAGATTGTTGTAAGCGTCGGCGTACTTGCGGTCGGACTTGATCGACTGATCGAACGATTTCTTGGCTTCGCGATAGCGCTGCATCATCAATTCCGTGATGCCCATCTTGTTCAGCAACGCCGCAGACTTCGCCTTCCCGAGCGCCACGCGATAGTAGTCGAGTGCATCCAGATACAGCTTCTCGGCGCGCAGTTCGTCGCCCCGCGCTTCCAGGTCCGCTGGCTTAGCATCGGAAGCGGGCGGGTCGACTGCCCGGATCTGCGGTGGTTTGACTTGAAGTTGTTCCGGGTGTGCAACCTGCGCGGAGGAAACGGCCGGAAAGGCACACGCCAGAACGGAGACGGTAACCAGACCCTTGAGGAAGAGGAACACAGGCCACCCCCAGTTGTTCCCGATATTCTGGCACAGTTTCAGCCGGGCGGCGAGATTTTGGGACGAAACCCCAGCTTTCAGCCACAAGCGCCGGGAACCCGGGCAAAAACCCGATTCCAGAGGTTTCCGAGGTCGAGAGTCTCAGCCTCCGCAAACTCCCGGATGCCGGGGGCCCAAAGCCGGAAGGCCCAAATCAGTGCGGCCCGGACTGGCCATTGTCTGCTGGTTTAGACACCGGAGCAGTGCCTTTGTCATCCTTGAATATTCCGGCTATCTTGCCAAAAAAACCCTTCTTTTTCTTCGGTTCCTGGTTCTTCGGATCCTGGGCGGGATCCTGCGCGTTGGCCGCCTGCTCTGGAGTCAGGGGCATGACGGGCTTCCCCCCGCTGGCAAAAATACGGGAAATGAAGCCTTTAAGCCCCTGCTGCGCTTCGCAGGTATCGTGTGGTTCGGTCCCGGCCACAAATGCGGAAACATAATCATCGGTGCAGCTTGGAGTCGCCAGGCGGTTGGTGGCTCTGTCGAGCTGCACATCGACGACCCCCGAAGGCTGGGAAAATCCGCGCATCTCGGAATACTGCGGCAACGCCGACGCCCGCTTCATGAATTCCGTCCAGATCGGCCCCGCCGTCTGTGCACCAGTCAGCCTCAAATCGCTGTAGTCGTCGTATCCAACCCACACAATACACAACAGGTTCGACGTATAACCGGCAAACCATCCGTCATGCGAACTTCCCGTCTTCCCCGCCGCCGGTTGAGCAAACCCGCGCAAGCGCACCGCGGTATAGCCAAGCCCGTTGTTGATCACACTTTCCATCATGTTGGTCATGACGTAGGCAACGCGGGGATCGAGCACCGGTCGCGAATCCGTGTTGTAGTTCGCGATCACATCGCCCTTGCCGTTGCGCACCGACCGCAGCATGATCGGCGATAGTCGCACACCGCCATTGGCGAACGACGTATATGCCCCCGCCATGTCGATCGGCGAGGCGTCGTAGGAACCCAGCGCCATCGCCGGCGTCGCCTTTACCGACGTAATCCCTGCGGACCGCGCCAGGTCGGCTACCTTGTCGTATCCAACTTCCTCCGCTACTTTTACCGTGGCGTTGTTCAGCGACATGGCCAGGGCGTAGCGCAGCGTGACTTCGCCGTGATATTCCTCTTTGTAATTCCGTGGCTCGTAAATCTGATCCCCGTAAGCGAAGCTCGACGGCTCATCCTCCACCGTCGACGCCGGAGTAATCACCGTCGGCGACCCATCCAGCGCCGTATTCATCGCAGCCGCATAGACGAACGGCTTGAAGATTGATCCGGTTGGCCGTTTCGACAAGGCATGATTCAGCTGGCTCCATCCATAATCGCGCCCGCCTACCAGTGCCAGCACGGCTCCGGTATGCGGATCCAGCACCACCACCGCCACCTGCGCCTGCGGGCCCTGTGCCACGGTGGTCTCCACCTTCTTCCCCGACTTCACCTTGCGGGTGCGCATCTTCTTGACTTGCTCGTCGACCAGCTTGATGCCCGTCTCCACCGACTGTGCCGCCGCCTTCTGCAGCTCCGGATCCAGGGTCGTATAAATCCGGTAGGACGAGTCGTTCAGCTCGTTCTCGCTGAACTTGCTGATCAGCTGATCTCGCACCATGTCCACAAAATACGGTGCGTCACTGGCTTCCACGTTCGGCGGAGCCAGTTTCAGCGGCGTAGCCTTGGCCTTGTCCGCTTGCGCGCGGGTGATGGCATGCGTTTCCACCATCGCCTCGAGCACCATGTTCCGCCGCTCCGTCGCCCGCTCGGGATGCCGGTAGGGCGACAAATAACTCGGCCGCTGAATCAATCCCGCCAGCAGCGCCGCTTCCGGCAGCGTAACGTCCTTCAGATCCTTATTGAAGTAAGCCTTCGACGCTTCGGCAAATCCACTGATGGCAAACGATCCCCGCTGCCCCAGGTCCACCCAGTTCGCGTAGAACTCGAAAATCTGCTGCTTGGAAAATTTCTGTTCGAGCTCCTCGGCAATCAGCATCTCGGTCAGCTTGCGCTTGATCGACTTCTCCGGAGTCAGGAAGAAGCCCCGCGCCAGTTGCTGGGTGATGGTCGATCCGCCCTGCGCCCGCCGTTGCCGCAGCACGTCTTCCCAGACCGCTTCGACCGTGCGGAAGTAGTTCACGCCGCTATGTTCGAAGAACCGGCGGTCCTCGATCGCCAGCACCGACTGCACCATCACTGGAGGGATGTCGTTGTACTTGACCAGCTCGCGCTTCGACCGCTGCTCGGCGTCAAACAGCGCTGTCACCAGCTGCGGCTCGAGCTCATACGCCGACAGGTCGTTTCCCCGGCTCGCGATCTCGGAGACGACTCCGTCTTCCAGGCTGATCTCGGCTGGCTCCGGCGCATGATAGGACTCCGGCCCCGGCGTTATGTCAATTCCACCCTTCACCAGGTGGAACGTTCCCATCTTCGATTCGCCGTCCTTGTCTGAATATCCCGCCCGCCGCAGCTCCGCCGCAATCTCAGTCGGGCTGATGCGCTCCCCGTTGCGTACGACGCGCGGCAGGGCATAAATCTTCGCCGAATTGGCGAATACCGGAGTCTTGAACCGGTTGGTAATAATCCGGTCGTACTTGATGTAGAAGTAAGAAAAAACGCAGGTGAAGGAAATCGCGAGAATCAGAAAGAGGACAAACGCCGCCCGCAACAGCGGATCGCGCGAGAGCCCGCGCACTTTCTTCCGGCTGCCTCCCCCGCCACCCCTTTTCGGAATTTTTATCCTGATCGCCACAGTTCTCGACTCAGACCAACTCTTACTCAGACGATGTCCCAACCCAAAAGGTTTGAACACTGCTCACTACAAACCTTCGTCACCCGGCGCCTCAACCCGGCCTATCCCTCCATTGCGAGGCAACACGAACTTCGGTTGTCATTCCCAACGCGAGAGAAGCGAGCAAGGAGGAATCTGCTTCCCCTGGACGACGGGGTGCCATACTTCTGGCCGATTCGGCCAGAAAGGGATTTTGGCTGCGTATTCAGATATCTCTTTCCCGCAGCCCGGTCCCGGCAGACCGCTGCCAGTTCGACGCACAGCAAAGCGATACTCCTATTGTAACGCCCCATCCCCAAACAAAAAGGGACCCGCAGTACATACGGGTCACATTCGCCTCGTGCGCCGGTGATCGCGGCCTGCGGAGCATCCGACACCGCCCAACAGCCGGGCCTGGTTAAAGTTAAAGCAACGGCTGATCCCGGGGCTGAGAGCGAGCCGCCGCTCGGAACGCTCTTGCACCCAAACTGACGTTCGGCGCCACCCCCCCCGTGGAATAGAACAAACGGTTGCCGCCAGGGTCGAATTGTCCCCGGAGCGTCTCGACCGACAGGCTGGTGAGGGGAGAATTCCAGAGCTCGCGGATCTGCCCCGTTAAGTGGAAAGCCTTCAACAGGATTGAGGGCCGATCCCAGGTCGTTCAGGCTAAACGAATACAGTAGCTCGAATCCGCCAATCGCTTGAATAGTTCCCAAATCGTTCCATGTCCCACTGTTTGCTCAGGGGACAGGCATCACCATCATCCTGCCCGCCCGAGCAACTCCCGGAAATATGCGACGATGGCCGCGATCCGGACATCGCGTACCTCGCGGGTCGACCGCACAACGACTTCTACCGTACCTTCGCTGACTTTCTTCCCGACCGTGATTCTAAAAGGGATACCGACCAGATCCGCATCCTTGAACTTCACTCCCGGCCGCTCGTCGCGGTCATCGAGTACCACATCGAACCCGGCGGCCTCAAGCTGCCTGGCAATGTCCACGGAAACGTTGCGCACGGCATCGTCCTTTATATTCACCGGAGCCACAACAATCTCGAACGGAGCAATCGCCGCCGGCAGCCAGAACCCGTTCTCATCATTGCCCTGCTCCACGGCGGCGGTGAGAATGCGCTCGATCCCAATCCCGTAGCAGCCCATGATCGGCATCACTTCCTTGCCATTGTTGTCGAGCACGCGCGCGCCCATCGACTCGGAATACCGGTATCCCAGCTTGAAGATGTGCCCAACCTCAACCGCGGTATCGATGCGCAGCGCCTTCCCGCAATTCGGACAAGCCTCTCCCGGCGTCACGCTGCGCAGATCCGCATACGCCGTCGGATGAAAATCCTTTCCCGGCGTCAGATTCTTCAGGTGATAGTCCTCTTTATTCGCACCCGCAATCAGATTCGCCCTCCCCTCGAGGGCCTTGTCGACCAGCAACACCGGCTTTCCATCGGGATTCTTCAGATCGCGAGCCCACTCAATCCCGACAGGGCCCAAATAACCTGGGGGCGAGTTGAAGAGCGCCTTGATCTCTCCCTCTTCCATCGGCCGTGGCAAGGTAGCAATGGTGGCGTTGAGTTTGGCCTCGTTCAGCTGATGATCGCCACGCAGCAGCACCACAATCGGGCGCAGTCTGACGGTCTTTCCTTTCCCGTCCTTTTCCTCTGCCATATAAGCCAGTGTCTTGATCTTGTTCTTCGGTGACACGCCGAGGAACTTCGCCACATCCTCAATCGTCTTCTGCCCGGGAGTATGCACCTCGAGCGGCTTCCCATCTCCTTCCGGCCAAAGATCGGGAACCAGGTCGAGCTTCGACGTTGCCTTCTCCATGTTCGCCGCGTACTTGCAGCCATCGCAGCTCACAATCTGATCCTCGCCTGCCGGGGTCCGCACCATGAACTCGTGGGACTCCTTTCCGCCCATCGCCCCCGAGTCCGCCTCGACGACCATGTACTTCAACCCGCAGCGGTCGAAAATCCGGCAGTACGCGTCGTAATGTTTCCTGTAAGAAACATCCAACCCCGCCGCGTCGATGTCGAACGAGTACGAGTCCTTCATCAGGAACTGCCGCACCCGAAGCAGTCCCGATCTCGGGCGCGGCTCATCGCGAAACTTCAGCGCAATCTGATACCAGATCTGCGGCAGCTGCTTGTAACTCCGCAGATCCTTCAGCGCAATCGATGTCATGACCTCTTCCTCGGTCATGCCCAGACACAGGTCAGCGCCCTTGCGGTCCTTGAGCCGAAACAGGTTCTCGCCCATGAGGGCCCACCGCCCCGAAGCCTCCCAGATCTCCCGCGGATGCAGCGCCGGCAAATAGAACTCCTGCCCGATCTTGTCCATTTCCTGGCGCACAATGGCCACGATCTTGTTGAATGACCGATTGCCGAGAAACAGATAGGAATAAATTCCCGCCGCAAGCTGCCGAATGTAGCCCGCCCGCACCAGAAACTTATGCGAAGCCACCTCGGCATCCGCCGGCGCCTCGCGCAATGTAGGAATAAACAGTTCCGACCAACGATGCATAGTTTTTGAGTACCGCGGTACAGGCACAAGCCCGATTCAAAGGAGAATTGGATATTGTAAATGATCCCAACCGCGGCCCTGCCACGGACGGCTGGTTGGAAGCAACCTGTTTCCGGCAAGGAGCCTCCTGAGGAAAAGAAAATGCGGTGTGGAGCCTGGGGAAAAGGATTCCGCCGGGAGCCGGGACGGGCGGCAACTTCAAAAGCTCTCGCCGTGACATCCTCCGGGATGTCTTCTGCTCCACAATGCCGTCACCGAGTGGGACGGGGATCGAGGTCATGCCGGACCCAGTCCTGATCTGCGTCCGTTTCACGGAAATCTGCTGGCGGAAACACTCTTGTAAAGGTCAACCGCGCAGTTTCTCAGTGATGAGAATGGCGGTGCGGTGACACTGTGTTCGGGGAACTCATGACCAGCCGCCCATGCCGGACTCCCTTTGTGCTGATGAGTTTGTCGGCCAGTTGTTGAACATCGTGAGACTCGCCACGCAGCAGGACCACCTCAAGGCAGGTATCGTGATCGAGATGCGCATGGAGGGTCGATATGACCACGTCATGATGTTCATGCTGAAGATCGGCCAGTTTTTCGGGGAGAAGGCGAGTGTGATGGTCGTAGATCAACGTCACGCTTCCTACGACGGGAGCATTCGACGCCACGATGGCCGTGCCCACAAGCCTATCCCGGATCAGGTCGCGGAATGCCTCGGATCGGTTGTCGTAGCCTTTTTCAGCGATGAACTTGTCAAAACGCTCGAGTAGTTCCGAGTCCAGGGAAACTCCGATTCTGCTGAGCATCGCCACGGTGGCCTCGTCGCATCCTCTCGGGCCCCAGCGTAGCACAACAATCCATGGGCGTTTTACTTGCGACCGAAATTAATTTGGCCGGGGAAATCCAATTCGCCCGGTGGATGCGTATCTATGGCAACGGGGAAGTGGAACGGGCAGTTCCACCAAAACGGTCAGCGAATACGCACCGCGGCCTGCTGCGGTGCGTGTCGCTGAACGTAATTTCTGTGACAGACATGGCGCGACTCGCAGTGGAGATGTTCGAATCCATGAGTAGCACGAACCTCATGATGATGCTACTCTGGTAACACGAAAATCGGAAGATTCATACGAATTTGTACACCTCGAGACAGCACGATTCTCCACTTTTGCCATGTGGTAGCACGAATATCAGGAGCGTACTATGCGCAAAAGCACCCGAATCCTCCCAATTGTCGGCATCTGGGGTCTTGCCATGCTGTGCTCAACGGGTTGCCTGTGGGCAGCAGCCAATGGAAGCCTCTCCGGCACCTTAACCGATGCGACCGGCGCCGAGGTTGTCGGGGCTGAGGTGACGGTGGTCAACACTTCCTTAAAATCGGAGTATACGGCTGTCACCAACGGACAGGGGTTTTACTCGTTCCCGGCCCTTCCGGTCGGGCACTATGAAGTGATCATTCAGGCCGCAGGATTCAAGAGTGAGAAAAGGTCGAACTTGATCGTTGACACTGACGCTGCGCTCAAGCTCGATGCGGCCCTGGCAATCGGCGACCGCTCCGAACAAGTGAACGTGGAAGCAAATGGAGCGGCCGTCGAAGTTCAGGTTGACACGGTCGCGACCTACCTTGGCGAACTGGTGACGGGATCGCAGTCGACCTCACTCCCCTTGAACGGACGGAGCTACACCGATCTTCTCCCCATCCAACCTGGAATCGCCCCGGTCTCGACTTTGCTCCCGAATTCGGTGATTATGGCAGGCGTCACAGGGGGTCTTTCGCCATCGGGGGATTTGAACCCGGGAAACCTCTCCATCGATGGACAGCGGGAATCCTCGAATGGGTTCCTGGTCAACGGAATCGACGTGCAGGAACACATGAATGGCGGAACATCCATCGTCCCGAACCTGGATTCGATGGATGAATTCCGCGTTCTTACCAATAATTTCGACCCCGAGTACGGCAACTACAACGGCGGCATGGTGACGGTCATTACCAAGTCGGGCAATGACTCCTACCACGGCAACATCTTCGGGTTTTTCCGAAATACGGCTTTAGATGCCCGTGGGTACTTCGATCCCAGTCGACCCGTTTTCCGGCAAAATCAGTTTGGCGGAACTCTGGGCGGCCCGGTCAAGCACGGCAAGGTGTATTTCTTCGCCGATTATCAAGGCACTCGAACCAATGAGGGTGTCGAGACGGGAAATATCTCGGTTCCTTCCGTCCAGGACCGCGCCGGCAATCTTGCCGATATTGCCGGCACACTGACGGGCCGGGTGAGCGGCAGTTCCCTTGCGAACCTGCTCTCGACGAAACTCGTCCATACCGTATCGGCGGGTGAACCCTACTACACGCCGGGGTGCACGAGCCCTTCCCTCTGCGTTTTCCCCAATGCAGCCATTCCTCAGAAGGCATGGTCGGCGCCCGCGCTCAACTTGCTGCAATATATTCCGCCACCGAACGAGGGTACGGATCAGTTCTCGACTTCGGCTTTTCCACAGACGGTGCGCGACGATAAGACTTCCGGGCGAATCGACGCGAACGTCGGCCGCTGGGGCCAGCTTTCGGCATACTATAGCTTTGACGATTACCGGCTCGACAATCCATATCCCGGACAGCAAGGGGGAGCGAGCCTCCCCGGTTTTGACGCGTTGACAATCGGGCGGGCGCAACTGTTGTCCTTTGGCGACACCAGGGTCTTCGGCTCGAACACGGTCAATGAATTTCACCTTGGCTATCTGCGCAATGCGAACGTCATCGGGCAGCCGAAAGGCGGTCTGGGAGTAAGCCAGGCGGCACAGGGCTTCTCGACCAGCACCGCGGACGGGGGATTCACGATCCAGGCTCCACAGTTTGAGGGCGTGGAAAATGTCGTTTTTCCTGCCTTCGTCATGGGGGTTCCAATCACCAATGAAACCCAAATCAACAACACGGTGTATCTGAGCGATACGTTTTCTAAAGTAATCGGCTCACACACCCTTAAGTTCGGGAGCCAATTTCATTTCGACCAGGTAAACGAGCATCCCAACGCAACCTTCAACGGCACCTTCAATGTCGACGGAAGCGAAACTGGCTCTGCATTTGCCGATTTTCTGATCGGGGTACCCAGCAATTTTACGCAAACCTCGGGTCAACCATTTTATTTGCGCAACCGATATGCCGGCCTGTTTGCCCAGGACAGTTGGCGGGCGCGCCCGGATTTGACCATCAACGCCGGATTACGCTGGGACTACATCATGCCGTTCTGGGAGAAATACAACAACCTCCAGACGATCATACCGGGGAGGCAATCGGTACTCTATCCGGGACTGCCCGGTGACTTGGTGGTTCCCGGCGATCCCGGAATTCCCGGCACGATTTCGCCGTCGAAGCCAGACAACTTCGCCCCACGAATCGGTTTGGCCTATGCTCCCCGATTTGAGAGCGAAATTCTGAAAGCAATTTTTGGAGACAGCGGTAAGAGCAGCATTCGCGCGAGTTACGGTATCTTCTACACTGCGTTTCCGGGCCTTTCGGCCGGCGTGATGTATGGAGTTCCGCCCTTTGGCTACAACTACCTCAGCCCCGAGCCGCCGCTGTTGGCCACGCCTTTCATCAACGCTGCCGAAGGCGGCCAGAATACGAATCCTTTCCCGCTCAGGTTTCCTTCCCACAACGTGTCCGCCAGGAATCCGGACACGCAAAGCTTCTCCAGTGTGATTCCTATCTCTGCCGACGTTTCCTTTTATTATCGTGATGCCGTTCCGTATACCGGGAATTACATGCTTTCCTTCGAGCGGCAAATCACAAACAGCACCTTGCTCACCATGAGCTATGTAGGAAACCAGGGACACCACCTCCTGGCGGTGGTGTCGAACAACCCCGCCAACCAGGCTCTTTGCCTCAGCTTGAGTCACCCCAGTGAAGTGGCGCCTGGCAGCCCTACCTGCGGCCCGTTTGGAGAGGATGCGGTCATCACCAGCGCCAGCGGCCACGTGTATCACGGAGTGCGAGACGGTATCGGCTCCAACTATCAGGAGGACACCTGGCAACAGACGATCGGGAATTCGTCCTACAACGCCCTCGAAACCAATTTGCGCTACGCAGGGCACCGATCAAATTTCTTGCTTGGGTACACTTACAGCAAATCCATTGACCAGGGTTCGAATCTGGGCGAACAGCTCGATCCTTTGAACCACGCGGCGACACGCGCGCTTTCCGCTTGGGATATGCGGCACAATTTTGTGGGAAGCTTCAAGGTAAATCTGCCCTTTGACCTGCTTTCCGGACACGCGAATCGCTTCACGGATGGATGGAGCGTCGCCGGTACTGCCCGTTTCAGCACTGGCCTGCCGGTGACGCTGTTAGACGACTCGGATAATTCGCTGCTGGGAACGTTAGGCAACGGCGTCAACAACTATCTGCTGGATACACCGGAGTACCATGGTGCGCCGTTGGAGATCAACACGAACCCGCGAAACGGGCGACCGGAGTTCAACAACAGCCCTGCAGCCTTCACCACGGAGACGCTTGGGCAATTGGGAAATGTGCCTCGGCGATTTTTTTACGGCCCCGGAATCAGCAATTTTGACCTGGCGCTCGAAAAAACAGTGAAAGTAACCGAGTCGGAAACGTTCGAGTTCAGGCTGGAAGCGTTCAATGCATTCAATCATGCTCAGTTTTATGGAGCGGCCGCAGTGGATGGAGAAGTAAACGACCCTCACTTCGGCCAGGTTGTGAGCGCGGCATCGCCGAGACTGGTACAAGTCGCCGCCAAGTTCAATTTTTGACGGTTACGTTCTTGGACGAACCTGATGAACCGCCGAAATGACACCAGCAATGACCTGCGGGGGTTTGAGCGTTTAGCCGGCCAGCGAATCCAGATGCAGTAATCTGGAGCTTCAGTGTTGTTGGCCGCTATTTCGGGCGTGCAGTCAGACTCTTGCTTCTCCTTGGCGTTGCATTGCGGGGCAATGCGCAGAGCGATCGCATCAAGCTGATGAACGGCAGAAACGGACGGCCAATGGCCAATACGTGTGTGAACGCATGGGTAGGCACTGAACGAAAAGACGCCATGGCGATTCTCACGGATAAAGATGGGGTCGCTCGGCTTTACCTTGTTGACAAGGACGGAGAAATAAACACACAGAGCCAGTGGAAGGATTGTGGCGACTTCGGTGTGCTCAACCGCTCAACCCTGTCGTGAACTATAGCGATACGATTGGCATCAATGCCAGTTCCGTGCTGTGCGAGACTCGCACATCGGATTATTCGTGGCTATCGGTATCTTGGAAGAACGTCTCTGATAACGTCAGTTGAAGAACTGCTCATTGTTTACCGGTTCGCAAAATGGTGTGGTGCTGGGTGCAGTGTGATTCCGCACATTGGGAAGATTTCCGGGAACTGGACTGCTGGCGTATCCGCTGCGCGGGATGCGGAATCCTCTACAGGTGGGGCGAAGAAGGCAACGAGTGGTATTTTCCTTCCGCCCAGAAGTAAACGTCAGCTTCAGATTCGTCACCAGGGGCATAAACGAACAAAATGCCTTCGGGTCCTGCAGCGTTGAGCTTCCGCCTCGAGGTGGCACTCAATACTTTGGTTAGCGCGACCGTGCGGACGAAATTACCTGCGCCAGGAGCGTCGGCCCCTTCGACGATTGTGAGACCAGCTTGCGCTCCGTTTTTGGGCGTGAACACGAGGAAGCGGTAGGCACTATGAGGGTTCCTCAGTGGAACCAGTAGCAGTGCGTAAGAAATGAGCGTCGGGCTTTCAAACTTGCCAGTGGCGATACCTGGACACGCCAGCGGCTTCTCGGACTGCCAAAGTTCTTTCGCGCTTTCCGTGAGGTTCGCAGAATCCTGAATCTTCCACGAAGAGAACTGGGTCTTGAGCCGTTCTTGAAGCTCCAAGGGGAGTGCCGTGAGATTGCAGGCACTCGCTGCGTGGGTGGCGGACATTGACAGAAGTGAAGCAACGATTAACCACAGGAACAACGGCTTCGGCATCGCGAAAATCCTGGCCCTCAATCAAAACACCTAACCAGCGAGCGCGCAAGATTACGCATGCCGGTCAGTTGCTGAAAAATCGCCATTACTGCTCAAACCCCTCGATGAGCGAAATCGCTTACGTCAACTCCGCGATGGCAGTGTTTCCATTTCGATCCGTATCTGAACGAGTTTGCCAGAGCCGTCAAGGTCCCGATACACCCGAAACAATCCGTCACCCCAAGTCGTCATGAAGTTGCAGATCTTCTCACCGTTTATTTCCGTAGTGCTCGATTCCGTTGGGTTGTCTTCTCTTATTGGTTTCATTACTCGCCAGTGGTGGGAATGTGGTCGGTAATCGACCGCGATCTTGAGAGAGTGTTCGTCCCGATATTCCTGTACCGCGATCCCGTTTTTCGTGGCTGCTTCAATTGGCACATCAACCCACCCGAACTCCTTATCTCCAACTCGGGGAGCCTTGAGAGTCGCAGCGATTCGTCGGGCATCGCGCCCCCAGAATAAAAAGTCGGCCATTCCATCAAGAGACTCTTCGTGCTTCCAGAGGCCTAGCACGTCCACGTCCGCGATTAGAATCCGTGCATAGTCAACACCCACGAGGCCAACCTCATGCGATTGGACACATCGCTTGGCGGGTCGGCACTGAACGATCACTCGTTGCCACCTGTCTGGATTCTGCTCGCCACAGCGTTCACCCACAACTCGCAGAGGCTCTGCGGTCGGAACTCCGCTCACAGCCACCGCCCAGACGCCGTGAAACTGAACTTCCCCGGCACCTTTGCCCTGTTTGATGGCAAGGTCAACGCGTTGCCGGTGAGGAATACGCGGATTTATGACTTCAAAATGTGCGTCCAGCTGTTGCTCTGTGACGAGTTTCTCTAGTTTGTTCCGCAGTTCCAAGTTTGTTGGCGGCTGGTCGTACACGTAAAAGGGGTTCCACGACATGTCGAGTAATCTCCCTGCGCGTTCCGCATCCGCTCCCACAATCCGAAGATCAACGAACAAGTTGGCCTTCGCGGTTGTTTGCTCATTCGAGAGAACACCCTCAGGCATTACCGGGACTCGATCATGGGACCACAACCTCAAATAGCCAGTGTCGATGAGGAGAAGAACTCCAGAGCGGGTAGTTACGGTTCCGAGATGTTCGAGGGGCGGCACGCGGCAATTGTAAGCTGCCATCACCGTTGGCGTAGTATCTCCGCGATTACGCCATTAACCCTGAATCAGAAACACATCGGTTCCTTTTGAGACATCCTTCTTTTGAACGTCAGTTGGCAGCCAGATCGCCATGCGACACGGACCCACCGCTCGTTTTACGAACTCGACCGAGCTGATCTGAGTGTTCAGCGTGTGCCCCCCAGGGGTTCGAAGGTGAATAGCATCTCGTGCGCGAATTTTGAAATCCGCTCCGTCATCGATTGCCGGAACGATGACACAACCTCGCCCCGGAATCTCGAATGCTTCCTCGACCTTGAACAGAAACGTCATTCCCGCTGTCCTGAGAGATCACTTAACTGTTGCAACATCGGAGATGCCACTCATCTACCCTGAAGCAAACCAATTTTCCCAGACGTTCTTGCGCTCATCGGTCAGTGTCGCCGAGGAAGTACGAGTACGAGTAGACGTAGAATAAAAGGGACGCATCATAGACGGCAGAGCATGATTGCCTTCCAGAATGTGCCGCGCGCAGCTCTCCCGGTCCATATTCGGGCCTACAAACTCGATGGATCGGAAGAGGTCGTCTGGGATACAACGATTGAAGCGGAAACGTTCACGATTCCTCCTCTGGAGAAAATTCTCCGATGCCCTGTCAGGGTTCACATTCAATGGGATAACGGCACTGAAAAGAAAATCTTGATGTAGAGTTTGGCGGCGATGGCGTCGCAAGCTCTGCCGTCCTATAAGGAGAGACCGTAATGAAGCCGGTAATACGCTCATTGCTTGCATCGCTAGGAACCTTCG
>Ga0123356_10004282_pt1 | contig 14764 bp, 8 predicted proteins | sample TergutEmb28metaG_2_FD_92546 | JGI IMG/M metagenome (GOLD analysis project Ga0123356, IMG submission 92546) | Embiratermes neotenicus P3 segment gut microbial communities from Petit-Saut dam, French Guiana - Emb289 P3 | ecosystem: Host-associated > Arthropoda: Insects > Digestive system > Gut ... | reverse complement strand
CCACCACCCGCAGCACCCCAAACAGCCCCAACGGCAGCACCAACAGCCGCACCCCCGCGACCCCATACCCCCACCAGTTCCGAACAAGCTCCCCGAACCGACTCTCCGCCAGACTGATTCCGACCACAAAGAGCGCCACGGGCGTCATGGTCCCTCCGATCATCTCCAGGCAGGAGGAGATCACGGAAGGCAGGCGGACGTTGAGGAAGAACAACCCAAGCCCCAGCAGCGAGATCGTGGCCGAGGGGTTGGCGAGGAGGTCGCGCACCCGTGCGGTCCCGGCAAAGTTCCACGCCCCCCAGGTAAACGAGATGACGTTGTACACAAGGTTGACCACAAGGGCAACCATGACCCCGGGGGACCCGAACAGCTCGTACGTGATGGGGATGCCGATGAAGCCCACGTTCGGCAGGCAGCAGAGGTTGACAAAGGCCCGCTGGTGAGCAACGGACAAGGGCAGCCAGCGAGACACCAACTGAAGCAGCCCCATCGCGCAAACCAAGAACAAAGACGCAATGAGGATCCCCACCAAGATCTCCCCGCCGAGGTCAGGAGAATGCGAACTCGTCGCCGTCGTCAGCACCACGCAGGGGGTGATGATGAACAGCAGCAGCGCAGTAAACCCATCGGCCATTCCCGCGTCGAACGCCCCCCGTCGCCGCATGCCATACCCAATCCCCCCGCAGGCGACAGTCTTGACCAGAATCCCCAGCAACGCTCCGGTCACCGCACCACACCCCCGCAGGCACCAGCCAACACCCCCCTCACCCCGACCCCACCCCAAACAGCGACCCGATCCCGAACGTCACCGCCGCCGCCCCATACCCAATGGCAATCTGCCGCAGCCCATGCCGAATCGGCGAGGTCCCCGACAACAGCCCCACCGACCCCCCAGTCAGCATCAACGACGCCCCCACCAGCCCCAGAGCCCAAAACACCGCGGAAAGCCCGCCAACCCCCAGAGCAAACGGCAGGACAGGAATAACCGCCCCCCCAGCAAAGAAGCAGAACGAGGAGATCGCCACCCCCCACGTCGTCCCCACATTCTCCGTGTCGATCACAGCGTCGGCCTCGGCAAACGCCATCACCCCCGCGAGCACCGACGACGCCTTCTCCCGCGCCGCAGCCTCGTCCAGCCCCTGCGACCGATACACCAGCGCCAACTCGTTCTCACCCACATCAAGATGCGCAATGGCTCGCGTCGCCGCCGGGTCAGCCCGACCCGCCTCCAACAGCTCGAGCTGCGCATGAACCGACACCCATTCCCCGGCCGCCATGGAGAAGGACCCAGCCAGCAGCCCCGCCACCCCACTCAAGATGATGACCCGGTTCGACACCCCAGCCCCCGCCATCGCGAGGATGAGGGCAAGGTTGCTCACCAGACCGTCGTTCGCACCAAACACCGCCGCCCGAAACGTCCCAGAGATCCGCGCCCGCCCCCGCGCCGCCAGTCCGCGGATCACCTCGGCGTGGATCTTCTCGTCAGCCCGCATCGAGGCGGGCGCGTCCGGATCCTTGTCGTACGACGACTTGACCTCGTGCCGCCCCGCCATCCCCAGAGCAAGAATGAATCCGAACCGCCGGGCGAGCATCGCCACCGCCCGCGTCCTCCACGACCCGCGCTCGGGTACCTCAACATCCTCGGGCAGCAATGATCGCCAGTGCGCCGCGTGCCGGTCCTCGGCCTCGGCGAGCCGCAGCAACACCTCGCGCTCCTCGCCCTCGCGCCCCTCAGCGAGCTGCCGGTAGACGGTCGCCTCCGCAAGCTCGTCCGCCAAGTAGGTGCGCCATCGGCGGATCTGCGCGTTGGTCGGCCGAGCAACGGGTTGGGATGCCATACAAAACGACCTTTCGAGACAAATGCGCGCCCATTGTGGCACGCCCCCGCCCCGCCCGCACCCAAGCCAATCCTCACTCCCGCACCCAAGCCAATCCTCACCCCCGCCCCTCCCTCATCCAAGCCAATCCTCACCCCCCGCCCCAGACGCACGATGGCGCCCCCCACCCCCGCCCCTCCCTCACCCTCCTCCCAACTCGTCCAGGCGGACCCCCTTTGAGAACGCAACCCAGCGTGAGCCGGTATGATCGCTCACTGACAGCTTGGCTAGGGCGTTTGGCGCAGGGGTAGCGCGCTTCCTTCACACGGAAGAGGCCACTGGTTCGATCCCAGTAACGCCCACCACCAGGAGCACAGGGAAGCTCCTCCGCAGCTCCGGCGGTAGAGGGAGGCAGGCTGGAACCCAGGCGCCCCGAGCCCAAAGCCCCCCCAGTTGTACCGATAGGTGTACAATCAGACTCCATGAAGACGGTGACCTTCAGCCACGCCCGAGCCAACCTCGCCGCGACCTTCGACGCCGTAGTAAACGATGCCGAGGAGACCATCGTCACTCGGGCAGGCCACGAACCCGTCGTCCTCATCTCCCTTGACGAGTACTCCTCAATGCGGGAGACGGCCTATCTCATGCGGTCTCCGGCAAACGCCCGGCGCCTCCTTGAGTCGATTGCCGAACTGGAGGCCGGGGCGGGAACACCTCGCGAACTAGTCGAGGTCAACGGGTGACCGTCACCTTCTCGGGCAGCGCCTGGGACGAGTACCTCTGGTGGCAGGCAAACGACCGCAGGATCCTGAGAAAGATCAACACGCTCATCAAGGCAGCGCAAGCCACGCCCGACGAGGGCATCGGAAAACCAGAACGCCTCCGCAACGAACTCTCCGGCTACTGGTCACGGCGCATCACCGACGAGCACCGCCTCGTCTACCGAATCGCCGACGACGGAGGCATCCTCGTCGCAGCCTGCCGCTACCACTACGGCCCCTGACCCGCCACCGCGCGCGCCCGCCACCTCCGGCGGATGCTAGACTCGCGGCCGGTCCGGCGATGTTGTCGGCCACGGGCTGTGGCGCAGTTTGGTAGCGCACTTGACTGGGGGTCAAGGGGTCGTGGGTTCAAATCCCGCCAGCCCGACCATGTGATGTCTCAGGACATCGGAACAGCTTGAGCCCACGGTGGGTGGTGTTGGGTTCACCGCCAGCCCGACCATGGATGCTATGTTTGTGCAGGTGAGAGGGTTTTCCCGTGAACGAGAGTTTCGTGGGAAACACGGCGACCACTCCTCCTAGCGACAGAAATCGTTACAGGTATGATGTGGCTGTGACGGATTCTGCTGGCGTGGGGTCACTGCCAAGCTAGGGAGCTGGGGTCCCAGGACAGTCCGTCGACCTCACCGGCTAGCGGCGGGTGGGCAAAAGCAATTACCGCAGCCAGGACAGTGGCGAAGTCCTGAGGTAGATGGTCGAACCCTCCACGTCTCCGCCACATGGCCCACCTGGCCTGGGCCAGTTCTGCATACCCATCAAGAACAAGGCCTAGCGGTTCCACGGTTACCTTGCGGTGGGTGGCGACTTCCGCACAGGCACGGTGGAGCGCTGTGCCGTCAATCGGGTGCTGTCGCATCAAGGTGTACACGTCACCGAAGTCTCGCCAGCGGGTGTTGGCCGTTCCCCGCTGCATGGCGGTGATGATCTTCTCCGCGTAGACCATGTGCAGCGGGTATCCGGCCAGCTCAATGGGATTGCCGCCGCGTAGGCGCGGCAGAGACACTCGGGTAGGTTCGGGCCAGATCGGGTCGCCCACGTTGATATCGACATGGATACGCAACCGCGCTGTTGCCAAGGTTGTGTTCACGCGGACCCGGACTCCGGGGTGCCTCTGGTGACACGGCTCATAGCAGCACCTCCAAAGTGGAGCGGATCGCCGGCAGGACACGAGGGAACGCGTCAGCGAGTTTGAGGAGAACTGATGGTTGGCCTCCGCGCTGAAGCCAACGTTTCAGCGACTCATTTGCCATGTCCGGGCCTTGGAGGTGACGCAGCCGGTAGGCGTCGATGATGCTGCGCTCAGGGGAGTACAAGCCGATGGACAGGCCAGCGGTGATGTCGATACTGCCACGGCCGACCTCGAACGTGGCGTGGTCGAAGTGGTGCCATCTGATCGGGGGCGTCAGCGTTGGTTGCCATGCGCCACGCGGGATGGCGATGTCGATGCTGGCGGGGATGTCGTCGATCAGATCATGCCGTGCCAGGGCAGAGCGCAGGCAAATGGTGGCCTGCTTGGACTTGGCAGCGATCTCGGCCAAGTCCTCGTCGCCCAGCCAGTCGCGCTTGCGGTACAAGCCTCGCGCCATCGGGATGATCTGGCCCCGGTCGGCCAGGTTCCGAAGCTGCCGTTCGCCGATAGCCTCGGTAGCCTCGCCATATCGAAAGACGGTTGGCAACGCGGCCAGTAGCGCCTGGTCGGCCATGGCCTTCACCTCCTGTAGGTACTCCTCCACAGCTGCACCACTAGTGTAAAGGATAACCGGCGGGCCGTGGCAACGTCCGGTGCCCCGGCAAGGCCGGTGCGTCAGCGCCACTTCGGCGGCGCGCTCATGCCCAGCCGTCGTCCCCGCGGTCAAGGGTCGTGACGTGGGCGGACTCTCCCCGCTCAGCCTGGGCGATCAGGAGGCCAGCGACACCTAAACGGACGATGACGAGGGGACCTCAGGCACGGAAGCCTTCAGCGAGTCGCTCACATGCTACATGCCAAGTCTTGGTGTAGCATGTGGTGAGAAATGTGGCATGTGAAGGAGGTGGAGCTGTGTCCCTGCAGGAGGCAGTGGTTGCGCTGGTAGAGGGCGCCCGAGTCGCGGGAACGGACTCCCAGCAAGTCGAGATCAACCAGCCGCGAGGCGGCGCCCATGACGACATCGCGACAGTCCAAGGGGCCGGCCTCACCGATCTTGACCAGGAAGAAGTCAATCGGCTAGTGGACCGGTTCCGCCACAGGCGCGGCCACGCGTTCTCGCGCTTTGGTACGTCGGAGATCCTCCGGATGGCGGGTGTGTCACCAAGGGGCGGCGACGAGGGCCAGGTCACGGTGGCCGGTCTCCTCGCCCTGGGGACTTATCCCCAACAGTTCTTCCCCCAGTTGAACGTCACCTTCGTGTCCTACCCGACGACGGACGGTCGTGCCATGCGCGATGGAACTCGGTTCCTCGACAACGCCGCTCTCGACGGCCCGATCCCCATGATGGTCTCAGGACTACTCGAAGCCGTACAGCGGAACATGACCCGCCGCTCGGTCATCAGTGGCGCGGGTCGTGAGGACGTCTGGGAATACCCGGTCGAGGCAGTTCGGGAGCTTGTTGTCAACGCTCTCATGCACCGCGACTACAATGCGCTGGCCCAGGGCAGCCAGGTCAGGGTGGAAATGTACCCGGACAGGCTGGTTTTCCTCAATCCCGGCGGCCTGTTTGGGGCGGCTTCCACGACGGAGCTGCTGCGGGGCACCGTCTCGTCGTCTCGGAACGCGGCTCTGGCCCGCCTCCTGGAGGACGTCGAGATCCCAGGCACCAATCGGACGGTGTGTGAAAACCGGGGCAGCGGCATTCGAACCATTGCGTCCGAGCTGGCGAGTTTCGGGATGGAGCCTCTCAGGTTGCGCTCGTCCGGGGGCATCTTCACGGCTGAACTGTCGAGCCGCGACAGGCCCGCAGCCGGGGGCCCCGCCATGGAGACTTCGCCCACCCCCCGACGCGAGAAGACCTCGGCGAACGCGATCCTGTCGGCGCTCGCGACCGGCCCGAAGTCAACGGCCGATCTCATGGCGGAGACCGGTCTCTCCCGCGCGGGTGTGGGCGCGAACCTTCGCGCCTTGGAGGCGAAGGGACTCGCCCAGCCGACGGAGAACCGCAGAAGCCGGAAGGTCAAGTGGACGCTCGCGCCGCGCACCCCCTAGCCCTCCCCTCCTAGGTCCAGGATGGACGATGACGAGGGGAGCTCCAGCGCGCCCCTCGCCTTGGGGTGGGGGTGCGGGTGGGTCAACCTGGGGTGGGGGTGGGTCAGTCTTGGGTGGGGCCGCCGGCTCGCCAGAGCCAGTGGCCGTCGGTGGTGAGGTATCCGCGGTAGTCGCCCCAGGTGACCCAGGTGAGGCCGGGTCCTAGGGTGTGCTTGACGCTGACGCCGGGGGCGAGCATCTTGCCGTCGCTGGTGAAGGTGAGCTCGGGTGGGTACTTGTCGGCAATCTCGTTCGGGAAGCTGTTGATCGTCGTGACGGTCTCGCAGGCGCGGTCGAGGAGGAGTGGGTCGTCGGCGGATGGAGCCACGTGGTAGCCGTCGGGCAGGGCGACGAGCTTGGCGTCGGCGCGTACAAACCCGCCTGGTGTCTCCCATGTCGGGATCCCGAAGCCGCCGACACCCTGGGGCGCGAACCCTGCGCAGTTGGCGGTCGAGTCCTCGGCGTAGATGACTTGGCCTGCATCGGGAAGTGGGGTCGACGTGCCCGACTCCACGTCCACGAGGTCAATCAGACCGCTTGGGCCGAACACGGTGAGGCGCGCCGCGGCGGCATCATGATCCTCGGCATAGCCGACGACCTGATAGGCCATTTCTGCATCGGGAGGGGGAACAAGCCAGGTCCCGTCAGCCCTGATGACGCCTGTCCTCTCGCACGCCTCGGTGGACGCCACGATGCACGCCAAGAGCACGTCAACGCCGATGGGCATGATCTTGGAGTACCCCTCAGCCAACACGCCGCCGCTTCGATCCACAAGGCGGACGTCGTCCGGGGTGTCACCCACCAGGACCGCGGTGTTCTCGCTGTACCACGTGGGCACGCCGGCGAACGCATCTGAGGTCCAATCGGATCCCAATCGGAAGTAGATGCCATCAGCACCGCCGGTGTCCGCAACAAGCGACGCCGTCCGCGAGTAGGTCTCGGGGAGCCTCAGCCATCGGGGGAGTCTTGGAACCTCGTACTGGTGCTCGAATACTTGCCCGGTGTCCAAGTCCCGGACTGTGTTGCCATCAGCGGTCACCACGTCAATGGTGTGCGAGTCGATGGCAGCGAAGCTCCATCCGCTGACAAGGTCGACTACGATCCGTCGGTCTTTGAGACTGACGACGCCTCCGCGGCCGGTGAAGTCGTACCCGCTGTACTCGAACATCACGGCGTAGTCAGAGCCGGCGAGGCACCACAGCGAGGTTGGGTTCGTAAACAGGAGGGCGCCGGTCCCAGGGTCGAGGACGTCGGTGCTGACCGTCATGCCCTCTGCAACCTGTCCGTAGGGAGTCATTCCTTCGCGCGCGAGAACCGCGTTTGCCGCACCATCGGGTCCGATGCAGACGTGGAAGCTCTGGTATGTCTTGCCTGAGACGGTCTGTCCGTTCCCGTCAATGAACGTGATGCTCTCGGTGTCCTCGGACTCAGGCGTCCACACCGGGTAGATGGCGAGTCCATCGAGCGCCGGGGCAGGAAGCAGCTCATCGGAGTCGTAGGGTGCCGCCTCGGGATCGTCGGCGAACGCCGCATTCGGCACGTCCACGTGCTCGGGCCACTCGGCGCCAGGCCCGATCACGAGCAGTGAGTCCGAGGGAGCTCCCGTTGGCTCGCGAGGCTTCAGCGGAGGGGGTCCCTGGGTGCATGCCCCCAGCAGAAGAGCGATCATCGTCGCCATGGCCACGTGCCGCCATCGTCGGTTCACTGCGTACCTCCTTGTAGAAGCCGAAGGGAACAGGATAGTGCGTCGCGCCCGCTGCGGTCGAGTGTTCGACAGGTGAGATGGAGATCTGCTTGTAGAAGACCTGATCAAGGAGCGTGCATCGAAGAGCTTACAAAGTTGCGGGTTCAAACCGAACGCCTCTGGCCTACCATGGTTCCCAGCGCGCGAGCTTCCCTCAGAGGGGAGCGAACAAGAGCCGAGGTGGAGACTTGGGGCCCCGATCAAACTCCTCTCCTCGGCTGTCTTCCGAAAGCTGAGTGACCCCGGTCTCTCAGCGCCCAATGGAAAGGACAGGGCATGATTTTTGCCGCTTCATCCACTGCTCATGGGCCGCGCGCGTCGCGGGTCTGGGCAACTATCCTCGGCGTCGTCGGCCTCGTGGCTGCCGGCGCCTTCCCGTCTTCGGGGGTCGACACCGCTGCCGCGGCGCCAACCACGAAGACGATCACCCACGGCATGGCGTCGTTGGGTACCGTGTCTGCGACCACCGCTTCGATGCTCTCGGATCCCGAGTGGTGGCAGTGCTCGGGAGTCTTGTGTGTCGAAGAGATCTGGTGGGGCCCGGATGCGGCTCCGCAGTCCACCGACATCGAGATGACGACCGGTGGCATGTGGTATGCCATCTACAACGATTCGTGGTTGGCGCTCGATCCGGACTCAGGAGACGAGTCGCCCGACCCACTTGTGCTGACGGTCGAGGAAAACACGACGGGCCAGCCGCGGAGTGACACGGTGACGATCGTTGCCGGGACCTACTCCATCGACATCGTCGTGGTACAGGGACCCACCACCGGACCTGAGTGCGCGAGTAGCTACCTCTGCGTCAGCCAGGCGTGGTGGGGGCCGAACGCGCTGCCACAGTCAATTGACCTCGACATCACGACCGGCGGCGTTTGGTCCGCCTCCACCTCGGAGTCATGGCTGTCGGTTGATCCCAGCTCAGGAGTCACTGAACCGGATCCGTTCCAGGTCTCTGTCGAGGAGAACGAGACGAACTCGCCTCGCAGCGGGACGGTCACCATCACCGGTGGGACCGGATCCGTTGATCTGCTGGTGTATCAGGGGCCAGCGGAGAGTCCTCTCTAGCGGCGCACAATCCTCAGGTCGGGGGAGAAGGCCTCGAAACCTCAGCTTGTGAACTGCGGTTTCATCAAGGCGGCTTGCCTCGCTCGGCGCGCGCGTTCACAGCGAGCCCTGAGCGACTGACCTGAGCGTCTTCCAAGGCCTGCGTCCGTCGCCATGGGATGTGGGGGTCTACGAGGCGTGTGGCGCCTCGAAGCCCCTGTTGTCCCCGTGGCGGCGGATGCAGGTGTCTCTGTGGCCGGGGCGACCTGCGTGGAGGCCGGCTGGCCGGCATTGACCTGCGGGGTTGGCTTCGTGGACGGGGTGCTTGCCGGGCACAACACAGCGTCGGAGAGTCCTGTTCAGAGGGGCGGGGGTGGTGTAGCCTTTCTCTGGGCGCAGTCGCCGACGCAGGAACAGGAACCCTCGTGGCGATGTGGCCCAACAGTCCTTGTCCGAAGACGGACAGGGATCTTCAGCTCTCAAGAGGCCAAAGGAGACAAGAATTGCTATCACCAACTAAGGCACGCCGTTGGCGTGCTCCTGCCGTTGTGGCAGGACTCGGCCTGGCCCTCACGGGCCTGGTCGGGACGGGCACCGCGAACGCGGCGCCCGACTACATCACCGATCCGGCGTCGTATGTCGACACCCTTCTCGGCACGTCCAACGGCGGCAACGTGTTCCCAGGGGCAATCCTCCCCTACGGGATGCTCGCGTTCTCGCCGGTCCACGTGTCCATCACTTCGGCGACGGCCGCCAACTATCCCGACCAGCTCGGCTACTTCGGCGGGAGCGCGGGCGGGTACCAGTGGGCCAACACCAACCAGTTCACCCGTGGCTTTGGCCTAGCCCATGTCTCGGGACCCGGCTGTAACGGGGCCAGCGGCGACGTGCCCCTCTTCCCGATGCCAGGTGACGTGACTGTGGCCCCTCCGTCGATGGACACCGCGACCACCAACGCAATCCGGGCAGAGATTCTGCACGCCAATGAGGACGGAGAGGCTGGCTACTACCACGTCGGCCTCGGCAACGGCGTTGACACTCGACTGACGGCGACAGACCGGACCGGCCATGGCCTGTTTACCTACCCGTCCACGCCCACCAATACCGCCTCGTTCCTCATTCGCGCTGCGGAGGGCATTGACGGCACGAACGACGCATCGGTGACGGTCAATCCGGCCGCCCGGACCGTTGAGGGCTGGGCCACGTCGGGCAACTTCTGTGGACCGAACATCGGCTCCCAGCGGCACGTCAACAGGGGCTACTACACGCTCTACTACTCGATTCAGTTCGATCAGCCGTTCTCGGCCTACGGGACCTGGCTCGACCGGAGTCTGCAGCCTGGCGTGACCTCAGCTCGTGGCGGCAACACCTATGGCTGGGCCGACGCGGTCAACGCCTCGGGCGCCATCCAGGCTGGCCGGCCCACGGCTGGCAAGGGCGCAGGTGGCTACATCACCTTTGACACATCGATGGGCGGCAACACCCTTAACGTCCGCGTTGGCATCTCCTATGTGTCGGTCGCGAACGCCCGGCTCAACCTCGCCGCTGAGCAACCCGTCGACAGCTATGGTTTCCGGCCGACGTTCGCGGCGACCCGGGCTGCCGCCCACCAGGCGTGGAACGAGGCTCTGGGCCACGTGAAGATTCCCGATCCGGCGATCCAGCTCGGGAACCCGAACAACCGCTCGGCCTACTCCTTCTACACCGCTCTGTACCACTCCTTCGTCGCCGTCTACAAGGCCGACGATGTCAACCGGGAGTACGCAGGCTTCGAGGGTGAGCCCTGGGGTCACCAGTTGAGACCCGAGCAGGAGCACCAATACCACACCTACTCCCTGTGGGACACCTACCGGAACAACGGCCAGATCATGGCGTGGCTGTTCCCGCAAGCGGGTGCAGACGTTGCCAGCTCGCTGCTGAACTACGCCAACCAGAACAAGTTCAACAACCGCGGCACTCGCTGCTGGGATTCGGTCGCTGACCCCTCCTGTCGAGGGGAATGGGACCGCTGGCAGCACGCCATGGGCGGCACTCACGTTATGGTCGGTGACCCGGCTGCGGCTGTCGTCGGTGCGACGGTAGCCTTCGGCGCAACGAACTTCAACGTCGAAGAGGCTTACGCTTCTTTGGACGCTGCAGGCCGCTACCCGACTCGCCGTGACTTCTCGGCGATCTCCTCGGTTTCCCCGCTGGGCCAGATTCCCTCGCTCGACTGGTGGATCCGCCTCGGCTTCCTGCCGGCGACCGCCAACGGGTGGGGCCCGATGTCCACGGCGACAGAGCTCATTGCTGGCGAGTCCGGCAGGGCTGTTCTGGCGAAGTACCTCGGGAAAGAAGAGGACTACAAGTACTGGCGTGAGCGGTCGAACTGGTGGGTTAACCAGTGGGATCCGAACGCCTACACGAACAACTACGGGGCTGGGGGCGTCGAGGCCCGCAACTCGGTTCGTGTCCGCAACCTCGATGGAACCTGGGGTACGTGGGCTTGGAACAACAGCGGCGGGTGCGTTGAGGGCGTCAACTCGACGTACAACTGGCAGGTCCAGCACGACGTTGCCGGCCTGGTTGAGGCCAGTGGTGGGCGGTATGCGGCAGAGAAGCGTCTCGACGCGTTCTTCCGCGCTCCGTTCGGCGAGACTAGCTTCACGGGCGGCTGGCTCTTCACAGCCGGCACATCGACCGGCTATTGGGCACATGGCAATGAGCCCGCCCTTGTTGCCCCCATCTACTACAACTGGACCGATGCTCCGTGGAAAGCCCAGCGCATGACACCGCAGGTTGTCCAAAACGTCTGGATCGCCCCGTGGGCGATCAACTCCTATGCCGGCGGCAAGTGGCGTGCAACGGGCGCCATGCCTGGCAATGATGACCTCGGCGCAATGAGCTCCTTCGCAGCGATGCTGATGATGGGTCTCTTCAACGCCGACACGACCTCTGCCGACATGTCGATCTCCACGCCGTGGTTCTCCGACATTCTCATCCAGCGTGAGGGTGGCAACTCGATCCACATCTCGGCCCCCGGGGCTGAAGAGTGGACCCCTGGTTCGGCGGTCCAGAATCTGACCGGCCAGGTAAACCGCTACATCCAGTCGGTGAAGCTCGACGGGCTGAACTACACGAAGCGCTACCTCCCGGCATCGCTGATCAGCGGGATGTCTGGGCACCACGAGCTCGAGTTTGTCCTCGGCCCGAACCCCTCGAACTGGGGTGCTGGCCGCGAGAACGAGGTTCCCGAAGACCGGTACGGTGAGAAGACATTCTCGATGACCGCGAACCGCCACCAGGTGAACGTGGAAGTCGGTGCCGTGGCGGACAACCCCGTCCAGCTCACGGCGACCAAGGTCTTCTGGACTCGGGACGAGACTGTGACCTGGTCTGTTCCTGTTCAGGACGGCATCACGGCTTCTCCCGCCTCTGGCACGTTCAACACCTTCAATGCCGCCTATCTTGCGCAGGCAAACATCAACTTTGTCGCCTTGCCGAACGCAACGCCTGGCAGGCACAAGGTTGAGATTCAGGCTGTGTCCTCGACGGGCGATCCTCAGCGTCCCATCGTCATTGATGTCGACGTCTTTGGCGGAGCCGATCGGGCCTTGGCTCGGACGAGCTTCGAGTCTGGTCAGACGGCCATGCTGGCAGCCGGGTCTCAGAACCCGACGGCCACCGGCTGGACCAACGTGTCGGTCGCCTCAGGCACTGGCACGGTGGGCGCGTTGACGACTCAGTACGGCACCAACCGGCTCGCCTATTCGGGCCGCGCGACCGCCGCAAACGCCGTTGCGCGCAACGAGATCCTGGACGTCTCCGGGACCGTCGTGCCGGGCATGAAGCTCGACTACTGGATCCGTCCGGTGGACGCCGCTCAGGTTGGCAGCAGCCAGGTCAACGACAACTCGAAGAATGTGGCCGTTGACGTCAAGTTCGCCGATGGGACCTACCTGTCCGAGCTCGCTGGTGCGGTTCTCCCGTCGCCGGCTGATCTCAAGGCGAACCTGTGGAACAACGTGAAGGTTGCCTTCCCGGCGGCCGCCACGGGCAAGACTCTGGCGAAGATCGTGGTTGCCTTCAAGGGCGACGCCTATGCCGGCTCGAAGGGCAACTTCGTCTCGGCACTGAGCCCGGCCCCGGCCGTGACTACGAACAACGAGCAGAGCCATTCCAGGACCCAGGCTGTCACCAACATCCTCGACTCGGCAACGAGCCCCTCGTGGCTGTCCTTCCCGACGTTCAAGATGAACCAGTTCCCGCCGACGGGGATTGCTGGGAGGAACGAGAACCCGGCCGAGGGTTGGTGGGCGAAGTATGAGTTCGCCGCGCCGACCACCCTGGCACGGTACGTTGTGCGTTCCGCCGCCAGCCTCATTCCCGGTGATACGTGGATGCCGGATGAGACCTTCACCACCTCGATTGCTACGACCTCGGCTATGTCGGACCCGGACAGCTGGAACCTGCTCGGCTCGAACGACGACGTCAACTGGACTCTTGTTGACACCCAGGTCGGCCAGCGGTTCACCTCGCGTGGTGCCGAGCTTGACTTCACGATTGATCCCGCCAAGCGGGCTGCGTTCAAGTACTACAAGCTGGACATCACCAAGGTGTTCGCAGGCGCCGTCAAGGGCGAAGAGCATCAGATGGCAATCGCCCACTGGGGCGTCTACACCGAGGCCTCAGGCGCGGGCACGCAGAATGGCTACGCCAACGGCTTCATCGACAGCATCCGGCTGACTGCACCTCTGGTCCAGCCGAGCGTTGTTTCTGCGAACCCGGTTGCGGTCGAGACGATTCCGTTCTCGGGCGCTCTCGGAACCATCACGGACACTGAGGCTGCGACGATCTCCGACGTTCAGATTCTCTGGGGCGACGGGACGGCCCTTGGGGCTGGCACCGCCGTGGCAGACGGCTCTGGCGGCTTCGTGATCTCGGGCAGCCACACCTTCGCGGCCGCTGGCACCTACGATGCGCTCATCATCTTCTCCGATGCGGGCATCAACAAGGCCGTGACCGTGCCGGTTACCGTTCTCAAGCTGGCGACCGCTGGTGATCGTATGGCCCTGGAGTATCAGGTCCAGATCTCCAAGCTGTTCATGTCTGATGTGGGTCGCTGGACTCTGGCGAGCTACATTCCGTTCCAGAATGCCGTGAACGATGCCGAGGCACTGCTCGCGGCACCGTACATGACGCAGAACGCTGCTGCTGCTGCAGCAGCGTTGATCGTGTCTACCCGGAACGCTCTGGTCGAGGCTTCGAACGAATCGGCGCTGCGCGAGCTCATCGCGATAGCGAAGGGCGTTCTGGCCAATGCCTCGAAGTACGTGCCGACGCATATCGCGGCCCTGGGAACAGAGGTCGCAGCTGCTGAGGCTCTGCTCGCGGGCGCACCAACCCAGGCTCAGATCGACGCACAGCTGCTGTCTCTTGCCAAGGCCCTCGCCAGGGTTCTCGAGCTCGGCGACAAGGACACCCTGCGTGCCCTCATCGCTGTTGCCGAGACCCTGAAGTCTGCGGACTACACCCCGGAGACATGGGGACCGTTGGCGACGGCTGTTGCCGCCGGCAAGGTCGTCGAGGCCAACGCGATCGCATCGTTCTACGATGTTGATCTCGCTGTCCAGGCCCTGCGGGCTGCTCTTAACGGCTTGCAGCTCAAGGCTGCCAAGGCGAGCCTCTACGGCGCGCTGCAGGTGGCTCTCGACATCCTGAACCACTCCGCGGACTACGTGCCGTCATCGCTCGATGGACTGCAGGCCGAGTACAACGCCGCTCTTGCGGTGTACAACGACGCCAATGCGACTCCGGCGGCGGTGGCCGATGCCCAAAGCAAGCTGGTCGTCAAGATCGCTGCTGCACGGCTCAAGCCAGTTGGTTCGCCGGTCTCGAGCTCCGGTCTCACCCCGGCTCTCGCCGCCAAGGCTGCTCTGGCTCCGGCCGGCGTTGCCAATGCGGTGGCTTCCGGTGTGGTCAAGGACGCCAAGTTCGCCAAGACTGCCAAGCCGAAGATCGTCAAGGTCGGCAAGAAGCTGGTAGTCAAGACGGGTGCTTGGTCTCCCAAGCCGCAGTTCGCCTATCAGTGGTTCCGCAATGGCAAGGCCATTGCCAAGGCCACGAAGGCTACCTACAAGATCAAGGCAGCCGACAAGGGTGCCAAGCTGAAGGTCAAGGT
>Ga0123356_10004281_pt1 | contig 14767 bp, 18 predicted proteins | sample TergutEmb28metaG_2_FD_92546 | JGI IMG/M metagenome (GOLD analysis project Ga0123356, IMG submission 92546) | Embiratermes neotenicus P3 segment gut microbial communities from Petit-Saut dam, French Guiana - Emb289 P3 | ecosystem: Host-associated > Arthropoda: Insects > Digestive system > Gut ... | reverse complement strand
TTACCCGCACGCACTGAGCCGCCGATATGCGCTTCGCTCGCCTGGCCATCCGATCACAGGGACGTCACTATTATTGACCATACGGTCACTATTATTGACCGCATGGTCAATAATAGTGACGTCGCCATGCGGGATCGCACGCGCGCCTTAGCCGTCATCGTCAGCCTCTACGTCGCGATCGTCCTGGGCACGATCGCGGCCCTGGCAGTTTTGTCCGTGACCGCGCCGCATCAGGTCACCAATGATGCGTGGGGCCATGCCGTCATCGTGGCAGTGTTCGCGGTAGTTCTTCCGCTGCGGCTGCGGGCGGCCCGGTCGGGCAGCCTCGGCGCTCTCCGCGCAGTTGGGATCATCTCAGCAGTCTTGTTGCTGGTGAACGTGATCGAGGCGTCGATCCCGGGCCTGTTCCCACTGTGGATGCGAGTCGAGATGATAGGTATCGCCGTGATAATGGCCATGGTGATAGCGCTGGTGGTCAGAGAACGGCAGGGAGGCGGACAACGCCGTAATGCCACCTGATCGCCGCAGTGCCGCCGTAGTCACCGTCAGCGACAAGCCGGGGACTGCGCGCGCTGCCCGGCGCAGGCTCAGCGCCGAGGAGCGGCGCCGGCAGATAGTCGCCGCCACCGTGTCGGTTCTCGACCGCTGCGGCTACCAGAGCACCTCAATGGCGGCCATAGCCAGCGAGGCCGGCGTGGCAAAGGGACTGCTCTGGCACTACTTCACCGACGGCGACGACCTCATGGAGCACACTGCGCGCGTCACACTGGCAGCCCTCCGTGAAACGGTGGCCAGCGACATCGATCTGTCAGCCCCGGTTCCCCAGGTAATCCGCGCCGCCATCAGGCGGGCCGCAGCTCTTCGGCAGTCCCATCGCGCGGAAACCCGTGCAGTGCGCGAAATCGTACTGAATCTCCGGTACCCCGACGGCACGCTACGGCTTGGGCTCAACGCGCTCTACGAGGAGACATACGCGCGGCAGGCTGCCCTATTCCAACGGGGTCAAGACGAGGGCAGCCTGCGACGCGGCGTCGACACGCGCTACCTTGCGGTCAGCTACCAGGCCTCAGTCGACGCGATGCTGGCTTTTCTGGACAGCCACCCCGAGACCGACGCCGACGCCTACACCGCCACGCTGGCAGACATACTCCTCGGCGGAATCGCCGCAGATCCATCCCGATAAGAACCAGCGGCAGAGGACGCGCCTGCTTGCGCTCCAGCCGTCATCCGGCGCCGGACGGAGGCCTAGCTGGCCATCGCCCGATTGACCAGAGCGCGGTAGTCATCGACTAGGCCGGGAAGCAGCCGCAGGTGGACGATCGTGCCGTCACCGGCTGGTGCCAGGTCGACGACCTGGCATACGGCGGCCGCGTACTCATCGCCCGCCACGACCAGCGCGCCTGGGGTGATCTGAGCCGGGTCGCGGGCCTCGTCCAGGAACGTCCACACGTAGCCGCTGTGATCCTCGTCATTAAGGTCCACGGTGATGTCGACCCGGTACATCTCAGGCCTCCTCGCGCCAGATGCTGCTTGTACCGTACTGCTGGTCGACCTGGACGGGCCCAGCGCCGCCAGCAGCTCGCCAAGCTCGGTGTCATCAGCGCGGCGCAGCGGGACGGTGTAATGCGGTGCCTGGCCGCTGGCCAGCAACTCGAACCCGCCGATGATGAATGCAGAACAGGCAGTTCTGTGGCAGCCTGACTCAGCCACTTCCGTGACCGCGATGGGTGGTTGGGTTGGCTGTCACGTCACCAGAGGACCCGCCGATTGCCGCATGGATCCTCGGCGGCGACACGACCACGACGGCGCTCGGCAGAACGCCAGAGCGGGCACACAGTTGATCAAGAAAACCGGCTTGGACGGGGTGCCGGGAAAGGCCGGTGAAATTGGAGACCACCTGGCGGGACGTGCGAGACGATGACCTGCAGATCTTCTGGGCCCAGGTGAGTGATGAGCGGGGTCAGCACATGGCCGCGTTCACCCGTGGCTATCACTACGACCGGCAGGCATTCGATGCGCACTAGGCCAGAGTCCGATCCGATCCGAGCCTGATCGTTCGCACGGTGCTGGCTGACGGTGAGGTGGACGGGCACGCCGCTGTCTTCGGGCCGCCGGGCGAGCGAGAGGTCACCTACTGGGTCGATCGTGCCTACTGGGGACGCGGAGTAGCTACCGCGGCCCTGGCTGCCCTGCTCGGCTCGGAGCCCGCGCGCCTGCTGCACGCGCACGCGGCTGCGGACAACACCGCCTCGATCCGCGTGCCAGAGAAATGCGGCTTTGAGATCACCGGCCGTGGCCGGGTCTTTGCTCAGGCGCGCGGCGAGGAGATTGGCGAGGTCTCCATGACCCTTGTGCAGGCGGCCAAGGGCGACGACAACACCGCCCGGCTGTACCTACTGGGCGGCATGCCGTGACCTGGCTGCCCGGCCGCCGATGGGCCGCCGCGCCATGGGGCTATAGGTTCGCGTTCCCAGCCTAGGCACGGCAAACTGAGACTATGACCGGCGAACATATGGCGATGATCTCTGCCGACTCGGCGGTGATGCACGGCCAGGCCGTGATCGCTGGCACCCGCGTCCCGGTCAGCGTGATCTTGGACTGTATTGCCGCCGGCATGACTACCGAGCAGATCACTGCCGAGTACCCGACGGTGACCGCGGCAGGAGTACGCGCAGCCGCAGCGTACGGCGCTGCCCTGGCGCGGGAGGAACTTCTGCCGATCCCGCAGTCACAGTGAAGTTCAAACTCGACGAGAACTTGCCCGTCTCGGCGGCCAGCGTCCTGGTTGCTGCCGGGCATGACGTCGACACGGTTCCCGGAGAGCACTTAACCGGCCGGCCCGACCAGGACGTCGTCACCGCGTCGAGCGCAGCCCAGCGCGTCCTGATCTCACTGGACGTCGGCCTGGGCGACATCCGCGCCTACCCGCCCGGCAGCCACGCAGGCATCGTGGTCGTGCGCCTCGCCGACCAGTCCGCCGCCACGGTCATCAAGGCGATCGGCGATCTGGCCAGCCTGGCTAAGCCCGAGAGTCTTTCCGGCGCGGTCGCTGTCCTGCAACGGGGCCTGCTGCGCATCCGCCATCCCTGAACACGACTTGACGTGCCGTTGAGGCTCCCGATCAAGCCGGCTACCTGGGGTGACCTGTACGGTACGTGGCTCGCAACGCCCGATCCGCCGTTCTGGTCCTGGTAGAGGCGTCAATTCGACGAGCAGTGCGGCCCCGAATTGGTAATCGGCGCGGCCATACAACCGCCGCCCTGGTCAATCGACCGCTGCTACCGATGCGGACTACCTGTGTGCCTATTGCTGGCGGTTGTTGACAACGTGCTACGGTGAAAACATGTCATTGAATGTATCCGTGCGCCTGGACGACTCGCTAGCCGAGCGGCTGCGGCTTCGGGCGCGCGCGGCGGGGGAGAGCCTGTCAGACCGGCTTCGCCGATACGCCGAGGAAGGGATGAGGCGGGACGAGCACCCGCTGATCACATTCCGGGATGGGCCGGCGGGCCGTCGCGCTGGCGTGGTCGGAGGCCCGGACGTCTGGGAGGTCGTCATGTGGCTGCAGGATCTGACGGGGGAGAGCGATCCCGCTCAGATTCTGGAGGCGGAGCTGGGCATCGCCCGTCCGCTGATCGACGCTGCGCTCCAGTACCGCGAGGCCTACCCCGAGGAAGTTGAGGCCCGTATCGCGCTGCACCGGCATGACACCGCCGCAGCGGATGCACGGTGAAGTTTCTCCTAGATGAGATGTACTCCGACAAGCTCGCGCAGGCGCTGCGGGATCAGGACATCGACGCTGCTACCGTAGCCGGGCTCGGGATCGCCGGCTGGGCCGACGCGGACGTCTTCGCCGCGTCGGTCGACGGAGGGTACGCGCTGCTCACCGAGAACGTCAGCGACTTTGCCCGGCTCTGCGGCGAGCGTATCGCCGCCGGCAAACACCATCCCGGCGTGCTGATCGCGCTTTCGTCGAGGTTCTCTCGCATTCCGGCCGGGTACCCTGCGATCGTCAAGGCGGTCGCGTCGGTCGCCGCCGAGCAGCTCCATGACCGCTTCGTCTACCTGGTGCGCCAGGACTAAGACTAAGGAGCGTCGGTTTGGGTGGTGCAGCCAACTCGACTACGAGGCGACCGTCGCCCGACACGACCGCACCACCTCGTCACCTGTGCAGGGCCGCCGAGCCGCCGACCTGCGCCCTTTCCGCGGAAACTCTGGCTCTAGCCGCGCTGCCTCTTTGACTGGCGGCACAGGCCGAGCTCAGGTGCTGCCGAGCGACGATCGGTGCCGGGCGCTAGGAGTCCAAGCTGGTGCTGGCAGCATGGGTCGGGGAAGGGCTCGGTGCCAGTCAAGTGATCACCGCGACGGTGACGGCGACAATCCAGGCCCGGCGACCCGCCGCTCATGCATCCGCCGTACTAAGCCGTCCCGCAACTGCCGGGACTTATCCCCTAGGACTCGCCTCACACGTCGGCGCTGGCGCGGGCCGCCCCACCGGATGAACGCGATGGTTAGTCCGGCCGTCCCGAGCGCGATCGTCAGGTAGAAGTGGCCCACAATGCCAGCAGCCAGGAGGCAGGCCGAGCACATCGCTGCGGCGAGCCCGGATAGCTCGGGTTCGCGTGACACTATCATCAGGATTTGAAGCGCAAGGAAAGCCGCACCGCTGGCGGTCAGCCATGTTGCGAGCATCTGCCCTCCAGCGGTCCTGCTGGTGTCGCGGCGGGAGCCACCGCCACCATTCTCGGCTGACGACCCTGCCTCGCACCACCACTGCCCAGCCATTGCCGCCAGACCATCAGTACCGGGGGGAGGCTATTAGCGTCGGCCGTCATGGCCTGAACTCAGTGCTGACGGCAGGCTGATACGAGCCGGCGCCAGCACTGGGTGCGGATGTGACGATGGCGGTGTGCAGGACGGCCATGGTGTAAAGGACTGTTCCTATCGGCTCGCCGAATGCTGCGCCTGTGACGACGTCGGCCGAGCCCATGAATCGGCAAGTACCCGGGTCGAAGATGAGCTCGCTGCTCAGCCCGTCGTACTGCATGGCGACGGCCACGCCGGGGCGGCCGGCCGCGTCGGTTATGTGATGGAGCACCACGGTGCCGGGCAGGGTGGCAGCGACCCGGAAGAGGGCAGCGGCCACGGCCGGGGGCATGCTCGGGTTGTCACGGAGAATGTCCTGGATGGCGTTCCACTGGAGTTGCGACTTCAGGCCCCCAATCTGGTGTGTTATGGCGTGCGAGCTGATGTAGGACAGCAGTGCGGCCGGATTCTGCGGGAGTGTCCGCAGCCCGGCGTAGCTGGCAACAGGGGGCAGGCTGTTGCTGGAATCTATTGCCAGCACGCAGGTGCTGGTGCTGTTGAACAGCCGCGGCGGCCGCACCAGCCGGTTACCCACCCGGCGCGGGCGCCGGACGCCGGAGTCGTAGCCGCCCGGGGTAAGCGGCGAGCACGGTGTGATCTTGACCGCCCCGGCCCCCGAGCCGTCGGCAGACTGCCATATCTGCTCGACAATGGTCTTGGCGCCAAGTGGTCCGGAGTGCGTGTGGCCGGTGATCTCGGTGTAAACGAACTGACCGGCAGGCGCGGCAGGCTGGATCAGGGCAGCGTCGGCGGCGTGCTGCAAGATCCGGGCCGCGGCGGCAGAGGGCACCGGGGCTGTGCTGCTGCCGTGCGACATGCTTAGGAATGTCACGGCCAGGACCGCGGCAGCTGCCAGCGCGCAGGCGGCGAAGACCAGCCGGATTTGCCTCGCGGCTGCCGGCCTTGCCCGCTTCGGCATCGGGCGGACTCTGCTGCCGGTTGCGCCGTCAAGCACGCGTGCCCGCAGCCTGGCCAGATGGTCGGGATCAGGAGGCGGGACCGTGGCGCACATCTGCTCCAGGATCTGGATCTCATCCACTGCCTACTCCTGTCCTGCCTCGGCCGGGTTGGTCCCGCCGAGAGCAGCCCTTACCCTTGCGCGTGCTCTGACGAGCCGGGATGACACGGTGCCCGCCGGAATGCCCAGGGCCCGGGCGATCTCGTCGTAACTGAGGCCGGTAGCGGTCAGGAGCAGAACGTCGCGCTGGTTCTGCGGCAGGGCTGCAATTGCCGCCGCGACCTTCCTTGACGCAGCGTGGGCAGCGACCCGGTGAGTGACCAGTTCATCGACAGGCTCCGCGGCAGGATCGGTGCCCGTGCGTGCGATGGCCCGCAAGAACCGGGTCTCGCTGCGCCGGTGCCGGGCGATCACGTTCGTCGCGATCCCGTATAGCCAGGGCCGAGCATCGACGCGAGCCGGATCATAGGCCCGGCGCTGCCGGAAAGCTGCAAGAAAGGTGTCAGCCACCACGTCATCCGCAGCATCAGGCCCAAGCCGCCGCGTCACGTAACGAAAGATCGCTGCGGCGTGGCGATCAAAAAGCAGACCGAAGCATTCGGCCTCACTGAGCGACCTGGCGATTAAGGCCGCGTCGTCTGGGCCCGCCCAGTCCGGGGCCATCATCCCGGCTTCCTGACATCCGGCATTATTCACCCGTCATGGAATCCGACCGCTGCTCACATGTGCTATTGCCCGAGCCCGGCAATCATGCTCCCGTGCTGGCACGACGAGCGGCCGAATGCGCCTGCAAGGCCGGGCAATCGCACGATGCGCAGCGTCGCCGAGCTGACCGTGCGGAGGACGCCGGATCAGTGGGTCAGCTGGCTCATGCCAGCACTGCCCGGCGGATCAGGAGCCTCAGTTCCTTCTGGACTGCCGCCATTGCTCGGCTCTGACTCCCGCTCGCGCCAGAACCTGGACGACAAACTCGCGCTTGCCCGCGGTGTAGGCGGCGATGTCGCCGCTGTCGGAGGCGAGCCGTTGCTTGAGATCTTGGTACTTGCGCGCGAGCAGCGGGTCTGCGCGCAGCGCCTCGCGGAAGGCCAGCCGTTCACGCCACAGGCTGCTTCCCGGCTCGGTGAGGTGCAGGGCCCGCTCAAGTTCGCTGTCAGTCGATGCCTTGTGAAACCAGAGCGTTGCTGGCCGGTGCTGGCCGTGCCGATAGCCATGGCTGGTGAGCACAGGGATCGCGTCTTCAGCGGAATGCAGGTCGTGGACGCCCGCCATCATGTCGAGGATGGGCTTGGCGGCAAGGCCGGGCACGGAGGTAGAGCCGATGTGCTCGACCGGTGTGGCCAGCCATGGCGCGAGCAGCTCCGTCAGCCTGGATGCCTCAACGCGGAACTGCTCTGGCCAGTCCGGGTCATACCTCTCGAGATCGATTGCCATAACTAATTGTTGCCAGGTCATTCGGATCACGTTGCGTAGCGGACCTTCGAAGCACGTGCGCCTGAGCCGCCGATATGAGCTGGTTGGCCCACGATTCTCGTGGCTATGGCCGCTCGTACCAGGTCGATCTGACCTCTCCCGTGTCCGTCCCGCGCAACGGGCGACTGCCTCATTCACGCTCGGGGTAGCACGTAGTAGGCCTCACGCGGCGGCACGCCCTCGCAGATTCTGATGGCCGCCTGCGTGGCAATCGGGCGAACGCGAGGGCCCGCACTGCCTCCAGCGACTGTCCGTCCCTGTCAGCAGCGCGGGCCCTCGCGGTGGCCGGCCAGCCTACGGCGCTGGCGCCTCGTTGCCTGCCGCGGATGTTGACTGGTTGGCGTCCGTGGTCAGCTGGAGCGCCTGCGCGTCGAACCAGGCCCCGGCCGCGGGGTCGACCTGACCCCACAGCGGATCGAATGTGCCCTGCGCGCTCGCCGCGATGTTCCACGGGTTGTAGGCGGTGTAGTCCCACGCCCGCGTGCCTCCGGCGCTGTCGCACTGGCCGTCGGACTGACCGGGAGTCTTGATCCACAGGTAGGCATCGACCAGCGGCACGCCGGTGTTCGCTGTCGGGGCGAGGCCCAGGCCCGATCCTGGCGGGTTGCACCAGTTGCCCGTCAGCAGCCCGCTGATGGACGTCGATGGCTGGTCGTAGGGCGCCGCCGTGTAGTTGGCCATGTCGGCGTCTGGTCCGCCGGTCATCGGGTTCGGCCCCTCGCCGTTGCGGCTGGTGTCGATGACGAAGTGCGTCGTTGCGGTGGCCCCGACGGAGCCGAGAAGGCTGGCGTACCAGCTATCGGTTCCCGCCACCGAGTCCGCGTCGGGCAGGTCGCTCGGAGCCGGCACCTGGTCGTTCCAGGGCACGAAGTTGTTCATGCCAGTACCGATGAACCCGTTCGCAGGCCCGCCGTTCCAGTACTGGTTCGGGCAGCTCCCGTTGAAGAAGCCCGTCTCAGCCTGGTAGGTGCCGGGCCCGACCGCGCCGCTCCCGACTGCGCCGGACGCCTGCGCGTAGGCGATGCAATCCGAGATCCAGGTCCCGTAGGCGATGTTGTTCGACGTGTACTGGTAATTGGACACGTCGAGGTAGAAGCCCTGCGCCTGCTGGACGCCGGCCTCGACAAGTCGCTGGGCGATGTTGCCGACCTGCTGCCAGGCGCTGTGAGTTCCGTCGAGGTAGACAGATGTGTTCGGATCCGCCTCGATGTCAGCGACGGCGTCGGTGAGGTCGGTGATCCGGCCCTGGTCGGTAAATGGGTAGTTGGTGCCGGCCGGCAGGTTGCAGTCGGACGGCATGTTGCCGAGCGAGTCAGGCTCCAGGATGACGACCGCCTTGCCGTGCCCGATGCCGGCGGCGAACGCCGCGATCCAGGCCTGGTAGTCGGCGTCGGTCAGCGCGCCGCCTGCGGAGTACTGGGCGCAGTCGCGGCCGGGGATGTCGTAGGCGACAAGCACCGGAACGGTGCCCTTGGCCTGCGCCTTGTTCATGGTCACGTTCACCTGCTGCTCGACCTGAGCAGGTGTGCCGCTGTTGAACCAGACCGCCTGCGGGGTCGCGACCATCTGCGCGAGGGCAGCGGCTTCGGCGGACTTGCCGGCCGCCAGCAGGGCCTGCTCCTGGGTTCGGTAAGCGCTTACCGCAGGGGGCACAAAAAACTGCGTGTTGGGTGCCAGGGTTCGTGATGAGGTCTTGGCAGTGGCGCTCGCCGTTGCCGTCGCCGCGCTCGCGCCGACGGCCAGCGCGCTGGCGAGAGCCGTCGCACCGGCGCCAGCGAGGGCGCATCGGATCCAGTTGGTCATTCTTCCCCCGTCGCGTGAGGGTAATTGCGGGTGTTTCCGGCATGTTTCCGGACTGCAACGAACGTCCCATATCAGGCTGGGTTGTGCAAGACGCGATGCCCGCTGTCCTACCGCGCGCAACGATGTCATGCGCGGCGATGCCGCACATGCGAAGCGCCGCGCGCCGGCCGAGCGAGGTAACCGTCGGCGCGCCAGCAGATCGGCGGTGCACTGTCGTCGCGCTGCCCACCTGGGTGACATCGACGGAAGCCGGCGGGCCGCTGCTGCGGTTACGCTGCCGTTATGCCCGCGAGTCAGTGGAAGAGCCATGACGTCTGACGCCGCGGACATCGTGCATGTGCTCGTCGCTGTCGCGCTCGCGTATTCCATCGGGTTCGAGCGCGATGTGCGCCGAGCTGGCGCAGGTGACCGGACGTTCGGCCTGATCGGGGTCGGCGCCGGCATCGTCGGCGTGCTGGCGGCGCACGGCGCGACCGAGGCGCTCACGGGCGCGCTGACCGGTGTCGGCTTCATCGGCGCCGTCCTGGTGTTCCGCCAGCAGCATCCGGAGATCGTCCGCGGCCTGACGACAGCTGCCGCCATCCTGGCTGCCGTGGCTGTTGGTGCCGCTGCGGGAGAGGGCCGGCTGCTGGTCGCCACTGTGGGCACGGCCCTCACGCTGCTCATTCTTGAGATGCGGTTCGTGCCGGTGCTGCGGATCCTGAACGGCCGAACCTGGGCGGGCCGGTTCGCCGCTGACGATGTCGCGCCTCCGGATCCAGGCGAGGCCGGGACAGGCGGAGCATCAGGCGAGGATCACCGCCGCTGACGCGGAGCGTGCTGCGCCGCCCGATGGGCGGCGCAGCACGGCTGACTCGGTGGAAGGTTGCGCAGCGTTGGACCGGCTGGCGTACTCGTGGCCGCGTCGCCTTACTCCTCATGGAGGAACTGGTAGGTCAGGAAGAGGAGACGCTGGCCGACAGTCCGGCTCTCGACAAGGCGCATCGGCTTCGCGTCGCTGGTCTCGCCGAAGAGGCGCTCGCCGGCCCCGAGCACGACCGGGAAGACGAACAGACGCAGCTCGTCGACGAGGCCGTGCTCGATCAGCGTTCGGCCGAGCCGGTAGCTGGCGTAGGCGACTATGTCTCCGGACACCTCCTTCTTTAGCCGAGCGACCTCGTCGACCACATGGCCCGTCAGGATCGTCGCGTTCGTCCAGGCTGGATCCGGCAGCGTCGACGACACCACGTACTTGGGCAGGCTGTTCAGCTGGTCCGCCCAGTCACCAGGCCGGGACGCCCATCGCGACCCGAACCACGCGTCGCTACGGCGCCCGAGCAGCAGAGCCGCCGTGTGCTGCGCCTCCTCCTGCTCGACCTTGGACCACTCGTCGAGGTCCGCGCCGCCGTAGCGGCCGAACCAGCCGCCGCGCGCGAAGCCCTCCCCGCCGTCGGGGTCCTCGACGACTCCGTCGAGCGAGACGTTCGTGCTGATGATGATCTTTCCCATGTCCGGCTCTCCCTGCCGCTGGAATTGTCGGCTGTCAGCGATGCAGGCGGCGCGGTGGCACGAGACTGGGCGCTCCTCGGCCGCCCAGTTCACGCGCCGGCCGGCGCCTGTACGAAGCTGAAAGCGGGACTCGGCGCGAAGCAGGAAGGGTGACGCGAGGGTGGCGGCCACTGACCAGATATCACGGGCGAGGGCCGGGGATGGCGAGGCGTTCCGGGAGCTGACCGAGCCGTACGTACGGGAGCTCCGGGTGCACTGCTACCGGATGCTTGGCTCCTTCCAGGACGCCGAGGACGCGCTCCAGAACACGCTGCTCGCCGCCTGGCAGAGCCTCGGCGGATTCGAGGAGCGCGCGTCGCTGCGCACCTGGCTGTACGGCATCGCGACCCACCGGTGCCTGGATTTGCGCCGCTCGGTCAGCCGGCGCCGGGCCGTGGAGTGGAACGTGCCGAACGTGGAGCCACCGGCGCCGACCCGGCTCGGCGACATTGTCTGGCTGCAGCCGTTTCCCGACGCGCTCGTTGAAGCCGCGATCGACCCGGAGCCCGGCCCTGATGTGCGCTACGAGCAGCGCGAATCGATCTCACTGGCATTTGTGACCGCCCTGCAGGCCCTGCCGCCACGCCAGCTCGCCGTCCTGGTGCTGCGTGACGTCCTTGGATTCCATGCCGGCGAGGTGGCCGGAATGCTCGATTCGACTCTGGAGTCGGTCAACAGCGCGCTCAAGCGGGCGCGCGCAACCCTGCAGAACCACAGGGGGGCACGAGCCGACCGGGACCCGCCGCCAGCAGCCGAGTCCGCATCCGAGGGCGCGATCGTAGCGAAATTCGTCGCCGCGTGGGAATCCGCTGATGTTGACGCGCTGGTAGCGCTGCTGACTGAGGACGTCTTCATGTCGATGCCGCCGATGGCCCTCGAATACGAGGGCGCGGGCCTGGTAGTCCGCTTCTGCGCGAGCCTGTTCCGCGCCGGCCGGAGGTTCGACCTGGTGCCGACGCGGGCCAACGGCCAGCCTGCGTTCGGCGCCTACGTGCGCGGCGACAGCGGCGTCAGCCACGGCGCGGGCTTGTACGTGCTCACCCTGACCGCCGAGCGGATCTGCGCCATGACGCGCTTTGAGAACAGCGTCCTCTCGTTCTTCGGGCTGCCGGGATCGCTGCCCAGCCGGCACTCTGCTGGCAACGGCTGGGAGCCCGCACCGGCGAGTTCCCAGGACAATGACGCGATATAGCTTGACTGTGTATCGCGATATTACTTATCGTCTTCTTGGCCGGTCCGGCTCGCGGAGTGACCGCGGTGTAACTGGTTTGACCCGGCCCGCAGGGCGGCCTGTAGGTTCGGGAAGCGGAGTTAACGGGAGGCTACGGGGTGACGGAGTTCAGTTCTGACGCGGCCATCTGGGTCGAGGGCCTGAAGAAATCGTTCGGCGATGTGCACGCGCTGCGGGGTATCGATCTGGCGGTACCGCGCGGGACGGTGCTCGGCGTGCTGGGACCGAACGGGGCCGGCAAGACGACCGCCGTCCGGATCCTCACCACGCTGCTGCAGCCTGACGGCGGGCGTGCGCTGGTCGAGGGGCGCGACGTGGTGCGGGAAGCACCAGCCGTGCGCCGGCTCATCGGGCTGTCGGGTCAGTCGGCGGCGATCCAGGAAGAGCTGACCGGCCGGGAGAACCTCGAGATCATCGGCCGCCTGTACCACCTGAGCAAACCGCGGGCGCGTACTCGCGCGGTCGAGCTGCTGGAGCGGTTCGATCTCATGGACGCGGCGAACCGCACGGCCAAGACCTATTCCGGCGGCATGCAGCGCCGCCTCGACCTCGCGGCGAGCCTGGTCGGCGATCCGCAGGTGCTGTTCCTCGACGAGCCGACTACCGGGCTCGACCCGCGATCCCGGCTCGGCATGTGGGACATCATCCGGTCGCTTGTCTCCTCCGGCACCACGCTGCTGCTCACGACGCAGTACCTGGACGAAGCCGACGAGCTGGCGGATCAGATTGCCGTGATCGACCACGGCCTGGTGATCGCGGCGGGGACCGCGGAGGAGCTGAAGAGCAAGGTTGGCGGTGACGTGCTCGAGTTCACGGTGCCCGACCGGTCGCGGATCAGCGACGCTGTCGCGGCTGTTGCGCGCGTCGGCGAAGCGGAGCCGCACGCGGACAAGGAGACCGGGGTGGTCAACGTGGGGGTCGGCGGGCGCGGATCCGACGCGCTTATCGATGCGGTTCGCAGCCTGGACGCGGCCGGGGTCCGCACCCACGGGCTGGCGCTGCGCAGGCCGTCGCTGGACGACGTGTTCCTCGAACTCACCGGGCATGCGGCCGAGGAAGACGACGAGGGCTCGGGCGCCGGAAAGCGAGGCGCCCGCGGGCGTGGTCGTGGCGGCCGGCGCGGGCGCGGCCGCGACCGCGGCGGTCCCGGAAACGGGCGCAGCCCGGACGGGCCGAGCGGGCCTGAGGGTGATGGCTGGCAGGGCGGCCGGAGAGAGTCCGACGCTGCTGTCTCGAGGACGGCGTCATGAGCGCCGCGACCGCGACCACGCTCGCGCCGCTCGGCGACCCGGGCCTGACTGTCCGAGCCCGCTGGGCGTTCAGCGACACGATGGCGCTCACCCGGCGGAACCTGCTCGTCTGGTACCGCGTCCCGGCCTACATCTTCTTCACCGTGATCCAGCCGGTCATCTTCGTGCTGATGTTCCGGTACGTGTTCGGCGGCGCGATCAATGTGCCCGGCATCAAGGGCGGCTACGTCGAGTTCCTGATGCCGGGGATTCTCGGCCAGACGGCGGCGTTCGCGTGCTTCGGCACGGCGATCGCGCTCGCCCAGGAGCTGAACAAGGGCGTGATCGACCGGCTGCGCTCCATGCCCATGGCACGCTCGGCGGTGCTGACCGGGCGGCTGGTGGCCGACACCATGCGGCTGTCTGTCACGATCCTGATCGTCGTGGGCATCGGATACGCGGTCGGCTTCCGGTTCCAGAACGGCGTCGGCCCGGCGATTCTCATGGTGGTCATGGCGATCGTGCTCGGGATGGCGTGCTGCCTGATCGCTGCGTACACCGGTCTCGCCATCAAGGACGAGGAATCGGTGCAGTCGTTCGGGCTGATCTGGCTGTTCCCGCTGACGTTCCTGAGCTCGGCGTTCGTGCCGATCCATTCCATGCCCGGCTGGCTGCAGGCGTTCGCCAACAACCAGCCGGTCACGTTTGTCATCAACACGATGCGAGGGCTGGCCCTCGGCCAGCCGTTCGCTTCGGACCTGTGGAAGAGCATCGCCTGGCTGGCGGGCATCTTCATCGTGTTCCTGCCGCTCGCCGTGCGCGCCTACAAGCGCGCCAGCTGACCTCGACGGAGCCGGGTTGGTGACAGCGCAGCGCCGAACCACTGCACTGGGTTACCGTTCTGTATAGGCGATCGCTGCCGGGTGCAGTGAGCGCATCGTCCCCGGAAAAATAGGGGAACGGGGTTGTTTGCCGCCAATCCGCGCGGGTACCTCGCGGCGGCGGAAGGTATGCCCGGGAGTGGCTGTGAGGTGAATGCGGTGGCAGATCTGGTACCGATAAGGCGAGGCTCGAGGGCCCCCGCCCGGCGAGACGAGCCGCGATCGGAGCTGCAGCCCAGTCGCGTCTACTCGCCCTCACTGTCCCCGCTCGCCGACAGACCCTTACTGTCCCCGTTCGCCGAGTTCGATGAGCTCTGGAACCGCATGGTCGGCAGGGTCTTCGGGGCGGCGCCCGGCTTCGCCGACTCGTCGCAGGACTGGCGCCCGGCGGTCGATCTCGAGGAGACAGACGACGCGTGGATCTTCGAGGTGGAGCTGCCCGGGGCGAGCCGCGAGAACATCCAGGTTGAGGTCAGCGAGACCGAGCTCAGCATCAGGGGCACCATTCAGGAGCGCGAGCGGACCGGCGTGGTCCGCCACCGCGCCCGCCGCATCGGCGGCTTCGAGTACCGGACCACATTGCCCGCCGGAGTCGAGGCCGCCAAAGCCGACGCCCGGTTCGACAACGGCCTGCTCACGGTCCGGGTGCCGCGCCCTGAGCGTGCCAAGGCCCACCGCATAAAGATCAACTAATCCCGATGCCGCGCGCGCCCTCCTGGCGTACGGTGTCCCCCAGACGCACGGCGTCACGGCCGCTAATTTCCCCCCTTCGGCGGCCGTGGCGTCGTGCCGCTTCCTGACA
>Ga0123356_10004280_pt1 | contig 14768 bp, 12 predicted proteins | sample TergutEmb28metaG_2_FD_92546 | JGI IMG/M metagenome (GOLD analysis project Ga0123356, IMG submission 92546) | Embiratermes neotenicus P3 segment gut microbial communities from Petit-Saut dam, French Guiana - Emb289 P3 | ecosystem: Host-associated > Arthropoda: Insects > Digestive system > Gut ... | reverse complement strand
TGGCAGGAGATATCTTACCCTTGGGATTTGCTGGATGTTAATGCCGAGTTAATGGTGGGATTGGAACGCCTTAATGAGGGTGTTATTGAGACCGGGGTAAACATCAATGGAGTAGTTCGCATTGGCGAGGGTAGCCGACTTAGGTCTGGTACCTACATTGATGGCCCAGTTAGTATAGGGGACAATTGCGATATTGGTCCTAACTGCTACCTGCGTCCTGCCACTGTTATCGGGGATGGTTGCCGTATTGGGGCGGGGGTCGAGATTAAAAACTCAATTATCATGAAAGGCACCAAGGTACCCCATTTGTGTTATGTTGGCGACAGTATAATTGGGGAAAACTGTAATCTGGGGGCAGGCACCAAGGTTGCAAATCTGCGCCTTGATGGGGACGAGGTTATTGTTGGCGGCATAGCCACTAACCGCCGCAAACTGGGTGTTGTAATGGGTGACGGGGTGCGGACAGGGGTGGGTGCCATCATTAACCCCGGCACAACAATCGGGGGTGGGGCTTGGGTCGGTCCGGGGGTTGTTGCACGTGGCGAGATTGCCCCGAGTGCCCGTATTTTATCCTCTCGTTAAGCCTCAAGCCAAGCGTGGGAGTATAAGGTGGTGCCGTTTAAGACACGCACTGTCTTAACGTACTTCGCCTCTTCTGCGCTTAGGTTATTGACGTCAATGAGTTCGCCATCCATTGTGCGGTGGATTAGTTCCGTAATCACCGGGCGTTGGCCTCGTGCGATGGCGAACAACTCCTCATCTAAGGCATCGGCAATGGCGGCATAGAGTCCGTAGCGCTCAAGCATAACGAGATAGGTGCGGTTCAAATAAGGCCTTAGCTCGGCCGGGGTACCGTTGGAGACATTGGATAGGCCTACGATGGATTTGCAGCCCGGGCAAATCTCCGGGAGCATCTGCAAGAACTCGTACGATGCCAGTACCTGGCTGATATCGCCGCTGATGGGGGTTGCGATGGGATCGATCCAGATATCCTCGTTTTTGACCCCGGCCTCATTAGCTTTATAGGCCAGATCGACGGCAAGCATACAACGTTCGCTGGTATCGCGGGGCATACCTTCTACCCCCCAAAGCAACCCGATCATTTCGGCCTGGTATCGTACGACTACGGGCAAGAGTTTCTCGAGCCTCTCTGGTTGGAGCGAGACGGAGTTTATCAGGGCGCGACGCCTTGTCAGCTTTAGACCGGCTTCGATGGCCTCGGGGTTGGTGGTATCGAGGGAGAGGGGACGGGTTGTTACCTCTTGCACGGTGTTTACCAACCATGGCATGAGCTCGGCCCCAGTTTTCTTGGCAGGGCCGATGTTGAGGTCTAAATAATCTGCACCGTTTCTATCCTCGGACGTGGCCATGGCCTGAATGGGCTCAGCCCGACGCTCCCGCATAGCAGGACCGAGGGTTGTTGACATTATGTTGATGTTTTCGCCGACTATGATCATTTCTGCTCCCTGATGGTACTTTTCTTGATCTTTGTCATTTAGGTCGTCGGGTTACTTTGTTCAAGTATCGCTATCTACACAATTGCGGGAAGTTGTTATACCGCCTGCCAGTTCCTTAGGAAGGGCGGGATATGGGCTCCCTCGCGAGGCCCGACACTCACATGCCAGCCAGGGAGGTCTTCCTCCAAAGCCCCGCTCTCCGCAGCGATATAACCAGGGATAATTAGATTGCGGTGCTTGACCCGATCGGAGATACCGCTCTTCTTGACAAGCGAGGCGATGTTATCTGCCCCAAACTTACCTGCCGCCCAAGCAGTCATAACCGAGAGTCCCTCGGTGTCTTTTACCAATAAAAACCCTGGTATACGGCTGTTTTCGATTTCACCAGAGACAATAAAGTATGTAAGGGAAAAATTGGAGGTTACAAGTACGGGGGCGTTTTCATCTGGACCGCCGATCTCGTAGATGCCCTCGGTGGTGGCGAGTGGACGCTGGGGATCGCTGTAGAGATTGAGTCTTAAAACTAAGAGAGGAAAGAGGGTCTCTTCCTGAAAGTCAGACATAATAACAATACCGCCGTACTTGGCAATGAACGTCCCGGTGATCATGGCCTCATCAAGGGGGTTATCTGCCATCTCGTAGGCCGGGATAATAGTCGGGAACCCTAAGGCGCGGAATTTCTGTAAAATGGCAAGCCTTCTAATCATTACCTGATCGGACAAGGCCTGCTTGAGCTTTCTGGCCCCGGTATCAAGCACAATATCCTTTATCCCAAGACCAGTTAGCTTTTCTGTAAGAGCAGCCAGCTCGTCTAGTCCATTGGCTCGTGCTACAAGGGGCAGGTTGTATTGCTTGGCGACTGCTGCCATCTGCTCGGCATTCGCCGGTGTGGCGGCATAAAGCAGGGGCTTTCTTTCTACGGCTACGGCCGCCGCTGCGGCGGCAACCGCAGGGTCGTCGCACATGATAATAAGTCCGGCATCGCTTTGGGTTAGAACTTTATTTACCAAACTGATGAAAGAGTCGGACTGGCCTGAGTCATACTTGAGGGCGAGTAACTCCGGACGGAGGGTTAATCCCACCCGCTCATAGGTAAAGGACTTGAAACGCTCAAGCCGGGAGTCTGCCTCCGACGTGGGCATACTGTCGCTTATGAGTAGGGCAAAGCCAGGGGGGTTTTCAAAACGTTTCTCATGCCGGAAAAGGACAGTCTCGCCGCCAATTTTCACAGTGCGTCCCCCGGCGCCAATAGTAAGTGGGCGGATGGGTGGGGCTGAGGCCTCCTCCAGCTTCAGGCGTGCCTCAGCAGAGACGGCGGGACAGGCTGTTAGTTCGGCCTTACCGGCGGCCAAACTCATGGCGAAAGCCAAGCAGGTAGGTACCCCGCATTGGCCGCAGTTGGTTTTGGGCAAAAGCTTGAATATCTCAATTCCGGTCAGAGGCATTGTTTCCCCCTCATGTATATCTATTGTTTTGATTAATTAAAACTGGGTTGGTTACATAATCGGGTCCATGGCAAGGGCCGGGTGTTGCTTATCCGTTAGGAATGACAGAATCTCCTCTTCGGTAGTCCCGATAGTCTCATCAGCAATGCGCTCAAGGAGATCGGGGATACCAATCTCAGCTGCCCGCGCCGCGAAGCGTTCGCGGATTTCTTCCTTAAGCATCTTGGGCATCCAGACTAGGCGTTTGATGCCCCCCTCGGCAACCAAGAACTTACGTTGCATGACGTTATACTTGCCGTGCCCAACGAAGCCTGGGGTACTCACCCCACCGCCAATTGTCCCGGCGAGGGTGGTGAATTTCATTCCACTTGGGGTCATGCCCGCATACTCGCGGTTGACGGTCATAAAGCCATTGCACAGCGGCAAAACGGCGGCAATGCACTCCATGCAGCCACAGGCGGTGGTAGGGTCGTATATTATACTGTAGAGATTATAGTGCGTTAGTTTGCCCCTTGAGGCCTTAAGCAGGAAATCGTTGACGCCTTGCCATTGACCCAAATGGGCATCGACAACCGATCCCTTAGTTACGGGCTGGTTGGGGCCGGTGGGATTGATCTCATAGGCGGCCTTGCAGTCCATCCAGTTGTAAGAGCCGCAGAGACCGGTGCGTTCCGGGGAGATTATGCATACGTGGTTGGGGGCGAAGGATTGGCATAGGGTGCAGGAATAATAGGTATCGCTCCCCTCATCGGTCATGCCCTCAATACGGGTATCACGGTGGGTGTAAGCTGCCTTGGCAAGGGATGCAATTTCCCGCACTTTGTCCTCGTCGCTGTAGATTTTCACCTGTAATTTATCAAAGATACGACCGAAATCCTGATGCAGTTTGGCGTGCAAAATGACGCCGAGGTGGCGAAGTTCCAGTCCTTTCTCGGCGGCCTGTTTACTAATTCTTAACCAGGCGATGTCGCGTTGGCCGATATGCATAATGCCCTGGGCGTAGTTTAAGAGGTGGTGCACCTGACGCTCCATAATGGGCTCGTAGTCCTCTTGCATCTGTCGCCCTGCGACCTCAACAACTACGGCCAAGGGCAGTTTGGCCCCGGCGGAAAGATCGGCAATATCCGGGCCGATGACATCAATGCGGCCTTCCTCAACCTCTTCCATGGGCTTGGAGGTTACCCACTCAACCATCATGGTGCGTCCGCCGCCTGCCTCCAAAAATATATCATCGCCTCGGACTCGCTCGCCCTCGTAGGCAGGGCTGTAGGCTACAGGGATGGGGATTTCGGTTACGGCAACCTTAAGGCCGCGCACCTCAAGGGCGCGGGAAACAATCTGGTCGTGGGGAACATTTGAAACAACATGTTCGTAAGTGCAGATGCCTGTGGGTAGCACCTCAGGGATGGGGGTATCGGCAATAACCGGGAAGCCGAAGTTTATAGCCCCGGCGGCGTTGGCATACCACTCGTCCGAGACAAACCCTAAGGGGGTGGCGAAAGCAAAGATGCGGTCTTTATTGTATATGAGGTTCCGACGATAATCTCCGGGCTCAACACCCCCGAAAGACATGGCAGCCCGGACAGCGAAGCCCATGGCAAAGACAGTGGATGATACATCTGGCCCAAAGGGTACCAAGCGGGTAGACCAACCGATCTGTACACCCGCCTCCCTCAACTGCTCAGCAAAGCGTCGCCCCCCGCTCTCGGCGGACATGAATACATATAAATTCTTCTGTTGGAGCTCGGCGGCAATCTTCGCCGCAATTTCGCTTGATGGGGCAGCCCCCAAAATGGCAGCAAAGCCAGGGGCAGTACCGTCAACAAATTCCACACCGCGCTTTCGTAGAATAACATCGTCGGCTGCCCCCAGCCAGATGTTGTCACCAGTTGGGTCCTCACCGCGGAGATAAAAAGAGGGTTGCTCCAGATACCGCAAGGCCTCAATGATCTCCCCAGCAAAGAAGGTCGCCATACCTGCATCTAGGGCTGGGGCGAGGTAGGGCAAGGGGTGAACCTCTCGTACAGGGGGTGGCAAGAGGGAACGGCAGCGTTTAAGCACGGCTTCCATATCGCCAAGTTTTTCCACATTAATCCCAGTCATAGCGTAAATGACGGGCAGGTAATAAGCGGTGTTTGGAAAGCCCACAGCGGCCCCGGCCCCGTGGTGCTCCATAGCGGCAGCCCAGTCGTTCTCGGCACGCTCAATTATTTTGTAAGCCCCTCGGATGGCAGCGGAAGCAATTATTTTAGACATCGGCCCCTCCCATCTCCCGCGCCTGGCGGGCATGTCGGGCGGCTTCGCAACCGGCTTCTAGCTCGCGCCGCATGTTCATGTCATAGAGGACGCGCTCGCGTCCTTGGTCGAGACCCAGAGCCTGGCGCTTGGCCTCAATGTGCTCAATCATCATATCAGCCATCTTGAGTGGGTTGCCCTCAAAAGCCCAGTTACCACCATAAATCTTGGCATAGTCTTTGAAAAGATGATCGGTAACCTCACGGCTACCGCTAGTGGGCCAGGTTACACCAAAAATGGTATAGACCCCGGAGCTTACGAAGTATTGACCAATGGCGAGGGCTTTTTCGCTCATCCACTCGGGGGCCGCCCCGGCGGCAGGCAGATCTGAAATATCATCACCTAAACCACCGTCTTTAACCATAGCTGTGGCGGCGATGAGGATACGGGCGTTATCAACACATGAACCCAAGTGTAGCACGGGTGGAATACCGAGGGCTTCGCATACCGAGCGTAACCCCGGCCCGGCAAGCTCTGCGGCCTCGGGTACCATTAACCCCGCTTTGGCGGAGGCCATCGCTGCACAACCTGTCTGCAGTACCAGAACATCACGTTTGATGAGCTCCTTAACCAGTGTCACGTGGGTGCTATCGTGGGGAACACGGGCGTTATTGCAGCCAACTACCCCGGCCACGCCCCGAATACGCCCGTTGATAATGTTTTCGTTAAGTGGTCGGTAGGAGGCTCGGAATAACCCACCCTGGAGGTAGTTAATTGTCTCATGACTGAACCCGGCGATGAGGTCGGTCTTTTCTGTGGGGATGGCCACCCCCGAGGGGCGGTTGGGGTAATTGTCAATCGCCGTCCTTAAAATATCCCGAGCGATGTCCAAGGCGTGGTCTTCTTCGAACTGGATATGAAGGGCCCCTTTCATGTGGGCGCGTGCGTCGGTGGTGATGATTTTGGTGTGGAAACATCTCGCAACGTCAACAATGCCCTGCATAATACATTGTACGTCAACAACCATCGCCTCAACGGCCCCAGTGATAATAGCCAGTTCCTGCTGCAGGAAATTGCCAGCAACAGGTACGCCGTGACGCATTAGGATTTCGTTGGCTGTACAGCACATACCGGCGAGGTTGATGCCCGAGGCCCCTTTTGTTTGGGCGTAGGCAATTAGCTCGGGGTCTTGGGCAGCCACAGCCAAAATCTCGGCGAGTTGAGGCTCATGTCCGTGGATAATGACGTTAACCTGGTCGGTCTTGAGTACCCCCAAGTTAATCTCGGAAAGTACTGGGGCGGGGGTTCCGAACATAATGTCTTGGAGCTCGGTGGCGAGCAGGCTACCGCCCCAGCCATCAGCAAGGGATACCCTTGTGGCCTGTTTTAACAGGCTTTCGTAATCCTGATCAACCCCCATGTGGGTGCGATGCAGGGTTTCTACTACTTCGCGATCGATGCCGCGAGGAACAACCCCCTGCTTGCGCCATATTTCCTGACGCTTGAGGGGGGCGCGTCGCAACAGGGAGAGTTCGCCTTCTTGGCGGCCAAATTCGGCCAAGGCCAAATGTCCGAGATCAAGGGCGATCTCAGAGATAGGGCGCTCACCGATTTCAACACCATAATCTAGGGCTAGGGCTAGGAGTTTCTGTTCGTCTTTTATGGCAAAACCCTGGGCCTTTCCCTGAGCGGTGAGAATAAAGGCGTCAACGACTTTTCGTGCATGGTCGCTATGAGCGGCGGTACCAGCGGCAACCATACGGGCAAAGTTGCGGGCAGTAATAGTCTCAGCGGTTGCCCCGCATAAGCCGCGTCGTTTCTCTTTATCCCCCGGTGTTTCCTCTCGACCTTTGGCTTGCGGTACGCGACAAGGTCCCATGCCACACATACGGCAACAGCTACCCTCGGACCCGATGGGGCAGGGCTTCATAGTCTCTGCCCGGTCAAAAACAGTACTGATACCAGCTGCGCGTGCTCGGTTCAACACCTCGGCGGTGGCACTGTCTGATGTAATCCTGGTAATATCTTCGTTCATGTCTGCCCTCCCCGCAAATTATATGTATTGGATATAGGCACGGTCAATCGTGAAACTCGTAATTTGGTTGGGCTAAGCACTTAGCTCTGCCATTAAGTTTTTAACCAGACTTACAGCTTGTGGGTGGCGCATTATAATAATGTTGCCGCCGGCAAGCAGCAGTGTTGCGGCGGATAAGGCCTCCATCATAATCCCGCGCCGCTCAGCGTTGCCCAAGAGGGGATCGTCGGGAAGCCTAGACTCCTTGGCCTTCCACGTCTCACGGGCGACATTGCAGAAAAGCGGTGATTGAAGCCGTTCATCGTCTTGGGCGAGGGCGGCAATACGAATGCGCTCCATAACAGAATAACAGTACTCAAGGCCGTATCCGATAGAGCTTACCGTTGGGTCAATAATCAGTCGGTTGCCCGGGATACCAAGGTTGCCGATGAGGATGTTAAGCTGCTTGGCTAGGTTGACATCAATGGGGCTGGAGGCAACTACGATGTGGCCATAACCCATGGCTGTGGCGGCAATCCTCTTGTAACTCTCGGTTTCGACCGGTCCTATTATTAGCTTCCTGTCCGGAACGGCTTCGCAAACCTGCCGGAGAACCTCGGTATTCTTTTCCTGATTGGCCGTGCCCCAGACGATAAGGGGTACGGTGATAACACTGGCCACACTCTTTACAACGGCAGCGGCCTCTTCTGCGCTACGATTCTGCCCGTTAGGGTCGGTGCTGGCGAGCTGCAAACAGATCATCTCGGCCCCGTACTGGTTAACGCACTTTTGTGCCCAAGCGGGGGGATTGTCTGCAACGTCGGCGAAAGGGGCTAGGGCGGCTGGGGCCCAATCAGTTGGGGGGCTATCCCAGACCTCCATAGCGATGCGCGGCAGGTGTTGTTGCTGCCCTTCAAAGGTATAGAAAGGATAGCAGTTCTCGCCGCCCACAGTGATGCTTTCATCCAAGACGACCTCTTTAATCTGACCAGCATTACTTAGTTTAGGTAATTCGATAACCATCCTCGTCTCCTCAAGTGGTGCTTAGGCCGCCCTGCTCCTTTTTTCGCTACCAAACGATTCGCCGTACCAGTAGCGCTCGGCAGATCTCAGGTAGCGGAGGGCCTCTGTGCGGTTGGCAAGCTTGTGCCGCCAGCCTCCGTCGCCTTTGCCCTCTGGGCGACCGGGCGCAAAGGTTGAAGCCAATACCCGGGTGAGCTCCCCGGTTGATGTGCGTTTTTCCTCATATTGATCGGGCATCATTCCCTCCCTTATCATAATAAATAATTGGTGGTGAGAAAGTCCATCATTGTTGATACCGCCCGCACGGCACTGGATGAATCGGGCAGCTCAAGCAGGGATTGTCGGCTTAGATCGGCACGTAAGACCATCTCGTCGTTTGGGATGACGGCCACAGGGGTAAGACCTACGAGCTCAAGCTCATCCCTTATCAGCCCGTCAAGCTGTCCCTCTGGGGCGCGGGCAACAACAGCCAGAACGCGCTGGATATTCAGTTTAAGCTCGTCCACTAGGGCCCGGATACGCCCCATGGTTCGGATTCCTTTTACGGAGTGGTCAGAGATAATGAGCAGGTCATCGACGCCATCGGTAGTGCCTCGCGAGAGGTGTTCCATCCCGGCCTCGTTGTCCATGACCAAGCAGCGGTAGTTTGGCCGTAGTTTGTCAATGAACTGCTTTAGGACGGTATTTGGGTAGCAATAGCATCCCCCGCCATCACCACGGCCCATCGAGATTAGGTCAACCCCTGGGCTTTCGATCATCGCCTCGCTGAGTTTCATTTCCAAATAGGCAGTCTTGGTCATACCGGATGGTAGGTCTATTTTTTCGTCGTTAAAGCCTGCCACCGTTGTGCCAACTGTGGTGCGCAGGGTAAGCCCTAGGCTTTCGTGTAGATTAGCATTGCCATCGGCATCAACGGCCAAGGCGGGCTTAAGGCCGCGCTGTAACAGGTAACGAATAATGAGGGCGGCAGTTGTGGTCTTGCCGCTGCCACCCTTGCCAGCTACGGCTATGGAGTAACTCATAATGGCACCTCCAATTTCACAGAAGGGAAAAGCTCATGGTAGTTGGTGTGAGGCATAAACAAAGCCGCCACATAGTTTGTCATAAAATCGGCGTTCTCAGAAAGTTCAATATTAGTCATTTGCCGGGCAATCCGGCTGGCATCTGCACGAAGGGCGGTTGAAAAGGTACACAGGCGTGCCCCGAGAAGGGAACCGTTTCCAACAAATACAAAGCTTTCCCGCGGGAGATCGGGCAGGAGTCCAATAGCTACAGCGTGCTCAATGTTTAGATGTGATCCGAAATTGCCAGCAATAACTACCCGTTCGAGGCTGTCAAAATCGTTCCCTAGGCTTTTAAGGAGGGTCTGGCAACTGGCGAATATTGCCGCCTTAGCCCGGATAAGGTTGTCCAGATCGATTTCAGTAATAACGACGTCGCGTCCGGTCCCGCTTTCCTGCCCCCAAACAAGAACGTATTCCAGGCCACCCTCGGCTGTGCGCAGCCGTGGGGAAGCAATATCAGGGTTAAACCGACCGTTTTGTCCTATAAGGCCCGTGCTGAGCATAACGGCGGCAATAGTAATAAGGCCTGCCCCGCAGATGCCACGTGGTTTTTCCCCGCCAATAGTGGAGACACTGGGCTCCCCGGATGCTGCGCCTAGCTCAAATCTGTCGATAGCCCCGCCAGTGGCTAACATGCCGCACTGTATACCCCCGCCCTCAAATGTTGGACCGGCGGAGGCAGCGGCTGATATCATCCATTCCCGGGTTCCTGCTACAATCTCGCCATTGGTGCCGATGTCGATATAAAGGGTAAGTTTGTCCTGCTGATATATGCCAGTACTAATAACACCAGCCACAATATCCCCGCCAACGTAACTGGCCACAGACGGCAAAAAGCTAACATAGGCAAACTCGGCCACGTTTAGCCCTAATATGAGCCCTTTAATCGGGGATACCTCGCTAAATGTGGGTACGTAGGGAGAGAGGCGTAGTGGTTGGGGGTCTACGGCCAGTAATATGTGCACCATGACTGTATTGGCGGCGACAGTAACGTGGTTGATGGAGTTAAGAGGGGTACTGGTCGCCTCCAGCATCTCTTGAATGAGTTGATTAATAGTGGCCACCACAGCTTGTTGAAGCGAGGCCAGTCCGCCTGGCTTTTGGCAGTACATGATACGACTAATAACGTCGGCCCCATAGTTGATCTGGCCGTTGTAAGCAACGGCGCTGGTCAGAACAGTACCGTGATCCAAATCAATGGTTTGTCCGCGCACGGCTGTAGTGCCGATATCAAAGGCCATGGCAAGGTTGGGGATGCGGGTATCACCCGACTCAAGGCGAATGAGCTTAGTTTGGTTTGGATCAAACAGGAGGGTGGCGGTTATCTGAAAGGACGCAGTGCGTAGTATTGAGCTTAACTCGCGCACTATTTCGAGTGGAACGTCCAGTGGATTGGTATCATCAACATCCTGAAGACCTTTGCGCAGTCGTTCTAGGTCGCTACTATTATCATTAATAGAGGGTGGGGGTATGTTGAGGCAAACCTTCCTTACCACTGGGGCAAATGGCCAGCCAGTGGCAACAAGTTGAGAACTACCGGTAATGTCAGGGGTACCCTCGAGGGCGAGCACAGCTGTCTTCAAGCGAGCGGCAGGCGGAACCTCAACAACAAGGTTGGAGAGGACACGGCTTTGACAGGCCTGATGGGTGGCGGGGCTTTGTACCACATTGTGCCCCTTGCGGAGAATATCCTCAACTTGTCCATCTTTGATAATTACCTGACAAGCCCCGCAGGTGCCTGCCCCGCCGCAAGTGGCCCCGAGATAAATCCCAGCTTGGGTCGCCGCCTCCAAAACAGTCGTGCCTGTATCCACTGTGGCCTCCCGGCCGTCTGGGGTAAAGCTAACCCGACACTTGACTATATTGGTCATAATAATATGTTTATTTCTGATACTTTATGTGTGGACATACTGGGTCCAAGTCATCCTACTTACATACTCCGATGCAGCAAATCGCCATACTCACCCAGCACTCATTGCAGGAGTTCTATTTTATCGCGCAACATACGTCCAATAGCCATCACATGAGTTAGTTTGTACCCCTCCGATACCGGGGACTCCGTCTGCGCGTATGCGACCCGCAACTCGGCGAGTCGCCGTCTTATCTCCTGCTCGCTTCGCATACTTAGAATAAACCTTTCACCTTTCCTGTCTCTGTATCAACATCAATGCGCCGGAAAGCAGGGTCGGAAGAGGTGCCGGGCATAAGCTTGATGTCCCCGGCAACGGGGACAATAAAGCCCGCACCTTTGTAGGTAAGGATGTCGCGGATAGGTAATACCCAACCTTGAGGGCGCGCCTTTTTGCTCGGGTCGTGGGAGAGGCTGAGGTGGGTTTTGACCATGCAGGTTAGCATTTCGGCGGCATCGGGGTCTTTTTCCAGCCGCTCAGCCTTAGCTTGGGCCTCGGCGGTGTAGCTTACCCCATCTGCACCATAGACCTCCTTGGCAATAGTATCTATGCGTTGCCGAAGCGGGGTATCTAGATCATATAAGAACTTGAAGTTTACCGGCTCATTGCAGGCATCAATAACGGCATCGGCAAGCTCCAGTGCCCCAGCGCCGCCCTTAAGCCAGTGATCAGAAATGGCCACGCGGGCCCCGGCCTCCTCAGCGGCACGCTTGACGACATTGATTTCATCGTCGCTATCGGTGTAAAACTTGTTAATACAGACAACAGGATTAATACCTGCTTTCTTAACAGTTTCGATGTGAGCCAAGAGATTGGAGCAACCCAACTCAACGAGTCCTGGGTTGGGTTGGGTATAGGCCGCATCCAATGGCTTGCCAGGGGTGACACGAGGGCCGCCGCCGTGCATCTTGAGGGCACGGATTGTGGCTACCACAACAGCGCAATTGGGGATGAGGCCGGAGAGGCGACTCTTAATATTCCAGAATTTCTCAAAACCAATATCAGCACCGAAACCAGATTCGGTTACATGGTAATCGGAGAGCTTGAGGGCTACCTGATCGGCAACAACAGACGATTGACCAACGGCGATGTTGGCGAAAGGCCCAGCGTGTACCAACACAGGTTGTCCCTCTAATGACTGGAGAAGGTTAGGGTTAGCAGCGCGCACCATCCAAGCCGTCATAGCCCCATCAACCTCAAGGTCTCGGGTAGTTACAGGGCGACCCTGTTTATCGTAGGCAACCACTATTTTGCCCATACGGGTGCGCATATCCGCCAAGTCTTTAAAGACGGCCAAGATAGCCATAACCTCAGAGCTTACCGAGATGGCAAACCCCGATGACATAACAAAGCCATCCAAATCGGTCTCGCCTAACCCCATAATAATGTCTCGCAGGGATTGGGCACAGAAATCCATCACCCAGCGCATTTCTATGTTGCGGGGGTTAATGTTCAGACGTTTGAGATTGCGTTTGGCCAAAAACTCATCGCTATTAATGGACTCATGTTGTAAACGGGCCTGGAGGGCAACCATGGCAAGGTTGTGGGCATTGGTCACGTTGTCAATATCGCCCGTGAGTCCTAGTGAAAAAGGGGTCAGGGGGATACACTGCGCCAACCCCCCGCCAGCGGCAGAGCCCTTGATATTGAAAGTGGGGCCGCCTGATGGTTGGCGGATGGCACCGGAGACCTTTACCCCACGTATGCCAAGACCTTGCACTAGACCCATCGTGGTAGTGCTTTTGCCCTCACCTAGGGGGGTGGGGGTAATGGCGGTAACATCAATGTACTTGCCGTTAGGGCGTCCGGCAAGACGCTTGAGAAGGCTGATAAAATCCACCTTACCCAAATAGTGGCCGTAAGGCAGGAGCTCTTCCTTGAGGATGCCCCATTCATCGGCCAGTTCGGTAACCGGCCTCATGTGCTTTTCAGCCTCCTCGGCAACCTGCCAGTCGGCCAGCTTGGTCGGGTCTAGGGTACTAATGTCGAACTTAGTCATTGGGTGGGTCCTCCTTCATTTTGTTTGTAAGCTTGGCTAATATTATCCCTGCTGCCGCTTGTACCTTTGGGCTGTCGAGGTTAGAGAAGCCAGCCAACTCGGCTTGCGCCAGCGATTCGTCGTATGGTATGAAACCAAGGATATTATAATTGGGAAAGGCAGCACAAATGAAATCTTGTTCGTCCGTGGCGCGAATTTTGTTACCCACTAAAGCTACGTTTTTTAGTCCCAAATTAGCAGACAAGGATATAATACGCCTAGCGGTCTCTAAGCTGGCCCGCCCTGGTTCGACTACGATCAGGAGAACATCAACTGCTCGGGCGGTGCCGCGGTTTAAGTGTTCAATGCCAGCGGCCATGTCCATAACGATTACCTCGTTGGGAGAGAGCAGGAGATGGGCAATAAGGGCGGCAAGTACGGCGTTTTCTGGGCAGTAGCAACCAGCCCCGCCAGGGCGGGGTCGCCCCATTACAAGCAGTCGCACGCCGTCCTTTTGTATGCCATATTGGGTGGGGATGTCGTTTACGTGGGGACTGATGTTGAAGTAAGAACCGGCTTGTCCGACGTTGGTTTCAGTGCGCTCTGCAATGAGATCAGACATCTCGGCGATGGGGGTGATTTTGTCATGGTCAGGTAGGCCGAGGATGAGTCCGAGGTTGGCATCGGGGTCGGCATCGATGGCTGTTACGGCGAAACCAGCGCGGGCAAAACCCCGCGCTAGTAAAGCTGCAAGCAGCGTCTTGCCTACGCCGCCCTTGCCGCTTATCGCCAGTTTCATGCTTTTCTCCGGCAGTAAACGAAAACAATACCCCTGTCGAAAAAATCAAAATGCTGGAAATATAGGCTAGCCTGGGAAATCTGGCTAGGAACACAGTATATGGGAAAACTCTGAGCATAGTCAACATGCCGCATTTTTTAGCTTGCCACGATGTAATAACAAGGAGTCTGGGTTGACACGGTATTTAACGCTAGGTCGGTGCGTATAAAAAGAAAAATGAGTCAACCAAAAGAAAATACCTACGGACTGAGAATTCTTTCACGGTCCGTAGGTATTTGATAATGGTATGCTTCTTGTTTCAGTTAACCTGTTAACCCAACCCGTAATCTGTCTGGTCCGTTAGCTTAATGACTTCCCACCTTTTTCCCCGAAAACCCCAGTATCAGACAGATAATACCCGCAAGGAGTATCACGCCATTAACAATGGTCCAGATATCCGCAATCCCCATGGGCAGATTAAAGTCAGATGTTACTAGGAAAACCACAGCCCCGATAATACCCAGAACAGCAGTTAATAATACCCACAGGGGATTTGCTGCTTTCTTCAGTAGGAAAGCCCAAACCAAGACTAACACTGCCAACAGTCCTCCCAAGGCACTTAGTATCAAACTAAGCAGTGACCAGCCTTCATCGTTATCATCATCACCACCGGGTGTCGTTGTAGTAGTACTAGTGGCTGATGATGTCGTCGCAGTGGTTTGACTAGTAGCGGACGTCGCCGTCGTTGTTGGACTGGTTAAAGTAGTCGATGTTGTTGGGCTCGTTGTTGTAGTTGTCATTGTTCCCGTAGTACTGGTAGTCGTAGTGGGTGTTGTAGTCGTCGTTGTTGTTGTCGTCGTTGGA
>Ga0123356_10004279_pt1 | contig 14773 bp, 15 predicted proteins | sample TergutEmb28metaG_2_FD_92546 | JGI IMG/M metagenome (GOLD analysis project Ga0123356, IMG submission 92546) | Embiratermes neotenicus P3 segment gut microbial communities from Petit-Saut dam, French Guiana - Emb289 P3 | ecosystem: Host-associated > Arthropoda: Insects > Digestive system > Gut ... | reverse complement strand
CCGAGGAGCAATGCGATCACCGGCGAGTCGATCGGCTGCGGCGGCGGCATCCGGGGCGTGGTGCGGTACTAGCCACACTGAGCGTCAGGAGTGAGGCCCGATGAGTGATGCACACCACGAGGGGGACCCCGATGAGACTTCCGAGCTCCGAGTACACCTCCAGGCCGTGGCGAATCCATGAGATCGCGACGGACTTCCGCCTCGAGGACGTCTGGGCTATCCGGGCGCCCGGGCCGCCCGACGACTTTCAGCAGTTGGTTGCCGGGTTCGCCGGGTTCGACCCAGAGACCGACAGCAGCTCGCGGATCGTCAGAGAGCTGTTCGCGCTGCGCTGGAAACTCGGCAGTTGGCTCGGCTGGGACCGCGATCAGCGAGGAATCGGTGAGCGGGTCGAGTCGCTCAGTGCTCGACTCCCGGGCGAGCTCAGCGCCCGACCTGGCCCGGCGATTAAGGTCGCGCCCTTCAGGTCGCTCTACCAACTTGACAACGAGTTCGCCTGCGAGATCGCCAACGAAACGATGCACGGCGTGATCCACTTCGGCTGGGTGCCAGAGCGCCGCCAAGCCCAGATGACGGTGCTCGTCAGGCCAAACGGGCTACTCGGTCAGCTGTACATGCTCGCAATCAAGCCGTTCCGTTACCCATCGATCTACCCGGTATTGATGGCCGACGTCGAAAAGGTCTGGCGAGAGCGCTCCACTACACCCCCGTCAGCTGGCGCCTAGATCTGGATCCAGCCGAAGGGCGCGTCCTCCTCTTCCCGCCAGTCTTCCGGCGGTCCGGTGAACGACAGAACGTCACTGAGCCACCAGGTGGCATCGGGATCCCAGCCCGCCAGCATCGTGCGTGCGTCGGCGCCGGCCGGCATCACGACTCCGGCGGTGGTCAGGTAGCCCGCGACGGTGACATGGATGGCATCCCAGTCGGCGGCCACTGCGGCATAGTCGGGGATCATCCAGCGGCCGGCCCATCCGGTCGCCTGCCGCCAGTCAGGCCGGCGGGATCTGGTGACCTCAAGCGGGTACCGCTCCACCAGCGCGGCCCAGTGCTCCGGTCCGCTGATCTCGAACACGCGCGCACCATCCTGGGCCGTTACCGGCCAGCAGCGGGCCAGCTGCCAGCCGCGCCCGTCCGCGTCCTCGACCAGGGCCAGCCCGGCACCGCCCATCCTGCGTGTCGTGACCGGCAGACCGGACAGAGCCGGGCTTGACCACCACCGGCCGCTGTAAAAAACATTGACGTCCCGCGGCCCCGACCGACCCGACTGCTCATCCTCCCTGGTGTCTTCCCGCCACGCCCGTGCGAGCCCGGCCGTCCCGCCCAGCTGCGGTTGCTGCTGTGGATGCTCGCCGAGGAATTGAGTGCAGCGCTGGCGGCTGCCATCCAGCAGCTTCGCCCACCAGCGCACCTCCGGCAGGCCGGCTACCGCGACCGCGACCGCATGGGCGACCGGGCGCAGCGCCTCCCACGCGGCCGCGTCCGCGAACCCAACGTCCTCGCCGGCCGGCTGCTCCCAGTACGAGGCGCCAGACACAGTCATCTGCAGACTGGCCATCAGTGTCCCGCCGTCGAACGGGCTGCCAGCCGGGTCGGCGATCCGCACGCACTCATGGAGCTTGCCAGCACAGCGTCGCGCGTCTCTGTGGGGCCGACGCGCGTAGTAGCAAGCATCGGCCCACTCGCGCCGGACTCGTCCACCCAGGGCCGTGAGCCGGTCATCAAGCAGATCGACACAAAGCCGCCTGCCGCGCGGACCGGCCAAAAGCGCCTCAGGGCTCAGTCCATGCCCGCCCGAAACCGGCGGCTCAGCCGAGAACACGCTCGCCAGCGTAGGGCAGGGCGATGCACCGGTATCCGAAGGATCGCGGGCCATGGAGGACCAGGCTCAGACTTGCTAGCTGCACTTACAGTGAGGACATGGCTTCTCATTCGCCTGGCAGTGAGGCCGGTGATGCGGCCCGCTGGTGGCACGCCTACCAGCTGGCCGAGCGCGACCAGGACGATGAGCTACGGAAGCTGGCCGCCGCCGACGACGATCACGCCAGGCGGCAGCTGGCCAGCTGGCTGTCAGACCGGGCATACGCATACGGCACTGATCCGGACCGCGCCGGACTCGGCGAAGCGATCGAGCTGATCCGCCCGCTGGCCGATGCCGGTGATGACATAACAGAGCTGTGGCTGGCCCGCTGGCTCGCAGACTGCGGCCGCCTCGAAGAGCTTCGGCAGCGTGCCGATCGCGGCAGCTACCACGCCGCCAGGAAGCTCGCTTGCTGCCTGGCTGACCGTGACTTGCTCGACGAGCTGCGGGCCCGCGCTGACTGCGGCGATCGGCACGCCTACGGCGCGCTGATCAGTGCGCTGGCCGACCACGACATGCACGAAGAGCTGCGAGCGCACGTGGAAGCCGCCGACGCCGACACCCGGCAGCTGATCTTCGACGCAGTCGGGGGATCGCCGCCCGGGATGAATGCCAAGAGGGTGCTGGCAGACGCAGGTCACAAGGCCTCGATGTTCCATCTCGCCCGCCAGCTAGCCCGGCAGGGCAGCATGGATGAGCTGCGCCAGCGCGCCGACAACGGAGACGATTACGCGCGGCACTGGCTGGAGGAGACCGGTAGCCAGACGTGACCAGGCACGTGCCCAGCTTGGAGGTTGCGGGCCGGGCCTGGCCGGAACGTCCTGGCTGGTCAGGGTGGCGGAGGATAAGAGATTCGAACTCTTGAGGGGTTGCCCCCAACACGCTTTCCAACAATGCCGATCAGGGTTCACCGACGGCCGGCACCGTTCGTGAGGTGCGTAGACGCCAGCCGCCAACCGTTAGTGGACGACTCCGGACGGCAGTGAATGAGCCCAAAACTGAGCCCACGCGGGTCGTGGCGCGGTGCTGGTCGTCAGGGTCGCTAGAGAACGGCCTGCCGAGTTGGACACGCGCACGACCTCGCGGTCGAGCCTGTCCCGCCCAAACGCTGGGATGCATCCGCCGAACCTTGCAGTCACTGGACGGGGAGAGGATCAATCAACTCTCTGGTTGTAGCGCATCTAAGCTACGATGCGGTACGATAGAGCTAAAAGAGGAGGCCCGCGTTGCCTGCAAGCACGTCATTCCGCATCAGCGAGACCACCAGGGATCGCCTGGCCTCGCATGCTGCCAGGGAGGGCACCAGCGCTACCGCCCTGCTTGACCAACTCATCGTCGAGGGCGTCGAGCAGCGGGACTACCCGGGGATTGTTTTCCGCGGGCCAGCCCACGAACGCCGGGCCGCGCTCGCCGGCGGACCGGATGTCTGGGAAGTGATCGCGCGCCTGCAGGAACTCGACGGTCCTGAGGAAGAGCGGATCAGCCTGCTCGCTGAGGAGTCCGAGTTGCACCCGCGGCTGATCCGGCTGGCACTGGACTACGCCGCCGGGCACTCCGACGATGTCCTAGCGCGGATCGAGCGGAATCGTGCAATGGCGGAGCGCAGCCGCGCCGCGTCGCAGCAGCGCCAGGAACTGCTGCGGTGACAGCCTTCTTAATTGATGAGATGTTCCCGCTGGGGACAGCGGCGCTCTTGCGGGACAAGTACGAACAAGACGCTGTAGACGTGACGGAAGCCGGGCTCCAGGGCGCCGAGGACGCTCAGGTCGCAGCAGCCGCCCGCGCTGACGGCCGGGCGATCGTCACTGAAAACGTCTCCGACTTCGCCGCCGAGCGCGACGTGGTGCTCGTGTTCGTCCTCAAAAAGAACCTGCCTACCGGTGGTGCCCAGGCACCGGCGCTGGCGGCAGCCCTCGATCGGTGGGCACACGAGAACTCTAACCCCTACCTCGGCCCGCACTGGCCAAGCATTTAGATGGCCCGCGCAGGTGAGCGGCGGAGGATGCGAGATTCGAACTCGCGAGGCGTTGCCACCAACACGCTTTCCAAGCGTGCGCCCTAGGCCACTAGGCGAATCCTCCGCCGGCCAGCTTATCGGGACGTGACCGCAGCTCAAGCCGGATCCCGGTACGGCTTCCTGCGGCCAGCGGGACCGGCCCCGGTCGAGCCCGTTCCCCTCTTACGGGCGATTCCAGCGACCCGCAGGCCCGCGGCGACCTCATCTACACTCGCTACGTGGTCTTCAAGCGGGTCGGGGACGGCCGGCCCTACCCTGACCATGCCAAGACGGGCCGGGAATGGGCCGAGATCCCGCCTCGGCCAGTTCGGCTTGACCAGCTCGTCACCACGAAGAACGTGCTGGACCTGCACACCGTGCTGGCCACCGATTCAACGTTCTACGGCGATCTGTTCCCGCACGTCATCAGCTGGCACGGCGAGCTGTACCTGGAGGACGGCTTGCACCGGGCGCTGCGCGCCGCCCTGCAGCAGCGCTCGGTCCTGCACGTGCGGGTGCTGGAACTCGATTAAGACCCAGGCCAGGGGGCTGCCGGCGGCCGCGGAATGTAGCGGTGGAGGTGGGATTTGAACCCACGGATGGGTTGCCCCATCACACGCTTTCGAGGCGTGCGCCCTCGGCCACTAGGCGACTCCACCGGGGCAGAGCCTACCTGAGCCCGGCCAGCCGCCGGGCCGCCTATCGCCGCTGATTAAAGAAGTCCTGCAGCAGAGCCGCACAGGGGCCTGCCAGCACGCCGCCGATAACCTCCACCGGCGGCCCGAGCCGTGGATCGTGCAGAACGTCCCAGACCGAGCCGGCCGCCCCGGCCCGCGGGTCCGCTGCGCCGTAGACCAGCCGCGCCACCCGTCCTGCCAGCAGCGCACCTGCGCACATCGTGCACGGCTCGAGCGTGACAACGAGGGTGCAGTCATCGAGCCGCCAGTTCCCGCAGGACTGCCCCGCCATTCGAAGTGCGAGGATTTCCGCGTGTGCGGCGGGGTCCGCGGTGGCCTCGCGCTGGTTCCGCCCCCGGCCAAGGACAGTGCCTGCGGCATCGAGCACGACCGCTCCGACGGGTACCTCCGCGGCGGACGATGCGGCCTCAGCCTCGGCCAGGGCCTGCCGCATGGCCGGCTCAAAACTGGCCACGTAGCCGGGCACCACCGGATTAGCTTACGAAGCGCCGATGGCCGAGGCCAGGGCGCGCTCGAGCGCGTGGCCGAAGCCGATTCGCCTGGCCAGGCTCGCCAGCACCTCGTCGGGAAAAAGGTCCAGGTCGCCGGACAGCGCGCCGATCTCCATCTCGTCGACACCGAGGTCGGCGAATATCGACATGTCTCCCACCGGCAGCACCTGATCAAGGTCCTCGTCCTCGGGAACGGGAATGTCTAGGTAGCCGAGGACCTGCCTGGCCAGCGGCCAGTCCACCGAGGCCGTGACGTCCGACAAGAAAACCGAGACATGATTGCCGAGGACACGCAACGCCACGAAAAAGTCATCGCCAACGGCCGCAAGGCCAATAGCCCCGCCGATACCTGGCTGCTGACGCAATGCCTGGATAAGCCCGTCCAGGTTCTCCGTCAGCGCCGTCGGCAGGACATCTGCCTCCCATACGTCGTCTTCGCGGTATACAACAACCGCGAAGTCGCTCGCGCTCATATCGGGCATCATCACCCCGCTGGCTGGGATCTTGCAGGGAAATGGTGTCAGAATCTGCGGCGTCATGCGTCCGGATCACGGCGCTCCGCCGTCGGCGAGCCGCAGGGGACCAGCGAGCCAGCGCCTGCGGCAGCCCTCCTTCGCCGCGCTGCCACGGGTTCTGGAGGCCAGGATGTCGCAGCGGACCCGGTGCCGCCGGCAGTTCGGCGGGCGCGCCGCGCGTCAGCCCCGCTATCCCAGGCTGGAGCCGTATGGTGGCAGAGAGTAGCTGCAAATTGGCCGGCAAAAATGCGCTGAGCTATGCTGAGGAACGCTGGCATGCAAGAACGAATTGCTCACTCGCGGCAGCAGGCCTCGCGCGACAGTTCGGGGGAGGTGATCACGTGCTGCGGAAGGTCATCACATGGGCAATCGTCATATTCGTCATCTACTATCTCGCGACTGACCCGACTGGCGCCGCACACGCCCTCCAGAGCGCGTTTAACGGCCTGCGGTCCGCCGGGAACTCGATGGCTCAATTCGTGAACAAGCTCTAGCCATGAGACAGCAGACGTCGGGCCCGAGATCACCGGTTGCCGTGACCAAGTACCTCCTGCCCCGGGAGGTTCAGGTCGCTACCGTGCGCCAGCACCCAGCGGTGCTCATCGGTCCCAGTGCGATCACCCTGGGCGGACTGCTCCTCGCAGGCGTCCTCAGCGCCACCTACGCGAGGGGCCTGATCAACGACATCATGTGGGTCGCCTGGGGGGTGCTGTTTCTCTGGCTCGCCTGGAAGGCCGTGAACTGGTCGGTTAACTACTTCGTCGTCACCAGCGAGCGGCTGCTCCTGGCGACGGGATTCCTGACCAGGAAGGTCAACATGATGCCGCTGACCAAGGTCACCGACATGAGCTTCCAGCGCACCTTCCCGGGGCGGATGCTGGGATACGGGGAGTTCATCGTCGAGTCAGCCGGCCTGGACCAGGCTCTGCGACGGGTCAGATTTATTCCCTATCCAGAGCAGCTTTACCTGCTCATTTGTGGCATGCTCTTTCCATCGAGCGCGGATGACGAAGACGACGAGGACGAGTCAGCGGACGACCAGGCCGAGGCTCTCGCGGACGAACTTTGATCTGAGCGCTTTGCCCCTTCCCCGGGGTTCGTGCGGCCGGATGACACGCCGTGACGTCCGGCCGCACGAGCTTGTCCGGGCTCCTAGCCCCAGCCGTGCGCCTGGCTCCGGACGATGGTGCGCCGACCCCGCGCTTTGCTGCGACCCGCTCGCATGGTGAAATATTGCCTGTTAGCGGCATGAGTCCTGAGGCGGGGATTATGGGCTACCTCCGACGTAACCCGTGGCATCGGGCTCGGCCGTCCGGCCAGCGCACCGGCCTGCGGCGCATCACGCAGCGCGGCCTGGTCGCCCTGGCGTCAGCTGGCGCGTTGAGTCTGCTGGCAGCAACGGTCGTGGGCGTAGGCCCGGCCAGCGCTGCGGCCGGTGGCACGTTCGCTGAGGTGCAGGCTTCTCAGTACAGCGGGTTCTGCCTGGACAACACCGGCGGCAGCAGCCGCAACGGCAACCCGATACAGGTCTATCAGTGCCTGGGCAACCCGAACCAGGGCTGGGAGTACGTGCCCTCGGTGGACGGCGTGACCGGCCACTACCAGCTGGAAAACAGCAACGGGATGTGCCTGGATGACCCCGGTGACTCGGCCGCCAACGGCACCAAGATGCAGCTCTATACCTGCCTGGGCGACCCAAGCCAGACCTGGACCCAGGTCACCGTCGGCAGCTACACCGAATACGAGAACGCCAACGGGCGGTGCCTGGACAACACCGGCAACGCCCTCACCAACGGCAACCGGGTCCAGGTCTGGGCGTGCAACGGCGACGCCGCCCAGCAGTGGTACGGCCCAAGCTCGCAAAGCGGCACGATCCCGCCGCCGTATGAGGTCCGCGCGTCTCAGAACAGCGGATACTGCCTGGACGACACCGGCGGCAGCAGCCGCAACACCAACCCGGTGCAGATCTACCGGTGCCTGGGCAACCCCAACCAGGACTGGAAGTACGTCCCCTCGGTCAGCGGCGTAGCCGGCCACTACCAGCTGGAAAACAGCAACGGGATGTGCCTGGATGACCCCGGTGACTCGGCCGCCAACGGCACCAAGATGCAGCTCTATACCTGCCTGGGCGACCCTAGCCAGACCTGGACCCAGGTCACCGTCGGCAACTACACCGAATACGAGAACCCCAACGGGCGGTGCCTGGACAACACCGGCAACGCCCTCACCAACGGCAACCGGGTCCAGGTCTGGGCGTGCAACGGCGACGCCGCCCAGCAGTGGTACACGGCGACGCCGTCCCAGGGCCAGCTCATCACGGTGACAGCCAGCTACGGCAGCACGTACGCGACGCTGACCGCGTACGACCTCACCAGCTCGGGCTGGGTCAAGCAGCTGGGACCGTGGACCGCGCGGGTGGGTTACAACGGCATCGCGGCACCCGGAACTAAGCGGGAGGGGGACGGCAAGACGCCGTCCAGTACCTACGGATTCGGCTTCTTCTTCGGGGTGCTGGCGAACCCCGGGGTGTCGTTCCCCTACCGGAGCGTCTACTCCTATGACTACTGGGACGACGACCCGCAGAGCCCGCTCTACAACGAGTGGGTAGACACTCGCACCCAGAACGCTGGCCGGAGCCCCGAGCCGATGGACAACGTGCCCGCCTACAACTACGGCGCGGTCATCGCCTACAACGGTGCCAGGACGCCGGGACTCGGCAGCGCGATCTTCCTGCACGTCGGTACCGGCAGCTCGACCGCCGGGTGCATCTCCCTGCCCCAGTCCGAACTAGTCACAGTCCTGACCTGGCTCAACCCGGCAGATAACCCGCTGATCCTCATCACCGGCGAATAGCCAGCGGGGTTCGCGCGGCGTCCCCGCAGGTAGATCGGGCGGAGGCTCGGGTGTCCAGCCTCAGGACATGGACGCCTGGCACCCCCCGGGCATCCCGTCGCGGGCTCAACGTGTCCGAGCCCCCCTGAGCGGCGCAGCTGCGCCCGCTCTCGGGGCAAGCAGGACGCGGAATGGACGTCGCGCGCGGTCAAAGTTCGCGCCGGTAAACCATTCCTGCCGGGCACGCATCAAATAGTCACGCATGCGCTCGCATGCACAGGAGGGCGCAAGCCGTTAGCAACCGGACACAGTGTGAGCTAGATCGCACTAATCTTGTTGCGCGTGAGCGCCAGCAAGCACCGGGTCAAGCCGCCGACGGCCAACGTGTACGTCGACGGCTTCAACCTGTACTACGGCGCGCTCAAAGGCAGTCCGTACAAGTGGCTCGATGTTGACGCCCTGTTCCGGACTCTGCTGCCGACGCATTAGATCAAGCGAATCCGCTACTTCACTGCCCGGATCTCGGCCCGACCCGACAATCCCGATAGCCCGACTCGTCAAGACACCTATCTGCGCGCTCTCGGCACGCTGCCGAATCTGACTGTCCACCTCGGCAAGTTCCTGGTATCCCACGTCCGAATGCCGCTGACTCAGCCCGAGAGCGGGGGGCGCAAGACCGTCGAGGTGATCAAGACTGAGGAGAAGGGCAGCGACGTCAACCTCGCCACCTACCTGCCGATCGACGCATTTCGGCACGATAGCGACCTCGCGGTAGTAGTGAGCAATGACTCCGACCTCTGCGAGCCCATACGTATCGTGAAGGACGAGTTCAACGTCCCGGTAGCGCTGTTCATCCCGCACAAGCGGACTAGCCAGGCGCTCAGCAAGCTCAATCCGCTGTTCATCAAGCAGATCCGCCGTGGGCCGCTCTCGGCGAGCCAGTTCCGGCAGCAGTTGCTCGACTCTCGCGGGCGGAAAATCATCAAGCCCGCTGGCTGGTAACAGAGAGTCACGTAGAAAAGCTAGGCCCCGTCCGCGTACTCAACTGGACGGGGCCTGCACCCACCCCCCGAAGCGGGTGGGGGAGTCATGCTAATCAAACAACGTGGGCTTCGGGACGTCAATTCCCGTCACCGATTCGTTGGGATCCTGTTTCCGTACAGAAGAGCTTACAGCCTACGAACTAGCGAGATTCGACACTGATCGCGTCATAAAGCTCTCCAAAGCAGTATTCAGGCTCCAAATCACGGATAGCCGCAGCAACTCCCTGAGTTGGCTACGGTCGGTAACTGCCAAGCACCGGGGTGACGGAACGCTTGACTGTCCCAGGCAAGACATGCCTATCAGCTGACAGATGCGGCCGGAGGAGGCGGCGGAGTTGCTGATCGAGTGGGGCCACGATCACGCGTGACCGCGACGACCGCGTCCCGCGCCGCGGTCTCTGCTGGCGTCAGCAAATACTGCATCAACCAGCTGACCGGCATTGGCCGCTCCACAATCGACCGGCGGCGGAGGCTCGGGGATTTGAACCCCGGATGGGCGCGAACCCAAACCGCATTAGCAGTGCGGCGCCATAGACCGGACTAGGCGAAGCCTCCTGGTAGCCCTAACCGGGCCGGCCCCTAGGGTACCGGTCCGGCCCAGGGCTCAGCAAAGGGCCTGAGGCGGATTGCCCCGGGCCAGGTCAGCGAACCTCGACGACCTCGTACTCGCCGCTGGCGTAGGCCTCCCGCATCCGGGTCTTGGCGAACTTTCCGACGCTCGTCTTCGGCACCTCATCGATGAACGACCAGCGCTCCGGCAGCTGCCAGCGCGGCACCCGCTCGGCCAGAAAGACCCGCAGCTCATCCGCGCTGGCGCTGGCCCCAGGGGCCAGGACTATCGCGGCGAGCGGCCGCTCGCCCCACTTGTCGTCCGTGACGCCTATCACGGCCGCCTCGGCGACGGCCGGGTGAGCCATCAGGATGTTCTCGAGCTCCATGGAGGAGATCCACTCACCGCCCGACTTGATCACGTCCTTGGCCCGGTCGGTGAGCGTCACGTAGCCCAGCGGGTCGATCTTGCCGACATCCCCCGTACGCAGCCAGCCGTCATCGAACTTCCCGGGGTCGTCGTCCTTGTAGTAGGAGCCGGTCACCCATGGTCCGCGCACCTCGACCTCGCCGACCGCCTCGCCGTCGCATGGCAGCACGACTCCGCCCTCGCCGACCAGCCGGTGCTCGACCTGGCACAGCAGCCGGCCGGCCGTGTCCCGGTACTTCCACGCCTGCTCCTCAGGCAGGCCGGCAGGCGGGTGCGCGACGCTCCCGATGGGCGAGGTTTCCGTCATTCCCCACGCCTGCAGGATGGTGACTCCGAGTTCCTTCTCATACGCCTCGATCAGCGAGTGCGGAACGGCAGAGCCGCCGCAGGGCACGACCCGAAGGGACGACAGGTCACCGCCGTGCACCCGAACATGCTGGAGCAGCGCGTTCCAGATTGTCGGCACGGCGCCCGCGATAGTGGGCCGCTCCCCCTCGATGAGCCTGACCAGCGGTTCCGGCTGGAGGAACCGGTCCGGCATCACCAGCGACGCGCCAGAGATCACAGCCGCATACGGAAGGCCCCACGCGTTGGCGTGAAACATCGGCACGACGGGGAGGACGCGGTCAGCGTCCGCCATGCCGATGACCCCCTGCATGCAGACGGCCATCGCGTGGAGGTGCATGGACCGGTGGCTGTAGACGACGCCCTTAGGCTGACCGGTCGTGCCGCTCGTGTAGCACATCGCCGCGGCCGACCGCTCGTCGATCTCGGGCCACTCGAACGTGGCGGGCTGGTCCGCTAGCAGTGCCTCGTAGGAATGCACCGGCCGTCCCAGCGCCACGAGCTCGGCCGGCGGCACGAACTCGGTCTCGCCCTCCGCGGCGGTGATGATGACATGCCTGATGCCGGGCGCATACGGCAGCACCCTGGCGAGCAGCGGCACCAGCGTCGCGTCAGCGATGATGATCTCGTCGCCGGCATGCTCCGCGATATAACCGATGACCTGCGGATCTAGGCGGAGATTCAGGGTGTGCAGCACCGCGCCCATCGAGGGGATCGCAAGATAGGCCTCGAGGTGCTCGGCGTTGTTCCACATCAGCGTGGCGACCCGCTGGTCGCTGTCGACACCGAGCGCGCGCAGGGCATTGGCGAGCCTGGCCACTCGCGCTCCGGTCTGGCCGTAAGTCTGCCGCCGGCTACCCGTCGTCGTCAGGGTCACGACCTCGGAGTCCGCGTAAGCCGTGGTGCCATGACGCATGATCGAGGTCACGGTCAGCGGGATGTCCATCATCGTGCTGCGCACGGCCCTACTCCCTACCTTCATCGGCGATAACCGCCCTACCGCCCTGACTGCAATCAGTGTCACGGTATCGGCAAACATCTGCCCTGTCAGCCGGCCCCTCGGCAACCTGGGCCCGCCGCACCGGCTCGGTGGCAGCGGTCAGCCGGACTGCAGGTCAGCGTCGATCCGGAGCTTGGCGACGGCCCGCGCTACCGTGCTCTTCACCGTCCCGAGGCTCACCCCGAGCATCTCAGCGACCTCTGCCTCGGTCCTGTCGTCGTAGTACCGGAGCATGACCGCCGCCCGCATTCGGCCTGGCAGGCGGTCTACCGCGCGCCGCACCGTCTCGTGCAGGTCGCTGCTGACCGTGTGGTCGGGCACCGCCTCCTCAGGGAGGTCATCGGTCGGCAGCTCCATCACCCGGCGGCGGCGCCACCAGGAGATGTGGGTGTTCACGATTGCGCGCCGGACGTAGCCGTCCAGGGCGCTGCGATCCTCAATCCGGCCAGCGGCCAGGTAGGTCTTAGCGAGCGCGGACTGCACCAGATCCTCGGCGTCGGCCTCGTTCCGCGTCAGCAAGTAGGCCGTGCGCAGCAGCGCCCGCCTGCGGGTCCGCACGTACTCCCGAAACTCGGGCTCGGTGACTCCGGCGACGGCGTCAGGCATGACGTCGGGCCGACAGGTACCGGGGGCCAGCGGCGTGACCCGGTCAGCACCGCCAAGGCCGCCACCAATTGCGTGATCGCTCTGGCGTGGCTTCGGAACGCCCGCTACTTCAACAGGTGCTGCAATCACCGGTCGTTCATCAGGCGCTGCCATCACCGGTCGCGGCGCTGATTCAAACCGCGCCACTGTGCGGGCGCTACTGCGTTTGCCTTCACCGCCACCACCGCGCACACACTAACCGTACTGGGCAACCTTTCGCTACAACCAGTTACCCCCGATCACGGCGTGTCATATACGCAGGCCCGCCGCGCGGAGGCGTTCAGCGCGTGCGCCCCGCCCGCGGATATCTGGTCCGGAGGACCGGAAAGCTCACCCAAACCGCTTGACGAGGGCTGCGGCTGTTACGCATGGTCGTGAGGCTGGGATCAGTTCGAGGCGGGGGAGGCAGAGGTGCCAGGCGCGCAAGCGAGCTTCGCGTGCTGTGACCGGTGCGCGAACTTAGGCACCGATAGGCCAGTCGCCCGCACCGCTAGCGGCAGCGCCACGACGGCGCGCCGACGGCTGCTGAAGGCTGCGCTGTTGAGCCGGGCAGCCGTGACCGAAGCGTCGCGGGTATCCGCCGCGGCCGATTCCGGATCAGCTCTCAGGAACAGCGCGGACCGCATCCCGGTCAGCACGCTGACTGCGCCCGCTCTGCAGCGCGCGGAGAGCGAACCTGCAGATTTCGCCGACGTCGCCCAGCAGCCGCGTACGGTCTGGGGAACTGTCTATGACGTCAGCCCCCATGTGCTCGTCATTGGTGACGTCGGCCGTGAGCAGCGATTCATCCTGACGCCGGATGCTGTCGCCTGGCGCGGTCACCAGCTCGAGCCTGCGGCGCTGTCCCACGGAGACAATGTCATCATCCGGCTGCACCCCGGTCATCGCGACGTGGCTAACCGGATCTGGGCCAACATCGGCCGGGTGACCGGGGTTATCACCGAGCGGTCGGGCGGCACGCTGATCGTCGACGAAGGCGCGACGCGCGGACGGCAGGTGATCACGCTGCACAAGCAGGCGCTGGGCCGGATCCAGGTCCGGTTCCCGACGCTTGAGCCGGGCTACCTGGTTGACATCATCGGCCTGCGCGACGGCGAGGAACTGATCGGCATGATCCCGGCTACGTCGCAGCCTAGCTATCCAGCCGACAGTCTCCCTGCCATGCCGCTCGTCAGCCGCCGGATGGGCCACGCAATCAGCGGCTCCGCAACGTGGCACGAGCCGCGCGGCGAGCCGCCCGGTGTCCTCGGCGTCGGTTACCCCGCACTCGATCCGGAGACCGGCTGCGCCGAGGATGCTGCTACCGGCAGCCGCGCAGGCTATGCCCGGCTGCCGTATCTGGCGGTGGGCAGCGTCATCCGCGTCAGGAACGAGTGCACCGGCCTCGACTGCCTGGTCCCGGTCACCGGCTGCGCCTCGATTGCACGGCTCTTCAATGACCGGTGTGTCACCTGCGGGACCTCGCCGCGCGGCCGGATTGCCGACCTGACGCTGGCGAGCTTCATCTCGCTCGGCGGCGAACTGGAGCGCGGCTGCTTCAATGTCACGGTCACGATCGGCGAGTGACGATGACACTGGACGCCTTCCTCGATGTTCAGATCCCGCTCCTTGCCGCCATGCTGCTCGGTGCGTGCGTGGCCAAGGTCGCCCAGGTACTCAAGTCTCGCGGGATCAGCAACGCGTTCGGCCCGACAGCGCTTTTCCCGGTGAGCATGCGGAGGCCTGCTGCGATCGGCATCTGTGTCATCGAGTTCAGCCTCGGCGTCGGCCTCATCCTGACGTCCGCCAAGATCGGCGGCCTCGTCCCCGGCATGGTCGTCAGGATGGCCACCGGCGTGTTCTTCGTCATCGCCACGTGCGCGCTGGTTGAGCTGCGGGCCAGCCGCCCTGAGGCCGGCTGCGGCTGTTTCGGTGAGCTCAGCACGGCACCCGTCAGCCTCCGCACAATGGCGAGGTCTGCGCTGCTCGCGGTGGCCGCATTCATCACCGTCAGGTCCGGGCAGATCAAGATCCAGATCCCCCCGCCTCACCACAGCCTGCAGGCGCTTGCCGCGCCGATCGGCATCCTGCTTGCCGAGCTGCTAGTCATCGGAGCGCTGTCACCCGAAATCGGCGAAGGGCTGATCCGGCTCGGCTATTCCGAGCCATGCGAACTGCAGATAGTTCCGTCCGGACGAACCCTCGCCGCCCTGCACCGCAGCCGGCAATGGCGCCGCCACTCCAGGCTCATCACGTCAGCCGCCCCCGCGGACATCTGGCGGGAGCTTTGCTGGCGCTACGTCGTCTACCCCGCCAGCTATCAAGGCCAGCGGGCGGACCTCGTCTTCGCCGTCTTCCTCAAGTACCGCCGGCCGGTGATCCGCGCTGCCCT
>Ga0123356_10004278_pt1 | contig 14773 bp, 16 predicted proteins | sample TergutEmb28metaG_2_FD_92546 | JGI IMG/M metagenome (GOLD analysis project Ga0123356, IMG submission 92546) | Embiratermes neotenicus P3 segment gut microbial communities from Petit-Saut dam, French Guiana - Emb289 P3 | ecosystem: Host-associated > Arthropoda: Insects > Digestive system > Gut ... | reverse complement strand
CGAGTTTTACTACAAAAAAGCCAAAGAAGAAAACTATCGTAGCCGCTCCACCTACAAACTAGTCCAAGCCAACAACAAATACAGCTTTATAAAACTCCACGACATCGTGGTGGACCTAGGAGCTGCACCCGGCGGATGGATCCAAGCCGCACGCAAAATGACAGGCAAACACGGCTTTGTACTGGGTGTCGATCTCAAACCCATCGAACCTTTCACCCAAGAATACATACGCACCATAGTCGCTGACCTAACCGAACCCAACATCACCGAACAAATCCTCTCCTTTCTACCCCGCGCCCCCGATGTTGTCATCTCAGACGCCGCACCCAACGTAACAGGCGTATGGGAAGTCGACCATGCCTGCCAGATCGATCTCGCAAGCAACGCCTTAAAAATTGCCAGACGCATCCTAAAACCAGGAGGCAACTTTTTTGTCAAAGTCTTCCAAGGCGACCTCCTAAACGACTTCACAGCAGAAATAAAAGACAACTTTGAGTCCGTACGCATCGTTAAACCACAAGCAAGCCGCGCCAAAAGCTCCGAAGAATACATCTTAGCCTTGGGCCTAAAAACAAAAAACAACAATCCAGAAGACTAAACCGTCCTCTTCTCTTCTTTTAACAAAACCCACCAAACACAACCCAAAAATCATACCAAACAACAGTTGCAACTAACTGTAAAACAAACAAAAAGCTTCTAACAGTACGATTTAAATTATGCGCACTAAACAAGGGTTGAGTAGAGTTTGGAAAGGTTAAATTGTCTGAAACTCTATTTGTCTATGAGGGTTATTGCCCTTAATTGTGTCAGTAAGAAGGTAAATTAATGAAGTATCCGCAGTTCTGGCTTACGGCTTCGCCAAGACGCAAGCGCGTCTATGCTATATTGGCAGTGTTTATACTGTCTTTGCTGGTAACTTTAATTGGTGCTCTGGTTCCAGTCAGCCCTGAAACCGCCAAAATCATCAGTGATCAACTCAATCAAACCGTTACTGATGGACAATCCCAGGGCACTTTGCCTTTAGATATTTTTGTAAACAATTTTTCACTGTGCCTGCTTATGTTTATCCCCATTGCCGGGTTTTTCATAGGTATGTTTATTCTCTTTAGCACCGGACAAGCTTTTAGAGCTGTTTTTGAGGTGCAAATGGCAAGCGGTGTAGCAACGGCAACACCTGAGGTTTCTATAGCAACAACAACGCTAGTTTTGGTTCTCATAGGAGTAGGGGCCGTGTTTTTGCTCGAGTTCATAACTTATGCCATCGGCATGACAGAGAGTCTGTGGATGTTTCGCCGTATACTGCAAAATAAATGGAAACGCGAACTCAAATGGTTAATCATATTCATCGGGATCGCAGCTTTACTTCTTATTATCGGAGCCATCGTGGAAACAGCCACAATAGCGATTCAAATTTAACTGTAATCTACCCATTTTTTATTTTTTACCATAATAAGCCCATAACAAACAAACAGGTTAAGACATAATTAGTTGTGTACCAACTCAAACGATGGCAACAGATGTGAAAAACATAAAAACAAATGTGTCACATCTGCATACAATTACCTCACAAAAATTACACAAAAGGCAATTTGTTTCTTTTAAGAATAAAAATAGAAAGTAAAAACAAAAAATCAGATAATTACGACTTTAAAACAATAAACTGTTGGCAAAATTTCAGAACCAAAACCACAAAACGAAACATAGGGGGCTTCGTCAAATTTAACAATTGTTAGTATCCCATTTGCCTTCACAGAAGCCGCAAACTCAGCTGCACTCTCAAAATTCACAACCGTACCATGAATTAGGTATGCCGCTTTAGGATTAGGCGGCTCAATTGTTAACCCCTCAGACTCAAAGTAGCTGATAGCTGCTTGCAACTTTTGCCTATTCATTGTTATTTCGGGTGGAACGGGAACGGCTACCGTAAAAGTGATAATTTGGCAATCCCCAACGTTACCTTCCTCATCAAAAGCATAAACATACAAAGTATGAACTCCTTGAAAGCAGTTAAATTCTCTGGGTTCGGTGTAAGTACCGTTAAGGTCGCCGTCCCAAACCCTGATCCCATCAATGTTATACTTAGCGTCAGACCAAGTATCGACATAAGTATGATCTCCATCTACTTCTATGAAGTAGGTAATTTTTGTTGTTGCGTTGTTTGCTGTAATATTGAGTGGAATGTTCCGTACTTGATAGGTGGTGTTTTCTTGGGGTGATAAAATTTGAATCTGGGGTCCCTCAGGCATCGGATCCATTAAAGCATCTTGGGTGTTAAGGCGGGTAACAGTACTGTAAGCGCCGATTAAAATTAGACATATCACTACAGCAACTGCAATAATCACAATTATACGCTTTAAATATTTCATTTCTTCACACCAATGCAGGTAATAGTATCTAATTTATTGGTTAAGTTAAGTCATATGAAGTTTACGCATATACAATTCATTAGCTGGAAAGCAGGCAACAATCTATACTTCGAGAAACCTGTCCGGTTTAAGAAACAGGTTTTGTGCAAACTACTGCAACAATCGGTAAAGCAACGCCGTCTATTTCACGCTATGTTTACTATTTCTAGGCTTATGTCGAGTGCTTTTACGCTGTGTGTTAGTCCGCCTATGCTTATGATGTTGATGTCTGCGTTTGCGTATTCGAGGAGGTTTTGGGGGGTTATGCCTCCGCTGACTTCGAGCAGGATTTTGGTGTGGCCTGCTTGGCGCAGTTTTTGGGCTGTTTCTTTGGCTTGTTGGGGGGAAAAGTTGTCTAGCATTATAATGTCTGCGCCGCCTTCGGCTGCTTTTAGGGCGTCTTGGGGGGTGGTGACTTCGATTTCGATTTTTTTGCTAAATGAGGTGTGGGTTTTGGCTTTTTTTAGGGTTTCTTCTACGCTACCGCTTAGGGCTAGGTGGTTGTCTTTTATTAGCACCATGTCGTCTAGGTGGAGTCGGTGGGGGTCGCCTCCGCCTATGAGAACGGCTTTTTTGTCAAAGTAGAGCAGACCAGGGGCGGATTTGCGGGTAGCCGCAATTCGAATGTTAGGGTTAGTGGTGGTTTGTAGTTGTTGGGTGAGAGTGTGGGTTTGTGTTGCAATACCACTCATGCGTGAGAGGAGATTTAGCAGAGTGCGTTCGGCGACAAGGATGGTTTGGGCGCATCCGGTGAGTTCGAGGAGGATTTGGTTTTTGTGTATTTGTTGTCCGTCGGTTGTTTGGGGTTGGGTTTTTAGGTTTAGGGCTTCTGCGAGTATGGTGGCTTCTTCTATGCCGGCTATGGTGCCGTTTTCTTTGGCGATAACGTGGGCTGTTGTGGTTTGGTTTGGGGGGATAAGGGCGGTGGCTGTGATGTCGCCTTGGCCTATGTCGTCTGTTAGGAATTCGAGGAGTTTTTGCTCCACGATTTGTCGGGGCATGAACATGGTTTCTAGGTGGTTGTTTAGGCTTAAAATGCTTGTGTGACTGGGGGGTGGGTGGTGGTTATTCAAATATAGTTGTGTTCTTACTATGGGTGTATGCGTCTGTTGTTGTGTTGCTCTGAGCTGGGGTTGGGTCATGTTTCGCGTCTTATGCTGTTAGGTAAGCGGCTTGAGCAGCAGGGTCATGAATTATTTTTTTTTAGCGGCGGACGGGCTTATGAGTTGCTTACCAAAGAGTTTGGTAATGTTGGGCGGGTTACGCCGGTTTCGTGGTATGAGAATGCGTATGGGATTTTGACGTCGGCGTCTTTGTTGAATTTGCTTTTGCCTTTACCGCTTTTTAATGGAGAGCAGAGGAAATTTGAGATAAAAAATTCCAATGCCTATGAGACAATTCATAGATATTATGATTTGCGTGAAAATATTCGGCGCATAGCACCGGATGGCCTTATTGCTGATGGGGACATAAACGCACTGCGTTTAGCGGGAAATTGGAAGATTCCAGCTGTGTATGTGGAGAATTTGATTCGGCCCAGCTATGGTTTCGCCTCGCTTTTAAGTCCAGGTGAGCGCTTTATTGAGCGCTACTATCGAGTGTGTAAAAAAGTAATCATACCCGATAACCCTGCGCCCTACACGGTCTCAGAGTATAGCATTGGGGATATTGCGCAGTTGGGTATTGCTGATAGAACTGAGTATGTGGGTTCGTTTCTTGACACTCAGCCCGTCCGAGGTGAGCAAAAGCATATTTTTGTACCCATAAGCGGACCCATTGGTACACGCAGTCGACTGCTAAAAGCGCTTCAGCCAATATTTGAGCAAATCAGAGAGAAGGTCATTATCAGTTTAGGCACGCCCGGAAAAAAGACCACCACTAAGAAGGGCAACTGTGAAATCCACAATTGGCTCAGCACCCAAGAACGCGCCGAAGCTATGCAAAACGCTAAATTTGTTATCTTTAGCGGGGGCCATGCCACCTGCTTTGAAACCATCAAATATGGCAAACCCACAATCTGCATCCCTACCCAACCCGAACAGCAAGGCAACGCCGCCAAACTAGAAAATATGAACTGTAGCATTGTTGCTAAAAATCCAAAACAACTCCAAAGCGCCGTCAACAAACTAGAAACCAATCTTGAGCGCTACACCAAAAACGCTGAGGCCCTCTCACGATTTTCAGGCCGATACCACGGATTAGACCGCGCCATAGAAATCATTGAAACCACACTATGCAGTGGTTAGACGCTGGTTAGGTTTGAGCGTTTGACTGCTCCGTTGGGAGTTTCTTCTTCAAAGATTAGCGCTTGGAATTTGTAGAGTTTAGCGTCTTTGGTGAGCCAGTTATCTGGGGGTAAACCAGCTTTGATGCAACATTGACAGAGAAATTCTTCCTCTCCCCAGCCCCACTCAAGGGGCACCTGAGGTAAAAGTAAGCCCTTGTGCCAGCCGCGTTGAATGATTAAACCATCTTGGCCCACTTTGATTTTACTCAGATACTCTGTAGGGTTGTTGGTTTGAATCAGCTCAGGAGGGGTTAGGACACTAACTTCAAAAACTATCAGATCTAATTCAGCGATTGTGAGGGGTTCAAAACGCGGATCTTCAGTGGCAGCATTTAGAGCAGAATCAATAACAGCCTCTACTAGGGGACTTGTGGGATAAGGATAGCCGATACAGCCCCGCAAATCTTTTTCACCCGCCGCATTTAGGGTACTAAGAGTAACAAATACACCACATTTTTCAAGCAACTTTGGGGAAGACTGTGGGGGTGGGGTTCGTTTGCCTTGGGTTAAGTAGAGCTTAACGGCACTCCGTGCTAAATGCACCAGAAATTCGCCTTCGGCGTCTGAGAGTTCAAACGGCATAGATATCCTCAGCTATCGGCCGGTTAGCAGGATGTTTGCTAAAAAATAATTAAGAAGAAGGGGAGAGTTAGAATTTTGTGGATTCTTCGGTGATACCGTCTTTGGTTATTATGACAAAGTCTAGGCCGTCACCGCTCATGGCGTCTCGGTTGATAGCTGCTTTAACTGCGCGTGTGACCAGGGTTTTGGCTTCTTCTAAGGTGAGGTTGTCTTTGAATCCTTCTTCGAGGACACCCATGGCTGTTTCGGTACCCGAGCCTACTACGGCATATTTGTCGGGGATAAGAGAACCCAAGACATCAAGAATATAGATGGAGGGGCCTTCTTCATCTAAGCCGCCCACGATTGTTTGTGTGATAAGAGGTGCATAGCGGCGGTTGAAGAGTACGTTTGCTAAGAGTTTAGCTGAGCTACGTACGCTTATGGGTCTTCCGACATCCATGCTGTAGAGTTTAGCTTGAGCTTCCATTTCGCGAGCAAGAATTTGCATGTCTCCGATGAGACCGGCACAGGCGACACCGATACAGTCTGTGACTTTGAAGACTTTTCGGCCGCTTCGGCTCATGATAAAGCCGCCGTATGTAACGCGTTTTTCAGCTGCTAGAAGAACACCGCCTTGGAAGACGACACCGACGGTGGTGGCGCCTGGCATCCAGCCGGCTCCGTGCTGGGCTTGATTGCCCTGCGCCTGCTGCTCTTGGGGAGCTTGTACCAGCGGCATAAGTGGAATTTGTGGAATTTGGGGTAACTGAGGAAATTGTGATCCATATCCGTCCATAATTATCGCCTTTTCGATTTTAATACACAAGACAATCTATTAAGGTTACTTATATCTATTAATCAAATTAAAAACAAAGACCCAAGCAAGAAGAACAAGCAAATACAAAAACATACAACCCACCAAAGATCTTTGTAAACAAAACAGTGAAGAAAATGACGGAAACATGATGTTTTCTACATCAACATAAGACTAACACATAGTCAAGAAAACTAATCGAGGAATAACTGGTATTTTTGAGGCCACGTTTGCAGGTAACAAAAATTACCATACCCGAGATGACGGAATAAATCGCATGATACCGGATGAGTTGAAATGGGGCAAATTCTATGTTAGCTATTGTCACAAATCAGTCGGTTCAAGTTCATATAGGGGAATAATGAAAACCCTGCAATCTGAAAACAAAAACACATCCATAGTTAAATACATCAATTTATCGTACCCACAATGGTGGCTATCGCTTTGGGTTTTGGTTACCATTTTAGCAGTGTTTTTGGGTAAGCTTTAACATTGATCAGGGATATGTTCACTGGTGGTTTGTGTGATCGAGGTTTATGTTAAAGATGTTGAGGGTATTTGGTTTGCGGTTGCTTTTGCGGATGAAGAGATTTTGAGTGTGGCGTTTGGCTCTGATCAGAAAACGGCAGTAAACACCATACAGAGCAGTTTTGCAGAAAAAGAAGTTCTAGAAGTGTTTACTCAGCCGCTTCAGCAGTTTGATGCTTTGTTTGCGGCGTTAAGAGAGTTCTATGACGGAAAAAGTCCTGCGCATAGTTTTATTTTAGCTGATACTGATTTGCCAATTTATAGTCAAAGAGTGTTGAGGGCGGTCTCAGCCATACCTGTGGGTTATGTTGCTTCGTATGGTGCGGTTGCTAAAGCGGTGGGTGGAGGAGCTAGAGCTGTGGGAAACATTATGGCCTCCAATTCATTTCCGCTCATTGTACCTTGCCATCGTGTGGTAAAGGCAGATTTGAAATTGGGCGGTTATGGTGTAGGCGGTTTGGGGGTAAAACTTGAACTGCTAAGACGTGAGCAGCGCGGCTATAGTGAACCAAAAGAAATCAATATCGACAAAGGTGTGCTCAAAGTTTTTCCAACTGAAACAGTCGTAAAAAAGTACTGCTAACCCCTTCTTTGTCTAAGGCAGTATTTTTTATGCAATAGCATGCAGAGCAGGATTGTTAGTTGTAGTGCAGATTTATGGCCATAGTGGTTTGGTTTTGGATGGTAAGGGTATGTACCAAAACAGATATAGCCCCATAGAAGGGGTGATTATGCATTGATAGGGTGTACATTATTTGAGTTAATGGCGCTCTGTTTGTTTGATGGGCTATGTGGTTGGGTCTTAAAATAGCAGGACATGAACAGGAAATAATCAATATTCTCGTGCTGAATAAGATTGTTGCAACTTGTGGTTTGGTGAAGTTTTGCACTTTAAAATTAACAAGGTTCAAGCGAATAAACCCATAAAACCAGTGCATATTTGTGTGGTGTATGCCGCTTACTGTGAGTGTTAGGTATGGATATTAAAAATTACAAAATCCGATTGTTGATATATCTAGCAGCTGGATCAATTGGGTTATTTTTGGCCGCTCCGGTCTTTTTTGATTATGTATCCAACATTGGCCTGAATAATACAATACAGGGGTACAGCATACCGCTGGCCTATTTTTGTTTAGCAGGGTTTATGTTGTTCTTTGTTCCGGCCTTTGTGATAGGTGAGATATTAAGAATAGCATTCATAGATGATATGGAAATAAGTCTACACAAATTAGAAAATAGGTTGACTCTATATGCACTAATTGGGTTGATTAGTTTATTTTGGCAACTTGTAGAGCGGTATAATTTTCAACTCGATTATGTAATGTGGTTTAGCAGCACATTTAGAACTGGACAACCCCTAGTATTGTTTATACTGCCCGTTATTCTCGCATTTTGGATAGGTGAGACAATACGACTCATAGCAAAAATCCATACACAAAGAAAGCGCCTCACAAGTAAGCCACCCATAGAATTAAGTGGTTTAGTGCTTATGGCTACAGTTTGGCCTATTTTGGGGCTGATAGTCAGTCATTCAGCATTACAGACAATGACCCATCCAGCGCTTATGCCACAAGTCGCGAATATAACAAATGTTTTGGGTATCCACGCCGTTTTGATGTATGGTATAGCCATATTGTGTGTGGGTTGTCTGCAGGTGTTAACCAGCTATGGGTTAGCTAGAGGTAGAGCGTTTGGTTACAAGTTTGGTTTAGGAATTCCGCTAATGTTGTTAATGATCAATGGTATCTATGGTGTGCTATCGCTATTTGCAACTATTGCAAGGGGTTGGTATTTTGATTCTGGTTTGTATGGATGGTTCTTTGGGTGGTTTTTTGGTATCGGGATTGGTTGGGTTATTGTTAATTGGCATTATCTTAGAAAGCCTTCGGTGAAGGCTTTTTTGGGTGTATCTATGCAGGTTTGATATATTTTTTATTTACATATATCAAGTCTCGCGAAACACTCGAGAAGCGAAATAAATCTTTTAACTTATTAAACCCTACACAATTTTTCATGGACATACAAAAGGTATACCATAGGAGTGTGAAGAAGGAAAAATGAGCGGAAAAAGAATTAAAAGAATTCTGCTGCATGTCCCGTCAAATTTCTTAGAGGAATTTGATCGAGAAATCGCAGGACTATATGCAAGCAGAAACGAAGCGATAAGAGCAGGCATGACCCTTGTGCTAAAAGCTGAAAAAAGAAAACAAAATCAGAAAATAAGAACCACCGAAGATGCTTAACTGTGTCTGGCACTATTTTCATTTTTTGATTTCACATCAAAAATAACGGTTGACAAGTGCAACAGCAGCCAATCACACCAACAAGGATCAGCACTTTTATCACACCCCAGTTTCTATTGATCAGCAACTAACAAGAGCAGACACCAAATGTTTGATTTACTGATTAAGACAAAATTCCTACAATGTTACAAACATTTGATTTACACAGCATAAGAAACACAGATACTTTGCAGAAGCGACAGATTAATCGTCGGGTTTGCACTTGCCGCAGTAAATGTTTACAGACACAGCTTTTTTCTTCTTGAACATATATTGTTACACTATCATCAGCAATTACAGACATGAATTGTTGTAGGGCATCTTTTGCTCTGCTGGCAGGAATTTGAAGAGGTGTTGAGCTGTTTTAGGCTCAACATGAACTTGAAAGGACTATCAAAACAAGACAAGACACCACAATCTACAACAGACGATTTTTGTCTGATGCCGGAGATACATTTTAGGGTATATTCAATACATTATTGATAGTAGTATGTATGTTTATATCTTCATCATTATATAAAATATCACATATTGTATGAGAGTGGGAGAAAAATTGAATAAGCAAAAAAGCACAGATTTATCAAAAATATGGCTCCTTGTCCCCAAAACCTTTCTACAACAATTTGACATAGCAACCAAAAACACCCACACCTCACGCAGTGAAGCAATCCGATACGCAATGCAACTCACATTCAAAGAAATAAAACAACAAAAAACCACACACCCAAAACCCAACCAACCCTCAACCAAACACAACCCTAACCACCCCCAGTTAAGAATACGGAGAACAACCACATGAAAACCCAACCCCAAAACAAAAACCATCCCAAAACTACATCCAACCCGACAAACCAAATGATCACAACAACCACAGTCACCATTAACATACTGCCCAAAGGAGATTATTATGAGTGGGATTGAAAAATGCCCTGAATGTGGTAACAAAAACATCAGAGAGGATAATGCAAACGGGGAAAGAGTTTGTATGACTTGTGGGTTGGTCGTGGGTATTGCTGAATTTGCGCCACCCGCAGATCGCATACCTAAAACAGATCCCGCCAATCCCATAGTATTTACCAGCACCGCTGTGGGTACAGAGATTGAATCAGCCCACCGCATTGAGCTCAACACTGCTCATGATATCAATCGGGTAATTCAAAAGTTAGAGCTGCCCCGCTACTTAGAGCCGTTAGCTATTAATTATGTACGAAAACTCCGCCACCAAATGAAACAGCAAAACAATCATAAAATCCGCTTAACACGAACGGAGCTGACCACTTGGTCAATTTGGACGGCTATAAAACAAACCAACTATCCTCTGAGTGCAGATCAATACATCAAAAAACTCCAACCCCTTCTCAAGGTCAAGAATCTGATGAAAATTGAGCAACGTACAGGTCAGTTTATAAAAAATGAAAACCGCATCCCCGATACCGCCCTTGTAGTGGGCCATATTAATCAAATAACAGCCAAACTCGAAAACAACCACCTCATCAACAGGACCTATGCAAATAAAATCAACAGTTATGCAATTCAAATTGTGCAAACAAATCCGGGCAGTATAGCGAACCGAAAAGCAAACCTTATGGCGGCCTCAGCACTATTAGCGGCTGATAATTTGCTGGCAAATCAACTGCGTTTAAAATCTCTGGCCCAAGTAGCAAGCACTGGAACGGGTCGGTTATCAAAACTAGCAGAAACCTACATGCACTATGCACCGGCTCTGCCCAAGGAGTGGGCGGCTATCAAATTTAGTATCTATCTCTTGGAGAGGAGTGTTTATGCTACAACTTAGACTAGACCAAATCCGGGCAAATTCTTGGAACTGTAATGTTTTAGGGGCGCAAGAAAAGCAGAAGCTCAAACAACGAATGAGCGAAGACGGCCCTGAAAAGACCCCGCCGGTTGTAGTGCGAAAAATCCAGGATAGCTATGAATTGGTTGATGGGGAACAGCGGTGGTCGATTGCAAAAGAACTCAACTGGGAAACCCTAAATGCTCTTGAGCGTGAAGCGGATGATTTACAAACAAGGACGCTCTGTGTGAGTTATAATCGTTGGCGAGGACACCTAAATTGGTTTAAACTCTACGATATAGTAAAGAAAGATCAAGATGCGGGGATAGATTTAGGGGAAGCTTATCGAAATGCACTTTCAAATAAAGAGCTGGAGTGGGTGCTCTCTTTGGAGAATTTGGTTTTTGAGGCTCGGCTAACATTGGAGGAGGCACTAAAAAAATATCCCGAAATTACCTTAGAACAACTCTATTTGCTCTCCTTGTTTCCGGCTGATCAACAAGAGAGTTTAGTGGAAAAATTTAAAACGCCGGTAGCATCCCAAGCGTTGCTGCAGATTTTAAACTCTATGCTGGCAAAAAATTCAGCATCACCCCCGTATAATCAGAACCTAAAGTACCCCTTTTCAGAAAAAACGGTCAACTCCTTATTCTCAGAGCAGGCCACCCAAGGAGTAGATGCCCACACAAACCAAACAGGTGATATACAGGCAGATGTGGCTGCGAATTTGAGGCCACATAATAGAGGGGAGCTAACCTCAAACCGTGCCTTAGCGAAAATAGGCTCAGCAGATGGAGAGCAACCCGTAAATGGGGCAGAGGCAGAGTGGCAGCAGGCTAAATTAGTAGAGCAGAGTTATGATTGTAAATGCGGTCAGCATTATCGGGTTAATTTTAAGAATGGCACCGTTGTTATTCAGAAACAGAATTTGTTGTTTGAGCATATAGATCTCAAACCGCGTGTATTTCAGGTGTATTGCAGGAAGTGTGCTTCGGAGCAGGAATTTGTAATAGACTATGCTAAAGAGGAGACAAAACAGGTTTTCTGCAGGCGATGTAGACCTCCAAGAGAGGGAATTTTGGATGCTAACACCCGAGAAGTTACCTGGGTCATCTAGCAGGCTGGGCAGGCGAGAAAAAAGGCTACTGTTGCTTATGTTAGTCAGTGATGAACCACCGGGGAAACCCAATCCTATTTGGTTTGATGTCTACAAAGAGTTTGAAATAAATTATAATTGCGGGCTTGCAAAGAAATATCAGCGCAAATTTCAAGAAGAAAAAAGGCTCCGAGAAACAATGGGACGCCTAACAAAAAGAGGCCTCACCAAACCAATAATAATAGCCCAACAAGACACCACACTCCAAGATCCCAGAGGATATGGATACAATTTCTACAGCCTAACCCCACAGGGACGACTAGCCGCAGAAAAACTAGAACAGAAAAAAACAAGCACAACAGACAACCAAGAACTAGAAAAAACCATAACTCACCTTCGAGACCAGGGCAATACCCAAGTTACGATTAAACAAATCCGCGAAAACCTGTGGCAACAAACACAACAAAGATTTGCTAACCGAGCAGAATTTGAGATGCACTGGAACAACACAAAACTAGGCCGAATACTAAAAAAACATACCTGGAAGCGGACACGGATTGGAAAATATAGAGGACAAAGAAAATACAACCTAAAATGAGAAGACGGAGACATAGTTTGTGGTAAACGCATAGGTTAGTGCTGTGTTTTGCTCCAACTATGTCGCTGGCGACGGTTGTGCAGGGTGTTTTTTGTGGCTGCTTGGAGGTGGCCGATGGCAGATATGCCAAGGCTCGCGGTGATACAGGCCACTATATTGGTGGATGTGTGGGGGAACAAATAGCTATGCAGAATTGGCAGAGACAAGAGAGCAAAAAATAGTAACAGCGGCAACTCGATGACTATGGGAAATATAATGGCTGCTTTTTTGAAACCAAACTTGGCAGTAAAGCCGCTAAAGAGTTTATTGCGCTCATTTGTTTGAAATTTGGTTGGGTTTTCGAGATAAAATTTATGGGTTGAGGATATATCAAAGGCCAAACAAGCAAACCAGAAAAAGATAAACAGTATGTGAGTTTGTGGGAAAATAACGGATAAAAAAAGAAAAGCAGGAATAGCTATGAGCAGAAGCAAAAGCCCGGGGAGTATCATTTTTGATACCTATTGTTGAGCAGACGGGTTGTTGGGGTTGGGGTTAGTGTGGCTGAGTTGTATTCCACCATAGATGATACCTGCGATAACAACCACCACGCCGATGTACATCAATAGCTGCAAGAGGTTATCAACAGCGCTTAACAGTTCGGTGGGTAAACCGGTTTGTTTGGTTGTGTTCCATCCGGTAACCCAAAACGCTACGGGTTTAGCAACCGCCATAAGCACCCCTGCAATGATACAGCCCACTAGAACTTTTTGGGCCCTGGCCTGCTCCTCAGGCCCCTCAGAGCGAACAAGAGGCAAAACCAGATAAACCAACAAAGCAACAGGAACCAACAAAATAAACACATATAATACATCAAGATTCAAAAAACCAAAAAATGGCAGAGAAGACAGCGGCAATATCAACAGTTTAACGCTCCCAAATCTTTAGAATTTGAACAGATTCCAAACAATGTTTTGACCTTACAAATATACTTAGCAAAAAAATTCGAAAAGCGCACAATTATTTTACGTTTAGATAGTTTTTTACATATATTAAACATATACAACCCACAAATAAAATAATAAGAATTTTTAAAGACACAACAACCCTCTAAGGAACCAACAGAGAAAAAATTAGCCACAGATAACCAGAGAAGGTTATCACATATCAGTTTACCCCAAGCGATTTTTTGGGGAACCGTTAGAGAAAGCAAAAGCTTTCTCTTAAGTGGGGACCGTTTTTTTGTGTTTAAAGGCCAATGTGAGACAGACAAGTTGTACTATAAAGATAACAGCGTATATAGCGGTCCAATTATTCAGCATCACCATTGACTGACTTAGATCCGAGGTGAGGAAAAACACAGCAAGCCCCACTACACCCAAGACAAACGCCGCAACTAACCAGACATTTCGGGGCAACTTATGGTCTACATTACCCTTTTGCAACAGCAACCAAATAGCCCCTAAACCAGCCAATATAACACCAGTGACACTTAGCACCAGATTTACAAAAGCCCAACTCTCATCGCTAGGAGATGGCGGCAGAGGAGAAGGCGACACGGCCACAGAAGCTGTTGGAGAAGGTGATACAGTCACAGGGGGAGTAATGGTGGGAGATGGTTTCACTGTTGGGGTGGGTGTTGCCACGCCTGTGTCTATCCAGCGGTATTGGGCTACAACAGTAATGCTAAAGACTACATTAGTAAAGTTACGACTCCAGCCGGTAAAGGTATACCCCGCTCGATATGGATTAGAGGGTGCAGACGCTGAGCCGCCATAGGGTACAACTTCGGATTTTAAAGTCCGCCCATCCCAATCCACAAACCACACCATAAACAGTTCGGGATCCCATTGGGCCACATAAACCGCATTATCGGTAACGGTTGCATCTGGCAGGGGTGACCAACCGGTAAACGTCCAACCAAATTCACCTGATATCTCAGGCTCATCAGGGGTAGGATCACCATAGAAGAGATCAGTGGTGATTTGTTTATCAAAGGTACCGTGTGCACCGGGTTGATAACTCACACTATAGCTAACAATTTGCCACACCGCATACAACACCACATTATCGGTTATAGTAAAAGTCGAGCCAACAAGATAGGGGGGAGTATCAACATCAGGACTTAGGGCCCAGCCAAGGAAGGCATGACCATTCCGACTCAAACTATGCTGATCAAGCACCGTCACCTGAGAGCCACTAAGATAGGGACTGCTATTGTCTATAGGTACTGTGCCGTTTGTATGCCCATTACCATTGTAAGTAACAGTATATTCTGCCACAGGCACCTCTTCAAACCAATGAGCCGTCAAAACAAGATCACCATAAGTACCCTCAAGAATACTAAACCCATCCGAAACAACAACCACAGTACCATTAGCACACGCTACACTCCACCCATCAAACTCAAACACACCAAACGCAT
>Ga0123356_10004277_pt1 | contig 14774 bp, 11 predicted proteins | sample TergutEmb28metaG_2_FD_92546 | JGI IMG/M metagenome (GOLD analysis project Ga0123356, IMG submission 92546) | Embiratermes neotenicus P3 segment gut microbial communities from Petit-Saut dam, French Guiana - Emb289 P3 | ecosystem: Host-associated > Arthropoda: Insects > Digestive system > Gut ... | reverse complement strand
TCCGACATCTGAAACGTGTCCGTCCAACAAATCCCCCCAAACGGCACAAACTCACCACCCATGACACCATGATACGCCATCTCAATGTTGATCGCCGCAATATAATACGCAAGCAACACAATCTCATTCGCTTGGATCTCACTGGCATACTTGCGCGGAAGGTCTTCCTTCGAAATCAGCCCGCTCTGAATCATCCGAGTAACAAACGTCCCTGTCCCGGTAAACGGATCCAGAATGTGCACCCCCTCACTGCCAAGCGTTTGCCCAAACTCCGTCCGCAGCAGATAGTCCACACTCTTCAAAATGAAGTCGACTATCTCGACCGGGGTATACACAATCCCAAGCCGCTCCGACATCTTGGGAAACGCACTGCGAAAGAATTTGTCATACAGCTCCACAACAATCTTCTGCTTGCCCTCCGCACTCTCTATCCCCGACGCCCGCATCTTCACCGATTCATAGAATTCCGTCAGGGTATCCGCCTCCTTCTCAAGATGATGCTCCTGCAACACATCCAAGACACCCTGCATCCCTTGAGACATCGAGTTCTGCGCCGCAAAGCTCTTCCCCGAAAACAATGCATCGAACACCGGCTTGGTCACCAGGTGCTGCGCCAGCATCTCGATGATTTCCTCCCGCGTCACACTGTCGTTGAGATCCTGGCGAATCTCCCCCGCAAACTGCTCAAACGCCGCCCGCTCCCTCGTGTTGGATGGGTTGTCCAGAATACCTGTGATTCGCGTGATATGCGTCTGCGCAATCGTAGCGACATCCTTGGCCCAATCCGCCCAATGATGCCGGTTTCCTACCTTGTCAACCAGTTTGGCATACATCGCACGCTCAATCTCCCCGGTCGCAAACCGCACTTCCTGCTGCTCTGGCGGCACCTCCCTCCCGTCCAGCGTTTTCTGCCGCTGCCGAATCCTGTCCGTGATCACTATCACCTCCATCTTCGAAGGATCCCGCGCATCCAACTCCAACTTGTTCACCATCGCATCGAAACGATCATCGTGCGACCGAACCGCCTGCAAAACCTGCCACACAACCTGGTAAGTCCGGTTGTCGTCCAACGCCTTGTGCGGCTCAACTCCCGCTGGAATCACCACCGGAAGAATGATGTAGCCCCGTTTCTTCCCCTCTGACTTGCGCATCACGCGACCAACCGATTGCACCACGTCAACCTGCGAATTCCTCGGCGTCAAGAATAGCACCGCGTCCAACGCAGGTACGTCCACGCCCTCGGACAAACAGCGCACGTTGCTCAAAATGCGACACGTATCGCTCCGAAACTCCCGCTTGAGCCACTTCAGTTTCTCCTCCTTCACAGACGCATTCATGCTCCCATCGACGTGGTCCACCTCACATCGAAGACGAGAACTCGGCACATCTCCCCCTTCGTGCCGCTGGTATTCCTCCACCACCGCCTGAAACACCTCCGCGATCTGCATCGAGCTGACCTTGTGCACCTTCGCTTGCTTCGACGGTTCGATCACCTGACAGAACGCCACTGCGCGTTGCATTGGGGCGCAATCGCCTACCAGTTCCTCCGCCAACCCTTGCTTCGACAGGGCCTTCCAGCATCCGACAATCGTCGCAGCATCGTGCATCCGAAGGGAGTTGTTCGCGTCCTTCAGCAACTCCTGTATGCAACTACTCACGTGCGATTGGTCCACCACAACAACAACTACCTTGTAGTCAACCAACAACTCCCGTTTCACAGCGTCCGAGAACGTCAACAGCGATAGGGTTTTGCCATACATCGCCTCATCATCCATCGAGCAGAGCGCCACGTTGTCCTCAGCTGCTGTCGCTTTCGCCACATCACCATAGATTCTTGGTGTCGCCGTCATGTACAGACGCTTCTCACCATGGATGTACTCGGCATCATGCACCCGCACGAAGTGACTCTCCTCTTGTCCTTCGAAGGTTGCACCCGTGGTGCGATGGGCCTCGTCGCAGACGATGAGATCGAATGCTGGGAGCCCGTAGTCCCTCTGCGACTCATGCACGACACCGATCGAATGGTACGTGGCGAACACCACGCTCGTATGCGAGGTGTCGTGACGTTTGCTGACCTCGATTGCGAGACGCTTCGGGTCTGTGGTGGCTGGATAGGACAGTTCGTGCAGCCGTAGCTTGACGACGTCGTCTTCTTTCGGCCTCCTCTTCCCAACCTCACTGTCCGAGCACACCGCGAACGAGTGGATCGATGTTTGCGCTTGCTGCGTCCACTCGGTGAGGGTTTGGGACAGGAGCGCAAGGCTCGGAACGAGAAACAGGACCCTTTTCCCTGCACCGGCGATCGTTTCGGCGATCTTGAGGCTCGTGAGCGTCTTGCCCGTGCCACACGCCATGATGAGCTTTCCGCGATCTTGCGTCTCGAAGCCATCGATGACTTGCTTGACGGCGTACTGCTGGTCTTCGCGGAGGGACTTCTTCTTCCGCAGCACGGGAGGCGTTTTCGGTGCGAACTTCGACCAGTCGATGGCGCTGTTTTCCAGCGTGTGCAGGTCGATTATGGTCACTGGAATCTGCTGGTCTCGAAGGGCCTCCTCGGCGTGTTCGGTCCAGTGGTCTGTGGTTGCGACGATGTATCTGCGGGTGAACGGTTTCTTGCCAGACGCGGTGAAGAATCTGTCGATGTCGGACTTCTGGACGCGGTGGTCTTCCGAAAAAAGCTTGCATTGGATGGCGTGGAATTCGCCAGTGAAGGTCTCGGCTACGAGGTCGATTCCGGTGTCCGTCTTGGGGCTCCCTTGGCGGCTGGCCCAGGATGCGTAGGCTTCGACGGTTCGGTACAACTCGCGGTAGGCTGGTTCGTTTTGGAAGTAGCAGGTGGTAAGGTCTTCGAAGTAGGTTCCAGCTTCTCGGTTGGTGGCGGCGGCTTGGCGGTAGGTGGCGAGGAGGGTTTCGAGAGCGGCCATTGCGTGGCTGGTACACGGGTTTCGGCCAGTACGCAACATGGTTGCTTGCGCATGCTGGCCTCCAGTGCCCGCCACGTCGTTATTTCTTGTTGTGTTTTTCGCGCTGCTGGTTCGTTTGGTTCGCAATTGGATTTGTTCGCGGCTGGTTTTCGCTGCTCGGGCCTATCACGCCGCCCGATTTCATGGCCTGGACAGCAACACCCAGAGATGCTCCCACCAGAGTCCCCACCCCAGGCCAAATCACCGTCCCGATCGCCGCGCCCACGGCTGCCCCTATCCCATCGAAACCGCGCTTCGAGGCAAGGTCTCGTGCCATGCGCGCAGCTCGTCGCCGTTTGGCCACGACGGGGCTCGACGATAGCTCGTCGAGCATTTCGATATCCTTGTCGTCCCCCGTGGATGTTGCCCAGTCACCCCTGCTGCGAGCAAGCTCGACAAACGCGCTGATGTCGATTCTGCCCAAGAGAAGCACGCACGGGCTAACGAACAAAGCCTCCGCAATGGCTACAAGTGTGGACAGGCGTGGGTCACCATCTCCACTTTCGATCTGGGCAATCGTCGCACGGGAGGTCTTGGCCCTGTCCGCAAGCTCTGCCTGCGTGATACCCGCAGCTTCCCTCGCAAATGCGAGGTTCGTCCCCAGCAAGTAGGCCGCTCGTCGACGGGTCTCTGACCAATTGCGTTCCGTTGTCATCACTCTCTCAGGAAAGGTAGGCAAGATGCCCGAAGGACACCACGCCACGTCGAAGCACGTGCATGTCGATTCGCTTCGGCACGAAGGGGGTTGGCCGAAAGACCCTCACTTTCGATTGCTTAGGTTCGAGTTTCCGTAGGCTCATCGTTTTCCACCGGGCCGCACGAAGCACTTCCGTTGGAAGATAGCCATCCACACGATTGCTCGCTGCCGTTGCAGGTGAACCAATACGCATCACCGGATGCCCTCAATACCCTCTACGAACCCAGCGAGCTCGTCGTTGAGGAATCGGGAATATGCGTATTCCAGTTGACATTCCCGGTACACCCGTCTTCGTTTTCGGCCACGGAGGTGTCGAGACAACAGAAATGTAGCGCCAACACCTAGGACGATTGGCCACAGAAGAGGAACCGTCGCACTGGCTCCCATCACCCCGCCGGCTGCAGCGGTCACCGCCACACCTACTCCCGCCGCCACCAAACCGCCGGCCGTTGCTGCGGCTACCCCTGTGGAACTGGAATAACTCCGACGAAGCTCGTCCAAGTTCGCCTCCACCGCACGAACCAGAATCCCAAGCTCGTCATCGCTGACGCTGCTGGGCGTGTCGGCAACCAGAACCGCCTTGGATCCTTCGTAATAACACCTCGTCCCGTGGCCACGAAACCGCTCTGGAAGTGCACCAATCAGCGAATTGGCCAACTCATTGTCCCCCAGAAAGATCACTGGCTGCTTGCCTTCCAACGTCGCCTCATTGTCCTTGTACCTCGTCACCGTCCACAAGGATGCCGTATGTAGATTCTGCATCGAAATGGCGTGGACAAGCCTCCGTCCAATCGGCGCGTCCCCATCGTCCGTCACAACTATGATACTCATACTGAATCTATCCCTTTTGCTGGTCCGAACATGGATCTTCAACGAGATGTCTCGCGCAATCCACGAGACATGGGTACAACCTCGGCTCGACCGCTCGCTAGGATATCGCCTCCACCCCCTCCACGAATGACCCAAACTCGTCCTTGAGAAAGCGAGACAGCACGTACTCATGCTGGATGCCGTGGTATATCTGCTTTCGTCTCTCAGCGCTGATCCAGCGAAGGAACAGGTCTGTCAGCAAAACCAGGATGCTCACGGTGGGCCACACGAGCACCCCCGCCGCAGCTCCGAGCGCCGCCCCACAAACAAACCCGTTCACGGACGCTCCGAGCACAGATGCTCTCCGCTCGTGAAGATCCGCAATGATGCGCTCCACCGTTCGCCTGATGTCATCGATATCATCGTTGCTCACCGCATCCGGCACCTCAGCGACCAACACGGCCTTCGCCCCTTCGTAGAAGCATCGGGTACCATAGCCCCGGAATCGCTCTGGTAGAACGCTGATGTACGAGCTCGCCACCTTGTTCTCGCCGAGAAAGATGACGGCTTGCTTGCCGTCGAGCGTGGCCTCGTTGTTCTTGTAGTGCATCACCGTCCAAAGCGACGCGCAGTGGCTCTTCTGCAGCGAAATACTGTGCGCGAGCGTGCGACCGAGATGTTCGAAGTTTTCGTTGGCGACAATTATAAAATTCACGACGTGCTCTCCTCGTTGACGGCACTGAACCCGACAACGTCCACCATACTAGACGTTGTCGGTCTCTCTGTCAAGTCCTGCGCGAAAATTTTCGCACGAACCTTGCCGCACCTTGACCACGCGGCCCTGGATAGCGCTACGCCCCGGTCAGCACGTCGACCAACCGCAGCAGCTCAGGTCCCCGACCCGCGATGCTTGAGCGAGGCGCGCAGGAACGCGACGTGGATGACGCTCGGGATCGTCACACGGTAGGCAGGACCGGCGATGGTGAGGGCAGTCCAGAGTCCGGTGAGGGCCCATCCAATGGGACCTGCAAGGATTCCGATCACCCTCGTCAGCGCGGCGTTCGCAGCAAACGTGAGGCCATGACCCAGGAGTTGTCTGGCGACGATGTTGGCTACGGTGGCCGCGATCTGGTACGCCATGAACCCACTGGTTCTGATCGCAATCTGGATGGCTGCGGCCACAGCCGGTCCTGTGAAACTCGTGGTCTTGACCCCGATCGCCTGCACCAACTCACGTCGCTCTTTCTCGCTCATGTTCTCAAGCGCATCGGTAAGGATCTTCGCCATGAGAGAGGATTCGATGAATTCGGTGGTCGCCTTCTTGTTGTAGTTGACCTTCATCTTGTCGCAAACGTCGGTGAGGACCTCACGATAGAGCACACCTTCCCCACCACGAAACAGAGACACGAAGCTGTTGCCGCCGAACAGCTGCAGCTCAGCTGCGACCAGCTGCCAGTAGCGTCGATGGTTCGGGGCGAATGCCTTGTATTCCGCAGACATGGTGAGCTCCTCGGTGTAGCGAAGCGCACCATCCTTGTCCTGCGTGAGGTACTTGACCAGGGGGTCAAGCTCTTCGCTGCTGCACTGTGCCAGGAAGCTCAGATCTGGGTCGATACGATATGCCATCGGTACACCTCGATCGTGCGTGTTTCGGGTCGCGACGCAGCATGCCTGCTTTGCTTGCGCATGGGAACACGATTCCGCTTCTCCAGCGATGCCCAAGATGGCTGGCATGGGTGCGTCAACCCAATCCGCATGGAACGTTCGCTCGATCCATGTCCATGCATTCGCTTCCGATGCGGCACGGCGGGTGGCGGACGCCAATTTGGGGGTGGCGCTCGCCAGTTGACCACATTTCCGTTTACATTCGCGATGTTACAACTGCCGTAACCATCGAAACCCGCCGGAAGAGGTGGCGAACCATCACCTCGCTCACTTACTCGACAGCACAAAATTCGGCGTTTCGTGTTGGCCCGAACCATGCACATCGGAATCGCATGATGCTATCCCAATCGCCTCGCTGCCCATCCCACACCACACCTATCCACCGGTCGATGAAGCAGGCCTCCGACGAAGACCTCGTGGCGGCCGTCGTCTTCGACAAGAAAGGCCCGGCATCTCGAAAGCGCGCTGAGGCTCTGTTGACAGAAGTCGGTGGCCTTGCAGGACTCGTTCGAATGGTCGACGTCATCCCCAACTGGATCGAGGGCGACGCAGCCAAACGTCTTGCCGCAGCGGTTGAGCTCGGCATTCGCTTCGGGCAACCGCTCGTTGAACACCCCACGGTGATCAGAAGTGCCGAGGACGTTGCTGCGCTGCTTGGACCGGAACTGCGACAATTGCCCTACGAACAGGTCTGGATGGTCGCCCTCGATGCTGGCAACACGGTTATCACACGATGCCTTGTCGCACAAGGCGGCCTGCACGGTTGCGCCGTCCTGGCACGAGATGTTCTTCGCCATGCCATTGCGCTTGGAGCCCATTGCTTTGTGTTGGTTCACAACCACCCAGGAGGAGACCCTCGTCCGAGTAGCGAGGATGTGGACATGACAGAGAAGCTGACCTCAGCTGCGATGTCCGTGGGGATTCCTCTTCTCGATCATGTGATCGTGGCACGCAAAGGCCATCACTCCCTGCTTCAAATGGGGCTGCTTGAGAAAGGTCCTCAGGCCAACCTGAGCACGGTGAACAGATTCATCGCTCCGGGGCCATTCCCTCTACACGATCACGGCCTGCATTCTTCGCTCGATACAACGCCAAATCCGCCTGCTCGAAGAGCTTCTCGCTCGCGATGCTCCCGCGCGGCGAGTTGGCCACTCCCGCACACACCGTGATCGGACCGAGCTCCCCCTGGGCGCTTTCCGTACGTACCTTCGCCACCAGCTTGTTCGCAATCACCATCGCCTGTTCGTACGTGGTGTCTGGTAGCACCACCACAAACTCTTCCCCACCATAGCGCCCCACCACCTCCGTCTTCCGAACCCCCGATCGCAGCAGCTTCGCCACCCAACGCAGAACATCATCGCCGGCTTGGTGACCATGAACGTCGTTGTATTTCTTGAAATTGTCGACATCAAACACCAGCAAGGACAAGCTCTGACCTGTTTGGCGGGCTTGCGTCAACAACCGATCAACAGCCTCCTGGTACGTCCGACGATTCGCCAGTCCCGTGAGTCCATCCACCTGCGCCAGGGCACGCATCTCGTCGAAGAGCCTGCTCTTCTCAATCGCGATGCCCGCTAGGTTCGCAAGAGCATCCAGCAGCTGGTCCATGCCGCACGACAACGTACGCTCCGAGAACGCATCGTCCACCAACAGGACACCGAGCATCTTGCCCGACATCACCACCGGCACCATCCACCAGTTGCGACAAACAACGGGCGTGATGTCATTGTCCTCACCGCAGACGAGCTCCACCGTGCGGGAGTGCAGCGGTTGCATCTCGAACAAGCACCGCGCCAGCATCGGCTCGATCGCTGCTCGACCGAATTGACATGGGGAGGTCGCGTTCTCCACCAACGTCCCGAGCTGGTCGAGTGGCACGCACAGATGGCCGAGCTTTCGCAACAGCTGGTGAGCACACGGATCGTTCTTGACCCGGTCGTAGTCCGACAGGAGAGTCTCAAGCGTGAGGTCCTGCTGCTCCATGTCCTCCCAGATGCGATGCGCTTCTGCCTCGTGAACTGGACCGATGGCCATGCGCGTTCGAAGGTGTCGTTGGTCGTCGTCGACAAGAAAGAACACGCCACGATTGAAGCCAAGACCCTCTCCTGATGTGGCTCCCGAGAGGACGACATACAGGATTTGGTCGACCTGCATCGTTCGCAGGATTGCGTTGGCGAACAGCAGCCCGAAAGCGATATCACGATTGGAGAGAACGGGTTTGTCCTGTTCCATGATGATGCGGGTTGGACGCTGCGCGATGGTTCGGTTACCGAGGGTGGGTTGCCAGGATACCACGCGGTGAGGTTCTGTTCCTGTGTTTCCGACACACCCAGGAGACACACCCGGGCGACGCTCCTGTCAGTTTGTCTCAAAACCGCCAAAAGCGTGGTCGTACTCTCCAGCAAACAATTTCTCTATCGTTAACTCGATCACGATGCGGTTGTTTTTGTCGCATTCGTCCAGCAGAAGCTTCCCAATCCATTCCAATCCATCAGGCAAACCTTTGTGCAATATCTTTCTACACTTATCGAACTCGCCAAGGTGCCTGTAGCACTCCGCAGCCATCATGCGGTCCTCGTGCTCCTTTCCCTTCTTCAGCAGCTTGGCCAATCGGGTGGTATTGGCCACCATCATGTCTAGCTCTCTTGGCGTCATTCCCGCATCGCCATTCACTCTTCTCTTCGCATTCAGTCGCCACCACAGCCGGACTCGCACAGCGGTCTCATCCTTGCGACGTTTGTAGAATTTTGAATCGATTGCCTCTTGCAGTTCCTCGATCGTCAATAGCTCGGCCGCGTCCACCTCAAAACGATGCGTGTCCGCGACATCTTGCATCGGCTTCTCCTCCGCTGCTTGGATGGTCTCCTTGAGCGTCAAGAACTTCACATCGGTGGCTTTCACCCACGGGTGTTCAGCCTCAAACTGCTTCTGGGTGTACACGTTCCGATCATCCAACCAGTAGTAGTTGTTACACTTGTTGCATTTCTTCACCAACGGAAACTGGGGCATCTCCGGCGTTTCATAGTTGGAGTCAGAGTAAAACTTCGCCCCAAGACAGTGAGAAATACAAAGACTACCCTTCCAGGCCATACGCTGACATGTGGGGCATCGATATACACAGATCGGACCAGGTACCATCTTCGTCTCCTACATGAATTCGCTGCATCGCTCAGGGTTGCGAATAACGTCCAGGGGGTCGCCCGCGCGAACGCTGGAACGTGACCTAACTAGCCGCTCGGCACACCCCTGTCAATGCCGTTCTCACCCCGCCCCCCGTCACACCGATCCCACGCCAACAAACGCCGAACCACCAGAATGAACGCCCCCGTGCCAAGCAGGTTGAGGACCAACGACAAAACAGCAACCGTCACCGCCGACCCACCCATCCCGTATCCGATGCTGACAACCAGCACACCAGCGCCCACCTCACCACGCGGAAACATCGCCACCGATAGGGCAAGCCGCTGTCGCAACGAAACCTCGCTCCGATAACAAAGAGCCGGAAACAACTTCCCCACGTTCGCAAGCAGCGTCACCACGAAAACATGCACCGCCAACATCCCTACGCTCGGCATCGGTTCTTGGATGGCCATGTCATGAGCAGAAACACCATCGGTCGAAACCAAAGGCACCGATGCCGATGCCGATGCCGCACCACTGTCGAAAATCGTTGGCATCGACAGGCCTACCAACACCATGAAACAACCCGAGAGCACGCTCGATGCTCGGCGTTCTGCTTTCGCCTCCCGCGCCAGGCTATCATCCAGCTCCTTGGATCTCACAATCCCACCCGAACCTAGACTCGGTCGACGAGCCAGCACACATCCAAACACGAACGCTGGCAGCAACACCTCGACGTGAATCGGAACATCCGCATCGATCCATCGACTGAGTTCAAGCACCAGCTCCGAACAAGCTGCAATGCCCGCAGCATACACGAGCACGAACGGCCACGACACAGGCAGACGAACTCGATGCAAGTGGTGCCAGCCCGCCCACAGCAACGCGCCCAGGACAACGATCACCATCAAGAGCTGCCACTTCAATCCCACCATCATGGCGGTGAGAGGAACAAGGAGCAGGATGACAGCAAGATCGTCGAAGATCGCCAACACACGCGCCTTCTTGAACACCCACGACGTCGTGAGGCCCGCTGCCGCAAGCATCGCGAACAACACACCGGCGCTCGTGGGCGCTGCGAAGAGCGATTGGAACAACGACGCACGCCACAGGTCCGCATGCCCCCACATCTCCCGCGGTGCCAGCACGAACACGAAGTACAACGCGCACAGAACCCACGGAATCGCTGCCGCCGTGCTCGCAACCACCGCATCCCACACGTAGGCGCGAGGTCGATCCTTGTCGATGTCGAACTCGTAGCCAACGTGAACCATGATGAAGGACAAGGCCACCATGGCAAGCACACGAATGACCCATTGGATGGCTGGAACCTGCGGTAGCAGTTGGCCCACCACCAGTCCCACCACAAGAAGAACGGAATACAGCAGAACCTTGCGCATGGCTGACGATGCCCGCACCCTACACAGCACGAGGGCGGCGGAAGGTTGCCCCCCCAAGGCATTCCGAACGCTCCGATCCCCCCGTCGATCCCCCCGCTCCAATCATTCCTGCTTGTCCTCGTCGGCTCTTGGCAACACAATCTTCGGTTGGGTTGGATGACGACGATACAGCAGGAGCGTCTTGCCAACCACCTGCACCGCGTATGCTTCGCATCGCTCGGCCAGTTGGGTCGCTGCTTCCTTCCTGTCCAACGGAGCTTCCTCAAGGACCTTGATCTTCACAAGCTCGTGAACCAGCAGAGCCTCCGACACAGCGTTGACGAGCCCGTCGGTGATGCCGCCTTTGCCGATGCGCACCACTGGCTCAAGGCTATGACCAATGGCTTTCAGATGTCCGCGCTGCTTTCCGCTGAGTGGCTTCATGATAGATCCTCGTGACACGCATCACATCACCCAACGAAGGTCGGGGCGTAGGCGAACCGGTCAACCGCCTGGTGCGTGAGACAACACATTCCAAGTTCGTGTGGCGCAGTGGCCAGCAACCATGTATGCACCCCATACACGCGTTTTCGCCCCAACAACTACGAGAAAATCAACGCCATCATGCAGCCAGCTGCCGTCCGATCGTGCGGAATTCTGCTTCACCCTACTTCGCTTCCCGGTCCTCACGGAATCGGTTCTCTTGGGGCCCACGCACGGGCATTCATCGACTTCCTCCACACCGCTGGCCAGTCCCTGTGGCAGGTTCTTCCGCTCGGTCCCACCGGCTACGGTGACTCTCCTTACGCGTCCTCCAGCACGTTCGCAGGCAATCCACTGCTCATCGACCTCGAGCCTCTCGTGGCCGATGGATGGCTACTCCCTTCCGATGTGGACCACGCACCAGCCTCCACTTCCCACGTGAACTACGCCGAAGTCGTCCCGTTCAAGACCGCCATGCTCCGTCGAGCATCGGAACGCTTTCGAACCACCGCATCCGGAGACCGAAAGGCAAAGTTCGATGCGTTCCAACACGAGCACGCTTGGTGGCTGGAAGACTTTGCGATGTTCGACGCCATCAAACAAGCACACGACGGTAGGTCCATCCGCGAGTGGGACAACGATGTGCGACGTCGGGACCCGCAGACCATCGAGCGTGTGAAGACCCAATTGGCCACCGAGATCCATCGGAGGCGCATCACCCAGTTCCTGTTCTTCGAGCAATGGGAAGCCCTTCGAACGTATGCACACGCCAAGGGTGTTCGCGTCGTCGGTGACGTACCCATCTTCGTTGCGTTCGATAGCGACGCTGTCTGGGCGAGACCCGAGCTGTTCAAAGTGGACGAGAACCTCGTGCCTTCTGTGGTCGCTGGTGTTCCGCCAGACTACTTCGCAGAAGCAGGACAGCTGTGGGGCAACCCTCTGTACAACTGGGACGCGCATGCCAAAGAAGGGTTCGCGTGGTGGCTCGACCGCATGAAGATGGCTCTGCATCTCGCAGACATCGTGCGCCTCGATCACTTCAGAGGTTTCGAAGCGGCATGGGAAGTGCCTGCGGACCATACGGATGCGCGTCGTGGCACATGGGTAACAGGTCCTGGCGATGCCTTGTTCGACGCCATGCGCGAGCGATTCGGACACCTTCCGCTCATCGCCGAAGACCTTGGCGTGATCACCGACGAGGTTCGAGCACTCCGTGATCGGCACCAGCTCCCAGGTATGCACGTGCTGCAATTCGGATTCGGTGCCGACGACGACCGCTGCTACGCCCCCCACCGCGCCGTGCAAAACGGCGTCGTGTACACAGGCACCCACGACAACGACACAACCAACGGCTGGTACCGAACCTTGCCCCCGAAGGACCGCGCCTTCATCCAGTCCTACTTGGACATCGACGACACCTCACGCGACTCCGTCCACAAGCAGATGATCCGCGCCGCATACGGAACCGTCGCAAACACAGCAATCATCCCCATGCAGGACGTGCTGGGGCTCGGCAGCGAAGCTCGCATGAACACCCCCGGTCAGGTCGGTCCATGGTGGGCCTATCGATTGGAAACTCAGCCCAACCAAGACGTTGCCGACGACCTCAAGCTGCTCACGCAACTGTACGATCGCTGATCACAACCCTCGGTCTGAACCCGTCTCGCCCGATCATCCCTACGGCAGAAGGAATCCCAACACGTTCGCCATGACGGATCGACGGTCTTCACGCGAGTCGATCGATTCGAACGGGAAGCCAAAGTAGACCAGACGGTAGCTCCCTTGATACTGGATGGCCGCTGTTCCTCCGAGGCCACCTTCATACAACAGGATGCTCTGGCTTCCACCGTATGGCGCGATCTGATCGGGGTACTCGACGACCATCCCATCCGGCGTGAAGAAACCAATCCGACCTATCGCTGACAGAACACCACCACTTCCCTTGGCAACATACGTCTTCGCACTGTCCGCAAGATACTGAGCACGAAGCACATCCTGGTAGAACGCACGATCCGACGCCTGTCCCTTGTCGTACAGATCGAACCCGATCTCCGCACCAGAAACGAACAAGCTCCCACCGCCCTGAACAAAGTCCCTCACCGCCTGCTGCTCCGTTGCCTCGAACGTCCGATGCGCAGTCCCTTCCTCACCCAAGGACCACACCACAGCCCGATAGTCAGAAAGGTTCACAGCACCGCTGATCACTTCCTTGTTCGACGCCGTGTCATACGCCACCCCTTCGATCGCTTGCGCCACCAACGCCCCAAAATGGTGCGCCGCACCCATGGTGTTCTCCGACACAGGCTGCGCTTGCCAACGCTCGTTGCCATCCACGATCAACACAGGAGACACCATCGACGACGTCTTCGAACCATACGTGTTCGACGGCTCACTCTCGCCTGCGTTGTTGAACGCCACAACCCGAACGTACAAACGTTGGTTCGACGACAAGCCCCCAATCACATGCGACGTGCCCGTCACACGACGCGCGTTGGACCGCTTCCACACAAGCCCATCAGCGCTCGTCCACACGAGATACCCCGTCGCACCTGCCGATGGCTTCCATCGAACCGTAATGGCACCACCGGTGTTTCGGACCGACGAGATGTCAGGGACCTTCGGACGCGCCCCTGCCGACAAGATGTCCTCTGCGTACGCTTGGATGATGTTGTCATGCGCGCTACGAGCTGCTGTTGCGTTCGACACGTTGTTCATGATCATCCCGAACAACAGACGACGTCCCAAGTGGCGGTGCTCAAGGTATCCGCTCGTAGCAATGACACCGTCGAGGGTGCCGGTCTTGCCGAAGAACCGACCCGATGTGTTCGCGCTAGTCATGCGAGAGGAGAGCGTGCCACGCACACCAGCGATGCTGAAGGTGCGGCTCCACGAAAACCCTTCAGGCTTCTCGGGCATGGTCTTGACGAGCGTCACCACATGTCGAGCGGAGAAACGATTGCCATGGGACAGCCCGGAACCGTCGTTCATCACAACGCCACTGGTGTTCATCCCAAGGGTCGCAAGCCATGGAATCACAACGCCAGCACCACCATCGTAGGAACTGTCCGTGCTCTCCATCCAACCGATGTGACGCACCAACACATCCGCGAACTCGTTGTGGCTGACCGTGTTGAGCGGCGAGGAACCAACATCAAGAGGAACCGCACGCCACTCCGTGAGCAACACGCCTCCAGCTGGCGGTGCCATGGTGTTGAGTGTCGTCGCAGCACCCACCGAGATGCCTGCTGCAACCAGTGCCGCTCGGAATTGATTCGCAACCGTGGTGCGATGGGTCGAAGCATTGTACGTGGCGGTGGAGGTGCCGTTGTAGACATACTCTCCGCGCACTTCGACATCACCAGTCACGGTGCGGAGACCGAGCGCGTACAGGTCAGCAGCAATGCGATCGAGAGCGAACCGAGGATTGCTGTAGAAGTACGTGGACCATGTGAAGTCATGCTGTCCGACGAGGTACAGCTTCCCGGGTATCGTCCCCGAAGCGTTCGGTGCGCTTTCTGCGTACACGCCGGTGGCAAAGCGATGACCATCGCCGAGCCGAGAGAATGCTGCCGCCGTGGTGAAAAGTTTGGTGTTCGATGCAGGCTTCAGCAGCTGGTCCGGCGTCTTCTCGTAGAGCGTGGTGTTGGTTTCGGGATC
>Ga0123356_10004276_pt1 | contig 14775 bp, 11 predicted proteins | sample TergutEmb28metaG_2_FD_92546 | JGI IMG/M metagenome (GOLD analysis project Ga0123356, IMG submission 92546) | Embiratermes neotenicus P3 segment gut microbial communities from Petit-Saut dam, French Guiana - Emb289 P3 | ecosystem: Host-associated > Arthropoda: Insects > Digestive system > Gut ... | reverse complement strand
TGCTCATGGTTTTCTGGTGCTCTCAGACATCGCTGAGATTGCCTACAAGTGTACCGATTACTACCATCCCGGCGACGAGGGCGGCATAGCCTGGAATGACCCCACCATCAACATCCAGTGGCCCCCTCTGGATTGCCCCATCATCCAAAGCGGTAAAGATGCCATGTTGAGTGCCATGGTGTGAACTGTGGGCCTTCGCACACCGTCATTTGTGCATGAGAAAGGAAGCTTTAGATGCTGAACACAACTGCAGAATCTTTGCAAATCAGTGATGCTATAAAACTAGCTCAACAGAGCCCTGATGTAATATTTACAGGCTGTTTTTTAGCAATACTTCTGCTGGTTGCTTACCAATTAACCATTCGTATGATTAATAGAAACAGTGGAGAAGAGATATTAAGAGATTTTCAAATATACCAAGGTATTAGTGAGATAGCAGATAAAAGCGATCAAAAAGAAGCGGCGGTTGTGCAAGAGCTAAAGAAATACTTATTTAACAGAGTCAAAAAGCGATCTAGGCCAAGAGAACGGTTTTCTGCACTTTTCAATTATCTGCCTGTCTCTCTAACTGTGACAACAGCAACCATTGTTGTTTTCCCCTTCTGGTTTGCGTTTGCAAAAAATGGCATCGCAATTGAGCCAGAAGCAGAAACAGTTACATTTGCACTATTCTACCTATTTACCATATTGTATACGCTGTATTGCGGCGGCGTTGCAGATGGTGCATCAGCGCTTATGAGGAAGGTGCTGTCAAAGGGCGATGGGCAGCTAAAGAAAACCCTGGTTTCCTTTGGTATTGTGGCTGCAGTCGCAAGTGCTATTGTTGCGCCAATCGTTGTTTTCCTGCTGGTTTGACAACTGCGCTGCCAGCACAACTGCGCAGCTGGCCGCTCCGCTTAACTGGTCTTGCAGTATAATACCAACACCCTGTAGTTTTGTTCAAAGAACGATGGTAAGCAGGGTGGCGAGCATTAGGCTGGCTGGCTCACTGGCTGCCATGAGGAAAGGGCGAAACAAGTTGATACTGTTTTACTGTAATACCCCGTATCACTTGTTTAATGCTATTCATGTCAAGAAGAATGTCCTTAAGCCTGACGTAGAGGCAGATATCATGATATCTGACCTTATAGATTTGCAAGCATACATCGAGCCACTTTCAAGGTGTGGGCTCTTTAGGAAAGTCATTGCCTTAAGCGATAGAGATTTGGTTAGGGGCTTCAACCAATTAAAAGAGCCCGAAAAAACAAAGATATATAAAAGCGCAAGTAAGTTCATGGCGCATATACAAGTGACTCAAGACTACACAGGCCTTTATTGCTTTTACGTGGATCCGTACCTGAAGGCACTCTACTACCTTTTGATACAAGAGGGACTCAGGCCAGCGGTTCATTTAATTGAAGATGGGCTTTCGAGTTATGTTGTAGATTTTTCTGAGTCACAAGATGTGGTAAATAGGCACTACAAAAAGAAGGCATTGACTAACAATATCTCGGAAATGCTCCTTTATGAACCCGAGTTTTGCCTAGTTGCAGAAAGGTACCCTGTTTATAGTCTGGAAAAAATCAAGAAACACGATAGTGGGCTCAAGACAATCTATCAAGACGTTTTTGGCTCCCTGCCCTTGCCACAAGAGAAGTTCATCTTTTTTGAAGAAGCTTTTTTGGATAACTATCATTTAGCGTCAGACCTCATTATGGTTAAGGAATTGGCAGGCCTGGTTGGAAAAGAGAATATCACCATTAAGCCGCATCCTCGCAACAGTCCTGATCGCTGGCTCAGGCAAGGGCTAAAGGTCATGACTCGCTCAAAAACACCTTGGGAGGTGTCCGTGTTGTTTAACGGCTTGGCGGATAAAGTGCTGTTGACTGCTTCATCAGCAGCGCCCTTGAACTCCTCAATTGTTTTTGAGATTCAAGCACCTACTTTCCTTTTATATAAGCTCATGCAAATCGGCAACAGTGTTCAGGTTAGGCAAAGGGGGTTTCACGATTTTGTTGATCGTGCAATGGAAAAGTATAATAAGGAACGGGTAGAATTATTTGCTCCAAATAATCAACAAGTGATGCTTGAGCAGCTCAAGTATATTAAGGCATGGTCACAGTGAGCAGTAATAGCGCCCCGCGAGTCTCAATAATTGTCCCTGCGCATAATGCAGAAGAAACCATTCAAGACGCCTTAGAGTGCCTTGTGCAACAGACATGCAAGGACATAGAAGTAATAATCGTAGAAAACGGCTCCACCGACAATACACTGGCAATTGCTAACGAATATAAAAAAAGGTTCCCAGAGGTCATCACTGTACTGGTTGAGTCGCAAGGCAATGTAGGCGCCGCGAGAAATATTGGAATTAAAGCGGCGCGTGCAGAGTACATCTATAGTTGTGACGCTGATGACCTCGTTGAATATCGAGCCATAGAATGGCTCTACAATAAAGCAATCAGCGAGGACTATGACATTGTAGTTGCTCCGTACTGGGAGTACATAGAGGAAAAGGGAACCTATATCAGCATAGCTAATAGCGATCAAAAATTCTTGAACGTAGATGAGTTCATCATTAGCCAACTTGTTGGCTTTTGGAATATGTTAATAAAAAAGGACTTGATAATACAATCAGGACTGCTCCCAGCCTGTTATTACGAGGATGTTGCGTACTTGCCAGTTCTCGCATCGAATGCCAAGCGCATCGGAGCTATTGATAGAGCAGTGTACCACTACTTTCGCCGCGAAGGATCTACTACTTCAACGGCGCTCTCACCAAAACATAGAGACACCATTAAGGCAGAAAAATTTGCTATCGATAATTGCAAAAGTGAATATAGAGAAGCAGTTGTGATGTTTGTAGCTGGGCGCATACTCTTTAACACCAAAACAAGATGGTTCATGCTTGACAAGTTAGTGCCTCACCTTAAAGAGCTCTGGCAGGATATCCAAAGTAATGAGCACATTAAAAAGGATGCAACCACTTTGGAACTGCTGCAGGAGTATGCAGAATTACCCGATTCTCCCATTCCCTGCATTGCATATGTCAATGGCTTCGGAGAAGGGGCTGATAAGGAGCTTCTCGAAAGTGCAAGAAAGCTTGCATTTATCGAGCTCGAGGAAATAGTTGTCTTAGACGAGCACAACTGCAATACTGAAGAATGCATAGTAGTTAGCTCGGCTTACGCGTCTGGCAATTGGGAGTTCGTTGGGCACTACTTTGCGCTCAAGAGGATATTTGATTTTGGGGGCATTTACCTGGACAGAAGGATCGAGATTCACGCTCCCTTCAATTATATGCGTTACTGGAACGCCTTCTTTGGCTTCATAGACGAGAATTGCTTCTCGGATTGGGTGTTTGGCGGTAGAGCGGGAAGCAAAGTGCTTAAGCATATCCTTGACACCTATGAGGACGAGGAGCGCTACTGCAATAGATTCACGCCTCTCTCAGAAAGAATACGCAACATTCTTGTGGCAGTGTACAATGTTCAGGAGTGTAAGACATCAACGTTTGAGTACAGGGATGGGCTCGCTGTATTTAGTCCAGAAGTGTTGGCAACGCAAGTTACCAGGCTGGAGGGATTTATGCCCGCATTGCACTTATGTGCACATAATTACTCAGGATATGCCAATGAGGAGGAGTATGTAGTAATTAAACGAGATACTCTTAGCTGGCTTAGCCAAAGCTTTCGACCGCATAGTATAGAAGATCAAAATTGGTGGAAAGAAAGAGTTATTGAGCTAGAGTCATCACGTTCTTGGCGCGTCACTCAACCATTGAGGTGGTTGATGCAAACAAAATTGCTTCGAGCAACAAGACTCGCATACAATAAGCTTAGGCGCAGATCCTAGTACTGGTTTATAACAAACTATATGCTAAGGTTATACAATGGAGTGCACATGCAAGAAGTCGATATTGAGCTAAAAGCAAGACGAGAGGAAATATAGTGAGAATAATTGGTGTTATACCTGCACGTTATGCCAGCACCCGGTTTCCAGGCAAGCCCTTAGTTGACATCAGTGGAAAGCCAATGATTTGGTGGGTACATCGCCAGTTATCTTTGGTTCCTGGGATAGATGAGGTGTACATTGCACTCGACGATGAGCGAGTTGCCACTGTGTGTGATAGTTATGGTATCAAATACGAGATGACACTCGATACTCACCCTACGCATTTGGACAGATTGGCAGAGTTTTGCCTAAAGGTAGACGCAGATTTTTACATTAATATTAATGGTGATGAGCCACTGATGATGCCAGAGTATGTGGTGCCGCTCATACCAAAGGACGTAGACCCGCAAAGCTTTTATGTTGCAAACGCAATGACCACAATAAAGAAGCCTGTTGAGGTACCTGACACTTCCAGGATAAAGGTGGTAACTGACATGCTGGGCTACGGCATGTACATGGCGCGCACACCCATTCCTTACCCGCAAGCTTCCTCAAACTTCGATTATAATAAGTTCGTAGGCATACAGTGTTTCTCCAGGTCAGCTTTAGAGTTTTGCAGCACAACACCCAGGGGAAGACTGGAGAGCATTGAAGATATTGATGAATATAGATTCTTGGAAAATGGAAAGAAGATCCTGTTTATACCTGTTGAGGCGGAAACACTGTCTGTGGACACACCCAATGACCTCAGCATCGTACGAAGCAAAATAATTGAAAGGGAGGCATCTGCCTAATGAAAACCAGTATTCTTGATTGTACCTTACGCGACGGGGGCTACGTCAACAACTTCCGCTTTGGTGTTAACCGAATTCAAACGCTAACCGAGAAACTCTGTGCAGCCAATATCGAGATGATAGAGTGCGGGTTTATGAGGACTGGCAAAAACGACCCAGAGTGCTCGCTCTACGGTTCGGTAGACCAGATCAAGCTCCCCGAAGAGCGCGAGGGGCGTATGTTTCTGGCAATGATTGCTTACGGAGAAATCACCGCAGGTGAGATAGCCCCCCGCAAGCCAGAAAACATAGATGGCATAAGGCTTTCATTCCATAATGATGAATGGGAGGAGACAAAGGTTTTTGCTCTAGACCTTATGGAAAAGGGCTATATCGTCTTCATTCAGCCCATTGGCACCATCTCTTATACCGACATGGAACTACTGAACTTAATTGAAGAAGTCAATAAGCTTAAGCCGTTTGCGCTGTACATGGTGGACACTCTTGGATCCATGTACAAAAACGACCTGTACCGCATGTTTTACCTACTAGAGAACAACTTAAACAAGGATATTTGCATTGGCTATCACGCTCACAATAATCTCCAGCTGGCATTTGCTAATGCCATGTCATTGCTTGAGCTGCACACCGACAGACACCTGATCTTTGACTCATCTGTATTTGGCATGGGACGTGGGGCTGGCAACCTTAACACGGAGCTTATTACCCATTTCATTAATAGCAATATCGAGGATAGATACAATCTTGTGCCGCTTCTCGAGATTATAGATGACATTATTCTACCCATAAACGCACAATTCTCCTGGGGCTTTTCTGAGCCCTACTATCTGTCTGCGATTATGGGAGTGCATCCCAACTATGCGTCCTATTTACTTGATAAGCACTCAATGAATATGACCAAGATATTTGACTTACTGAGCAATGTTCCTGGAGACGATAAGCACTTGTTCATAAAGAAGAATATTGAGGAGCTTTACCACGCTGAGATGAGCCATGTTATTGAAGACTCAGTAGCAGTAGAAGAGATTGCCAAATTGGTTGGCCAGAGAGAGGTTCTCGTCTTGGCACCTGGGAGCAGTATTAAAACTCATGTTGCTGATCTTAAAGACTACATAAACACCACAAGCCCCTATGTCATTGCGCTCAACTTTGTGCCTGATGAAATTGCCCCTGACCTGATTTTTGTGAGCAACAGAAAGCGCTTTGAACGTATGGAACACGGAGACCTACCTATTGCTGTTACCTCAAATATTGGCAGCCAAGGTGTCAAAGGAGCCTATGTTATTGACTATGACTCTCTATTGCGCGACAGCTTTGAATTGAGCGGAATAATGGTACTCCGTTTTCTATTGAGGCTCGGTATCGAAAAAGCTACGCTTGCCGGGTACGATGGATTTACCGGTGGGGGAGATTACTATCGGGACAGTCTTGAGGGGCACCACAATGCGCAGGCGGTGGACACACTTAATGAATCAATGAACAAGCAGCTCATGGATATCAACGAAGAGATTGCCCTGCAGTTCATAACCCCCACGCCATATAAAGTGAGCAGCAATGATTAAAACTGTAGCTGCGCCCGTCATTGCGGGCTTGACCCATAATTCTACCCAAAAAGTGAGCGGCAATGATTGATCATATTATTTTTGATGTTGATGGAACCCTGACTGATGGAGGCATTATCATTTCCAGTAATGGTGTTGAGTCCAAGCAGTTTCAAGCCAAGGATGGGCTCCTGGTTCGCCAGATGCCCAACTTGGGCTTTAAGACTATGATTATCACCGGCAGGGATTCTGAACTTACAGTAATTCGTGCAAAAGACTTGCGCATCTCCGAGATATTTCAAGGAGTCACAGATAAAGTGCCTGTACTTCAAGAGTACTTAGAGAAGCATGGGGTAAGCGGCCAGAGATTTGCCTATATTGGTGATGATCTCAACGATTATGCGGTAATGCAACTCTGCGGTTTCAAAGCATGCCCGGCTGATGCCACAAGGGAGATACGTGAGCTCTGTGATTATGTTTCGCCCGTCAAAGCTGGAAAAGGCGCAGTAAGAGATATCTGCGAGTTCCTTTTGCGAAGGCAAGGGAAGTACGAAGAGATGTTGGCTTTGTTTGGTATAAAGTCAGACTTGGGGAGGTCTAGGGCATGAGGTTCCTAACAGTAGGACAATATACAGACATTATTGGCGGGACATTTTTTGGCGATGATAGTTTTCTTACAGAGAGTATCAAGGGAATTAAAGACCGAACACAGAAGCTAGAAGCGGGCATGCTATATTTTCCAGAAAGAACGAAGATAGAGTACCTGCTTAGATCATACAGAAGACTGGCTGAGGAAGAATGTGAGCACCTTTGTTGTGTTATTGACAATGAGTTGCTCGCCGAAATAGACAAACGAGGGGGGGGGGCTCCCTCTACGCTATATTTTAGTTGAAGACTATTTTGAAGCGGTAAAGCGATTTATCACATTTGTCCGACCTCTCATTACCGATCCGATTATTAGTGTTACTGGCAGCGTGGGAAAGACCTGCGCGACTACTATGATTGCATCAGTGTTGTCGCAGAAGTTTAAAGTTGTAGCCTCAGAAGACCATCAAAACATTGCTCGAAACTACACTGAGCCCCTTTACAAAATGTATACAGGCGATTATAGAACAGGCATTTTTGAGTCTGCTGAAATGCTCGCGTCAAAATATGGAGATTTTACCTCTGATATAGCAGTTGCAACCAATGTGGGTGAAGCCCACCTTGAAGATTTTTTAACTAGAGACAGAATATTTGACAGGGTCCTAGGCGTATTAGGGCTGATGCGTGCAGCTGGTCACTGTTATGTGGATGGTTGTGATGAGTATCTAAAAAAAGTTGCATTAAAAAAACCTCGTTGTGTAAGAATGTATGGCATGAGCCCTGAAATGGAATATCACTCAGAAAACATCAGCAACTTGGGCATTAATGGTGTCAACTGTGACTTGGTGCGCGGTGGGGACAGGGTGAATGTGACTATACCGGTTCCGGGGCTACAGTTTATCAATGCTGCACTCGTGAGCTTTGCAATTGGATTGGATTATGGTGTGAGTCTTGAGGACATCAAGAGGGGCATAGAGAGTTATCAAACTTCAAAGCTAAGGTCTAAGGTGTTTAGAACAGGGATGGTTTCCATAATCGAGGACACATACAATTCAAGCCCAATGTCTGTAAGAGCAGCCGCTGACACACTTTCTACCCTAGAAGGCCGTAAGGTGATGATTTGGGGAGATATGCTAAAGCTAGGTGATTCGACTGAGAAATTGCATGAAGAAACCTTGGAGTATATTGTCAACAGCAAGGTTGATTTACTGATAAGCGTAGGAGCTAAGGGGGTTAACGAGAAACGAGACGCGGCATCTATGAGGGCCGGAGAGTGTATCAAAAGCGCTGTCGATCGGCATGCAGACACACTTAAGTTTATACGAGTGGCTGAGCCGCTTGACTTACTTGACCTACTCCCTAGTGTTATCAAGAAAGGGGATTCAATATTTGTTAAGGGCGATGCCGACCTTAATAAGCAATTCCATAAAGTTGTTTTAGCTTTGAAGGGGTATGAAGATAGCGGCAGAATCAAGTTCGTTAATACCGTAACCAAGCGATTAGACAGAGCTATGCTTGCATTAAGAGGCCGCTTCTCTTCCGCAAAATAGCAGAAGGCGCTCTTATTGAGCAGCTTTACTAAAAGCAGCCTTCTTAAGGAGGAGCTTGTATTTGGAGAGTAAATCCTTCTAGAGCGAAACAGGAACAAATGCAAAGTTTGAAAGGGCGTGACAGATGAGAAATCTAACAATTAATCAGCTTGCCGATATCATAGGTGGAGCTTATATAGGACACAACGGCGCTTTAGATAAAAAAGTTCGAGGTATTAAAGACCGTACTGGCAAGATAAGAGAAGGGGATGTGTATTTTCCAGAAAGGATGAAGAAGGAGTTATTAACGGGGGCATATCAGCGCCTAGAGGGAATCCCCCAGTGTATATGCAGTGTAATTGATAAAGAAATGCTAGGAGGTTCTCCAGGAGGCGTAACTCCCTACATCCTAGTAGATGACTATACTGACGCAGTGGGCAAGCTAGTGTCATCTTTACGCCCTATGGTTACTGAGCCAATTATTTCGATAACCGGCAGCGTGGGTAAAACATGCACCACGGGTATGGTCAGCCAAGTGTTATCGCAACAATACAAGACATATAAAAGCAATTATTATGAGAACGTGCCATGGAATTACCATGAGCCAATTTACGAAATGTATAAAGGAAAATATGAGGTGGGAGTATTTGAAGCGGCTGAAATGACTGCAGAAAGGTATGGCGACTTTTCCCCTGATTTCATGGTGGCAACAAATGTAGGCGAGGCTCATATTGAGGACTTTTCGAACCGAGATAGAATTTTTAAGGTGATGCTTGATATGATAGAAACGGTGCGTCCAACAGGACGTTGCTATGTTGACGGCTGTGATGATTATCTAAAAAGCGTAGCATTGGATAAGCCAAGAGGCATAAAAATGTTTGGCATGTCGCACGAGCTGGAATATCACCCAGAGAATATTATCAATTACGGTATAAAGGGTGTTAATTGTGATTTGGTGCACTGCAAGGATAGGGTTAATGTAACAATACCTGTCCCAGGACTACACTTTGTAAACGCTGCACTGATTAGCTTTGCCATCGGATTGGAATTTGGTGTGAGTCTCGAGAAAATCAAAGCTGGTATAGAGAACTACAAGACAGCAAAGCTCAGATCGAAGGTTTACGAAACAGGGTTTATTAGTATTATTGAAGATACATACAACTCAAGCCCTAAGTCGGTTAAGGCTGCTGCAGATACACTTTCTGCGTTAGATGGAAGAAAAGTGATGATATGGGGTGATATGCTGAAACTGGGGGAGCACACTGAAAAGATGCATGAAGAGACGCTGCGCCATATTGCCAACAGTAAGGTTGATGTGCTCATAAGTGTCGGTGCCAAGGGAGTAAGCAGTATGCGCGATGCTGTGTCGGTTAGAGCAGGCGTCAGCATTATGAAAACTATAGAATCAACAAATGATAAAAGATTGGAGTTTATTCGCTTGCCTGACCAGTTGGAGCTACTTGACACACTGGAAAGAGTGGTAAAAAAAGGCGATTCTATTTTTGTTAAGGGCGACGCAGATGTCAACAAGTCTTTTCATAAGGCGGTATTAGCATTGCTTGAATATGATGACCTACGGCATTCCTAGGAGGGCTCAGCTACTGAGAAAAGGCAATCTGGTACAATTCCTCTAGTAAATTGACGCTTAAGGAAAGGCTGACTATTTGTTCGGGCTTATAAAAAAAGGTCTATACTATGCTTTAGTTGAAAGAAACTCAGTAGTAGGGAAGTATTACCAAGGCTACGTAAACCAAAACAATGAGTTCCACCAGAAGAATAAACTGGCAAGTTGGAAGTATCTCTACCGTCTAAATAAAGCGGTTATCAAGAATGAAACAATAAGCTACGTTGCTTTACCCGAGGGTGCATCGAAGCCTGTATTTAGATCAATAAAACGGGCTTTTTCAACGGGCTCCGAGAGTGCATCTAAACAGCGTATGTCACCTCTAAGGGTTGCCACTCAGTTTGCTAACTATGATGTGGTGTCCTTTAACACCTTCGGCACACTAGTGTTTCTCCCATTTGACAGACAAAACTTTATTCTTCCGATAGTTGGAGAGAAACTTGGCATACGGAATTATTTTAGTTTACGGCAACGCTGCGAAGCTTTGGCAAGGCAGAGCTCCTATGAGTTGAATATGAACACAGGGGTTAGTATATATGATATCTATCGAATGGTGCATGAAGAGACTGGCTTAGATGTCGAAGTCGGAGTAAGAACTGAATTTGAAACAGTGCTTGGATTCTGTTACCCAAATCCTTATATGACCCACGTGTATAAAGCTGCAAAATCAAAAAAGAAACGGGTAATCTGCTTTTCGGACACACATTTTACTAGGGAAATGATATATCAGATACTCGATAAATGCGGCTTCTATCCCGATGACTTGTTTATTTCTCATGAGCATCAAGACGGGATTATGACGCTACAGTTGCTGGAGAACTTTCGTCTACAAGGAGAGGGCTTGCATGATGTGAGATCGTTGGACGAGGAAACGCCTACTGGTAACTCTTTAGGAGAGAGCTCGCAGTGTACGCTTTTCAGTTTGGCAGCTGATGGGCATCCTCCAGGTACAACTTTCTATCATATTGACAACCGTTTTTATGATGGTGTCCTATACGCACGTTACGCCGGCTGGGAAGCTTTGCACTATTCTCATTGTAATCACAAGGGCAACATCCACCGCCCTGATACTTTTTCGTCCTTGATTGGTAGTGCGTATCGAGGTATGGTTAACAATGAACTGCATAACGGTGTCAACAAGTTTACTCCATATTTTGAGTACGGTTTTATATATGGCGGTTTATACATTTTAGGATTTATGAGTCACCTGCACAATTATTGCAAGGCAAACGATCTAAGTAAGATTCTATTCTTATCTTGCGGTGGCAGTTTATACCAGCAAGCATACAGCAAAGTTTTTGGAGCCCAGGGTGTCGGCGTCGAAACAATGCTTTGCCCGGAAAGATTTGATCTTTCCTGTGAAAAGGTAGAAATCTCCATGCGAGAGTATGTAGAGAGCAAGGTTGGAGACAGCAAAAGAGTTTTACTAGTTGACCTTGGATGGGATGGCTCCAACCTTTTGAGCTATAAGCAATTAATAGAAGTGAGCTGGAGAATTGAGTGTGAGATTTACTGTGTCACTGCGGCAGCAGTTAGCTCTCCGCCCATTGATATTTCTGTACAACAGCTACAGTCGTTATTTCCATCCTATCTATTGTCTCAGTCTCACAATAGGGTACATTACGATACGCATGTCGGCACGCGTACGTGGATTAACAACTACTTGCTAAGTATGTTCACTTTAGATTGTTCCCCCACCTTTACTGGATTTCAAGTTGATGGAGAGCTAGGCTTTGCCGCGCCTGCAGTCGGAAACTATGAGTACATCAGAGACATTCAAAAGGGCTTAATGCATTTTATTCAGCTTTATCACGAGCATTTCACTGACTATCCTTACTTGTTAAACATCTCTGGCTATGACGCATATTTGCCCTTTAAGCTTGTAACGAAGAGCCCTAAGCTAATTGAGGAGAATTATTCTGAATTTGTTGCCACTTATCAAATAGAAACAGACATACTGAGCCTATCAAGCACTGAGCCTCTTGGCAGCATCTTGACAACACATGGCTTCATTGAGCAATACAAGGATGAGGTGAGCTAGTGATTGTATACACTGCTGTGACAACATTTAACTTGCTTTCAGCCATCGTGCATAGATGTAAGTATCATCAATATGAAGACTGCATCTTGATTTATGCGAGCTTTCTGGAACGTAAAGTTGATGATATTCCATTGCGCTTAGCGAAATACTTTGCACGTTGTGTCCCGTACGATGTTGCATCTGTTGTAAAGGAGGGTGCGGCTAACAAGCGGGTTGTGAAGTACTTCAATAAGCTATTCAAGCGAGAGAGAATAAACCTAAACAAAGCAGAAATCTATGTAGGTGGCCCACAATACTTTACTGGTATATATTTGGCAAGCAAGGAAATTGCCTTTAACTTATTCGAGGAAGCCAGTGGTATGATTTCAAGGCCAGAGAGATCTGAGCAAATCTGTGCCGCCCTAAGTGTCGAGCGGGCAGCGCTTAATAAAGAACATGGCTTGTTTGATGGCAGCTGCCCTTCAATTAAAACAATTATATATAACGCAGGCTGTCAGCTGGAGGATTATGTGGCGCCAGCTAATGCCCAGCATTTTGATGTTGTGCAGTCTTTGCTAGATTTTGACGATGCCACCTGCGATGCAATTGTGAGCGTATTTGCTGACTTGCAGATAATAACAAAGCAGTACGACTGCATCCTGCTTTCACAACACTTTGCTCACTTGATGCTGATGAGCACAGAGGAGCAGATCCTGATATACCAAGTCTTGTTTGATTATTTCTTACGCAACGAGAAAGTCCTGGTAAAAACTCATCCGGATGATATGTTGTACTACGACTTGTTGTTTCCCCAAGCTGAAGTGCTCTTTCAAGGGTTTCCTTCCGAGTTTACACCCTTTGCTTTTGCTGAAAAACCTGGCATTATTGCATCAATAAGCTCAACTGCAATTTACCCCTTGAGGAAAGGCTTTGAGCGTGTATTGGAGTTTGACGATACATATGAAGTCGATTATAGGTTCACTAACCGATATTATGTTGCTATAAGCATTGCGTTGCAAATGCAAAGACATATCTGCTTTATTGGAGTTAACCGACCACTAGTGAAGAACCTTATTGAGTTTGGTGGTATGAGCGGAGAGGCAGGCTATAGCTTCAGTCAAGATTTTGATTGCCACAGCGATTGTGTTTATGTTATTGATGCCGGCGGTGCTGACGACACCTTGGCGCGCTCAAGTTTTGTGAAGAAACTGAAACACCTTCAAAACACAGTAGTATTTATCAACAGTCGGGATGATTACGTATTTTATGACTATTATCAGAGAGAAGTCCTTGAGAACGTGGTGCCTGTAACCTTACAATACGAGCAAGCAAGACGTGAGGACTTTTACGCAAATCTGGAAAGCGAAACCATACACCTATACAGCACAAGTAAGGATACCAGACAAATGGCAAACGAATATACTACCACTAAGGAGCTGGAGAACACCGGCCTTACACTAGCCGTTGAGAAGAACAGTGAGCACGAGCTTCAGATAAAGCAGCTAAAAGGTGCCCTTGCAGCTACTGAAAAGCGCTTACTATACTACATCAAAAAAGAGCAAGCAGAACAACAGGAAGCTGAAGAGCAGGCAGAAGAATAGTGAAATGCAGACATGGAAGCGTCAGCAAGCCAGCTCAATTAATTCCTCGCTAAGCTGCGGCAAGTTCTCAAGGGAGCACCAATAGGAATGGTGTTCAGAATGTGAGAAAATCTGCAAAAATGCCACCGGAAATGCAATGTATACTGCAAAATAAACACCATATTTGCTGCACTGACTAATGAAGGATGCAAATTCCGTTTGAACGGAATTTGCACGGAAAGAATGCCTTGTACAAAAAAGCCCCTATTTGAACAAAAAATAGTAAGGGAGCCAATGGAAAGCAATACCCTGAGTACACATTGCAAAGCAATAGCTTTTCCAGAAAGGCTATCTGCAAAATTCCATTTTGACGCTGATTACTCCACCCTAAAACTATTCTATGGCTCCGTGAAAGCAAAGTGGCTTATGAATGAAGATTACCAGTACCTGCACATACGGGCAACAATAACAGATTGATTTGCTCTGTCGGCATGAGCAAGAAAGTACTCGTTTGCCTAGAAAACGAGGGAAAACACTTTAAGGATATAAGAGAGTGCAAAGTTGCCTTCTTGGCTAAGATGGAGAAGAAAGATAATTACAATAATTGTCGAATAGAGCATTCATCTCAGTTAGAGTTTAGGTTTTAGCTTCTTGCTGTTAATCGAAGTGGAATCTGATATCGCTCACTAAAGAGCTTGAAGAGCTTCCAGCCTATGGACTACATGCAGCCGTGCTCATTCATTTGATTCTTTCACTGTTGCTCTTGCCGCATAGCATGTCTAAGCAAAAGCCATGTCAATAGTTTAACGAAAGTGTTAAACTATTGACATGGCTCAATTCGATAAAGTATATGAAATTGCTGCTGACAATTATGGACTAATCACTTTTGCCGAAGCCCGCAAGGCTGGAGTGACTGGTGGTGAACTTAATCGCTTCGTTACTGATGGACGTCTAGAGCGTATAGGATTAGGTGTCTACAAGCTAACAAAATACATACCAGTTCATAATGATCCTTATGCCGAGGCAGTTGCCCTTGTTGGAGCAGGTGCATACTTGTTTGGGGAGTCTGTAATTGCCATGCACGGGCTTGCTCCCACAAATCCTGCTCGTGTCACTGTTGCTACACCACAGCGCATCAGAAAAAGGTTACCCGCTTCAATCCGAGTGGTTAACCGTAAGGGCAGTGATTCTCCGACGCAGTATGAGGGAATTCCTTCTCAGAGTATTCCCGA
>Ga0123356_10004275_pt1 | contig 14775 bp, 12 predicted proteins | sample TergutEmb28metaG_2_FD_92546 | JGI IMG/M metagenome (GOLD analysis project Ga0123356, IMG submission 92546) | Embiratermes neotenicus P3 segment gut microbial communities from Petit-Saut dam, French Guiana - Emb289 P3 | ecosystem: Host-associated > Arthropoda: Insects > Digestive system > Gut ... | reverse complement strand
GTAGCCGTACCGGTTAACACCGATGAAGTGCGCAAACTTGTGCGTTTCAGCCATCAGCTCTCCAAACGCAAACTCAATCTAGGCATCACCGTCCGCGGTTCCGGTAACGACAAAACCGGCGCCCCACTCGGGTCTGGGCTCGTCGTCTCGACCAAGAAACTTGATAGTATTCGCGAACTCGACGTTCGCCAGCGGTTGGTTCGCGTCGAAGCCGGCATCACTTTGGGCGACCTCAATCATGCTCTCGAGGCCGTAGGACTCTATCTTCCAATTTCTGCTGATCCTTCGCACACTATCGGCGGCCTACTTATGAACGGTTACGCTGGACCAATTAGCGGTAAATATGGCAATATTCTCAATTATGTCGAGCAGGCCGAAGTCATTCTCTCAAATGGAGACATTATTCACACCGCATCACTCAGTCCGCGCCAACTGCGCAAGGCTAAGCAGGAAAAGACCCTCGAAGGCGAAATCTACCGTAAAATTGCCAGCCTGGTTGAGGATAACCCGGCGATTATTGATGTCATCCAAAACTCCCCCGGCAGCCTCGCAGGCTACTACAATATTTCACGGGTCTTTGCAGGCAAACGCCTAGATCTGTTGCCACTCTTCGCCGGTTCTCAGGGCACGCTTGGCATCGTTACCGAGTTAATCCTTCGCTGCGAATACGCCGGTTCCGATCGCACCTTCTTGACCGCTGCTTTCGAGACCGTCGAAAAAGCCGCCGAATTCGCCGAGATAGCAAACCACTTCCAGCCTGCCGCAGTCGATATCTATGACCTCACAATTGCCAACCAGACCGCCTCTGTCGGTAAGTCGCTCCATGTTCTCAAAAAGCGTCCAGAAGAGGGATTTATCGTCTTGGTCACTTTCGACGACTACCGCCGTCATGCCCGCAAACGCCGCGCCAGGCGTCTCACTAAATACCTCTCATCCGCGGTATCTCACGAGATCTCCGAAGCAAGCCAATACAACCATGCAACCGAACTGAACGGCATCGTCGAATGCTACCTAAATTCCATCGGCGGCCAAGATCGCTTGCCAATGGTCGACGGTACATTCGTCCCAAACTACATGTTTACAAATTATTTGCACGCACTCAAGAAGCTCGAGAAGAAGCACAGAACCAAGGCGCCAGTGTTTGGTTCATACTCCACTCAGACTTATAACGTCCGTCCAGAAGTTAACATCTCTACCCCCAAGGGTCGTCGTGCTGCTCTGGATTTCCTGCGCGATTACACCAAGATAGTTACCAAACTCGGTGGCACAATATGCGGCGGCTCCCCAGAAGGACGTTTCAAGGCAATCTACCTCAAGGATTACACCAGTGCACCAGATGTTCTTGAGCTAAACAAGGCCATCAAAGAAGCCTTCGACCCAACCGGTGTCCTCAACCCCGGCGTCAAGATCGACGTCAGTTCCTCAGCCAGCATCCGCAATCTCCGCGTAAATCCCACCAGCGGTATCATAACAGAGTAGAATATGATATAATTCGCGGTATGAAACATACTGCAAAGAAACTATCACCCACCGAGATGGAGTTGACCGTAGTTGTCGCCGCCTCAGAATACACCAAGTATATCGAAGAAGCCGTCGAACAGCTCGCTGATACTATCAAGGTGCCTGGTTTTCGTAAGGGCAAAGTCCCTGCTAGTGTTGCCAAGCAACACCTCGACCCAAATACTCTCGCTTCGACTGCGTTAGACCTTGCTGTCCGCGGTACTCTACCGGAAGCGCTTGAGGCCAGCGAGCTCATGCCGCTAGTTGCTCCAAGTGTAACCGTTCTCAAGCATGTGCCCGGCGAAGCGCTAGAATATTCTGCCAAATTCGAGATCATTCCCGAAATCAAGCTGGGCAAGTATAACAGCCTCAAAGTCAAACGCGCCGAAACCAAAATCACTGATAAAGACATCGATGAAGCACTCGAGAACATCCGCCGTTCTTTTGCGGAAAAAGCAGTCGTCGACCGTGCAGCTAAGCTCGGCGATGAAGTCGTGATTGATTTTGTCGGCAAGAAAGACGGTGTTGCCTTCCAAGGTGGCGCAGCCAAGTCTCATCATCTCGAGCTCGGTTCCAATTCGTTCATCCCAGGTTTCGAAGAAGGTGTTGTTGACCACAAAGCTGGTGAGGAATTTGACATCAAACTGACTTTTCCCAAAGAATACCACAGCAAAGACCTAGCTGGCGCCAAGACAGTTTTCACCGTGCTCATCAAACAGGTCAATGAGAATAAACTTCCTGAACTCGACGCTGAATTCGCCAAGAAATGTGGCAATTTCAAGTCAGTCGCTGATCTGAAGGAAGATGTCCGCAAAAACCTTCAGTCTCAAGCCGATTACAAATCGCTCGAAACCTTCAAAGACGCACTTGTTGACACTCTCGTCGCAGAGTCTGATATCCCGACTCCAGAAGTGCTTGTCCACGACCACCTCAATCGTATTCGCGCTGAGCTCGACGATAATCTTGCGCGCCGCAACATGTTATTTGAGGACTTCCTGAAGCAAAACAATCATTCCGAAGCTGAGTGGGATAAGGAAGCTCACCGCCTCGCTGAGCAGCGCGTCCGCGCGTCGCTTGCCCTGACTGAAATTGCCAAAAAAGAGAAGCTTTCCGCTACCGAAGAGGAGACCGACGCCAAGCTCAAAGAGCTCAAAGACGTCTATCAGAAATCCCCAGAAGCTCTCAAACAGCTCGATAACCCGCGCGTCGCTATGGATATCCGCCATCGCCTCACCATCGAAAAAGCCATCGACAAGCTGATTGAGCTCAACTCGAAATAATACCACTACCGTGATATAATTACCGCAATGAAACTGCGAGAAACCATCAATGATCGCGTTGACATCATGCTCAACCGGTACTTTGTGTTTTGGGGCAGAATCGCCCTGAAGCGCTGGCACCCCAAAATTGTTGTTGTCACCGGCTCCGTCGGTAAGACAACCATGCTTGGTATTATCGAAGCTCAACTGGGCGACGTCGCACGGTATTCGCATAACGCCAACAGCGCTATCGGCATAGCCTTCGACATTCTGAAACTTCGTCGTATCTACGATTCACGCAAAAACTGGTTTTACAACATCTCACATGCGCCAATACATGCGTTTACTGCTAAGCACAAAGAGCGCATTTACATCGTCGAAGCCGATATCGCGCGTCCTCGTCGCGCTGAACTCATCAACACTCTGCTCAAGCCCGATATTACCCTATGGATTTCGCTCAGCAGTTCTCATGCGGTGCATTTTGGCCATCTCGTTACCTCAAATAAGTCTATCGACCAAGTCATCGCTGGCGAGTTCGCCAAACTCGTCAAGAATACTAAGCACGAAGTCATTTATGACGCTGATAACACCTTGATGTACAGGTATCTTAGGCCGATCCGCGGTATCACCACTCCAGTATCTAAGTCCGACGTCATCAAAACCACCATTAATGTCGATAGTTCAGAGTTTGAAACACGCGACGGCACCTATCGCTTCTCTGAGCCGATGCCGCCGGAGCTCGCAATTCAAGTGGCAATGATTGAGCCGCTGATGCACAGTCTCGATCTCAAGCCAAACTACGACCTCACCAAAATGCAGATGCCACCCGGGCGCAATAATCATTTCGAAGGCATCAACGACACTGATATTATCGACAGTACCTACAACGCTCAACTTGAGAGCGTCGAAGCTGTTCTCAATCTCCTCTCTCATATCAAGCACAGCCACAAATGGGTAATACTCGGCGATATGATTGAGCAGGGTAGTATCGAGCGCGAAGAGCATGAAGAGCTCGCACACATACTTGAGGCAATGAAACTCGAACGCATCATCCTAGTCGGCAGTCGTATGCAGAAATACACTTTTCCACTTCTCGAGAAACACGACAATGTCGTCTGGTTTTCGTCCCCTCAAGAAGCCCTAAAATACATTCAGGAAAATTGTAAGGGAGGCGAACTTATTCTCTTCAAAGGCAGCCAATATCTCGACTGGATTATTCGCAAGCTTCTCGCCAATCCAACTGACGCCAAGAAATTGATAACTCACGACATTTCTTCACGCAAACTCCTCGCCAAGAAAGGACTTATATGAAAAAACATCTATTTATTGTGCATGGCTGGGCCTACGATGTCTCACCTTGGAACAAAACAATTTCTTATCTCGAGGAAGCCGGCATCAAAGTCACGATGCTAAATGTCCCGGGTCTAACACAGCCTAGTACCAAAGTTTTTACGATGAACGATTATGTCGAGTGGGCCGACGAGCATTTGCCCGACGGTGCGGTAGCACTCGGACACAGCAACGGCGGACGCATTTTGATGAACCTCGCCATCAAGCACCCAGCTAAGCTGTCGCATTTAATCCTGCTCGACGCCGCCGGCGTGCGCGAACGCAACCTCATGCGCGACTCTCTCCGAGTCGCCAGCAAAGTCATGTCGCCATTCAAGAAGTCGCCCAAACTGCGTAAGCTCTTCCATAAGTTTATCGGTGCCAACGATTATGAGCGCGCCCCAGAAAATATGAAGAAAACGATGAGCAATATGCTCGACAGTGACAAGTCTCTCGAGCCAGCCAAAATCAAGACCCCTACTACGATTATTTGGGGCGATGCCGACACCATCACTCCACCCCGCCAGGCTCGCAAGTTGCTTAGACTGATTAAAAACTCTTCCTTAGATATGTACCAGAGTTGGGGCCACGCTGCCTACAAAACCCATCCCCGAGAAGTCGCGCAGGCAATCGTCAAGGCTCTTGGAGAAATCAAATGATCTTCATGTCCCGTGCCGCCAAATTCAACTTTAGCCGCGCTGTCCGTCATCTCACGATTCGTGGCCGCAAATCGGATTACAAAGCACTTCGTAAGTATCTAGAGAGTCGCTACGACGCAAAGGTCGTCCTGTTTCACAACGGTCGTACTGCCATCGCGGAAGGGCTCAAGCAATATCTAAATAAAGGTGATGCGGTCGCGGTGAATGGTCTTACCTGCTTCGCCGTCCGTCAGTCGGTTCTTCACGACGACAACGAAGTCATGTATCTAGATATCGACTTCGAAACCGCGAACTATACTCCAGAAACGCTTCGTGAAGCTATCAAGAAAAACCCGCAGATCAAAGCCATTATTCTCCAAAATATGCTCGGGTTCACAGTCGACATTCGCCCGTTCGAACAAATCGCCAAGCAGCACAAGCTGATTATCGTCGAAGACCTCGCTCATTGCGTCGGTGCTCATTATGCTGACGGCCGTGAAGCTGGCACGGTCGGCAATTTCGCGATTCTATCATTTGGCAAAGGTAAGGTAATCGACGCCATGCATGGTGGCGCACTAGTCTTGTGTGACAAGAAAGTTGCCGAACAGTACGACAACAATCCTACACGCATCGTTTCACCGCTTCAGCGCTTCCGCGACCGCGTTTATCCGATCATTGGCTGGTTTGCACGCAAGTTCTACCGTGTCAAAATCGGCCCCGCTGTCTTCGCGCTCGCTCTGAAACTCAAAATCGTAGTACGTTCAGTCGAAGGCCCGGTCATGCCCCATATCACCGTTACGAATTGGCAGGCTCGCCTCGCTCTCGAGCAAATGAAGGAGCTCGATGACGACGTCAAAACCCGCATCAGTCGTGCGCATAAACTCTACGGCATGCTGCCTGAGAATTTGCAGACCTATACCATTACCGAGGGTTCCGCGCCGCTGCGTTACCCAATTCTCGTCCCTAATCGTGACGAAATGCTCAGAATCCTGATGAAATACGGTTTTTACTTCGACGACACCTGGTACGATGTGCCAGTCTCACCCAAGCGCTATTATCACAAAGTTAATTTCCCAGAGAAGTCATGCCCCAACGCTACCCGCACTGCTGCCGAAATCATCAACCTCCCACTCCATATCGACCCGTCGCGTATCACCAAGGCAATCAAAGTAATCGAGGATAATTATGCTCAAAATTAATGAGTTGTCAGCAGAAGAATTTGATGAGTACGTTTTGGCCAACCACCCAGAAGCAAACATCCTTCAGAGTGCCAGGTGGGGAGAAGTGCAGGAAATCCGCGGCTTCAAAGTCATCCGCATGGGACTTACAGACGGCGGCCAAACGGTTGCTGCTTTTCAAGGATTCATTCGCGATGCTAAGCGTGGACGCTACCTCGAAATTCCTGGCGGACCACTCATCAATTGGACCAATTCCCAGAACGTTTCCGACCTCACCGACGAGATCGGCAAAATCGCCGTCAAACACAAATGCGTGTTTGCCCGCATCCGTCCTCAAGCTGAAGTATCGCCGCTGATTCTTGGAGAACTCAAAGCCAATAATTTCCACAAATCCCCATTTCACCTCAATGCCGAGCATACCATTTTACTTAATCTCGATAAGTCTGAGGAACAGCTGCTCTCCAATATGCGCCGCCAAACTCGCTATGAAATTCGCCGCGCTCTTAAGGATAAGGATATCCGAGTCGGTAACGATAATGACATTAAGACCTTCCAGATTTTCCGCGGCATCCAAGCCGACACCGCCAAACGTCAGAATTTCATACCGCCCAGCATCGAGGAACTCGACGCTATCCGCAGAGGCTGCGGTGACGACGCCACAGTTTACTACGCCAGTTTTCAAGGTACGATTCATTCAATGGCACTGGTCGTCCGCCACGGTGAGGAAGTTGATTATCTAGAAGCCGCTTCGACGCCAGAAGCGCGTAAATTCCCGCTCGCCTACGCTCTGCAATGGGAGATTATCCGCGACGCCCGCAACGCTGGCTACAAACGTTACAATTTCTGGGGAATCGCCGCCACCGATGACCCCAAACACCGCTTCGCTAACGTCACTACCTTTAAGAAGGGTTTCGGGGGCGATATTACCGTCTATTGCCCAGCCCACGATTTAGTAATCAACAAACCCAAGTATGCCATAAACTTCCTCATTGAAACCATCCGCAAGAAAATCAGGCACTTATAGGAGGCAAATGAAGAACACCAATTACGAAATAATCGACATCGAAAGTCGCAAACAGTGGGATAATTTTGTTACGAACCGTCCAGAGGCGAACTTTCTCCAGTCATTTAGCTTTATCGAATTTCATAAACGACTCGGCCACAAAATCACTCGCCGCGCCGTCACACACGACGGCCAGATCGTTGCTGTATATTCCGGTTACCGTGAGCCCGCCCGCCGCGGTGCGCACCTCGCTATCCCGGGCGGTCCACTGATGGAGTGGGCAGATATGCAAGTTGTGCGGATGGTGTTCCGTGACATTGAGGCGCAAGCCGCCAAAATGAACTGTGTTTTTGCGCGCGTACGCCCACAACTGGAGAAATCCACCAAGTCGATGCAGTTAATGAAAACTCTCGGAGCCAAAAAAGCCCCGATGTACCTGTCGGTCGAGCACGCCGGTGTTCTCGATCTCACTAAACCTGAAGATGAATTGCTCGCCTCGATGCGCCGTCAGACCCGTTATACTATCCGCCGCACCGAAAAAGACGGTGTCAAGATTTCCACCACCAAGGACCCTGAAGCCATCCGCAGTTTCTTCGATATCGAAGTTGCCACCGCCAAACGGCAGAAGTTCATTCCGTTTTCGTTTAGATTTCTCCAAACCCAATTCGACGAATTCGCCAAGCATAACGAAGCACTCCTCTATACCGCCAAGTACGAAGGCGAGGTGCTCGCTCAAAATTTCATGATTTTCTACGGCCCCGAAGCCTCCTATCACTATGCTGTGTCCACCGAAGCTGGAACCAAGATCTCCGGCTCGCCGCTCATGCATCTCCACGCCATCCGCGAAGCCAAAAAACGCGGCTGCATCCGCTATAACTTTTGGGGCATTGTCGACGAAGATGACACCAAACACCGCTTCTTTGGTGTCAGTACATTCAAGCGCGGCTTCGGCGTGACCGAGCTGAAATACACACCTGCACACGACCTAGTTGTCAACCCGCTCAAGTATTATGCCCTGACTTGGCCAGTCGAGGCTTTACGCGCTCGTATTCGTCATGTAAAATAAGCATAGAAGGAGTTGTATGTCTAGACAAAAGGCACCACGCAAATATATTGATAGCCACTGGCTAATCTTCGCATTTCAAGGAATCGTGGGGCTCACCTTTGGCCTCTTCGCCGTCCTCACCGATATCTACGACGTCTACACTCTCGTGGTATTTGCCGCTCTCACCCTAGTTCTCTTTGCGATTGCTGAATTCATCAACATCGCCTATCGCCAAATCCGCGGCTTCAGCTGGTCAATTACCATCTTCATCGCCCTGATCGATATGGCGGTCGCCTGTGCTCTCATCTTCTTCCGCAGCGACGTATATACCACGCATATCATGATTATCGCTGGTTACATGATTCTGCGCGGCCTCTTCGAAATCATCATGGGTCTCAAAGTCCACACCGACAAAACTGATAAATTCATGTGGACAGTTTGCGGCATGCTCGGCATAATCCTCGGCTTCGTCACTCTTGCTGACCAAGGCATCAGCGAAACCACCTTTATTCGTGTCTTTGGCACATACCTGATGATTGTCGGCCTCACCAACCTAATTTACTCTGTACATTCCAAGAACGCCCTCCTCGAGGGTTCTCCCTCGAATTAATCACCCCCACCACTCACAAGCTAGCACCCAAAAGGGAGCTTATACTATCATTATAGCATAAGCGACGTAGAAAGTCAATACTATTTTCGCAATAACAGATTAAATATGGTAAAATATTCATCATGAAACGATACAACCCTCAAGAGATAGAAAAGAAATGGCAACAGATCTGGGAAGAGACGAAGCCTTTCGCCGCCAGCGAAGACGACACTCGTCCGCGCGTCTTCCTCGCTGAGATGTTCCCATACCCTTCAGGAGCCGGTTTGCACGTCGGCCACGTTCGCAACGACACTATCGTCGACGCACTCACCCGCTTCCACGCGCAACAAGACATGAACGTCCTGCGCGCCAACGGTTACGATACTTTCGGACTACCCGCCGAGAACTACGCCATCAAGACTGGCGTTAGCCCTCAGGAAGCCACCGCTACCAACATCAAGAACTTCCGCCATCAACTCAAGCGCCTCGGCTACTATATTGATTGGTCGCGCGAGCAAAACACTTCCGATCCCGAATACTATAAGTGGACTCAGTGGTGCTTCTTGCAGCTATACAAAGCCGGCCTCGCCTACCAAGCCGAGAGTTACCAATGGTGGTGCCCAGTCGACAAGACCGTGCTAGCCAACGAGCAAGTCGAAGGCGGTTGTTGCTGGCGTTGCGGCACCGAAGTCGAGAAGAAAAAAATGAAGCAATGGTTCTTCAAGATTACTGCTTATGCTGACGAGCTACTCGACGAAATCGATTCGCTCGAGTGGCCAGAGAAGATCAAGACCATGCAGAAGAATTGGATTGGCCGCAGTCGTGGCGCCGAGATTAACTTTGTTGTTGCTGATAGTAAAGAAAAAATCAAAGCATTCACGACTAGGCCAGACACTCTCTTCGGCGCGACTTTTATGGTACTCGCGCCGGAGCACCCGCTCGTGCCGAAATTAGTCAACAAGGATACTCAAAAAACAGTTGATAAATATCGCACGGAAGCGATGAAAAAATCCGAAATTGAGCGCCAAGAAAATAAAGAAAAGACCGGCGTTTTTACTGGCTCTTATGCGATTAATCCTGCAACCCAAGAAAAGATGCCGGTTTGGATTGCTGATTACGTACTTGCTAGTTACGGCGAAGGCGCGATTATGGCTGTCCCAGCTCACGATGAGCGCGATTATGAATTCGCCAAGCAGTTCGACCTGCCAATCAAACAGGTAATTGCTCCAACTGTTATCGACCCAGAGAACCCGCCGCGCGGCGATAAGGAAGACACTGAGCGCGACGTCGTGATGTGTTTAGTTAAACACCAGACCGACAACAAATATCTCACTCTAGAATGGCCGGACTTAGGTTGGCACACCTTCGTGATGGGCGGTATTGAGAAAGGCGAGGATGTCGAGACTGCTGCTCGCCGCGAAATCGCCGAAGAAACTGGATTTACCAACCTCAAATTTAAGCGCATCATGCCGCTGGAAGTTAACTCAGTCTTCTACGCACAACATAAAGACCTGAACCGCAGTATCCTCACTACAGTTATCGAATTTGAGCTCGAAGACCTCGATCAAGCCGAGATGCACCGTGAAGCCCATGAGAAATTTGAAGTCGAATGGACCGCTGAAGACGAATTGGGTAATCTCGGGCCTGTATCAGAGCTACCATTCATCCTAAATTGGATTCGCAACGAACCGCTAGTCTATACCGGCGACGGCAAGATGATTAATTCTGGCGAATACAATGGTCACGAGTCTGCTATCGCCCGTGAAGAAATCATCAAATGGCTCAACAAAGAAAAAATCGGCAAGGCCAAAACCACCTATCGCATGCGCGACTGGTTGATTAGCCGCCAGCGCTACTGGGGTGCGCCGATTCCAATCGCCTATGACAAAGAAGGCAACGCTCATCCTATTCCTGAAGACCAACTCCCAGTCATGTTGCCAGCGATCAGCGATTACAAGCCTGACGACTCCGGCCGCAGCGCCCTCGCTAAGTCCGAAGAATTCATGAAAGTTACCATCAACGGTGAAGAAATGACTCGCGAGACCGATACTATGGATGGCTATGCCTGTTCTAGTTGGTATCTCTGGCGCTATACCGATCCGCGCAACACCAAGCAGGCTTGGGACCCTACCAAGGCCAACTTCTGGAACCCAATCGACTACTATGTTGGTGGCGACCACGCCGTTGCCCACCTACTCTATGTCCGGTTCTGGTGCAAGTTCTTCTGCGACCAGGGGTTATTGGACTTTCGTGAGCCGGTTAAGCGCCTGCTCTACAACGGTTATATCAACGCTCCAGACGGTCGCAAAATGTCCAAGTCGCTCGGCAATGTTATAGATCCACTCGAGATAATCGACGACGGTTACGGCGCTGATACCCTGCGCACATATGAGTTGTTCATTGCTCCATACGACCTCGATGCCTCTTGGAGCACCCGTACAGTTGGTGGAGTCTATCGGTTTTTGAACCGTTGTTGGAATTTATTAGACGGCGAACGCACCGGCGACGCAATTGTCATGCGTCACCAGACTATAAAGAAGGTCACCGAAGACATCCGCCGCTACTCCTTCAACACTGCTATCGCGGCGCTGATGGAATACGTCAACTTCCTAAACAAAAATCCATATAGCGGTGAGGATTTGGCTACTCTCGCCAAACTCCTGAAGCCGTTTGCCCCACATATCGCCAGTGAAATGCTTGAGATTCTGGGCAGTGACGATTCCTGGCCAACCTGGGACGAAAAGTACCTCGTGAAGGATACGGTTGAGCTAGTCGTCCAAGTCAACGGCAAAGTCCGTACCAAAATCGAGATTTCCACCGAGATTGCCGACAAACAAGCCGAAGTTGAGGCCATCGCTCTCGCTGATCCGCGCGTCAAAAACCATATCGACGGCAAAACAATTACCAAAACCATTTACATCCCAAAGAATCACCTGCTCAGCCTTGTAATCAAGTGAGAAATGTGCTACTATTGTGTAAACGGATTAAAAATCCTTAATTAAAGGAGCAATTTAAATGCCTGAACCGAAAAAGCAAAGTAGCCCGCGCAAAACCGGTCTACGCCGTAGCCATCTAAGGCTAACCTTGGCACGTGCGGTCAACCGCCACTCCCCTGTCAAGGCATTCGAAACCAAGAAGAAAACCCCAAACCTAAAAGTAAAAAAGTGCAAGGCTTGCGGAAACGCCACTTGCAGCTGTAAAGCGAAATAAAATGGCATCAAACCGACACTTAGGAAGAATAGTAGCGCTCCAGAGCTTATATGAGTATGAGTTCCGGACTAAAGCCGGCGACCCAAGCGTCGACATCGATACCATCATCGCTAGTAATATCAAGCCGTACGAGGGGGCTCTAGGTGATACTGAGTTCGTTTTCGCATTGACGAAAGACGTACTCGGTGTCGCGAAAGAACTCGACGAGACTCTCCAGCCAATTGCGCCGGAGTGGCCTATCGACAGCATCTCTGCCATCGACCGCAATGTTCTTCGAATCGGCTTATTTGAATTAACTTATCGCAAGGACTCAGTTCCACCCAAAGTTGCTATCAACGAAGCCGTTGAGCTTGCCAAAGCCTTCGGCGCTGATAACTCATCCAAGTTCGTCAACGGCGTACTTGGCACCGCATACCGACACCTGTATGGAGAGCCCGAGCAGAAAGAAACTACCAAGCCTGATGAAACCAGAGCAGGAAAAGAAGCCAAAGACCCCAAAGCCAAGTAACGGCGAGCCAGCTGAAGCTGGCATGATCAATAAAGTCAAGAAAGCCTTCCGCTTTCGTCAGCCATCTATCAAGGAGATGGTACGTGAGCCCACCTCAGGTGGCATCATTTTTCGACCGACCTCTGACGGGCGCGATATCGAAATTCTCTTGATTGAAGACACGAAGGGCCGCTGGACCATCCCGAAAGGCCATATCGAGCCAGGCGAGTCTGCTAAACAGACCACAGTTAGGGAAGTTGCTGAAGAGACCGGACTCAAGAAAATCCGCATCATGAGCTGGCTTGGCAAAGTCAACTTCAAGTACCGCCGTCAAGACAAACTCGTCCTCATGACTATGCAGGTTTATCTCGTCCGCGCTCTCGATCCGGAAGAAACTCTGGTTAAAGAGAAATGGATGACTGCTATCAAGTGGTTCAGTTTCGCCGAAGCTGTCGACGCCGTTGAGTACCCAGACATTGCCCGCCTGATGCTGCTTGCCAAAAAGAAAATCCGTACCGGGAGATACTAATAATGAACAAAGAACAATACGATTCATATGTCGATTTCGCCCGCGAGCATCTTGGAATTACCTTCAACGACATCGAGTTGCTAATTACTGCACTCACTCACCGTAGCTACGTCAATGAGCATAAGAAGTCGGCTAAAGATCACAACGAGCGCCTCGAGTTTCTCGGCGACGCTGTGCTTGAGCTCGTCACGACCGACTATCTTTTCCGCAACTACGGAGAATCCGAAGGTATCCTCACTAACTGGCGCGCTGCGTTAGTTCGCACCGAGTCAATCGGCGCCGCTGGGGAAGCACTCGGCTATGGTCACCTCCTTCGTATGAGCAAAGGCGAACGCAACGGCTCTGAACGCGCCCGCATGGTTATCATGGCTGACGCATTTGAAGCTGTTATTGGCGCGGTCTACCTCGATCAAGGCTACGCAGCCGCCAAGAAAGTTATCGACGACTTCATTATCACCAAGCTCCCAGAAATTCTCGACAGCCAATCCTGGCGCGACCCCAAATCTTATCTTCAGGAACTATCGCAGCGCTTCGATAATGAAACTCCGACTTACAAAATTCTCCGCGAGGACGGCCCCGACCACGATAAAACCTTCACAGTCGGCGTATTTGTCGGTCGCACCATGACCGGCACCGGCGAAGGCCATAGCAAGCAAGAAGCAGAGGCCAATGCCGCTGCCAAAGCTGTTAAAAAGTATTCTGACAAGCAATAATTTGCTATACTAAGCATATGAGGTTTCCAAAGAGACTGGATTTGGCCATAGTTTTTGCGCCACTCGCAGTTTTTTGTCTGTTTTTTGTGGTCTCTTGCATCGTGGCCAGTATCGTCGTGCAACCACAAGTTAATCGCTCAGAAGCGGAAGGACGCTCAATTGTCTCGGAGTTTCCAGGCACTACGATGAATATCCCTGCCACAATCGACTTTTCGGACTTAAACCTATCATCCTCGCTCCCAGACACTCGCAACACCACCATAATCGTGTCTACTGATAGTCTCACTGGCTATACTCTCACTGTCAACATGCTCACCGACGAAACCTGCCTGCGCAACGCCAACGACTTCATGGTGGACAATCCATGCGGCGGCATCGGCACTGCTAGTAAGTTCCAGCCGGTTTTAACAGATACGATCACTGCTAGTTTCGCACCAGGATACTGGGGAATTAGCACCGTACCATACACGACATGGAATCCAGTGCCCGCCAGTAGCAGCGCGCCGCTTGAGTTGAATTATAGTGTCACTGATGTCGTTGACGACGTCACGCACATCCGCATCGGTGTTAATGCCGACTACTCTATCGCAGCAAGCTCATACCTTGGCAGCGTCGTCTTCACAGCCACACCAAACTTGCAACCGATTCCAATCATAACCGGCGTAGATCCGACATCTGGGCAATCCGGCGACCCAGTCACGGTGACCGGGCTAAACTTCACATTCAATTCCGTAACAATTCTCTCAGAAGTGCTCTTTGGCGAAGACCCGTGCGATAATCTTGATATCGTTAGTAGCACATTTGCAACATGCGATGTCCCAGACGGCATCGATGGTGAACTATTTCTGACAGCCGTTTCGGTATTTGGTAACGAGGAGCCAAGTGAAGTGGTGTTCGCAACTATCCCGGACTACAATGGAGTCGACATAGGCTTGCTGGATGCGTCTACATGTGACGACGCAGTACCAATCGGCACAATATACACTATGCATGATCCACGAGGCAGCGGCCAAGACTACCGTATTCGCTGCATGGAGGACGGAAATTATTGGATGATAAACAATCTCAAACTCGGCTCCACTTCTAGCACAACACCATTAACTCCGTCTGATACGAATATTTTGTCCAACTGGTCCCTGCCACAGCTAAACACAGGTACAGGTATGCCAAATGCCCCACAGGCTATGGCACTATTAAGTGGTGATCCGGCATATTCTTCATCGACACCTAATTCCGTCGAGAGCGATATTACATCCAATAACTTTGCCGGCTACTCATACAACTGGTGCGCCGCT
>Ga0123356_10004274_pt1 | contig 14776 bp, 20 predicted proteins | sample TergutEmb28metaG_2_FD_92546 | JGI IMG/M metagenome (GOLD analysis project Ga0123356, IMG submission 92546) | Embiratermes neotenicus P3 segment gut microbial communities from Petit-Saut dam, French Guiana - Emb289 P3 | ecosystem: Host-associated > Arthropoda: Insects > Digestive system > Gut ... | reverse complement strand
GCAGAGCTCGCCTCACCTGCACGGGTGAAGTCATCGCCGGGAACGTCATAATGCAGTTCAAGTACGCTCACGCTCATAATTATGCACCTCCCGACTTCGCACACGTTCCGCCGCGAAGCCCACCCTCATATAAAATTCCGCAAGCTTCAAACATACGGCTTTTTGTTGAGAGAATAGCAATGCTTTTATCAGCGGCAAGCTGAACAACGGTGTCGTCGGGCTTCTTCCCTCTTACGAACACGATGCAGATTATATCCATCATTTCCGCGGTTCTGACTACCTGCGGATTTAAAAGCCCCGTAAGAAGCACAGCCTGGTCCTTCACAAAAGCCAAAACATCGCTCATCATATCAGAGCCGCACGCGGTATGTACCTCGCTGGTCAGCCTGTCTTCACAGCAGAGAACCTCACAATCAAGAAGCTTCGCAATATCACCGATAGTCATAATTCAGATACCTTTCCTTTTTTATTATATTAATAGTATAGCATAAATATTTTTTTAAGTCAAATGAAAAATTTTTGGTTTACAAAATTGGAAATATATGTTATAATTATAAAGACGATTTTAGGAGGTACATATGAAAAAATTATTAGTTTTTATTCTTATAATAACGATTATTTCTTTGTTCTATGCATATAATGAATATAATATACTTCAAGAAGGAAGCGATGAAACTTTTTCAAATCCCCAAATTACAACGACTGCTCTTATAACGACAACTACACTTGTCACAACGACTATACCGATTACAACTACTGTTCCAGTCACGACAACCGCACCTATTACGACAACTACTAACACCTTCACTACAACTACTCCCATTGTTACCACAACTATTCCTATCACGACGACCGCTGCCGTTACAACGACTATAACTGTCACAACAACCGCGCCTGTAATAACTACAACAGCAACTATTATCACCACTGCTCGCACACAATCCGAGAGAGGTGTTTTTGTTACAAGAACGGGCACGAAATATCATTATATCAATCCGTGCGGAAATGGAACATATTTTGAAATAACTCTCGCAAGTGCAATAATAAGCTATGACCCATGTGCAAAGTGTGTACTATAAATTATATGGATATGAAAGTTTAGCAGTTTAATATGCGAAAGCGGGGTTCAACCCCGCTTTCTTTATATTGATTTACCATTTTTGATATTACGGACGCTTCAAGTATTCTTCCGTATCTTTTTTCAGCCTTTCTAATGTGCGGCTTTTATCGGATTCGCCTCTTTTTATTATTTCGATTTCTTCCTCTATGCGCTCTAATTCACGCAAAAGACTTTGTTGACGGTCTTCAAATTGCCTGTCGGTCATTCCCATGAGCTACACCTCCTCATTGTCTTTTCTTCTATTTTAACTCATTTTTCATGATTTGTCAATGCTTTTTAAATGAAAAACATCTTTACCACTATCAGCACAACCCCCGGAATTCCCAGCACAAGCGCGATGAACACCGTGTAGAGATTCACCATTATTTGCGCGCCGAAGAAGCCTGCAATCAGGCTTGCAGCGGCAAGCGCGGCGATTCCTGTGAGCATTGAGGTAACTGCCCGCTTCAAAGGCGACTTGCTCTCCGACAATACTTTTATGAAGTTAAATAATAAAACAACTCCGAGCAAAATAAAAATCACGTTCAGCATAATTAATAAAATTCCTTACTGTTAATAATACAGCGGTCGTAAAAACCGACTTCAAGCTTTAATTCCTTCGCCTGCTTCAAAAGGCAGGAAAACCTCGACTGCAACGCCTTTTGCTCGTATATCAGGGCTTCGATAATATCGTCGTCGTCAGTTAGATTGAACTCCCGCTCGTGTATTTTCAGCTTTTCGCTCAATATGTACAACTCGGAAATTAAATCATCTTGAACCGAATTTTCAACTCTTTTCGCCATAATTCTCGCCGCCCTTCTGTCCCTACTTGTCCCATTATATGCTTGACTTATGGAAAATATTATGATAAAATTAAACATGAAAAATATTAAGGACAGAATAAAAATGAAAAATCAACTGACGTTATTATTAATTTACCCCGATTTCTTAGAGGAAGATAAATATAACAGGGGCAAGCGCGGAAACTACAGCGAGGGCTTGGCTTCGATTTCGGCAGTGGTGAAGCAGGCGGGCTATGACGTTAAGCTTTATCATCAGCTTTATATACCCGATAAAAAGGAATTTATTTCGGAAGTTAAAAGCTTTAAAGCCGATTTAATCGGCTTTTCCGCGCGGACAACTGCGATGCCGTTCATAGAAGAAATGGCTTGCTGGCTCAATGAAGAGCTACCCGAGATTCCTGTCGCAATCGGCGGTTATCACGCTATATTAGTGCCGGACGAGTGCATAAAACTGCAAGGAATCGACATGGTTATTGTCGGCGAGGGCGAATATCCGTTAGTTGAATTGTTAAATTCAATGCGGGATAATGTAAACCGCACCGACATACAAAGCATTTACTTCAAACAAAAAAACGGCGAGGTTATCAGAAACCCCGTCGCGCCGCTTATTGAGGACTTAGACTCGCTCCCCTTCCCCGATTTCGAGCTTTTCGACTACGCGAACCTTGACCGCTCGAAGAACTTCACCGCTATGGTTATGCTTTCGCGCGGCTGTTTGTTTTCCTGCACCTACTGCGGAAACTCCCAGTTCCGCAATATCTACCCGAACAAGAGCAAATTCACCCGCTTCCGCAGTCCCGTGAAGGCAATCGAGCTGCTTGAATTGTTACTTGAAAAATTTCCTTTCATAAAATATTTTGAGTTCCGCGACGCTATTTTTAATATGTACAAGGAGTGGTTCCATGAGTTCATGCCGATGTACATTGAGCGCATAAAACTGCCGTTTAACTGCAATCTCCGCTTCGACATTCTTGATGAGGAAATGGTAAAAATGCTCAAGGACGGCGGCTGTTACATGATTGACATTGGACTCGAAAACGGCAACGAGGAATTTCGCAAAAAATATCTGCACCGCGCCATGAAAAACGAGCACATGATTAACGTCGCGGAGTGGTTCAAGAAGTACAAAATCACCACGCTGACCTATAATATCGTCGGGCTTCCGCACGAAACGCTTGAGCTGTCGCTCGAAACTGTGAAGCTTAATGCAAAGCTTTCTGTCGATAAAGTGATTCCAAACATCTTCTATCCTTATCCCATGACGATTCTCGCAAAAATCGCTGAAGATGCAGGGTTTATTCCCGGCGTAGCCGGAAGTGCCACCGGGGGCTCCCCGGTAGACCCGAACGACCCTGTTCAGCTTCGTATGCCGCAGTACCCGAAGTACGATATTCTTTATATGGCGTTCAATTTCAATAAGCTTGTGAAGAAATACCGCGCGATTTACGCGCTTCCCGCGGCTAAAGCCGCGAAAAAAGAGTTAGCTCTTGACAAAAAAATAACCGCAAAGCATTACCCGCGGAAGTTCCTTTACAGAACCGCGAAATTCAAGGAAGATGTCTTCATAAAGCTCAAAAGAACGCTTAAAAAATTCTCGCCAAAGCTGTTTATTCTCCTCAAAAACAGGACGATGAAAGAGGTGAAGAGCTGATTATGCCTAAAATCAAACTCACCACAATGATTATGCTGCAGGATAAAACAACCGGAAAAGTGCTCGCTCAGGACAGGCGACTGACCTACAAAGGCATCGCTTTCCCCGGCGGCAAGGTTGAAGACGGCGAAAGCATTTACGACTGCGCGGTTCGCGAGTTTAAAGAGGAAACAGGGCTTGAAATTTCAAGCTTAAAATCATGCGGTTTTATACACTGGGTGAACAACAAAAGCTTCGACAGATACTTTGTTTTTCTTTATAAGACTTCGGATTTTTCCGGTGAGCTGATTGCTGAAAACGATGAGGGCTTGAACTTTTGGATTAGCTTGGACGAGCTAAAAGAAATGCCATCAGAAAAGAAAATCCCCGATTTTGATAATTATTTAAAGCTGTTCACGGAAGAAAAATATAGTGAAGCTTATTGTCAGTGGAACGATGAAGAGCCGTGGGAATTTACATATTTTTGATTTTTAACAGAGAGGACAAACCATGAAAGAGCCTAAAATAATACTTACCGATTCCTTTAAAATAACCGTGCTGATTTGCTATTTGCTGAATGAGCTCGGCGCATTGACCGAGTATCAGCTTACGAAAATTCTCACGCTTGATGAGGTCGTGAATCATTTCGATTTGACCGAGGCTTTTGGGGTTTTGGAAAATAAGAAGCTCGCCGATTTCGTGGAGCGAAAGGGCGAGAGGTTTTATGAAATTAACGACAACGGGCGGACAATCGCCGCAGAAGCGGGTTCTGTTCCGCTGTCTGTACGCGAGAATTCCATGCGTGAGGGGAAGAAGATTTTAGCCGAGGTCGAGCTTCGCAAAACTGTAAGCTGGAAGGTGCAGAAGCGTGAAAAAGGGTACAATTTCAACATTCGCCTGCTGAACGAGCTCGGCGGGGTTGACCTCATGGAAATCAATTTATACGCTCCTTCGGAAGAAGGAGCTCGGGACATTGAGCGGCGGTTTTTGGAACGCCCGCTGGACATCGTGAGGAAAACTATGATGATGTTTATTACGGATATGGGGAGGTTTTAGGAATAAATTTTTTTTATTGTTTTGAATCTTTTCTTCACCAAATATGTTTCTCCCACTTCCAATTCGTCATAAATATATCCAAAACAATATGCAATTTGCCCTTTTGAGGGCTTATTGTTTTTTTTACAATAAACCACTATATAACGTTTAAAATGTCCGGGGTCATGAGAGAAAAAAGCAGTTGATTTTACCCACTTGTCAATAATTTTAATTGTTTTTTTCTTTCCCTTGTATAAATAAGATAATAAAACAAAAGGCCAAAAGGATATAGCGAGAAGTAAAATAAAAATTCCGATATAATCACCGATGCTATTAATTACATTCATTAATTAGCCCCTTTTCCTCAAAATCGAAATATGAATCGCTTTTGAATGAAATTCCGACATAAACCCCATCCCTTTTCTCTGCAAATAAATTTTTATTATCAGTAGTATCAATAGTATTAAATTTTTCCGCGAAGCCCTTCCCTGTCAGCTTTGAATATGCTTCCTTCAAAACCCAAAGCCTGCATAGAAAATCCTGCTTGTCTTCTGCGTTTTGAAGTAACGCTAACTCGTTTTCGGTGCAGATTCTGCGGGCGATTTTAAGCTTTATGCGGCTTATTTCCTCAACATCAATGCCAACCGGAATATCCGCAATTACGCAGGCGGCTCCCGCTCTGCAATGCGAAATGCTCATGTGCAAGTTGCTGTTCGGGATATAAGGCTTTCCGCGCTCGTCCTTGAGGTAATTAACGCCTGTAATCCCGAAATCCTTTTCAAGTGCATACTTAAAAAGACAGCGCGCAATTGCACGCTGTTTTTTTATATCAGTTTCGCTGTATTTATAAAAGTAATAGTTCATATTATTCTTCTTCAGGTTCGGTTTCCTGTTCGTCTTGCGGGACGCTGAGGACATCGTCCCCTACATCGTCAGGCTCGTCAAGCGGGACGCTGAGGACATCGTCCCCTACTTCGGGCTCTTCGGGAGGAATCGGCGCAGGCTCGTTCAAGTCTATATTTATAGTGCCGTCGTTGTTCGGTGCTTGCGTTGTGGTTCTTGGCGTCGTGGTTACAACCTCTTCTTCCTCCTCTTCTACAAGCGGCGGAATTCTGATAATGTTTATATACTCAATTATAATTTCTTCTACAGGCTTTGACATTGTTCCGACCTCGTCGTCCGTCGGATTTCCGCCTGCAACCTGCATTGCCGCAATCGCGTCAAGCACATCGCCGCCCGAAACAAGCTGCCCGAACACAGTTACGCTTCCGTCAAGGTGCGGCAAGCCGCCGCGAGTCAGATACTGCTGTTTTATGTTTTCGGGAATATCGCGCATTATTCTGAGATTGACCTCAAGCCGCGACCTTGCCGCATCTGTAAGCTCACGTCCGCCGTTAAGATACGCTTCAATAATTTCGATTTCCGCGTCAATATCGACAGGGTTTTTGTTCACGACTATATAAAACTGACAGTAATTAAACATCATCTCGTCTGAAACTAAGGCGAGCGCGCCGTAGAAATTCCGCGCGTGCGGCGAAGCCTCAACATCGAAAAGCTCGCCGAACTCAACATTCCCCTCAGTTCCGTCAAAGTTTACAGAGCCGCCTTGAATTATAAAGTCCTCAATAACGCGGTGTATGTTTCTGTTGTTATAAAAGCCGCGCTCTGCCTTTTTCGCGAACTCCTCAACGCCAATAGGCGCGAGCTCGGGAAAAAGCTTGAACATTACTTTTTCTTCAAAGCCTAAGAACTTTATTTCCGCGTAAATATCGCCGGGCCCCGGCTCGGATAAATCGTGGATATTGCCGAGCGCGGCATTTTTTGAATCGTTGCCGTTGCAGGCTGACAGCAGCATTACCGCAGCAAACAAAAGGCATAGAACACGCTTTTTCATAATTACATTCCCTTCTTTTTAACTTACGACTGATATAAATAGTAAGATAACTCTATTTTTTCTATTAATATTTCTTCAAGCGGGCGGCTCGTCGTTTCTTCCGTCGGCATTGAGAGAAGCTCGTCCAAAACCTCAAAGCCGTCGATTAACTGTCCGAAAATTGTATAAGCTCCCATTGCACCGGGCAAGCTGTCGGTTTTGTAAAAGGCTTCAATAAGCTCTTCGGGGAATAATCTTGTTTCGTCTCTGCGGACAGTTTCGCGCATTTGCTCGGCGGTTTCGTCAGTCATAGGCACGCCGCCTATGATTAAAAACCTGCTGTCTCCGAAGCCCTGCCTGCCCGAAAAAGCGAGCAGTGAACCCTTGAAGGGCCAAAGGTTAACCGAGTATTCATTCGGGATTAGCTTTCCGTCGTTGGTCATTCCCTGCTGACCTTCCTCGTCGTTCGCACCCGTGAATAAAAATTCGTTTTCGATTAAGGCTAAAATCGGCTTGTTATCGTAGAAGCCATCTTCGATTCTCGCAATAAAATTATCAACTGTGTTTGGCGCGTATTCGGGGAATAGCATAGCAGTCATTTCGCCGAACTCGGTGTAAATCGTAACAATCGGCTGATTCTCATGCGGGGGCTCAAGTTGAATCAAATTCATCTGGGAATAATCGTAGTCCCAAACAGGATTACGCGGCATATTGCTGAACAGACAGCCGCTGAACGTAAAAGCGGCAACTGCAAACAGCAAAGCCAAAATCAAACATTTTTTCATTTTGTTTTCCTTAATTTATAATTATACTTTATATTCTTTTCAAAGTCAAGCCTTCTTAATAACCGTTCCCTGTCTTGTTTCTTCAATTACATAGCCTTTGCTTATTATTTCGTCTCTGACGCTGTCAGCAAGCGCGAAATCCTTGTTTTTACGCGCTTCTGTGCGCTTTTCGACGAGCTCAAGTATTTCTGCGGGGATTTCTTCCTTTGTTTCACAGTAGAGCAGTCCTAAGATTCCCGTAAGCTCATTGAAAAGCCCATAAAGACTCGTTATATCTGCTTTTGTGGTTGCTTCGTCCGATAAAGCCTTGTTTATTTCGCGGGTTAATTCAAACACGACAGCGAGCGCGTCGGCTGTGTTTAAGTCGTCGTCCATAGCTTCGATAAAGCGGGCTTTGTGGGATTCTATTATGCTTTCTATCGGACGCGCAATGCGCGCCCCTACGTTATCGGTTTTCGTTTCAAGTATGCGCCGGGTTGCACTTTTGCAATTATAAAGCCGCTCTAACGAAGCCTGCGCGCTTTTAATTACTTCCTCGCTGTAGGTCAGCTTGCTTCTGTAATGCGCCGCAACAAGCATAAAACGAATCGGCTCGTAGCCGTAGGCTTCCGCCGCGTTACGCACAGTGAAGAAATTCCCTGCGGATTTTGCCATTTTTGCCGCAGAATTATCGCTCGAAACGACGTTAACCATTTCGTTGTGCATCCATATTGAGGAGAGCGGCTTCCCTGTTGCCGCCTCGCTTTGCGCGATTTCGTTTTCATGGTGCGGGAAAATCAAATCCGTGCCGCCGCCGTGAATGTCAATCGTGTCGCCGAGGTACTCGCGTACCATTGCAGAGCACTCAATATGCCAGCCGGGACGCCCTTTTCCAAAGGGCGACTCCCAGAAAACCTCGCCTTCCTTAGCGGCTTTCCAAAGCGCGAAGTCCATCGGGTCACGCTTCAATTCCGACTCTGAAACGCGCTCGCTTGCTCCTGCGCGCAGGTCGTCAAGCGGCATTTTGGACAGCTTGCCGTACTCGGCGAACTTTCCTGTTTCAAAGTAAACATCACCGCCCGCTTCATACGCAAAGCCTTTGTCAATCAGCGTTTTTATAATTCCAATGATTATATCCATGCAGTCGGTTACTTTAGGATGAATATCAGCATCAGCAACGTTCAGCCCTCTTGAATCCGTGAAATAATCCTTAATTGCATTCTCTGAAACCTCAAGCGCGGAAATGCCGAGGTCAGCGGCTTTCTTGATTATCTTATCGTCAACATCAGTGAAATTCTGAACATATTTCACTTTAAAGCCGCGATATTTTAAATAACGGCGCAGAACATCGAACACGCAAAGCGGGCGCGCATTTCCAATATGGAAGAGATTATAAACAGTCGGACCGCAGGCGTAAATGTTAACTGCTTCGCCGTTTATAGGTTTTAATTCTTCTTTTGCGCGGGACATTGTGTTATATATTTTCATGATTATATCCTTTTATGAAAAATTAAATATTGAGTCACCGAAGCTGTAAAATAAAATCGCAAGCACAAGCGAAACGCCGCCGATTATCCAGTTGCGTGCTACACGTTTTTTTAACAGCTCTTCGTCGCGTCTTCGTTGCTCTGCGCGTTGCTCACGTTTGTTCATCCTGTAAAATCACACTCTTTTCAATAAATTTGCGTAGTTCCAATACGCCTTCGCCTGTCTCGGCGGAAAACTCAATTATTTCGAGGTCGTTAAATTGCAGTTCGCCCTTTAAAGCTTCACGGCGCGCTTCGCGTTGTTTTTTCCGCAGCTTATCTGCCTTGGTAAGCGCGATGACGAAAGGGATTTCCTTTTGCTTCATGAAGTCGAGCATCATTAAATCATCTTCTGTCGGCGGGTGCCGAAAATCAATCAACTGCACTAATAAGCCAGCTCTGCCCGATTTAAGATACCGCTCTGTTAGCTCGCCGAAGCGTTCCTTTTCGGACTTCGCCGTCTTCGCGTAGCCGTAGCCCGGCAGGTCTACAATGTAAATCCCGTTCGGAGAGGGCGTGCTGTCGGACTTCAACCAGCCGGTTGTAAAAAAGTTAATCGTTATCGTTTTGCCCGGCTTTGAGCTTACTCGCGCTAATGACCTGCGGTTAAGCAGCTTGTTTATAAGCGACGATTTTCCTACGTTACTTCTGCCGGAAAACGCGACCTCTGCTCTGTTAGCTTCACCCGCGGGAATCTGCGGAAACTGCCCGTAGGAAGCGAAAATTTCAGCTTTGTTCCAGTTAATCCTGCTCATGACAGGTCCGCCTGTGTGAATAGCTTAACGCCTGCTTTTTTAAGAATTTCGGCTGACCTTTCTGTATCCTTGACACGAACCAAAATATTCGCGTTTCCGTGAGGGCAGCCGACGAGCGGATATAAATACCGAATGTTAATTTTATTTTCGCTCATAATTTTCAAAGCATCGCGAACTGCTCCGGGCTCATCGCGAACAGTAACGCCGATTACAAGCGGGGTTCTGACAACAAAATTATTCGCAGTCAAAACTTCCTCCGCTTTTTCAGGATTATTGACTATCAGACGGACAGTCCCGTTGTCATCGTCCTCAGAAATCGTCATAGCGCGGATATTTATTTCGGCATCGGCGAGAATATTTAACATAGCTTCAAGCCTGCCGACTTTATTTTCTAAGAAAACCGAAATTTGTTTTATCATTTCTTTCTCCTGTCTTCAACTCTGACCGCTTTTCCCATAGAACGTGCAAGCGACTTTGGTTCAACTAAATTGACTTTAATACCTACTCCGATTGCGGAGGTTATTATTTCTTGTGCTTTGTTTTTGTAGTTTTTGATTTCGCCTCTTTCTTCAATATCTATGTGGGAAGGGATTTCAAGATGAAGCTCAAGCGTATCAAAATTATTAACCCTGTCGACTACAATCAAGTAATTTGTCGCCGTGCTGTCGAAGCCGAGCAGTGCTGATTCGATTTGTGACGGGAAGACGTTCACGCCTTTTATTATCAGCATATCGTCTGTTCTGCCCTGCGGCTTTTTCATGCGCACTAAAGTACGCCCGCAGTCGCATTTATCATATATCAAGGTCGCAATATCCCGCGTTCTGTAGCGAATCAGCGGCAGTGCTTCTTTTGTTATACAAGTGAATACAAGCTCACCCTGCGTTCCTGCAGGAAGCGGCTCAAGTGTGTCGGGGTCGATGATTTCGGGAATAAAATGGTCTTCGCAGACGTGCATACCGCACTGCTTTTCACACTCGCAGGACACCGACGGCCCTAAAATCTCCGAAAGTCCGTAAATGTCATAAGCTTTTATTCCGAGTCCCTTTTCTATTTCTGCGCGCATTTCCTCCGTCCATGGCTCTGCACCGAAAATCCCCGCTTTAAGCTTGAATTCCTCTTTTGAAATGCCGCTTTCCTTCATAAGCTCAATTAAACTGATTGCGTAAGAAGGAGTCATGCAGACAATCGTGGTTTTAAAATCCTTGAACATTTCAAGCTGACGCAGGCTGTTCCCCGATGAAGCAGGAATCGTCACTGCGCCGAGCTTTTCTGCACCGTAATGCATACCAAGCCCGCCCGTGAACAAGCCGTAACCGTAAGAAACCTGCACAAAGTCATCGTTTGAGCCGCCTACGCTCGCGATTGAACGCGCGGCGCACTCCGCCCAAAGGTCAATATCCGCCTGCGTGTAGCCGACAACAGTCTGTTTGCCTGTTGTTCCCGATGAAGCGTGAATCCGTATAACTTTGCTCAGCGGCACGGCGAACATACCGTAAGGGTAGTTGTCGCGCAGGTCTTGCTTCGTCGTGAACGGCAGCTTCGCCAAGTCCGCAATCGTTTTTATGTCCTCGGGCTTCACGCCCACTTCGTCCATCTTTGCACGATAAGGCGCGACATTATCATAAACGTGCCGAATTTGCTTCGCAAGCCGCGAGGCTTGAAGCTCCTCAAGCTCAGCACGCGGCGCGGTTTCTATTTCTTTTTTGTAGTAGTTCATAAAATTCTCTTTTCTTACGCGTTTCTCCCAAGCTCAAACGCCTTTAAGTTCACATCAACTGCTTTCGCCGGCGCGCACTCGCGTATTGCCGTTTCCCAGCGCGAAACATCGAAATCGAGCTTTTTCGACAATGCGCCCATCATTACCACGTTCACAGACTTCGGGCTTCCCGCTTGTTCAGCGAGCTCAAGCGCGTTTAGGTCAATGAGGTCAATCCCTGTGCTTTTAATTTTTCCGATAATATCCTCGTTATACTCAGCCGCGCCTGTGATTACAGGCATTGGTTCGAGTTTTTGCGTGTTAATAATCATCATGCCGCCCTCTTTTACGTAGCTTACCCAGCGCGCGGCTTCCATTTGTTCAAAAGCGACTATAATATCAGCCTCGCCTTTGTCAACGATTGGCGAGTGAACTTCTTTCCCGAATTTAACATAAGTGGACACCGAGCCGCCTCTCTGGCTCATACCATGAACCTCGCTAACCTTCGCGTCAAAGCCCTCCGCGAGTACAACGTGCCCGATAATTCTTGAAGCGAGCAGAGTCCCCTGCCCTCCGACTCCTACAAACATAATTGATTTTGTCATGATTTTTATTTCCTTTCATTAATTTACGTTAATTTTTACTTACCGCTCTATATTTCTCTTCCAAAAACGCGGGGTGATAGGACATTTTCGCTTTCCGCAGGTTTTCGAGCCCCATGTCTTCCTCGCGGTTGATATAATCGTAGTCAGCGCAGGCGTTATTCACGAATTCGTTGTTAATCGCGGGATATGCGCCCGGTATTCTTGCGAAAGCTTTCTCAGCGTGAACCACAAAGGTATCGCCCGCCACCGGCTCGCCGAAGGTAAACGCAACCACTTCGCCGTCAATTCTAATTAACCCGCCGCTGAAGCCCAAGTCAAAAAAATGCTCCAACCCTGTGTTAACCACGCAGTTCTCGCGGATTAACCCCTTGTTGTCTGCTACCGCGTTTCCCGCCGTTTCGCATTCTTTAAGCCAGCGCTCGTTCATGCAAAGGCACTCGCTTATATTCTTTGCAGTTATCGGCTCGTAGCACCAATTGTTCATGCGCAAGCGATTTATGAAATTTCGCTTCGAGTGATACTTCTTGCCTTTCAGCTCTGACAAATCCGCAAAATTATAGATATAATCATAAAAAGCGCGGTCGGTGCTGAATTCAAACTCATCGGGGTAATTCTCGCAAAGCCACTGCATTGACGCTCTGTTCATCGTTACAAAGCGCAGTGCTTCGCCGTCTTCAGCGGCGTTTTTGCGCAGAGCTTCCACAGCTTCACGCAAATCTCCTCTGCCGGCGGGAAAGAAATAACCGCCGTTCCCCGATTTTATCAGGTAAAAGTCCTTATAACGGGCGATTTTCGTGTAAAAAACGCATTGCCACATGAAATTATTGCCGAAGGTGTATTCACAGCCGCGAAAACCCGAATAAGACAGCAATTCCCGCGCCCACTGCCTGTCTGAAAGCTCAACTTCCTTGAATTCTATCATTTTTTTATGTCCTTTGAAATCTGCGAAATATCTTTATATTTTTATATGATACCACAAAATGGGATTTTAGTCAAGGGTTGCGTTATAAAAAATAGTTGACAAACATAATTTTTTGTGCTATACTTGTTTGGTTGTTAAGTTTAATGGGCTATCGCCAAGCGGTAAGGCACCAGACTTTGACTCTGGCATTCTCAGGTTCAAATCCTGATAGCCCAATAACAAAAAGCCTTTGAAACTGCGGTTTTGGGGGCTTTTTAATTTGTAGTCAAAATCGAGTGCCTTTCAATTACGCAATAATTACGCAATTGTACTTAAATACGGATATTTCTTGACTGCTTCCGATAAAGTACTCACATCACCTAAATGCGTGTATTTATCTGTTACTTCGGTTGAGCAGTGTCCCAAGAGAGCCGCGACCATCGCAATCGGCATTCCATTTTTCTGCCTGAGCGTGCCGAATGTGTGACGAGTACTGTGCGGAGACTTCCTTTTTACAGGGAGCGCGCCATTTTCTTTGAGATATTTGTCAAGCCGATTAAAGAAATGCAAATATCTGCTTCTGAACCCCGCCCTGCTCACATAATAATCGCCGCTAACTATATATCCGGTTTTTCCTTGCAGTTTTGATTTTAAGAAGTCTGTGACATCTTCTTCCAGCGGAATGTAACGAGTCTTCCCATTTTTCGGTTTACCGAGTTCCTCGGTGTGTTTAACTGCTCGGTCAATCTTGATTATGCCATTATCGAAATCTATTCTGTCAACAGTCAACGCTCTCATTTCACCGCTTCTGATTCCCGTATTGAGCATTATGTAGATTGACAAACCAAAAATTTCATCAGATTTTGCAAAATCAATGATAACTTGTGTTTCCTCTTCAGTGTAGGCTTCCCTTTCCGGTTGAGCTTTTTTCGCTATTTCTGCACGCCGAACCGGGTTTTTCAAGCAAAAATCATTATCAATTGCGCTCTCAAAAGCAGCATTTATCAAAAACTTGCTACGTTTCCGATAAGAATGACTGTACTTAATTTTACTTGAAAAATATTCAGTAACATGAATCGGTTTTATCTGCGAAAGCTTCATATTCCCGATTTTATGGCGTTTGATATGGCACGAAAAACTTACGTATTCATCATAAGTACTCGCTTGAACATTGTTTTCCTTGTAGATTCTCAGCCATTCATCAAGCCATTTTGACAGAGTATACTCCTTGATTTTTACCGGTTGCTTTTCACCTGCCTTTATAAATTCTTTGTGTTTTTTACGGCACTCTAATTCTGTTTTCCCATAGAATCGTTTTCTTTGGTGCTTCCCATAAGCGTCAAACCCTGTGCTTACAGCGAATTCTATAGTGCCGTTCGGAAGCTTGCGAAAACTCCCGTCGTGATTTTTTCTGCTCATAATTGTTCCTCCTAACTTGCGTAGGATTGACGTTAGAAAGGAAATATGTTACATTATAATCGTATCAGCTTTAATTCCATTTGTCAACTAACGCTCCTTCGTTTTTTTTATTAATTCTTTGATTATTTCCCCTCTACAAAGGCGATTAGCCGCAAGGGGTAAAATTCGTATCGGTACGAACCGCCTGCACACGTGCGTGCTATGCCGTAGTCGTAAAGCCCCGAACGTAACTGTTCTTGGATTCGGGTAATTGAAATTCCGAGCACAGCGGAAACTACTTCAATCGGCACTTCGTAGTAAGATAGTATGAGCGGTTTATACTCGCGTTCCCAGAGCTCTAAATAATTATTTCCCGCTGGGAGTGTTTTCGGTTTAGTTCTCATTTCCAACACCCCCGCTCAGATAAATCCCCGTCACATCCGCCCGTTCATGACCGAGCAGCTTTGAAACCTTCCGCTCCGCTTCCCACTCTTGCAAACCTGCGTTAATTAGTTCGCAGTACTTATTAAAAGCAAAGCTATGCCGAAGTCCGTGAAAGGTCAATCGTTCCTTGTTTTCCCGCGCAGGAAGCTTATCTCGGTGAAAATTAATAAAACCTTGCAACTGCTTGATGTAAATGTGTGTCGGTGTGCCGTTCGGCACAAGCAATTTCTCGCCACGCACGGTAGCT
>Ga0123356_10004273_pt1 | contig 14779 bp, 12 predicted proteins | sample TergutEmb28metaG_2_FD_92546 | JGI IMG/M metagenome (GOLD analysis project Ga0123356, IMG submission 92546) | Embiratermes neotenicus P3 segment gut microbial communities from Petit-Saut dam, French Guiana - Emb289 P3 | ecosystem: Host-associated > Arthropoda: Insects > Digestive system > Gut ... | reverse complement strand
TTACTCATTTGCATTTCCAGATCGGCAACTTCTCCGTCATTAAAAGTAACTTTTACATCAAGCCGTGGTTTTTTACCCTCTAAATGTACCGGTAAAAGCTCACTGTTTAAAACTTGAACTTTTGACACTTCCCGCTTTGTACATGCCGATAAAAGGCTGCGCAGCGCCTCTCGTGAGTCTTCTGTATCCGAAGCGAGCATGATTTTAAAAACCACATCATCCATCGCGCAGAGTGGTTCTGCCGCAAACCAGGGGTTCGACGCGGCCTTTTCCTTAAAAAACCGTTTTAGTTCATTTAAGGTTTTTAGTTTTCTGAATAATTTGATCATAAGATCCTCCTGCCTATATATGGCGCGGACTACGCGTTTTGCATGACCGAAAATGAAAAAAGTTTAAAAATTTTTAAAGAATTTTGTATAGAAGGCACAGATACAGCAAAAAATAGAAAGTGTTTTTTGGGGTATCAGGCATTAATTAAAACGCATTTTCGTAGCTGGAGAACCAAAGGTTCTAAAGCGAGAAAATGCTAGTTTCGTCCATAAAGTAACCGACTTTATGGACAGATACTAATTATATCGTTAAATTAAAAAAAGTTAGCAGAAAATTCTACTTGTTTTCGGTTATTATATACTTGGGGGTATTATATGAAAAAGATCCGTTTCTTTTACCTTATAACTGGCGCAGCGTTGTGTATTATGACTTCCAACTGTATTTATCCTAACATTACATTAGTATCTTCAATTTCCATGGAAGAAGAATTGTGGCTTAATAAGGGTTCAAGTGTAACGCTTACTGCAGAAATATATCCTCCAAATGCTTCTAACAAAAATGTATGGTGGCTTAATGATGACTATAATGAAGGTGTATTGGATGTTGACGCTGAAAGCGGTGTGATAACAGCTCTTAATACCGGAGAAGCAGTTGTTACCGTTTTTGCTAGAGACGGTTCACGTGTTACAGGCAGCATTAAAATTATTGTTCCTGATTTTATAATAGAAATACCAGACAGCCTTGTTTTTGACAATGACAGTTACCCGGTTTTTACAGGTAATTATTTAAGCCTGGGAAATAATCTGACTGTTACTCCTTCTGCTAATTTTAGAAATTTTGTCTGGTCCAGCAGTAATACAAGTATCGCGGATGTCAATCAAAGCGGATTGGTTACGGGTATTTCTGCAGGAAATGCGGTTATTACAATTTCATCATTTTTGGATCCGGATGTTTCAGCCAGTGTTTCAATTATTGTAAAGGAAATTACCGAAGCCGCTGTCATGACACCGCAGGAGATTTTTGAATCCCTTAAAGGACAAAAAGTAATTACATATGGCTGGGCGGACATAGCTAATGGCGGAGCGGGAATGACTTATGCCAATCCTGAGAATTTTATATTAATCGATGATATAAATTATCCTAATCCGGCAAACAAGTATATGGCTTTTATCAGGGCAAATATTCCCAGTCCCACAATAAATAATAACAATGGAGTTATCAGCGGAACTGTCAATGATAATCCAAAGTTCATCATCATATCCGGTGATATAGATCTTTCCAATGGAAGAATAAACGATAATGATAAATCATTTTATGATCAATTCGGCCCTGCTCCAAATTACAATCGTATAAATGCGAATATTATTCTTAATCTTGGTTCAAATACCACAATTATCGGCATTAATAATGCGCGTATAATGTTTGGCGGTGTAAGGATTAATAATAAATCAAATATTATAATCAGAAATGTTACCTTTTGGGATGCTCACGGTTCTACAGACCAGGATACCAGATATTTTCCTGATTCAAAGGCAAGTATTGATGCTCTGGAAATAAGAGGAACATCAAATGGTATCTGGATTGATCATTGCAGATTCACAAACGGAACTTGCAGTGATATGATACGCAATTTTAACCACGACGGAGCTCTTGATATTCCCGCTGGAAAAAATATTACCGTATCATGGAATGAGTTTACAAACCACGACAAAGTTATGCTTGTCGCAGGTGATGACAGCTTGATAAATGTTTTTGACAGACAGATCACATTACACCACAATTATTTTCATTCTACAACCCAGCGAATGCCAAGAACACGCGGAACCCAGATGCATGTATACAATAATTATTATAATAATATAGGGGTTCCGGGAAACAATGGTTATGCCATGGGGCCTGGCGTAAACGCTCAGTTTATCGTAGAAAATAATTATTTTGGTTCAGTACGAAGTAATCTGATTGTAAGTTATTACGATAGCGCCGGTTATCCTGCTATTGTATGGTCAAGAGGCAATAATCAAACCGTACGTAAATCTATACATGATAAAACTGACGACATCAAACCCTGGGTACCAGGTTACACTTATTCGCTTATAAACAATTCAGAGCTGCCAACATTAATACCTGAACGCGCAGGACCAACTTTGATGTTTGTTAAATAGTAAAAAAAAGCTGCCTTTGGGCAGCTTTTTTTTACTCGTTTGGAGCCGGCGGCGATGTAGAAATTATAACTTCATGAATCCTGAATGCGCCGCCTTGAGCTCCTTCGATATATATAAAAGGAATTATGTCATCATCTTCATAGTAATAATAAACTGCTTTTCCTCCTCCGGCATTGGATGAGTGGTTTGACGGTTCTCCCTGAATACGAATGCCCTCTTTATCTCCAATTCTGATATCCGCCCAACGATTTACGCCATTACTGTTTGTATGATACCGTACTTCAATATAAAATGGTCCTTTAATTGCTGCAATGCTCAGAATTCTGCCGGAACCTCCAGTAGTCAGAAAACCTTCTGCAAAACCTGCACCGCTGACTCCTGCAGTCATATTTAATCCGCTGCGTGCATTATTTCCCGGATTACATCCTGACGAATATGGATCGTCCGGATCAATTGTATACACCCAGGGATATGGAGGATATAACGAAGGGTTTGGCGCGTCTGGAGGAATTTCTCCGCTACTGATGGGTAACCCGTTTGGAGAAACAACGGCCTGATTATACCCGCCGCTGCCGGTTGCACCCTTTATTGTCATTCCCATTCCAATATCGATATCATTGGTTGAACCATTTGTCCAGACAATCGGCGTCCGGTTTGCTGCCGGCGCATTCTGATTAATTGCATACCAGCCGCTTGGACCGAAACTCCAGTAACGATTAGAACCATAATCGGGGTAAACTATTACAGAACATTCCGCATATATCGACGGATCATCATTAACATATACTCTGATAACAGTTGTTTTTGGACTATCAGTAAAGAATGTTTCAATATTTCCATTCTGATCTACCATAGCTACATTTTCATCACTGGATACCCAGGTTACATCGTTTATAGTTGCAAACGATGGTGTTTTTGATAATAAAAGAGCAAGCGGCTGCCCTGCGATAGTAGCCAGTTCCGATTTATCCAGCGCTAACCGCAGTAATCTCACAACAAGTTCAGAATCATCCGGATTTTCTATACCGTCATTTGGCACAAGTAACGGCATACAAGCTGCAAACAATAAAATTGCCGTCAGGAAAACTAAAAATATTTTTCGTATCATGTGTACTTCCTCCTATTACGGCCAGACTCTTGTATAAGGATTCGGATACGGATAAACATACGAGCTGTCATAGAATTGGGTAGCTCCCATCGGACCGCTCGGTTGGTACACATTATTAAGTATAAAAAAACCCTGGGCATTGCGCGGAATAAATTTTCTGCCGTCAATAGTGCCGTTTCCGTCGAACCGCGGAATCTCCGCTCCAAATGGATAACCAACTCCTTCGCCGGAAACAAATAAAGACGAATAGTTTGTTACACTAGGAACAGTACCCCTGTTCTGACCGCTTATAATACCGCGAATAGTAACACTGCCTATTGAATTAAATGTATTACCATTAGCTGCAACATTGCTGTCACCCGAATAAATATTAATAATGCCAAACTGACTGCCATCGGGATTTATCGCAGTTGAATCATAAACAAGCAAACTTGGATTGGAATTACTGGTAATTGCGTGTCCTTTATTTGCGAAAGCAAGACTTTGATGTATCTCATGCCTTATCCCTATTCCTTCACCGCCCATTTTATATCCATTATGTCCGGCTCTCGGCTGATATCCATTTAATAAATAACCGTTAAGATAGGCAATACTGTTGTAAATCCTGACAATTCCTATTGTACCTGTGTCTTTTTTGGAAAAAAGATCCCAGCCGTCATCACAATTACTGTGAGCAACACACCACCAGAACTCATTATCTATTCCAGTTGTAAGCTTCGCTGCAAAACCATCAGCATCTGTGTCAGCAAGATCGCGGTTATTAAAAGATTCGCAGAATTCAATCCGGTTACCGGAAGGCCAGAATACCTTAGGTTCGCTGCTTGAACCGCTTATTTGCAGGCCGGTATCTCCATTATTGTAAATGGCAAGGCGGCTTAGAACATTATTTTTACCGCCTATTACTATTCCTTTTACTTTGTTCGGGGTATTCCGGATATGAAAGCCGTCGAGTATCCAATAATTCCCATTTACCAGAAAACCCTGACCCCTGATAATATCCTGCTGCGCAAGAATTTCATTTCTCATCCAGTCTAAATATACTTTCCCCGGATTTATTGCCCTCATTATTTTTTCTTCTCCCCTGCGCCCGTTATTATAACGGGGAATAATAAAAGAGCTTTCCATGATATAGATTCCATCTATCAGCAAAACTGTCTGACCCGGCTGACAGTGAGCAATCGCAGTCTTAAGATCCAAAGGACTGGATTGGCTGCCAATACCATTGGGGCTTCCGGTCGGACTAACATAAATGTATCCTTCGTATATTTTTTTTGTCAGAATAAAATTCCTTCTTATTGCAGCTGATGAAGCAAGTGAATAACCCTGATTTTTCCATGCTTTATCAATTTCCCTGTCGGGATAAAATATAAAATTAAAAATATTATCTCCGTCTTTGGGATTATATATGGGTATTGTAAACAGCGTCTGAGGTATGGCGGATCCGTAGTCACTGCCGTCAAACCATTCATTAACAATAAGAGATGAAGGAATACGCCTGCCGTCCTGGGAAACTTCCAAAGTTCCCCTTACATTGGATTTAACATAAAGAAAGTTTTCTCCGCCGTAGATGTCAGGCGAAATAATATCCAAGGTCGCATTCATGGGCTGCGGAATAAATGGCAGCGCCGGTGCGCAGTCATCAATATTTGCTTCCCAATATTTAATATTGCTTACCCATACACGGGCGTTTCTTGACGCGAATATACCGACATAGTAATTATCTTTATTAACTGAATTAACAATATCAAATAATGGCACTTCGCCGTAGATATCGCTGTTTACTTCCGGTTTTAATACTTCCTGACCGGTAATGGGATCGGTAAAATAATCGTCAAGAGGAATCATTCTGTACTTAAAACCATTATTGGTTTTTTCCAGCCTTACCCTGTATGTTGTACCCCAGTTTGGAAAATCCGGCCTGGCTGCCATGGTAGGTTCTCCTTCACTGTTTGCATAAACCGAATAATCTCCCAATTCCCTGGGCAGATAATAAAAACGAAAATCTCCCCAATTCTGTTCTCCGCTTGTAGTCGGGTTGCCGCTTGTTCCATTTGTCAGAGGTATATCGGGATTATGTTTTATTCCTTCCCGCCAGTAAACACGCACTCCCCTTTTAACTCCGCCGGCCATTATCATATTACTGTCGCCTCTGTGATCCGAAGCATTTAACGCATATATGGAAGCTCTGTTATATTGTAAATTATCTGGAGCCGCATCCCACTCCGGCATTGTAGTTAATCTGCCGCTGCGGGGAATTTGAGGAACAAAGTCACGAACCATAATACCCCAGGCTCCCTGTCCATTATCATCAAGCGTATCATCTTCTGGTGTTCCTCTGTTTGGATTAGTCCGCGGTAATGTACTTGCGCCAAAACTTTTTATAAGAAAATCTGCTTCTATAATAAAGTTTTTGCTTATAGGTACTTCCCTAAAATAAAAAACAATACCGTCTTCAGAACCTGCAACTTTTCCGCTTCCATTAACAGAAGCAATTTCTATAGAACCTTCCGGTACTCGTTCCATTGTTTGCATATTTCCGTCAAAACTCCAGCGAATATCATTACCTTCTACGATGTAATTATTAGCAGGACTTGTACTTGTACCAAAAATTAACGGATAAACATTATCAAGAAATTCTACCGGATGGTAGGCGTTAATATTGCTCTTTGAATCCGCAGTTCTTGATATGTCCCAATACCCAATATCAAGGTTACAGGAAAAAGAAAGCAAAAATACGCATAAAAAGATAAAAATTAATTTGTTTTTATTCATTATATATCTCCATTACCAGGAAATTACCAATTTGGCGAAAATACCTCCGGTTTCAAATAATCCGTCAGAAATACCAGAACCTTTTTGCCGGTATTTAATCTGAGTTTCCGGAGCGCTCTCGAGCGAATGGTTCATTGCAAGACCTTTATTATTGTTAACACCTATTATAAAACGTGATTGACCAAATAATATACCGCCGAATAATTCGAATCCAAGATTTTCTCCTGGTCTGAAGATATGCGTATAGCCGTTTTCGAATGAAGGATTTGTACCCGCGCTGGTTTTCCACTCAACTTCTGCTAATGTACCCAGAAAAAGTCCGCCTCCAAAAAATAATCTATTGTCATATGTAACAAGAAAATCAACAGAAGCTGAATTTATAGTCAGCGTATCACGGTAAATATGAGCTACCTGTGAAAAGGAATATCCAATATTCAGCTGCGTCTGCAGTTCATCAAACGGACTAAAGCGGACACCAACTCCTATTCCTGCGCGAAGCGAACGGCGAAAGCTGATGGTATTTGAATCATTCACATGAAGGATAGTTAAATAATTCTGGTTAGTTGTATCAAGCGCTGTTCTTGCAAATGGATCGATATTTTTTTCGTATATCACTACACCAAGACCAACCGGGAAAGACATATTATTGATACCTGGTAACTTTAATACTCCCCCGACATCGAATCCAAAATTGCTTCCGGAAAATATATTTTCTGCGTTATAAACATATAAAATTTCCGCAGATACCAGACCAAGCGGCGTTATAATATTTTTTATTTCCAAAGCCATGTGAAAAGCAATATCGTATTTATCTTCCAATGAAGGTTTGCCATGATCTCCTTTACTGCCGTCTTCATCATAAAGAGGGGTTATCGCTTCATTAAACTTTTGGTTTGTAGTAAAACTGAATAAAAGTGAATCGGCAAAAGATGGTTCATAAACAGCAGCAAGCTGAAAAGCGTATATATTTTTTGTCCTTAGTTTTGTCATAACATTTTCGGCGCCATAGCGCGTAACATTCTGGAAACTGGAAGGAGTAGTATCGAATTTACCGGCTTTAAGGTATATGTCAAGGGGAATGCCAATATTAAATGGATAAAGAACATTTAATCTGCCGTAAGCGCTGTCAATGGACAAACCAAAAGTTTCTGCACTTGATTCTTCAAGCTGCATGGGAATATACGGAGACCCCGGGCGAGACCTGGCAAGAAATTTTGCGTAAACATCAATGAACGGGAATGGATTAAAAAGAAAATTAATATTTACAGATGTATAATACCCGTTTTTCCCATTTACTTCATCATCAAAAACACCCGGAGGAAAAGGCGGAATAGTAGATATAATTGCCTGATCATTACCAGCCAAACCAAGAGTATACATCCCGATAATTTCACCGGAAAATTTTAAAATGCTTTGACCAAACCTTGCGCTAAAATTATTAATATTTGTCTGAAGTTCTTGTATAGCTTCAGAAAAAGTATTCTCGATTTCTTCTTTATTGTCTGCGATGGTTTGATCTGTCTCAATCTTAATCTGGTTTACCATTGCATTAATGTTATCAATATTAATTTGAAGCTCTTGCTTGTTTTGAGCAAGAGCATTTCTGATATTTTCGTTATTGCCCGTGATGGTTTGATCTGTCTCGGTTTTAATCTGATTTACCCTTGCATTAATATTATCAATGTTTGATTGCAGTTCTTGCCTGGTGTTTAAAATACTATTTTCAAGCTCGTTTCTAAGAACCTCATCCTGAGCGCTTAAAGGCAGGATAATAAATAAGGACAGGATAAAAATATTGATAATTTTCTTGATCTTCATAAAAACTCCTTATTAAGGCTCGCGAAAAAGGGATTTTTACCCGCGAAAAACCTTATATTACTGAAATTACCTTAATTGTGAAGGAAAAAATAAAAATTATACTGATTTTATTTTGTACTATACCGTTATTTTACGTTTTATTTATACTATAAGACAGCTTTTTACTACTCTTCCCTTTTATTATTACATATATTCAAATACCAAATATCAGTTATAATATTTTTACAGGAGGAAGTAAATGATTTATATAAAAACAAGCCCGGTAATAACGATTTTTATCTCAGTAATTCTATTAATCGCTTTAACAGGCTGTCTGCCTGGAGAAAATAATGGCATAAATGTTACCGATGTTTCTCTTTCTGCGTCAATTGGTGGAACAGGTAACACCAATTATGTAATAATGCCTGACGGGCGAATAGAAGCCATAACCAAAGGAACTACAATCATTATCGCAGAAGCAAAGGACGGTACCCGTAAGTATGACTTTATAACTGTAACAGATGAAGAAACAGTATCAGATCGCAATCACGCCGATGATCCAATGCCAGGACTCCTGGCTGCGCTTAATTCCTATACAAGCAACCTTGTAAGAATTCAGGGAGAATAAACAATGCTGCAGATAGGACTTAGAGCGCACGACTACGGAAAAGATCTTACTGTCGAAGAGCTTGCATTAATTCTTTCCGAATTCAAACCTGCTTCTATTCAGCTTGCACTGGCAAAATCTTTTTCCAACGCTCCTAAACCTGGCTCTTTAAGTACAGGTTATGCCAAACGAATACGGCAAGTTTTGGAAAAACAGAATATAGCGATAGCGGTACTTGGCTGTTATATAAACCCGGTTCATCCAGATCCGGATATAAGGGATAAACAACTAAAGTCTTTTGAAGAACATTTACGCTTTGCCCGTGACTTCGGCTGTACTCTTGTCGGAACAGAAACCGGTTCATGTAATGGCGATTGTTCATTCCATCCCGATACGGATAAACCGTTAACCTTTGATCTTTTCTGCCGTTCTCTGGAAAGACTTGTTAACACTGCCGAGCGATGCGGTTCAATCGTTGCTATAGAAGCAGTCGCTGACCAGCACACTATTTCCAGTATAGAAAAAATGGAAAAGGTAATACAAAATTTCGCGTCGCCTGCGTTAAAAGTAATTTATGATCCGGTAAATTTAATTCCGCAAGCAGGGCTTACAGAAAACCAGGAAGATTTTTTTAAACGCGCTTTTAATTCATTCGGGAATGATATAGCCGCAATTCATGCGAAAGATTTTAAAATGGAGAATGGTAAAAAAAACGGAATGTTGCCAGCCGGTACAGGAGAACTAAACTACCCTGCCCTGCTGGAAATAATCATGAAACAAAAACCCGGGATCGATATATTATTGGAAAATACAAGTCCGGGTACCGGAAAAAAAGCCGCCGAATATTTATTAAACTGTATTGCCAATTAATCCTATTCTAATGTTTCTCTGTAAAGCACACGGTTCATCATTGTTAATACAAGTACGCTTCCTGCAGGCAGTTTATAAGGGAAGGTAAATTCACCGCCCATGTAATTGGCAGTTAATAATTTCTGCGGTTCTGCATCAGAAGGAAGAATGGCTTCCAAACGTATTAAAAGAGGATAGGGATTCTGCGGTATTGTATATTTAAAAAGACCGGCTCTCTCGTTATCTGCAACTCTGTCGGGACTTGTTACAACAATCTGAACCAGTGAATTTAAAGGAATTGTGCTATTTGCCGGAGGCACTTGCGCTACAACTGTTTCTCCGCTTTCTCCTGTATTTTTTTCTCTTACGCTAAACTGGAAATTAATTCCGGATGATGTAATTTCTTCCAATGCCCTGGCAATTGTTAACCCTGTTAATTGCGGTACTGTAACATTCTGGTTCTCTCTTCCTTTGCTTACGACAAATTCCATAGTCATAGGACCGGAAATATCTGTTCCGGGTTCCGGTTTTTGGGCAAGAATGGTTCCTGGCCTTTCGGTAGAAAATTCATACATCAGCGGTTCTCTTATGGAAAGCAGAGGAAGATTGCCGGCTGTTGATTGTATAGTCATCAAGTCCAGCCGTACTTCGTCGATATTCCGGTTTACAAAATTTTCCACCCTGTTTAATATCACACCCTGACTGACTATAAGACGAATACGGCGGCCTGCTTTGACAATGGTTCCCGGCAGGGGATCCTGTTCCAGTATATACCCTTTATCCCTGGAAGTATGTGAATAACGAAGCTGAAGACGGGGATACAATTCTTTTGCCTGCAATTCGAGCATGGCTTCGGTTAATTCCTTGCCTGTTATATCCGGAACCATGGTTTGTTCCGCACCACGAACGGCGTAGAAAAATACGGAAACGGCGATTATTCCAACAAAAATTACCAGACCGAATACCGCTAAAATAAACATTCTCAAATGATTTGCTACATAATTCTCAATTGAACTTAATCCCATAACTGCCTCGTCATCTTAATAGTGAGCTCCTGACTACTTTAACCCAACTGCGCCGGACAGTGGTCAGGCCCGGTAAAATCCCGCGCTCCATTTATAAAATCACGCCAAAAAAGCGCTTTTTTTGTCTGATACTGCAACTCTGTTACAGCAAGTACTCCATCTCCTGTCTGTATCAATATACCATATTGTTTGTCTATACCCAATACCACCCCGGCACCTTTTTGAGAGACACCAGGGTCTTTATATACATCCGCCTTTAATATTAATAGTTCCCGCCCGTTATGAATAGTCCTGCATAAAGGCCATGGATCAAAGCCGCGGATCAGCGCCTCTATTTCGACAGCGCTCAGGTTCCAGTTTATTACACCTGCTTCTTTGGAAATTAATGCACAATAACTGGCTTCGTTGTGGTTTTGAGCTGTTCCTTCAGCTTTACCTAAAGCGATATTTTTTATTAATTCCGGCAGCATTTCCGCTGCCTTAAAAGCCATAATATCACTTAATGAACCTGCTGTTTCCTTCCCTGTTAGCTGCACCCTTTCAACTGCAAGAATATCACCGCAATCCATTTCATGCGCCAATGTCTGTATGGTAATCCCTGTTATAGTATCACGATTAATAATTGCCGATTGTATCGGAGAAGGTCCTCTGTACTTAGGAAGCAAACTTGGATGAATATTTATTCCGCCAAGAGGAAACAATGCCAGAAATTTCGGACCAAAAATTCTTCCATATGCAAAAGAAACAAGTAAATCGGGTTTTAATAGACTTATCTGCTCTCTGGCCCAAGAGCCGAGTTTTTCCGGTTTTAAAACGGGAAAAATTGCATTATTCTGTAATTTATCCGCCGCTTCGCACACTTCGGTCGGCTGCGGAGTTTTGTGCCTGCCTTTGGGAGTATCGGGATTGGTAAGTACGCCGGCCAATTCAATTTTGTCTGAATTAAAAATCGCCTCTAACGAAGGAACTGCAATTGCCGGGCTGCCTGCGAATAAAACCCTCAATTTATACCCCGAATTTTTCCTATGAACCTTATGAACTTCTTTAAAAATAATTTCATATTTTAATTCTGCTCAGATTTTTTTCGTATTTTTCTATAAGTCTTTCCTTTTTTTTCTCCGGTAAATGATCAAGAAATAGAACTCCTTCCAAATGGTCGTATTCATGTAAAATAACACGGGCAAGAAGACCATTTGCTTCCAGTGTAAAAGGACGGCCTTTTTCATTCCATGCCTGTATTTTAATTGATTCCGAACGGTTTACATTCGCATAAACACCGGGAACAGAAAGACAGCCCTCTTCATACTTGGTAGTAACATGAGATGTTTCCAATATTGACGGATTTATATAAATACGTTCATTATCGCCTTCGATATGAGTAACAAAGATTCGCTTCATTAAGCCAATCTGAGGTCCGGCTACACCTATGCCCTTATTATTTTTCAGGATTTCCAGCATTTTTTTTGCAATTTCTATTATTTCTTCGTCAAATTTTTCAATTTTTTCCGCTTTTTGCCTGAGAAGTTCATTGCCAAGAGTAATAATTTGCATAAAAAACAGTCTATCAAATATACATGTTATCATCAAGAAGAATAACCATTATAGAACAAAAAAATAAATTTATGTCTATTGCACTTATTTTTTTCATGAATATATTTTATGCTGAGATATGTTTAATGACTGCTTAATTATGGCCGGCGGATCCGGCACGCGGCTTTGGCCGGCGAGTAATTCCAGGCTGCCAAAACAATTTTTACCGGCTGCAGATAAAATGAGTTTTTTTTCACTGGCATTGGAAAGAGCGCTCTTGCTTGGCGAAAGAGTTATAGTTATTACAGGAGAAGCTCATATACCTCATGTAATTACTGATACAGCTAAATTAACCGCAGCAGAAAAAAAACGGGTAATTGTTATAGGAGAGCCGGTTGCAAGAAATACAGCGCCGGCAATTGCATGCGCTGTTGTTTATTCAAACTTTAATGGACCCTGCAAAAATATGCTTGTTCTTACCAGCGATCATATAATAAAACCATTGAGTGTTTTTAAGAGTGATGCTGCTCTGGCTGCCGTTGCTGCCGGTAACGGAAAATCCCCTGCAGGCAAACTGGTAATTTTCGGCATTCCGCCGGCACGGCCTGAAACTGGCTACGGGTATATAGAAACAGCGTCAAAAAGCGGTGTAAAAGAAGCATTCGATGTTGCAGCTTTCCATGAAAAACCTGATCCGCAAACAGCAAAAAAATACGCGGCAAGCAGGCGATTTTACTGGAATTCAGGCATGTTTGCCTTTAACTGCACATTTATAACAGAACAGTTTCGTTCCCTAGCGCCGGATGTATTTTTGCCTTTTGAAAAACTAAAAGAACCAAAAACGTCTGATTATATAGTTTCCAAAGGTATAAAGGTATTATCCGGTTGGAAAGGTTTGGAAACTGCATATAAAAAATCAAAAAGCATCTCTTTTGACTATGCTATAGCGGAAAAATGCGGAAAAACAGCAATGGTCCGTGCCAATTTTGACTGGATTGACATAGGAAATTGGGAAGAATATGTAAAAATATGCGGAAAAACCGGTTCATTGGTATTTAATAGTGAATCAGACTCCTGTTTTGTCGATTCTGATATCCCTGTTGCTCTTGCCGGAGTGGAAGACCTTATAATAGTGATCCGAAACGGTAAAAACGGTACTCCGGCATCGGCGCTTATAACAAAAAAAGGCCATACCCATAAGGTTCGGGATATTGTAGATCAAATAAAAAACGCCGGTAAAAAGGATTTACTCTAGAATGGAATGCAGTTTTGTATCACTAATTGACAAAATTACTATTTTTTGTTTATAGTATAGGACATGGGAGTACTAACAAGCCAAAAAATATCAGTTTACTACGAGCGTTTCAAGGAAATTGATGTAACCTTTACAAAGGAAATGATTCAGGTAACAGGTCTATTAACACAGCAGGTACATCTTAAATGCGGTAATGATTTTTGGCCGTGTGTAGTTTATTCTGCATCGTTCGGAGGCGCTAAAGTCGTCGCAAATATAAAAACAGGCCTTCTTGGAAAACTTCAGGGTACCAATAACTTTGTAAATCTTCGTTTTTGTTTCAGGCCGCCGGGAGAATCCAACACAGTTACATTCTTTGTAGCCGCTCGTGTTATGGCAAACGCGCCTTATGGTAATTCGCAGGATGTAAATATGTTTGTACTCCAGTTTTCCAACCGTCCTCCGGATGACTTTATCGAAATTATCGGACGTGTTCTGGATGCCAATGTAAATTCATCCAAACGCAAGGAAGTTCGTATTCCGTTAACGCCGGATAATATGCGTAAGCTGAATGTCATATCGACAGAAAGTTCCATTAATATTCAGGGTGTTCCGCGCCGTTGTATATTAAGGGATTTATCTTTTTCCGGCACTAAAATAATAATGATGGGTGTTGCAAAATTCCTTTTAGAAAAAGATGCCTCCGTACGTATCGATTTTAATGATCCAAGAGAAGCATATTTTATAAAAGGAAAATTAGTCCGCGCTGAAGCAGTCGAAGGAAAAAAAGAAATGGTGGCGCTTGGTTTTAATTTTGATGAAGCTTCAGTTCCAATGGGATATAAAATAAGACTTAACGATATGTTAACTTCTTCGCGCGCAGATTACAGGGGCGCTTTGGAAGATGACAATCAAAACAACGCTTCAAAAACATGAACCGTTTGGTTTATTTACCAGTTCCTAAAAGTTTTCGCGAACAATTAAACGGGACAAATGCTGCATTCTCCATTGATCCAAATATTCCAATCCCTGCAGAAATTCCAGATGAAAGCAATGAAACAGGTCTTTCCAATCTTTCCATGGATATGATCATTTTAGGCATGTTACGCGCCATCGAAGAAAAACAGGTAAAACAGGAATGGCTCGATTATTACAGCGCCTTTATCCTGTACCTTCGCCCCGACATCCTCGAAATCTGCCAAAATCATGAAGAAAAGAAATGTTTAACCACAGAGTAACACAGAGTGTCTCGTATAATTACAAAACCATGTCAACCTTCCAGACCTATAAAATTAGATATCTTATAAGGGAACCTCTAAAAACTCTTTTTAGAGGTTCCCTCAGATAACAATTTAAAGCTTTTTGAGGCTTTTAGCCTCAAAAAGTAATGTTTTTCCATCAATCTCTAAAAACTTTTTAGTTTTT
>Ga0123356_10004272_pt1 | contig 14780 bp, 4 predicted proteins | sample TergutEmb28metaG_2_FD_92546 | JGI IMG/M metagenome (GOLD analysis project Ga0123356, IMG submission 92546) | Embiratermes neotenicus P3 segment gut microbial communities from Petit-Saut dam, French Guiana - Emb289 P3 | ecosystem: Host-associated > Arthropoda: Insects > Digestive system > Gut ... | reverse complement strand
TGGAAATTTATTCTTACTTGTCTATTTTACCAGTAAAGGGAAAAAAGCACAATATATTGATGACAGAATTCCAAATTTTTTATTTTTCCAATATAATAGTCCTTGGGAAGGGGATTTTGAGCAGAACCGGGGGTGGTTTGTGAAGAGGTATTTACTTGCTGTAATTTTTATAATAACAGCAGTCTTAAATTTAACTGCACAGCAAGAGCCTATAAATCATGCATTAATTCCAGATATGGGACATTCCTCCACCATAACAGCAGCTGCGTTTAGTCCTGATGGGACCAGGGTTGTAACAAGCAGCCATGATTATACACTGATGGTTTGGGATACACAAAGCGGAAAATATTTATTTACTCTGGATACAGGCATAAGATGGTACCCTTCTGTAACATGGAGTCCTGATGGTAAAGACATTCTTGGGTGCAGCTATGGAGAAATTCAATTTTGGAGTGCAGAAACAGGTAATAAAACAAGAAAGATTACATCTGTTAGGGGTCAAGTTAACAGAATAATGTACTGCAATGAGAATAAAAATATTTTTTATTTAGCGGAAAACACAGTAGGGCTAATAGAACCTGAAACAGGTGAAATAATAGTAAGTTTTTTTATATCTGGCATAAAAGTAAATGCATATTCTCTTAGTCCGGATGGAAATATTATAGCAGTTGGAGGAGAAAGCGAAGGTAACATTATCAGTTTATGGGATGTGAAAAATAGAAAAAAATTATGGGATATCGCGGGACACGAAGGAGATATTACTTTCCTTTCCTTTAGCCCGGATGGAAAAACACTTGCATCAACATCTTCTGATAAAACAATAAAAATCTGGAAAACAGATTCAATCTGGGGTTTTGAAACTCAAACTTTTAGAGGACATCAGGATGCCGTTAGATCAGTATTGTGGAGTCCTGACGGAGAAAAAATTATTACAGCTTCTTTAGACAACACTATCAGAGTCTGGGAAACAAGTACAGGGCAGGAAATTACAAGAATAACAGGGCATAGTTCGCAAGTTTGGACACTTGAATTAAGTCCAGATAAAAAACAATTTCTCTCTGGTTCTGCCGACAAAACAGCGCGCTTATGGAATATGGATAATTGGCAGCAGGCACAGGTTTTTTCTGCAGCAGCAATTGCAAATTGGTGCGCTGCATATAGTCCTGATGGTAAACGTTTTGTTACAGGAACAGAAAATGGTTTAGTTACAGTTTGGAGCACAGAAACCGGAGAACGGCTTTTTACAATGAGTTCAGGACATACAAGCATTGTCAGAACTGCAATATATAGTCATGATGGCAGTTTTATTGTTACAGGAGGAGATGATACTAATGTTAGTATATGGGATGCAAGAGATGGAAAAATAATAACAAGGCTAACAAACCATTTAGGAGCTATCTGCTCTGCAGCATTTACAAGCGACAATAGATATCTTGCAACAGGTGACAGCAACTCTACTATTCGAATTTGGGATACAAGCAGCTGGAGAAGTATAAGGATTATTTCTTCGCTTAACAATACTATATTTTCACTTTCATATAGTCCTGATGGAAAACTTCTTGCGGCAGGTATTGGCGGAAAGGAAAAACCATTTAGAATATGGGAAACCGAAAACTGGACAGAGTTACCAGGCATTTCGGAACCATCTGATACTGTATACCGTCTTTCGTTTAGCCCAGATGGAAAAACAGTTGCTTTAGCATCTTTTGACAGATTGGTCAGACTATGGGATATTAATAATAACCAAAAACTCTGGCAGCAAAATGTGAATAATGATTCAGTTTACTCTTTGTCATTTTCTCCGGACGGCACTCGTATTATTGTCGGAGATAATCGAAAAACTGTTTCTGAAATTAGCGCTTTAAATGGCAGCAAAATACGAAGTTTGGACGGACACGAAGGACCTGTTTTTGCAGCAACATACCGTCCAGACGGAAAACAGATACTCTCATCATCGTTTGATGGCACATCCCGCTTATGGGATTTTTATTCAGGCAGAGAGCTGGCTATCTTTTCAAATTATCTGCAGAATGAATGGCTAACGATCGTCAATAAAAGTTATTATATTGGCTCAAGTAACAGCAGCCGTCATATAAATATTCATAATGGCAGGTCAATAACACCTTTTAATTCTAATACACGCAATTTACGAAATCCTGATTACATAACAACAAATCTTAAAAGTTCTTTTTTACATACTGCCGAAAGCAGTATTAATAATTCTGAAACTGACGTAATGTTATTCCCTCAATTGGTTCTTCATAGTTTTTCAACACATATAGCTTTAAGCCATGATGGAAAATATTTATGCAGGTATGATTCTACATATAACAGTATAAAAATAATTGATTATGAAAATGGCAGAGAATTAAAACGAATCACTAATTCTGGTTCTGGATACATTAGTATAAATCATATTTCCTTTAATAAAAATAATGATAAAATAATAACGGTAAGCAGCAGCAGAAGAGAAATTAGAATTTGGGATGTTATAACCGGAAATGAGATCAAATCTGTTACAGAAAACGATTTTTCCATCAGATCATCTGCTATTAGTCGTAATGGAATGTATTTAGTTACAGGTAATACTAATGGAAAAATAACTCTTTGGGATTTGGAAAATGCACAAATAATCAAATCGTGGGATGCGCCAATAGAAGACAATAACAGAGCAATAAACTCCCTGGCAATCAGTTCTGATAATAAATATATTTTATCTGGTTCCAGCGACAGAATAATACGATTATGGGATATAGAGCAAAATAGTGTAATAAAAACATTTTCAGATCAATCAAGTGTTATTAATCTTTTGGCTTTTAGCCCTAACGGTAATACTTTTGTTTCATGCTCAGACTACAATGATGCCAGTATACGCATTTGGGATATTAATAACGGCAGGTTAACAAGAACTATTGAAAGAAGAGGATTTACCATAACATCTCTCGCTTTTAACAAAAACGGCAATATAATTGCTGCAGCAGGATCAAGCAATACTATTGAACTATGGGATACGCAAACCGGAAGACAAACCGGCACAATAGAAACTGATAGATCAGGTGATATAACGCTTATTAATACTGATGATACCATACTATGCGCATCTGGCAGAAATGTTTCGGTATGGGATATAAATTCCAGAAGACAATTAAGGAAAATAGACGAATATTTATCCGGCGTAAGATGCATATCTGCAAGCTATGATGGAGTTTTTATAGCTTCTGCTTCAAACAGCTCTGTTACGGATGATTTTCCAATATATATTTGGGATGTAAAAAATGCAAAATTATTAATACAGTTAAAAGGTCACAACAGAGAAGTACAATCTATTGTTTTTAGCCCGGATAATAGAAGAATATTCTCTCATTCTTTTGACAGAACAATCCGCTGCTGGGAAGTATCATCCGGCAGAGAGATATGGCGATCTGGTGATTATGCTCAAAATGTAAGAGCTATTGCTCTTAGCCCTGATGGAAAAACAATTGCTGTAAGCATACAAAATAATACTGTTCGTATTTTAAACGCTGAAACAGGCAGAGAGCTGCATTCGTTTGAAAGTCCTTTAGGCGCAACGGTTCTCGCCATATCTCCGAACAACGAATTGCTTGTATATAACCAGGGCAATAGCAGTATAATTGTAAGAAACCTGCAAACAGGCCGTGAACAATTTACACTTTCCCATGAGTCACGGCATTCCATTAATCTTATTTTTAGTCCTAACGGGAAACAATTACTTAGCACAGCAGATTCTGAGAATATAATAGTTTGGGATTTAGAATCAAAAACCATAATGCAATCATTTAAATTGGAGTTTTCATCTCCATCACAAATTTTAGGGTATCTATCCGGCACTAATAGTATAATTTACCGTGACTCAATCCGACAAGAGATTGTTTTTTATAACATTACAACAGGAACAAAAACAGGAAGCTTAAACTTGCCAAGTAGAGTTACAGGAAGTGTCTTATTTAATAATCAAAAATTCATAGTGTGCGGTATTAGCGACGGATCTGTACGCATTTTGGATTTAAAAACCGGCATAGAAACAGTCTCTTTTATTTACTACTCCGACGGCGAATGGATTGTTTTAACACCTGACGGTTACTATAACGCATCAGAAAAGGGTTCAGATTATATAAGCGTACAGGAAGGTAATAATTTTAAAAGAATTACTGAGTTTGGAAACAGCCGTCTTAGGCCGGAAATAATTATGGAAAGATTTATAGGAGCAGCAAGATGAGTATAAATAAAAAAATTATAGTTTTTTTAGCAATTTTTACACTTTTACTTTATAACCTGACAGCTCAAACTCTTGTTCCTCAAACTGGTCATAAAGATTCGGTTCGGCGGGTTGTGTTCAGTCCTGACGGAAAAATGTTTGCTACCGGCGCACGGGATAGCACTATAAAAATATGGGACTCTGAGACTTTAATAGAAATAGGAACCCTTGCTGGACATACGACATCCCTTATAGAAAGTATTTCGTTCTCGCCGGATGGGAATTTATTGGTATCCTGCGCTACAGATAATACCGTAAGAGTTTGGGATATTAACACAAGAAAAGAGATTCATCAAATAAATATGGAAAAAACAAAATATGCAGTATTTGGACCAAATTCAAAAAGACTTATTATCGCTACAGGTAACAAAAATATAAAAATATGGAATCTCGACACTGATAAAGAAATGATGTCTTTTGATACAAATACTGATATTATTAATTACATATTATATGAGCCAAGTCTTGAATATATTATTTTTGCTGATTCAAATATAATAAGAATTCTAAATGCCGGTACAGCAGTAATTGAAAAAACATTCACCGGACATACAAAAAATATTATTTCTATGGCAATAAGTCCTGATAAACGATTTCTTGTTTCCGGCTCTGAAGACAGTATTATAAGGTGTTGGGATTTAACAGGTGATGATTCGTTTTATTTTGATACAGAGTATGAAGACACCAATATCCATGTTGGATTTACCCAAGATGGAAAGTATATAACCTCACATTCCAGGCAAGGAACGACCTTTTGGGATTTTACTGAAAAAAAGAATTTTTTAACTATACCCAATAGCGAAGTTAGCAATACAGCATATTTAATCTTAAGCCCGGATTCAAAAAAAATATTCACATTTTTAAATCCCCGCCGAACCAGAGATATGTTTGTCGTTCAGGATGCAACAAATGGCACTGAACTATCACGGATACAAAAGAACAATGATGAATTGAATGCTATGAGCATTAATTCAATTGGAAATATAATTGCTGTTTCTTCCGTTGATCAATCAATAAAGTTATGGGATTTAACAGAAGGCAAATTAATAAGAACATTACAAGGGCATACTGATAACGTTACTGCAGTTAACTTTAGCCCAGATGGAAGAAGAATAGCGTCTGCTTCCAATGATAAAAGAATCATCATTTGGAATACTGATAACGGCAATAGATTACAGAGCTATCACGCTCATCAAGCCGCAATCAGGGCGATTTCTTTTAATTCACAGGGAACCCGTATTCTCTCTTCATCAGCAGATAGTACTGTAAAAATATGGAATACATCGGATAGTTCCAGAGTTTGGGTTAAAACACATGAAAATTCTGCGTGGTCTACCCTATTGTCAATTATTAGCAGAGATGGAAGATATGCCGTATCTGCCTACTATTCAATTCAAATCAGGGAAATTGAAAATGGCAATCTATTCCGTGAAATAAACCTGCCAGAAAGAGTATGGTGCCGTTCTCTTGTCTTTAGTAATGACGGAAAACGCCTGATTACAGGAACTTCAGATAATAAAGTGATAATTTGGGATTGGGAAAAAAACGAACAACTGCAAACATTTTCTGATAATGAAGTTTCCTCTTATGCAATATCAATTTGCCCGGAAGATAAAGTAATTGCTTTTGGATCAAATAACAGAATAATTTTACAAAATATCGGCAACGAGCAATCCAGATTAATTTCCGGACATGAACGAAATATTAATGCTGTTCGTTTTACACCAAACGGAAAGGCTCTGGTTTCAACTTCTTTAGACGGCAGCATCAGAGTATGGGACAGAGAAAATGGCAGAGAAATAGTTAGGCTAATTAATTTTTATGACGGCGAATGGGTCAGTATAACACCCGATGGATACTACAATGCATCAACTGCGGCACAAGATGGGGGAAAATACCTGACCGCTTTTTCCGGCACACAGTTGTATGATATGTCAGAATATAAACGACGCTATTTTAGACCAGATATAATTGCTCAAAGATTAAGAAATTTAATACAGGATTAATAATTTATGAAAAAACTATTTTTATTGGGAATTTTATTATTCTTCACAGCATTTTTTACTTTTGCTGATTCATGGTACGTGCGTGCAAATGGTAATGATAATAATTCAGGGTTATCAGAAGCAGCTCCATTTAAAACTCTTGCAAAAGCAATTCAGGCAGCTTCAGATGGCACAGTTAAAACTATTACTGTTATAGGAACGCTTAATCATGCAAGTGAGAACAGCACATGGGATACCACTACGGTTTTTCCCTTAATAGCAAAAAATAATGAACTTATAACTATCAGAGGAAAACAAAGTGCCGCAGAAAATGAAAAAGCAATTTTAAGCGCGAAAGGCACGGACCGCCGGGTTATTTTTACGAACTCTCCTTCAAATATACATTTTGAATACATTGATATAACTGGCGGTGATATTACCGACAGAAATGGCGGAGGTATCTGTATAGAAAACGCTGCAGTAAGTATAGGAACAGGAACAAGGTTTTATGACAACTCAGCAAATGCCGGCGGCGCAATTTTTATAACCAGAAATACAGAAAAAAGAACAGTAATTCAAAATGCAGAAATATTCGATAATACAGCCAAATGGGGCGGTGGTATATATACTTATAGTGAAATGTTAATAGAAGATACCAGGATTTATAATAACTACGCCAGTAATTATGGCGGAGGAGTAGAAATAGACGGCAAAGGAGCAATCATTAAAAACAGTACCATCACAGGTAACCGGACAGGTACCAGTGGTGGAGGTATATATGTAGCAAAAGATGCAGATATAGAACTTATTAACTGTAGTATCAATGAAAATGAAGCATCCGGAGGAGGAGGCATTGGCACTTCTGGAGCAGTGCTAATGTCTGGCGGCACAATAAATAATAACAATGTTCGCTGGGGTTCAGGAGGCGGCATAAAAATAGACGAAAATGGCAGCTTTACAATGAGCGGTGGATATGTTTCCGGAAATACCAGCCTTAGCAGTGGCGGCGGCATATACATAGACAAGAATGGCAGCTTTACAATGAGCGGCGGATATGTTTCCGGAAATACCAGCCCTAACAGTACTGGCGGGGGCATATACATAGAAGGAAAATGTATAATTGAAGATGGTGTTATAAGCAATAACCGTGCAGGAAATGAAAGTAATGTAACCAATGGAGGCGGTATTTCAGTATCAAAAGGCGCAGAATTTTCGATGAATGGCGGAAGTATAGAAAATAATATAGCATCATATAGCGGCGGCGGCATTTACACAGACAATGAATCAAAAGTTCAATTAAGTAATGTAGTTTTAAAAAATAATAGAGCTGATAATGGCGGAGGCATGGCAGTCGCTACTGAGCTCGAGATAATAAATTGCAGTATTATTAGTAATTTTGCAAAAAGAGACGGTGGCGGCGTACTAGTATTCGTAGAAGGCGGTTTGCTTATAATGCGCGGCGGAGAAGCGTACAATAATCATTCCGGCGAACGAGGCGGAGCGTTTGATCTTCAGGGACCTGGTAAATTCTATTCAGTAAAAATACGAAATAATCAAAGTGTATGGGGAGGCGGCATCAGATCACCGGCAGTCCTGCATTTACAGGATAGTATTCTCTCGGGTAATAGAGCTTTTCACGGCGCTGGTGTCCTTCTGTTAGGTCAAGGTTCATCAACAATTGTAAACTGTGAGTTTAATAGAAATTTTGCTTTTTATTCAGGAGCTGCAATTGGAATACAAGGAAGCGTTGTTTTACTGGATTCTTCAAAAATAACAGGAAACAAAACAATAGACGGCGGAGGAATATTTCTGGGCGGCGGGGGGTCTCTCACCATTAACGGCGGTACAATTGCACTAAATACTGCGAATCAAGGCAATGGAATATTTTATGAAAAAGGAACTCTCCTACGGCAAAGCATTGTGGATATTAATGATTTATTTGAGGAGAAATAAAAATGAGAATTATAACATTATTAATAATTAAAATTTTTCTTCTAACTTCCATAACTGCCCAGGAAGTTAGTATTTATCCGCAATTAGGACATCAAGGAGAAGTAACAGCTGCAGCATATAATCCCATAACGAATTATATAGCATCTGTCAGTTTTGGCGCAGGAGAAGTACGAATTTGGGATACAGAAAACGGAAGAGAATTAAAAATAATTAATATGAAAAACACTCTTACCTACTCAATGATCTGGAATAAAAGCGGAACCCGTATTATATGCGGTACATACGGCGGTTATATTACAATTGTTGATATTAATACAGGTAATGAAATAAGGAACTGGGAAGGGCATTTGGGTTCTGTTAATACTCTTTCCTTAAGCCCAGACGGTGCAAATTTTATTTCTGCTTCTTTTGACAGAACTATTAAAAAATGGAATAGCGAAACCGGTGAAGAGCTTGCATCTTTTTCAGGATTTGAAAGCACTATAAACCAGGCAGTTTACAGTACTGATGGACAAAGAATAATAGCTGCTCTTGAAGACGGCACGGTACGCATTATAAACGCCATAAGCGGCAATGAAATACTAAAAATACCAGCCCATGAAGGTCCTGCTTTAACAACTGCAATAAGCGCTAATGGATTACTTTTAGCAAGCGGCGGCTTTGACGGCACAATAAAAATATGGTTTACTTCAAATGGTATTTTATTAAATAACATAAACGCTCATGAAGGACCTGTAAGCGGCATTAATTTTAGTCCAGATGATATGCGTCTTGCATCATGTTCGTTGGATACTACAGTAAAAGAATGGCAAGTTGGCAATGGTAATCTTATATCAAATTTTAGTAACCATAAAAGTTATGTTCGTTCTGTAGTATATAATAAAAATGGGAACACTTTATTATCTGCTTCATTTGACTATAGTATAAAAGAATCAATGGATGGGCAGGAGATACAATCATTCTCTGGTCACAGCCGTCCAGCGCTTTCAAGTATATTTTCACCGGATAATAACTTTATTATATCAGCACATGGGGGCAATCTTTTTAATGAAGATACCAATATTCGTATATGGGATACAAGATCAGGTTCGCTTGCTAGAACTCTTACAGGACATTTAAAACCTGTAATTTCTCTGGACATCAGTCCTGACGGAAAAACTCTAATCTCCGGTTCAAATGACCATACTGTAAAAATTTGGGATTTAGAAAACGACAGTGAACCAATAAATTTAACAGGACATACAATGGGTGTTCATTTTGTTCTTTTGAGTCCAAATGCAGAAAGAGCTCTTTCGTGCTCATCAGATAATAATATTATTATGTGGGATATAAAAAATGCAAAAGAAATTCATAGATTCAGAGTACCTGACGATTCTATACGAACTGCAGCATGGAGTCCTAATGGCAAGCAAATAACAATAGGCGCCAATAGGGGTATATATATATATAATGCAGAAACCTTTGAATTTATAAAAAAAATAGATAGTATTTGGAATGTCAATTCTATTGCTTACAGCCCTGATAGCTGCTGGCTGGCAACTGGGCATTGGACAAATAACGCTGCAGTTATTTATGATATTGAAACAGGAGATAATATTTTTCAATTTGGAAATCATGATGCACCTGTAACTAATATTCGTTTTAGCAAAGACGGAAAACTAGTTTTTACTTCTACAGGCGGTAATTTTGATGAAGGAGGCGGAAAAGAAATCAAAGTTTGGAGCGCTGAATCAGGAACACATCTGGCAACATTAACCGGACATATTGGAGGAGTCAGCTCGATAAGCATCAGCTCTGATGGCAAACGCATTGTTTCATCATCTGGCGATACCACAGTTCGTTTATGGGATTTGGAATACAATGAAGAAATAGAATCCGTTACATGGAAAGAAACCGCGCAGTTTGTAGGTTTTATGGACGGTGAATGGATTTGTGTCACTACAGAAGGTTTTTACAATGCATCAGCAGGCGGGGCAGATTATCTTAATGTGCGCATTGGCGACAAAGTATTCGGCATTGAACAATTCAGAGAGCAGTTTCGCAAACCGGATATGGTTGCCGGAATATTATCTGGAACTATTGTAACCGGAAGTAATGAATTGGTCATAGAAAATGCGGGGCAATTTCTGCCGCCTGTCATAGAACTGCTTGGCACCAGATCCAACAACGAAGCCAATATAGCAGAGTTTACTTTCAATGTTTACGATGAAAATATGGACATTGCAAGAATAGAATTCTTTATAAACGAGAATCAGCTTGGAAGCGATGTACTTAAAATATTCGAAGGCAACAATGATGTGATAGTTGAATCGGCAAGCCTTACAGTAAGAAATAAACAAAACCTTACATTTACAATTCCAATACCATTAATAAGTGATATTAACCATGTTAAAATCCGTGTATATAACAATCTGGGTATCCCTTCTGAAAGAACACTAACTATAAGCGGCACAACAAGGAGTATCCTGCCCAATCTTTGGATACTTGCCATTGGTATTAATACATATGAACATACACAACAAACAACTTTTCCTACTTTACGATGGGCTGCAAAAGACGCAACCGAATTTGTAAATTGTCTTAAAGAACAGGAAGGAAGAATATACGGAAAGGTTAACTATAAGCTTATCACAGATTTTTCAGATACCCTTCCTACAAGAGCAAATATTATGAACAACTTGAATTATCTACAGAACGGCGATTCACATGATACGGTTATTCTATTTATCTCTGGTCATGGGTTAAATGATTCAAGTGATAATTTTTATTTAATCCCAAGAGACTTTAATGATTCTATTTCATTGCCGGATGCAGCAATTTCGAACAGATTATTAAGTGATGCATTACAAAGAGCGCCTGGCAGCAAGTTTATGTTTATAGACACATGCCACTCAGGCAACATAGAAAGAGCTCAAGGCAGAATTGTAGACACAAAAGAGCTTGTTTCTGACTTAAAACACGCAAGAACAGTATTAATGGCTTCTAGCGACGGAACCGAAGAATCTCTTGAGAACTTCCTGTATGGCGCAGGACACGGCGCTTTTACATTTAGTCTTATAGAAGGTTTAAAGGGAAGAGCGGATTTTACAGGAAGAAGAAGAATTACCTTAAAAGCTCTGGAAGAATTCGTAGAAGCAAATGTTGCAGAACTGACAAAAAACAAACAAAACACCAGAACCCATTATCCGTTGGGATTTTCAGGCAACCCTGTAATGGCAATATTGGAATAAAAATATTATACAGAGGATATTATGAACAAAAACTTTTTATTAATTATACTGGTCGTTTTCGTTAGTATATGTATTTCATGTCAGTCTTCTTCTGTTAGAAAGAACAGCGCTCCTCTACCCTCTTTTTATGTAAACGCAAAAGGCGATGATAATAACGATGGGTTATCAGAAAAAGCGCCGTTTAAAACGCTAACTAAAGCAATAACTTCTGCTGCCGATAGCATTATTAAAATTATTACTGTTATTGGAACATTAAACGCGGAAAGCGAAAACTCAAGCTACGAAAGCGAAGCGCTTTTTTTAATAGATCTGGAAACCTCTGAGCAAATTACAATTCGCGGGAAGCATAATGCAACAGAAAACGAGAAAGCGTTACTGGATGCCAGCGGGTGCGAACATAAAGTTTTTACAATAGGCGGCTCATCCAATATTCGTTTTGAACATATTGGTATCACCGGCGGAACATCAAACAGAGGCGGCGGCGCTGTCAGAATGGAAGGAGATAATCCTGTTTTAACAATTGGAGAAGGAACAAGTATTTTTAATAATATAGCAGTATTAAGCGGCGGCGGGATTGCTCTTGTAAATGGAAAACTTTTAATAGAGGGTGGTGTTATTAGCGGTAATATCGCCGGAGAGGAAACGTCAGGAGGCGGGGTCTTAATTGGTGAAGATGCAGAATTTATTATGTCAGGGGGTGAAATATCGAACAATCAAGCAGCTGGAGGCGGTGGGGTATGTATCGCAGGTATAGGAACAATGAACAATGGAACTATTTTAAATAATATAGCTCGTGTTGGAGGAGGTATATATCTGCGTAATAACGCAGAATTTATTTTAACAAACGGCAAGATATCAGGGAATTCCGCTAACGTTGGAGGCGGAATACATATGGAAGAAGAAACTAATTTTACAATTAATAATGGACATATAATTGAGAATAAAGCAGAATGGGCTGGTGGAATAATTGTTATCAACAGCAAACTAACACTATTAAATGGTCACATATCAGATAATTATGCAGAAAATCAAGCTGGCGGTGTTTATGTATCTTCAGAATCAGAATTCAAAATGTTGGGTGGAAATATTAGAAACAATATTGCAGAATTAGGTGGTGGCGGTGTTAGAATTCAAGATGGAAAATTTATAATGGAAGGCGGAACCATAAACGGAAATAAATGTATTACTGAACAATCTAGCGGTGGCGGTATATTTATATTAAAAGAAGCAGAATTTACCATGACAAACGGAGAGATAAAAGATAATGAAGCAGGATATGGTGGAGGAATAGAAAATAGAGGTAATTTAATAATAATCAATGGAAACATTTCCAGTAATCATGCTAAATATACTGGTGGAGGCATAGAAAGCGAAGGCAACTTAGTAATTAAAAATGCAAATATATCAAATAATAGCGCGGAAAAAGAAGGAGGAGGCATTGTTGTTAGAAGTGGCACATTCTTAATGGAAAATGGGATTATTAGTGATAATAAATGCGGAGATGAACATAATGGCGGCGGAGTAAATGTATGGGAAAACGCAGAGTTTAACATGCACGGAGGAGAGATAATAAATAATAAAGCAGGATACTCCGGCGGAGGTATTTTTAATCAAGGTCGTTTGGTAATTAGGAATGGAAAAATATCGAATAATTATGCTGAAATAGGTGGAGGTATATATATTGACAGCTTTAGTCAAATAAATGGCGTGTATATAGCTAATAACTATGCTGAGGTTGGAGGAGGCATAGCACTTGGAGATAAAGTAGAGCTCACTAACTGTACTATTATTGATAATTATGCAAAAAAAAATGGTGGCGGTATAATGGTATACATAGAAGGCGGGCACTTAATAATGCACGGCGGAACTGTTTCTGGTAATTATTCAAATAATGGTGGCGGTGCTTTTAGATTAGATGGGCCAACTGAGTTATATTCTGTTAAAATATTTTCTAATCAAAGCTATACTGGCGGCGGTATACTTTCTAATACAAACCTACTTTTGCAAGATTGTATAATTTATAGTAACAAAGCATTTCATGGCGGAGGACTTAATTTAACAGGTCATCATTACTCTTCAAGAATAATTAATTGTGATATTAATAATAATTTTGCTTATGTTTATGGAGCCGCAATCTTTATTAGTGGAGGTACCACAACTTTAGATTCAAGTAGAATTAACGGTAATAAAGCAATGAAAGGTGGAGGTTTTTCTCTTAGTAGTGGAAGCACGCTCTTCATCAACGGCGGCTCAATAACGCAAAATACAGCAAATCAGGGGAATGATTTATATAATGAAAAAGGCGTGCACTTACAACTGCGAAACATTGATAATGCTCTTGATATTTATGAGGAATACTAAAATGATAAAAATAACATTTTTACTATTACTATGTATATTCGTTCAGAATACAATAACAGCGCAGGAAGTAAGCGTATATCCTCAATTAGGACATCAAAATGGAGCAACATCTGCAGTTTATAATCCTAATACTGGCTATATGGCATCTTCATGTTTTAGCGGAGAAGTCCGTATCTGGGATATAGAAAATAGCAGAGAACTAAAAAATATAAAAATGACGAATAATTACACTTATTCGATGATATGGAATAAAGACGGTTCTCGTTTAATCTGCGGTACAATTGATGGCCTTATTACAATTTTGGATTATATAAACAACAGTGAACTTAAAATCTGGACAGCACATAGGGGGCCAATCAATTCTCTGTCTTTAAGCCATGACGGCACAAATTTTATCTCTGCTTCATTTGACAGAACTATTAAAAAATGGAATAGCGAAACCGGCGAAGAACTTGCAGCTTTTTTCGGATTTGAAAGTATAATAAATCAGGCAGTTTATAGTACTGACGGACAAAGAATAATAGCAGCTCTTGATGATGGCACCATACGCACAATAAACGCAGTCGATGGTAGAGAATTACAGAAAATAACAGCCCATGATGGCCCTGTTTTAACAATAGCGATTAGCTCAAATGGATTAACTTTGGCAAGCGGCGGAAATGATGGCTTGATTAAATTTTGGAATGTTTCAAATGGAATTTTAATAAATACAATAAATGCCCATAGCGGACCTGTAAGCAATATTAATTTTAGCCCGGATAATACACGCCTTGTTTCCTGTTCCATGGATATGACTGTAAAAGAATGGCTGGTAGCTAGCGGAGAAAATATATCTGAGTTTACAAAACACTATAGCTATGTAAAAACAGTAGTATATAACAAAAATGGAAGTTCTATTTTATCCGCTTCTTTCGATAGCAGTATTAGGGAATCATCAAACGGACAAGAAATAAAATCATTCTCCGGCTACAGCCG
>Ga0123356_10004271_pt1 | contig 14781 bp, 3 predicted proteins | sample TergutEmb28metaG_2_FD_92546 | JGI IMG/M metagenome (GOLD analysis project Ga0123356, IMG submission 92546) | Embiratermes neotenicus P3 segment gut microbial communities from Petit-Saut dam, French Guiana - Emb289 P3 | ecosystem: Host-associated > Arthropoda: Insects > Digestive system > Gut ... | reverse complement strand
TGTAAGTATATACATAAAAATAAATTGTACCAAACAAAAAAAAGATGTGCTACAATCAATGGTGTTAAAATTAAGAACCCTTGCAAGCGGAAGCAAAGGCAACTGCACCTATGTTGCAACCGATACAACACACATTCTTGTTGATGTGGGACTCTCCCTGCAACAAATCGAAGCCCGTATGAAATCCGCCGATATCAACCCAAACACAATAACAGCAATTTTGATAACGCACGAGCACACCGACCACATATGCGGACTGCCATTGTTTTTGCAAAAGTATAAAAACTGTACCCTGTATCTCCACGAAGATGCAATCGACATCGTCTCGAAGATGCTGCACAAACAACGGTTTCACGACCTTGACCGCATACAATCCATTAACACACCCATATCAATCGGCGACATTAACATCAATTTTTTCGAAGTCCCACACGACAGCAAGTTTTGTTTCGGCTTCACATTTGAAAATGCGGGCGCAAAGATAAGCCTTGCCACAGACCTCGGGCACGTGGATTCCAAAATTATCAAAGCAATGGCGAACAGCGACATCGTGTTGCTTGAATCAAATCACGACCTTGGTAAACTTTCCGCCAACGTAAAATACCCAGTCGTGTTAAAGCGCCGAGTCTCCGGAAGTTTGGGACACCTTTCAAACACCGCCGCAAGTCTAGCGGTTTACGAACTTGCAAAAGTCAACGTCGGTCAAATAATCCTTGTCCACCTATCCGAACAAAACAACAGCCCCACCCTCGCCTACACTTTTATGCGTGACTTCTTGGCAAGGAAAGGCGTCACAGAAGGCGTCGACATTTCAATCGACGTGGCGGGACAACACGAAATCGGGAAGTTGTACGTTATTTCTTAATTATTTTCTGAGCTAAGTCAGCAAACTCATTATATAGATAATCTTCAATTGGATTGCCGGGTGCATTCACAAAACCAATGACGGTAAGCGACCCGCCATTTGAAAGTGCACGGGACGACATTAGGAATGTCTTCAAATCGGTAAGCGGTGCAAGGTTAATCTGGGACGGGTCAATGCGCCCGTCGGGATATGCACTGTTGTTATATATTTTGAAAAGCTTGTTAAAACTGTCGACGAATAAAACGACATGCTTTCCCTGTTCCGCAAACGCCTTCGCCCGAAACAGCGCAAGCAAACATGCAATCGTTTGCTTTTGAACACTGAAATTGACCTTGGTCAAATAGATGTCATTCATGGTGCCCTTCAAAAATGTCACCGAGTCATCTGTTTCGTCAATCAACAATGCTACCTTATGCGCAGACTTAATCGCATCCGCCGTTTTTGTAAGTTCATCAAGTCGGTCAAACGGCTTTGGCGTTACAACCAAAACACGCTCCCCCATTGCAAACCCACCTGTACACGCCTGACTTGGGCGAATTCCTTCGATACTTTCAAAGCGCACGTTTTCGCACTTGCTTGAAACTTCCTCAACAACAAAAGAATTACGATTTGGATTGAAAACCGCTTTTCCTTCTATATAATCACCCGTCTTCAAAGAATGCGTTCGCATCAACTTAGTCGCAACCGGATAGCCGTTCAAGTCCACCCCAACAAGCACCGCACCACCACTTGGCAAAAGATGCATATAACCCGAGACCGCACGTGTCTCGCCACTTGTACCGTCACGCACCTGTGGTTCAATTGCTTGCGATAAAACCGAATTAAAAAATGAATTGTATCCGTCGCTGTCCACTATCTTTGAAAAATCAAGACCAAGTGCCCGTGGCTTGCGACCTCGTGCAGGACCCTTTTGAATTTCACCTGCGTCAATACGTGCCTTAATGCCGGCAACAAGTTCATCACGACGCAGTGCAGTCGGACGCACAACCCCCACCATTCGCCCGAGTTCACGCAACTCGTAAATGCCAAGAGTATCAAGACGATTAACATTAATGCCTTGTATGTTCATACGAAAAAATACAACACAAATCGACATTAGTCAAGAATTTGCGACACGTGTGTACAAATTTGTACAAATTGTCTTTTGTATGGATTACTTGGTTCTCATACCCGTTCTAAGTCTTATAAAGAACACTCCCGCAACAACAACAAGTCCAGCAACAACGATAAGGATAATTACCACCAACGGACTTGCACCGCCTGATGTAATCCTGAAACCTTGACTTATAAACACACTACCCTCGACTGCCCTCTGACCATCAGGAAGCGTCACAACCCTTGAATCAATCGTGGCAATATACACACTGTATCGACCCACATCTGTTATCGCCTCTGGAAGAACTTTGACAAACGTACCGTCACCAGGTGCGATGTCACGGTTGTGACCAATCGTAAGATTTACAATCGTCTCGTCGGCACCTTCACGAAGAATAATTATACGGCAATCTCCATAAGTGTTAACCAAGGTCCTTGAATCAATCTCAATCAACACACCCGTGTTTCCCGACACAGAAAAGCCGAAAGCCATGCTTTCCGTCGAGCCAACATTGGCACGCAACCCAACCCCACGAGGCAACTGCCCAATAACAACAGTAAACGCCTTTGTACGAACCTGCTGGTGAATATTGTCTGCCGCAAGCCGAAGTGTAATCAAATAAATACCATTGCCCGTCGATGAATTAAGCGTAACTCGACGAAGTGTGGTATCTGCAAATCGACCACGAATTTCGTTACCATTAAGCCGTATGCTTGTAATCTCGACATTCTTCGGAGTAATGTACGAAAAGCTCTGTCGTGGATGAGCCGTCGACGACGACACAAGAGTAAAATGATACTCCCTATTATTTACATCAGTTGCCCAATCATCCGATCCAATTCGAACCTGATACGAAAATTCAACTCTGTAATTACCAGGAGCGGAAAGATTAACTGTTCTAAAGAAATCCGCACTTGATTTGCTTGTAACAGCATACGAATGAATACTCGAAAGAACACCGTTATGATAGACTTGCATTTTTGTTGCAAAGGTACTCTCTCTAAGTGAAAGACCATATGGCAAATTCACAACACTCAAAGAAATATTGTTACTGTAAACCATGCCGTCAATAATCGGAGCCGTAGTATTCCCCTCTCTTATATATAGAGGACCACGAGCAAGATTAATAAGTGTAGTATAATCTTTTACCTCAGGCACATCAGGGCTTGCATCGGTCGTACCTGAATAATTCTGGACGTTTCCTGCCTGGTCACGTACACGGAAAGTATAGACCCCATAATCACTGGCATAGATACTAAGCTTTTCATCACCTGTAAGTGTTCCAAGTTTTTCCCAAACCTCTTTACTTGTTCCACTTTCGTCGAAATTGACACGATAATAATCCACATACAACTGATTACCCTCGTGACCTCCAAGCGCAATCGACCTAGAAAGCCCAACGGAGATTTTCGAATTTGCGTCATATATTGCCGGTTGTGTTGGTCCTGATGCCGGTTTGGCGAACACAGTGCTAAGACCGGTTGTTGGAATAACACTACTTGTGGTCTGCACCGGCCATCTGGTGAAAGGCAAGGTATTTGAACTGTCATTAATCATATTCAAATTCGTACTTGCAAAACTGGTTACAATTGGCACAATAGTTATTGCGATAAATTCGTTCGTTCCAGTAACAGGAGAATGTATCCGGTATATAACAGTATCCACAGGCACAGGCACCAGAGGAAAAGTCACACGAGACACCACACGATTGCTGTTTTCCGTCGGAGCAATTATCAAAGGCGCATCATCCTTTTCATTGTTGACATCACGAATACGTTCAATGACCGAACGAATCGCCAAGATGCTGCTTGATGTTGCATAATTAATTGGAGTTCCATGGCGTACAAAGTAATTCGGAATATCCAGATCACCATAAGAGTGCAACCTAGGGCTTGCCGCCAACACTTCAATAGTCTCGACCCATTCGCAGTCTTCGTCACAATCGCCATCTCCGACACACTCTTCACATTTTTCATATTCCCCATAGGCATAGGACACCCTGTAATGCCTGTTTGATAAATCATCTATGATGAATATGTACCTCTGTGAACTACTACTAAACCCAAGTGAGTTTGTCACAATTAAATCAAACCTACCTTCGTGAACAAAGTTGTGTCTTGGAACCAAAGGATTAGTTGTGATTTTATTAGAGCGTGATTCACCGTTAGCATCCGTCCAAGTATGCCAGTACTCGACACTTGACCCAAACAAAAGCCCATCCAAAGAATAAGTCATTGTTACAATACCCGAGATTGGTCTGATTTTATCAAGGCTCCTGCCGTTACTAATAAAGTTAAGCTTGTCATCACCCTTGCCATCAATTTCCTGCAAATCTTCACCGCTTTGATTGGTAAACCGCAATACCGGAAGTTCACCATACATCCAGAACTCTGGCGCACTGCCATCGGCAAGCGTCCAAAGCAGGGGGTCTTTACCACGAATCCTATATGCTTTGATTTCCCAATGAACAATTTTGTCTTCCTCAGGCCTTATTACCAGTATCGTCTCACGTTTGTTATCATCTTCGACCAGCGTGATAATGACATGCCATTCCAAACTTTCATCCAACAATCCACCCCTCTCGGAATCATAGACTTTCACGCCGTCTCGCCAAAGTTCCACATGATAAGCGGAATGCGCAAACGTAATCTCTACTTCGTTACCAAAGTAAAGCTCGCCGTTAATACGCCCGACATCACGGAACTCGTCCTGCGACGGAGTGCCTCTGATATATTCAAGTGACTCCACATCATACCTTATGTCAAGGCGATGTCCAAACACACCATTATGGGAATACCTTGCCGTTCGCCCAAATTCATCCGTTGCAACAATCAAGTACTCGTGATTTATATTTTGTATATCGCATTCACGTCCAAATTGCGTAAGATTCTCAAGTGGATTATTCTCGCCCCTGTTCGTAAGATTATAAACTTGGAAAAAGAAGTTTGGACCCTCTGCAAGCCCACCCGGAAGCCAAGAATCATCAATTTCGAATACTACTCCACCCTGCGTAACCGGTTTAATCCCAAACAGTGGCGTATGCCGTGTGATTTGACGAACCTGCCAATAATAGCCGCCGCTGACTCTGTTTGCGTGGTCAAATCGGTTGTTCAAATGGAAATTCACTGCCCCGCCTTCACCAACATCCGTAAGATTCGTAAATGACGCCCCACGTCCAGCAAGAAGCATACGTTGCACAGCTGCCGCAAATCTTTCCGGAGTTGCGTCATTGATGACCTGCCCGTGGTTGTTAAGCATTCGCTGACCATCAACATACATAACATTAAGTCCAAAACGTCTTATCGAAACACCACCACCACTAAGGTCAAAGAACAGATTCCTTGTAAAGAAGTTATGATAGTCAAAAAGAGACATCTCGTAACCACTCACAGGGTCGGCAATCTTTGGTCCGCTGCCCACATCTCGCAATGGGCTTATAAAATTGTCACGTTTTCTCTCATTCGGTAACCTGCTGTCTTTTGGTCTTTGTCTTGGTTCAAGCGGTTTCTGCGTGTCATGATCTACAAGGTTGTCAACAAAGATTTCATCGACGTAATCAGGTCCCCGAAGCTGGACAAAATAATCCGCACGGTTTCCTGCTTCATCACGCTCGACAATACGGAAGAACCGATTGTCATCGTCCTCCGGCATAAAGCCCGCTTCCCTGACTATATCAAAGAACGGCCTTGGGTCATTGTAATTAAAAGTTTGCTCGCCCGAAATATTTGAAAGACGTGAATCAACCCGATAATAAGAAATTCTGAATGCATCAAATATTGGAGTTCCGTTGTACCAGTTTCCTACAAGTGTCGGCGATGGTCTGTTGAAACTGTAATTCCTGCTTAGACTGAACGGATATCGAAGAACGTTGCCATTACCGATTTCAATACTTGCAGGGTCAAGTGTCAATGGCTTTACAATATTTGAAAAAGGTTTTCCAGGAATGCCATATCCTTCTGCACTAAGTATCTCCTGACGGTTGTCGTTGAAATACCTGTCCGCTTTCCTAATTTCGTTCAGGTTATACCTAGGCGGAGTATTATCAAGCATCAACACAAAAGTACGTCTAGGCGTATTGGCGCCACCGTGATTAAGTCTTACGCTGAACACATGCCCATCTGGCACCTCGGTAATAGGGAAAGATATAATTCCATAAGTGATGGACCCCTGGATTTTCTCTTCATAATTTGCCGCATTCAACGGAATCTGGACGCCTCCTGACAACACATACGGTCGCATAGCTGGGTCCGGATGTGACGGCGTGCCAATAGGTCGCAAGAAGTTCGATGTATCTTGTATAACAAATCTGAAAGTAAGTATATCCGTTTCACGGATGAATCTCGTCGAATGATGTACCGTAGTAGAGTTTTGTGCATTCGAAGAACTTGGTGGAATACGCCTACCCTTTAACTCAAAGACACCCTCCGGACCCTGACCGATGTATTCAACCAAAATTTCGCTTCGATTACCTTGCGGAACAGGTGGAGCGGTCCTGTCAGTTATCCATGAATAGCTACCATTATCACCTGACCCGTCGGTCAAAATAATTCTGTACATACCTGGCAAGTCAAGCATGTGAAGGTCGGTCCGACTGACCTTGCTAAACGCACATTTGCAAAACCCATTGCAAAGAGGTTGATTGAACGAATCAACTCCTATATCCTCGCACTTGGCGCACCCGCATTCTTCACATGCATCTACGCTAGGAAGACAAATGTCACGATGTTCAATTTCCAAATAACGCCCAATCCCCAATGCCTTGTCAAATCCCTTGCTCTCCAATTGTGCCTCACCAGTATCCCAGTTTAATATCTTGAAAGTGTTGTTTTTTATGTTGGCTTGGAATGCACCATATTTGGTACCTGCGGCATTGTTTATCTCGGTGTCAATACCAGGCAACATAAGTCTTCCATGATCATTCGTGCGCAAAACACGGTCGATCGCTGGGTTCATATTTGCGTTGCAAGTCCTTGAATTGACAGGTCCCTTTTGGAAATCCTTGTGCCTTGCTGTCTGGACGTTCACCCCGGAACCAAACCTTATATTGGTGCCTGTTTCGAAATTAATGTCCGAGATTATCGGATTATCGTCCACAATGAAACGATAGTGCATTATGCCGGGCTGACCTTCTGCAAGACCAGAATCCGGATCCAGATACGCATCATTACATATCCTTGCAATGACATATAATCCCGGCAGCGTCCTCTGCCTTATATTTGAACCTGTTCTGAATGGCAAGCGGTTAATTTTAAGCTCCCGACGAAGTTGTACAATTTCATCATCATCGGCTTCAAACTTCACAGTTCTCAATTCGTAATCCAAGTTCGTTGAAAACCCACCAATATCACCTGTAATGAATTGTGACCTACTGCTGAACGGATAGTTCGGATTAGGGTCATATACCTGGGTTTCCGTTTGCGTTTGAGGGTCATAAACGTATACCGGATTTCCTTCGTCGTCAAGTCTTGGCTCTTCATCGGCAAAAGTAAGTTCATAGAAAGCAACGTGTACCTCATGCACACGCCAAGGCTCACCAACTTCCGCTTGGTCAAACCGGAAAGACAAAAAGTCACGACTTGAAACCATATCTCTTCGAAGTCTTGTCACTGTGTCCGTATGCGGCAACAACATCGCACCGGAAAGCACGTTTGCCTGACCATCTTCAAAAATGATACCCTTTGTTTTGTCAAAATTGATTTCCAAACGGTGCTCTGCGGTATTTCCGGTAAGGTCCTTAATGATAAACAAATACTCGCCTTCTTCTTCAAGTGTTTTGCCAACAGTATGGTTGATTGTTGTAATTTCAACAGGGTCATGCTTTGTACCATCCACAGTTATCGTCACAGTTACATCTGGAATCGGAATTATGATACCATCGTTTGCAAAGAACGGACCGTCTTTAAGCACATCAGCAAGCGATGCAAATGTTGTCTCTTGCGTCCCCCCAACAATTTTTGTTACGATTGTGGCTTCGACATCTTGCAGTTGACTAAAGAACCCTGCAAGCCTTCCGTCTGTATCCCGAATAAGCTTGTCTTTCCCAAACCCAACCGTTGTCGGTTCAGCCAGCATATTAATATCCGTCGGATCAACCGCAGGGTTTTGCGAAAACGCCGCTTCCGTCTTGTCAATAATAATGATGTACCTTGAATACACTCCGGCAGCATCAAGTATCCTAATCGAGAAAAGCCCATTTGCATTCAATGACTCTGCAAGACGCCAATCCCCCGTTTCACCAAGCTTTGTCTGGACTACACGCATACTGCGTTTCTGGACGGGAAGAACCCTGTATTGACTTGCCGTCACAAGTTTGTTTACATCATCGGAATAGTGAAAACCTCTGCATTCCAACTGGTCACATTCTAAATTTCGGCACATGAACATCAACCCAAATTCGTAAAATTCGATTTCTGCATTAATCATATCCACCATACTTTGCTTGTTCTTCCATGAAAGCGTCACACCACTTGCCTCACCACTGCCAGGTCCAAACAAAGAAACATTTTGAACTTTACCAAGTGCATTCGTGGCGCCACCTCCAGGCGATGTAATATCAAATCCAACATTAGTTGTATCCCCACCTTGATAACAGAAAAATGTTTGAATCGGTTTCGTATCAACAATCACCGTGAATTCCATCACAGGCATATGGGTTGGGCTTTGAGTGTTTCCAATTGTTTTTTGGTTGTTTCCAAAGAACACTTTAAAAACATACACCCCATCTTTGCCAAACCATTCCGGCCTACCAGCAGGAGATAACTCATTGAAATTATAAGCATGCACCCAATTCTGTTTTAAAAAGTCCTCATTATAATGCACGTCAATTCGTGGTATGGTTTCAAACGGTCCCGGTGCAATTGTACCACTTCCAGAAGTCCTGTAAAGAATCTTGAAATTATCCGGAGCGGTGATTATCAAACCAGCCAGCTCCGCAAACGACACGGGTTTTTCCTCGCCAATCTGGAACATAATATCCGCCGCAAAATCATTTATCCTGAAATAAAAGATTTGATGGTACAGCGACGCAGCTTGTCCATCTATGATTCGCTCGGGCTCGGCTGCATGGTATTCATAGTACACAATCACTGCATATTCACCTGCCGTTTCAAAAGGCCTTCCGATTATATACTCGGTAATCCGACGAACACAACTCCTACAACAGTTACTTGTACAAACAACCTCATCCTCTTCCTCGTCTTCTTCATCATCGTCGTCATCATCATCGTCATCCGATGCAACAACAGGCTTGCAAACGTCACACAGCTCTATACAGTCTGCATACGGGCTGATGTTATTAAGATTACTACACCGGTCAATGCCGTACGGGTTATCAAACTGCCACGGATGAGATTTGTCCCTGCGATACGCAACCCTTGTAAGTATTTGTGTGCGATGTTCATCCGCAAACGCATGCGCAACATTGTAACGAAGTGTAACAGGTGGTTGGTTTGTAATAGTCGGCTGAATATAATCTGGGTCATCAATAGGGTCAAGTTTACCCCTTAGGTCAATGTACTGGGTCAAAGCTTTAATTGCATCATCCGCAGCATCCACCTTTCCCGCCGCTGTATCTTCGTCGATTATAAAGTCTTTTTCTACACTACTGAATTCGCCAGTGGCATCACTGTATATGCCCAACTCCGAAGACGAAAACGGTTCATACTTTTCATTTTCATAATTCCAATAATGGGCCTGAAACCCAAAGATATCAACATAGTACCTGTGTGGTGAATAAATTGGCACACGAATAGAAATAAAAGGCTGAACAGGCGAGCCAACAGCCAACCGCCAATTAAGATTACTATTATTCAAAGGGAACTGCTTCCATGCATCAACTTGGTACGTCCCCAATTGGTCAAACACGTATTCAGGATAGCTATCACTTGAACTAACCGTTTTGTCCACTGGCTTTGGAACATTGTTGTGATCGCTCATCGTAACATTAACGCCGAAACGTGAACTGCGATATGTGATGGACGGACATTCCGTATTCTGGAAATTATAAAAGAAGCGGTCGGGGTTTGTCGGTATAGGAATACGATTACCGTTTTCGTTCAAAACAAATTCGCCGGCTTCATCACGAAGAAACGCAGACGTATGCGAAGGCCTCTTCAACCCTTTCATAAGTGGCTCTCCGGTCGCAGCAATTATTCCGCCTTCACAATGCTCGCACGGAGCAACACCATCGCATTCTGTACATACTCTGTCGGTCAAGTCCAAATCAAACACAGGCATACCGCTTAAATACGAACTTGCACGAGCGATATAGAAACCAAAACTCAACTTCGTATGAACACGAGTAGAATGCCCCCCTGTCGAAGCAACACTGAAAAAGAATTGATAATACCCTTCACGTGCGAACATCCCGCACAACACAGCCCTAGCACCCGCACCACTCCCAGTCTGTCCCCAATAGATGCTGTCCGGATTAAACGCATCAAACATGGTGTTTTCGTCATGGATAAACCTGCTGCGCAAGCCGGCATTGTCAACAGACGTCGGAATCCTGACGAATTCACCGGCGGTATTATTACCCAAAGGTGGAACAGGCTGGACAGTAGCAGCATTGTCAAGGGTTCGAAACGGCATACCGTTATACGAAGCTTCAAATATAACTGGATGGGTCAAATCATCTGTCGACAATCCAAGAAGATTAAACTCTAAAACAACTCTGTTATGAAAGTCCGAGTCGGTATAATCATCAAGCATAATAAAAGCGGCTCGGTCGTTATCGGGATTATAAATATTTCCAACACCAGGAACAGCCGTTGCAATGTATCCCTCATCCACCATCTTGCCCATAATAGTCTGCGAGAAAACAGGTCTCGCAGCCGGCACCGGGTCCACAACACCTTCTTCTTTTGGAAAGTATTCCGAACGCAAGCTCATATACGAAAGACCATCACTCTCTTTGTTAATATAGTAAATTCCTGTCTCACCCGCACCTGGTCCGATATATGAGAACCTTTTTTCAAGGTCTTGTGAACTGGACGTACTTGCCCCAACGTTTCCCACATCAGGGCTCGTAGCCGGCGTCAAATGCATAATCGGCGTCATCGATAATGCCAGAGTAATAACTCCAAATAGAACCAATAAGATTGCCACACGGACTTTCTTCATTAGTACAGCATCCCCCAAATTAGTATGCACTTGTGCAAACTAGAATATCATGTTAAATTGCGCAACAGCAAACGATTTTTACAAGTAATTTACAGGTTACCCCACCGTGCTTCAATCCAAATATAGGGTTCCCAGAGTTGTGGAAAGATTCCAAGTGGCCAGACGGATGGTGGAAGCATGACTGCGGCGTCAGGGTCCTCAGGGTCATCAATGCGTGTGGTGGAAGGTTCCCAAGCGGTACGAATATACCACCCTTGGAATATAAGGTCGAACTCCTGTGCCAAATCATTCATTTCATTAAATGATGGAAGAACAATTGCCTCGGATTTACCAGCATGCAGTAATTGGTCTGTGCCAGGAGGAATTTCAAACGGCATTGTGGCAGATATATCAAGTCTTGCAAGTGCAGTATCCATAAACCCTTCCGGAGCTCCAACGAACACTACATTGACATTGCCGTCGGTGATGACTCGGCGCCAGACTGGGTAATATGTTACGTTTGTGCCGGGCCACAATACATGGTCATTGCTCTCGGCAGAGCCTTGTTCAACAACATATCCATTAGCAACGACATGGGTACCAGTGACAGGAAGTGTCTCTTCAAGTGGGCGCACTACTCTTGAATGAATATCAAGTGTACGGGTCCAACCAATTTGTTCCCATGTTGCCCCAGTCTCAACTGTGAAAGTGGCGTCTGGGAATGTGAACTCGTTGTGTGTAAGATGTCGTTGGTTTGGTGTTGAGCCATTGATTGTTCCGCTTCCAGGCGGCACAGTGCCAAGTTGAAAGCTCACCGTTGTTTGTCGTGGTGCCCAAATTGGGTAAAGAGTTACCGGACTGTTAACGCTTGCGGGAATTTGTTGAGGAACATCCCAAGTTACAGTATGACCATCAGCATGGACTACACTTGCTCCTGCCCCCCAAGTGCTTGTACCGTTTGGTGTCCAATGACCTGCTGTGGTTGTTCTTGCAAACTGACGGTGATTCAGAACGTTGTTGTTGTTCCCAGCCGCAGGAGCCGCAGTTGTCCAGCCAATTTGCTCCCAGTTAGAGTTTGCAACGGTGTATCTGCTTGTTGTCAGAGTCATTGCAACATCCCATATCTTTGTGCTATTGGCAATTTGGGCGGATACTGCACCACCATTATGATTTGCAGGAGGCCCATTACGAGAGTAAGTAACAGAAAAAGTCTGTATCGCCAAATCACCCACGCCGATTGCCGTTATGGCTGACCGAACGTTTTGGATTGTAAATGTGCGGGTTCCATCAGTTCCTGAAACCGCTGAACGAGTACCACCAGCACCACTATAACTACCACCTGTAGAGCTTGTTGTTATTGCAGTATTTGCATGATGCCGGAAACCCGGATTTAAAGATATCGTCACAGTCACAGTTGCATCATGGGTAACATGGGACGAGTTAGGTGGAGTGGTTACAGCCGCAGACGCTGTCCAACTTCCAGCTGTAACACTCGACAATCCTGGACGAGTACCAGTAATAGTGCCCGAAGTAGGGAACGACCATGTCATGGCCTCTGTTGTGGCGTTTACCTGAATACTTGCCGTAAGATTACGCACCAGAACAGTAATTGTATCCGCAGTACGTCCGGTTATCTCGGCAATACTAGTAGCAATTGCAGCGCCATTCGAGGCGTTGGTCAGCGAAACATTGCCACCACCACTGGGGAACCTGCGCCCATAATTTGCAGTTACCGTTATCGTTCCGGAAGAACCAGATATACGTTCATGTGCATTACTGCCAAACATTCTACCGCTAAAACTGGATGGAATAGTTATTCCAGTGTTCGTAGCGTCCGTTCGGGTCATTGTGTACCACCAATGCGTGGTGCCATTGCCGGAACCACGGTCTACGTGACCACAACTCCACCGCCAATTACAATTTGTTGGACAGTCTATGGTACAGGTGCCTGGACAGTCAACATCCCAGTGACCACCGCATCCTCCTAGTGTACAAGTTGCCGCCGGGCAGGATCGCCCTGGACAGCGCCTACAACCACTAGCACTACAAGTCGACCATGTAGAGCCGGCGCTGCTAAATTGATTACACCTCGCCCATGCCCAATCAGCAGAGGGACATATGGCACATGTTGATCGTTTATGGTTTTCACAATACAGTGTGGTTGAGGTACAATGAAATTTGGCGCAATTACACCCTGAGCAGTTGTTGTTGCATGGTCTACACCCACCGCAATATCGCACATGCTTGCTGCCACAATTGACATTAGTATGCTGCGGTCTTGGAGTCGTGTGACGACCACGAGTACAACCAGATGCCGCACACGTCCGTGATGTCGCAGCAAGAACCGGTTTATCCCCACCTATATGCACCACAGCAAAAACCGCAGACAACGCCACAGTAACAAGCATTACCGCAACCATAATAGCAATAACATGTTTATGGTTAATCTTCTTCCGTACGCCAATCCCCATTACAGTATCAGTGTACAGCACTAACCAATAACTACCAAACAGTTTTCAAAGAAAACCGTCATATTTTACATCTGGGTCCACCGTGCTTCAATCCAAATATATGGCTCCCAGAGTTGTGGAAAGATTCCAAGTGGCCAGATTTCCGGTGTAAGGGTAATTTTGGCATCAGTTGGTATCTCATTAGGGTCGTCAAGGCGTTTTGTTGCCGGCGACCAAGCGGTACGGATGTACCATCCTTGGAATACAAGGTCGAATTCCTGCCCCAAATCATTCATTTCATCAAATGATGGAAGAACAACAGCCTCGGTCTCACCCGCATGTAGCAACCGGTTGGTACCGGATTCAATTTCAAACGGCATTGTGGCAGAAATATCAAGTTTTGCAATTGCAGTATCCATAAACCCTTCTGGGGCACCAACAAACACAAGGTTGACATTACCGTCTGTGATAATTCTTTGCCAGATTGGGTAATAGGTCACCGTTCCACCGGGCCAAAACACATGGTCATTACTTCCAGGAGTACCAGCTAAAACACTATGCCCATTTGGAACTGCATTGACAGCTGTGGATGGAAGGGTCTCTTCAAGTGGGCGAACTACCCTTGCATGAATATCAAGTGTACGGGTCCAACCAATTTGCTTCCAAATCGCCCCTGTTTCGACAACGTAAGCGGCACCAGGGAATGTAAAGGCTTGATGAGTCAGATGATAAAGCGTGGATAATGAACCAGATATATCTATCTTTCCGCTACCTGGTGGCACAGTGCCAAGTTGAAAGCTCACCGTTGTTTGTCGTGGCGCCCAGACTGGGTACAAAGGTGTATCCTCGTTACGAGTCGCTACAATTGTTTTGTTGGCAGAGGACCAAGTTATTGTGCCCGTTGGGAAATTTGTTACGCTTATGCCTGCCCCCCAAGTACTAGTCCCATTTGGCACCCACAAGGTTGCACTTGCTGTACCCGTGGTTGCAAAGTTGCGGTGGTTTAAAACGTTGTTATTATTCCCAGCCGCCGGTTCCACCGTTGTCCAACCAATTTGCTCCCAATTGCCGTTGGCAACAGTATACTTTGATTCAGTTATTGTTAAAGCATTGCCCCAAACCTTTGTGTCTTGTGAAATCTGGGAAGACAATGCCCCACCGTTGTGGCTGGCGGGTAGTCCGTATCTGTTGTAGGTGACGGCGTAGGTTTGTGGGACAACCCTCATAGTAAATGCACGGTCTAGTGTGTTTCCGTTGCTTGAAGTTGCACG